>Ga0068856_100000347_pt1 | contig 50484 bp, 34 predicted proteins | sample KBSCornC62_FD_66595 | JGI IMG/M metagenome (GOLD analysis project Ga0068856, IMG submission 66595) | Corn rhizosphere microbial communities from Kellogg Biological Station, Michigan, USA - KBS Corn C6-2 | ecosystem: Host-associated > Plants > Roots > Rhizosphere > Soil ...
GTGGCGGCTGCGTACTGGGTGTTGTACCGCCTGGCTCGCAATCATCAAGGGCTAGTGACGAATCATCCCTGGGATTGGTACCTCGATCACGCCTATGAGACCTCGATTGCGATGGCAAATTTCGCCGCTGAACTGGGGGCGTTCGGGCAGATGGAGGGAGATATCTTTCTGCAGATTTTGTTGGATCTCAAGCGCGAAGGGCGTACCCAACAAGCCGACACGCTTGAGGCCAAAATGCGCGCCCGCGCGGAGAGGTGGAGAAGGGAAGCGTATCCCTTCGGCAGTGAGATGCCGTGGGACTCAACCGGCCAGGAAGAGGTCTATGCCTGGACAAAATACTTCGGCTATGAAGACAAAGCCAAAGTGACCCTGAACGCGATTCTCGGTTATGACCCTACGATTCCGCACTGGGGATATAACGGGAGCGCGCGCCGATATTGGGATTTCATTTTTGCTGCCAAGGATCGCCGCCTGGAGCGGCAACTGCACCATTATGGCTCAGGACTCAACGCTATTCCGGTGCTCACCGAATATCGGGAACATCCTGAGGACTTTTATTTGTTGCGAGTGGGGTATGGCGGAACGATGGGGCCCTTGACCGACATCGACTCTGACGGGTTCCCGTCGGCGGCATTCCATGGATTTCCCGACATGTTGAGGACAGATCCTATCACGGGAGACTATGGCCCGAACTTTTTTGGCCACGCTTGGAACACGGCAACTTACGTCGTAGATCATCCGCAGTTCGGATGGCTGGCATTCGGCGGGAATCTGCGGGGAAACGGCAACATAATTGAAGTAACGCCACTCGATTCATATCGCGCACGGGTATATGTTGCGCCGTTAGGTTTGTGGCTGACGCTGGAAGCAGGGAACTTTGAAAGCGTTATCGTCGATACGAACGCAGGCAGGGTTCGGCTGGGTTTAGCAGGCGCTACGGCGTTCACGCCCTCGGCACGGTTACGAGTCGAGCAGCCTGCGGGAAAGAAGGCCGGTGCGTATCATCCGCAACAGAACCTGGCGACTGAGCGCGGCGCGTGGGTTGTGCCGCTGAATAAAGACGTGACTTGGATCGAAGTGAGCGCGAAATAATTCCGAAGGATTGATCAAAACTTTACTTGCGTCGGCTTGCCATCGAACTCGACGCTCTTTTCTGAGTTTAAGAGCTTCACTGAAATGGTCCTTTGCAGCGGTCCTAGCATCCGCGAACCGGGCTCGAGGGTGAGTGTCAGCGCTCGTCGGGCGTCATTCCAACTCAGGCGCGTGCCCATCCATTGCCCCCGGCGATAGTCGAACGAGCGTCCGTCGTCTTCGTAGAGTAGAAATGATCCATCGGCACCGGGATAAATCAAAATCGAGAGAGGCTGATCTGTGTCTTGGGCGGTGTATTGTTTGACCGGTGCAAAGGGCAGAATCGTTCCAGCGGCGACAAAGAGCGGTATGGTCTCAAGATCGACAGCTTTGTTGATCTCGCGGGCTCCCTCCACCCCATCGTTCGTCCAGAAGTCATACCAATAGCCACGAGGCAGATAGACGGACCGTGTCGTCGCGCCTTTCTCAACTACTGGCGCAACCAGGATATGGCGGCCCCACAAGTACTCGTCTGCTCGCGCGATTGCGATCTGATCGCCTGGATAATGCAGCCACAGTGCGCGCATGACCGGCATGCCCGTGGTAGCGCATTCGTGGACTGTGCTGTAAAGGTAAGGCAACATACGATAACGCAGTTCCAGGTACTTTCGGCAGATCGACTCGACTTGTGGATTGTGCAATTGACCGGGATCCGGAATTGCGGCGCCATCGTAATTGCGGATTTCAACGGGTCCGGGATCGCCTGTGTTCCAACCCCAGGGGAGCCGCAGTTTCCAGGTGCGGCCATGAGAGCGGAACAAGGTGCAGAAGGCTCCGAATTGAAACCAGCGGAGATATAGTTCCGCCGTGAACTCCGGTGTGGGCACGAAACCTCCGATGTCGGTTCCCCAATAAGGAATGCCACTGAGCGATGTGTTGATCCCGATCGCAACTTGGGTCTTTAACGTTCCCCAGCTGGAGTACACATCGCCTGACCATAGGAACGACGCGAAGCGCTGCATTCCGGCGTAGCCGTTGCGATGCAAAGCATAGGGACGCTCATTCGGGCGATCGATTTGCGGGCCCTCCCAGTGCATGCGGTTGCGCGCCAGTCGCGAAAGTATATCCAGAGGATCGCCTTCGTCAGGCCACCAGCCATCGACTCCCATGGCGAAGTCTTTTCGATGAGCATCCCAATAACAACTGGCATTTTCTGTGTCGAATGCGGTCAACTCACAGGGATCGTGCGCCGTCCCCTGGAGTTTGTCCGTCAGAATTACATCGTGAAGCACTATGCGGAAATTATCGTTGTGAAGTTGCTCGATGATTTCTTTCGGGTCGGGAAAGACGCGGGAGTTCCAGGCGAACGATCCATTTTCCGTGTTCCATCCGGAGGGGCAGAAGCCAGTACCGAGATAGATCAGCGCATCGCAGGGAAGCTTTTTGTCGCGAAATTTTCTGGCCTCGGCGAGAACTTCTTCGCGGCTGGCCAGCGTGCGATGCGATTGCTGGTATCCGAAACTCCACAGCGGCGGCATTTCGGCGTGACCGGTGAGCCCGGCGTATTCAGCCATGATGATGGCGGGATCAGAGGAGCCGACAAAGAAGATGTCGAGGGCGGTACCGGCATTGGACGGCCTGAATGTACTTTGAGGTCCAGTGAAATCGAACGCTCCGAAGGGCTGATGAATAAACATCGCCCAGCCTTCGGTGCTGATGATCCACGGTATAGGAACACGTCCTCCGTGCGTTTCCAGGCGATAAGCGCCTTGTCCGCTCACCATGCCGTCGGTTGATCCTCGACGATCGAATTGAGGGCCGCCTTCGCCGAGGCCGAGCAACGGTGAATTGCCGGTCGCGAAAGAGACCACGCCACTCGCCGGTTCAATCTTGAGTCGCTGAATCTGACGACCTTTGAGCGTGGAAATAGTGAAAACGAGCGGACTCGGCGACACGTGAACCTGCAAGTTGCCAGACTGAAATTCTCTTGCGGGCGAATCACTTTGCAATTTTTGCAGTGGGGCGCCCCAGGATGTGTGCGCAAGCGAACCATCCAAAGGGATGGCGACGGTCTTGCCTTCTCTCACCGGCAACATAGATAGTCGAGCCGTGTGCTCGCTGATGGAAGTGATCTGAATTTCCCGCTCGGACGTGCGCTCTTCCAGAAAAATCTTCGCCACCGCACCGCGCGGTAAAACAGCGGCTGCCGATGTTGCGGCCAGTTGCTTCAGCACTCGGCGGCGATTCCAAAATTCCTTCATGCTCAACTTTCGTTCTGAGTTCTAATGCGAGTCGCGGGCGACGCGAGCTCCGCTGTGACCCACCAGGAAGTCCAGATCGGCGCCGAGATGTGCTTGTTGTACATGCTCCACGTAGAGGCGTTCCCAGCCGCGTTCGGGGAGAGGCGGAGCATTCCATTGTGCGCGACGGCGGGCGAGGGTTGCATCGTCGACATCCAAGCGAATGAGTCGTTCAGCAACATCCAGCGTCACAGAGTCGCCGGACTGGGCCAACGCAAGTGGGCCACCCGCCGCAGCTTCCGGCGAAATATGGAGGACGACCGTGCCGTAGGCTGTGCCGCTCATTCGCGCGTCAGAAATGCGCACCATGTCGGTGACGCCTTTACGCAAAAGTTTTGGCGGAAGAGGCATGTTCCCAACCTCGGCCATCCCGGGATAGCCGCGGGGGCCACAATTCTTGAGAACCATTATGCAGCTCTCATCGACATCGAGCGCTTCGTCATTGATCCGCGCATGAAAGTCTTCGATCGAATCGAACACCACTGCACGCCCGCGGTGCTGCAGAAGATGAGGGGTGGCTGCGGACAGCTTGATCACGGCGCCGTCGGGCGCGAGGTTTCCACGCAATACTGTGATCCCGGCATTTTCTTTGAAGGGCGCAGCGAAAGGATGAATTACATCGCGATTCCAGCACTGCGCTTCCTTGACGTTCTCCCACATCGACTTGCCATTCACGGTAAGGGCATCGCGATGCAATGCACCAGCTTCGCCCATTTCCCTGAGGACTGCCGGAAGGCCGCCGGCGTAGTAGAGATCCTCCATCAGATATTTTCCGGAAGGCTGCAGGTTCACGAGACAAGGCAGAGTTGCGCCAAGGCGTTCGAAGTCATCCAGTGCGAGCGGCACACCAATGCGGCCCGCGATCGCGATCAGATGGATGACCGCGTTTGTCGATCCCCCAATGGCGGCATTGGCTCGGATGGCATTGTCAAATGCCTCGCGCGTCAGAATGCGAGACATACAGAGGTCTTCTTGAACCATTTGCACAATGCGCCGGCCGCTCAAGTGGGCGAGCGTACTGCGGCGCGCGTCGACAGCTGGAATCGCTGCATTCCCCGGCAAGCTCATGCCGAGAGCTTCCACCATATTGGCCATCGTGGAGGCCGTGCCCATAGTCATGCAATGGCCCTTGGAGCGGTGCATACAGCTTTCCGCTTCGAAGAACTCAGCCAATTTCATCTCGCCGGCACGCACCTGTTCGTGCATTTGCCAAACGCCGGTGCCCGATCCGAGATCGTGGCCGTGAAATTTCCCCGAAAGCATCGGGCCGCCTGAGACGCCAATGGTCGGCAGGTCGCAGGAAGCGGCACCCATCAGAAGAGAGGGAGTCGTCTTGTCGCAACCCATCAGCAGGACGATGCCGTCGAGCGGATTTCCACGGATGGATTCTTCCACGTCCATGCTGGCGAGATTGCGGAAGAGCATGGCGGTGGGCCGCAGAAGAGTCTCGCCGAGCGACAGTACGGGAAATTCCAGTGGGAAGCCGCCTGCCTCCCATACACCACGCTTCACATGATCGGCCAATTCGCGAAAATGGCCATTGCAAGGCGTCAGTTCCGACCAGGTATTGCATATCCCAATGACGGGGCGGCCATCGAACAGGTCATGAGGCCAGCCCTGGTTCTTGATCCAGCTTCGATAGAGGAAGCCCATCTTATCCTGGCGTCCAAACCATTCCTGGCTGCGGAGTTTTTTCATGGAGACAATGCTCAGAAAATGAATTTTGTATAAGCGCGTCGATCATATCGTAAGAGATGCAGTAAACGTAATCTCAATTGGCTTGACGAGCGCGCGACCGGTGTGGATGATCTCGACATCCAGGACAGTGTGGAATCGCATGCATTTGGCACGATGAGATGCGCACGAAAGCAGGGCATTCCCGAGCGCGAATCGGTAAACGATTACTAAGGCGCTATAATCCGTTACGAATATTCCACGATGGAGAGAAAGAGCTATGACAAAGGCGAAAGGAATGTCTCGGCGTCAGTTTGTCAGCACAGCAGCAGGAGTAGCAGCTATTTCATCGCTGGCTCCTAAATCTGTTTTTGCGTCAAGGGCTGAATCCGCTGGCAGCGCTGTCCCCGCTCTCCGCGATGAGCCAACTTGGAAGGATCAAGGAGTCGAGAATTTGGCCAAGTCTCCTCATGCCAAGTTGCGTGATATTCCTGTGCATGCCGTCACGATCCAGAGCGGATTCTGGGGACGCCGGCGCGAGATCAATGTGACAAAGAGTATCCCCAGCATGCATGACTTGCTCGAGGCCAACGGACGCATGAACAATTTCCGCCGTCTCGTCGGGAAGAGCAATGCTCCGCAGATTGGTCCTGTGTTCTCCGATTCCGACGTTTACAAGTGGACGGAAGCGGTTGGGTTCGTTTTGCAGTCAGGCGATCGTCCTGAACTGCGCGCGATGGCCGAGAAACTGATCGACGAAGTTGTAGCCATCCAGGAGCCCAACGGTTATCTCAACACTTACTACCAGGAAGAGCACAAATCTCTGCGCATGCTTCCACAAACACAGACCACCGGACACGAACTCTACAATATCGGCCACATGTTGCAAGGGGCAATTGCTTACTACCGGGCCACTGGCGATCGCAAGCTGCTCGATGCAGGCATTCGCTTCGTGAATGATTTTCTGCTGCCCAACTATGGCCTCGCTCCGAAGAAGCCGATCGTGTCAGGACATCCGGAGATCGAGATGGGGCTGATTGAGCTCTATCGCATCACAGGCGACAAGCGGCAACTGGATCTAGCCGGCTACATTTTGCAGGGAGACAAGCGCATCGAACTTCCGGAACACCGGACCATTTACATGTACAGCGGCACTCCGTTCACCGCCAGAACCAGGCTGGAAGGGCATGCCGTTCGCGCCATGTACGCGTGCTGTGGCGCGACTGACTACTACATGGAAACCGGAGATGAAGCGTACTGGCAAACCTTGAACAAGCTCTGGGACGATATGACATCGACCAAGATGTACGTCACCGGCGGCGTCGGTTCGCGATCGGATGGCGAAGCATTCGGCGACGCCTACGAACTGCCGAACTTCCGGGCTTACGGAGAGAGTTGTGCCGCCATCGGCAACATGATGTGGAACTGGAGGATGCTGGCGGCTACCGGAGATTCCAAGTTTTCCGATGTGATCGAGCGAGCGCTGTACAACGGCATCAACTCCGGCATGTCGCTGGATGGCGTGATGTATTGCTATCGCAACCCGTTGGCCTTCGACGCAACCACAGGCGATAAGATTCGCAATCCGTGGTACGACGTCACCTGCTGTCCACCGAATCTCGAGCGGACCTTTGGTTCCTTGCCGGGATATTTTTACAGCACGAGCAACGACGGCGTGTACGTGCATCTCTACGACAACTCGCAACTCGACTGGCATCTGGAAAATGGCACTGGGCTGAAAATTACGCAGACAACAAAGTATCCCTGGAATGGCGCGGTGGAGATGGCGATTGTGCCGGCGCAGCCGTCCGAGTTTAGCGTTCATCTGAGAATCCCCGGATGGGCGGACCGCGCAGACGTGACTGTGAATGGAAAAGCCTGGAGCGGCGTCACACCCGGAAAGTATTTGGATATTCGCCGTCAGTGGTCGCAGGGGGACGTGATCCGCCTGCAATTTCCAATGATGCCGCAGGTGCTGGCGGCAAACCCCCGCGTGGCCGACGATACCGGCCGCGTCGCGGTTCAGCGCGGCCCATTGATTTATTGCCTCGAGGGGATCGATCAACCTCAGGGAGTCGAACTCAGCGAGTTGGGCCTGCGAGTGGGTAAGCAACCGGAATCGGAGTTTCACAGCGAATTCAGAGGCGACCTGCTGGATGGAGTTGTCGTACTGCATCATCCGGGCTTGGTCGCTGAGAGCGGTGCATCCAGTAGCGTTCTTTATCCACGGTATCGGGGAGAGTCGGTGAAGACCCGCCGAGTTGATCTGACGTTTATTCCGTATTACGCGTGGTCGAACCGCATGGCGACGGGAATGCAGGTCTGGACACCTTTGTTGGAATCCTGATTGCCTCTGCGGACCGCAATTGGTGGCAGCTTCGAGGACGTGCCGATTGTTGCGCTGGAGAATTGCTGTCCTGGTGAGTGCGGCGATAGCGATCAGCTATCTGGATCGGCAGACACTTCCGGTTGCGGTGAATGCTATCTCGAAGGACATTCCCCTTTCGAACCAACAGTTCTCCACGTTGCAGTCTGCGTTCTTGCTTTCGTACGCGTTCATGTACGCTGGCGGTGGAAAGTTAGCCGACGCTCTCGGGACGCGGACAGGCTTCACGGTGATCATGATCTTCTGGTCGTTGGCATGCGCGAGCCATGCGCTGGCGATGACCTTCGCGATGCTGGCCGTAAGCAGGTTCTTGCTCGGCATGGGGGAAGGAGGCGGCTTTCCGGCGGCCACGCGGGCTGTGGCCGAGTGGTTCCCAACTAAGGACCGTGCTTCCGCAATGGGCATTATTAATGCTGGAACATCCGTCGGAGGAGTCATTGCCCCGCCGCTGATCGCCATCATTCTCAGCTTTGCGAATTGGCGCTGGATCTTTGCGATTTCAGGCGCGCTCGGCCTTCTGTGGACGGCGTGGTGGCGGCTTTCGTATTTCGTACCGGAGCCCGAGACTTTGAGATCTGGGCGGCGAGAGATGCCGCATACATCAGCAACGAATCCACGATGGATCTCGTTGCTGCGCATTCGGGAGGTCTGGGGAATGGTTGTCGCAAAATTCCTGAGTGACGCTGCCTGGTACTTCTATCTCTTCTGGTTGCCGAAATACCTGTACGACGCGCGCGGATTCGACACCAAGGCGGTGGGAGCATTTGCCTGGATCCCTTATGCTGCGGCTGGAATCGGCTGCCTCGCCGGCGGTTGGTTCTCAAGTTCCCTGGTACGACGTGAATTCTCATTGGGCGTGGCGAGAAAGCTAGCTCTCGGATTGAGTGCGGCCGTCATGCCGCTGATCATTTTAGTTCCGCACGTTGCGGTATCGTGGGCGATCGCAATTTTCAGTATCGCTTATTTCGGTCAGCAATCCTGGTCAACTCTGATCATGGTTTTACCGGCTGATCTCTTGCCGCGGCAGGTGGTCGGTTCCGTTGCGGGATTAGTGGGCTTCGGAGGAGCAATGGGCGGAATCGCATTCGGACAGCTCGTAGGCTATTTGCTGGACCATGGAATCGGCTACGGCACAGTGTTCACTCTGGCGGGAATGTTTCATGTGGTGGCATTCATGGTCATTTTAGGCGCGATTCCCGTCTTTCAACCTGCGGATGTCGAGCGGCGCTTGCGATATCAAGGAGCGCAATGAAGATCAAAGAGATTCGCACGCGGGTGTTCCGCTGGCGAGGCAAGACAAAGCGGTTGCCGCCGCACTTCTGTACAAATCCGATGGACCTGCTGCAGCTACCGCAAGCCTCCATGGGCACATTCACTTTTCATGGATGGCTCGTAGTCGAAGTCTTCAGTGATGACGGCCTTGTAGGCATAGGCAATGCGGCTCTGGCTCCGCAGCTTACAAAGCAGGCAATCGACCTTTACCTCAAGCCGCTGTTGATCGGGCAAAACCCGTGGGACGTCGAGTTCCTCTGGCAGCACATGTATCGCAAAACCATGGCGTTTGGCCGTAAGGGAATTGGCATGGTGGCCATCAGCGCCGTTGATATTGCTTTATGGGATCTTCTGGGGAAAGCGGCAAAGCAACCGGTCTTCCGATTGCTTGGGGGAAGAACGAAGCCGAGAATCCCGGTGTATGCCAGTCGTCTTTATGCGACGGAGTTGGGCGAGTTGGCTGCCGAGGCGAAGCGCTACAAGCATGACGGCTTCAAAGCGATGAAGCTTCGTTTCGGGTGGGGGCCCGTGGATGGGGCTGCAGGCATGCAGCGCAACGTCGATCTGGTTCGCACCGTCCGAGAGACGGTGGGAAACGACGTTGACGTAATGGGTGACGCCTATATGGGGTGGACGCTCGATTACGCGAAGAGAATGCTTCCTTTGCTGGAGCCTTTTCAGCTTCGCTGGCTGGAAGAGCCCGTCATTCCAGACGACATACAAGGCTATGCTGAGTTGAAGTCGTACGGACGAATTCCGATTGCGGGAGGGGAGCACGAATTTACCCTATTTGGATTTCGGGATCTGCTGCAGGCGCGCGCGTTGGACTACATTCAGTTTGATACCAATCGCGTGGGCGGAATCACTCAGGCGCGCAAGATTGTCGCACTCGCTGAAGCGCACGGCATTCCGGTGATCCCACACGCGGGTCAGATGCACAACTATCACGTAGTCATGGCGAGTCTCAATTCACCCATGGCCGAATACTTCCCGATGGTGGTTGTTGAAGTTGGGAATGAACTCTTCTGGTACTTGTTCGCCGGGGAGCCAACAGCGAAAGATGGATTCATCGATCTGGCCGACGATGTGCCCGGCTTCGGCTTGTCCATCAATGATGCGAATCTGGGAGATTTCGAAGTTATCGAATAGAGGAGCAAAGCAGATCTGATAATGCGGCTCGTTCAACTTAAGAAAGGCCCTGTGCGGCGCGTGGCGCTCGTAGAAGAACCTCATCTGCGCATCCTCGATGGATGCACTTCCGTCTATGAACTCGCAACCTGCGCGCTGCGGACAGGATCCAAGCTCAGCGATGCAGCGCAGATGCGGTTGACCGCCGAGCGCTTGGACTACGATGCTGTGCACGCCGGGAGATCGGAATGGAGAATGTTGTCGCCGATCGATCATCCCGAAGAGCCTGCCCGCTGCATGATCTCGGGAACTGGCCTCACTCATCTGGGCAGCGCGCGCGACCGCCAATCGATGCATGCCGTCGCCAGCGACGAAATGACCGACAGCATGAAGATGTTTCATTGGGGCCGGGAAGGTGGCCGTCCGGCGGCCGGACAAGTCGGCATTCCTCCGGAGTGGTTCTACAAGGGCACGGGGACCAGTCTGCGCGCGCATGGACAGCCCCTCGAGATTCCCTCTTATGCAGAGGACGGCGGCGAAGAGGCGGAGATTGCCGGCATCTATCTGGTTGGCCCGGATGGAACGCCTCATCGCCTTGGCATGGCAGGCGGCAATGAGTTCTCGGACCATCGCTTTGAGAAAAAGAACTATCTCAATCTGGCAGGATCGAAACTGCGTACCTGTGCGCTGGGCCCGGAACTTGTGTTGGATCCGCAGTTTTCTTCCGTGGCGGTGAACGTGGAAATTACCCGCGACCGGCGTCAACTATGGTCGGGGACGTTTCGAACTGGCGAGGATGAAATGTGCCACAGCTTACGAAACCTCGAGCACCATCACTTCAAGTTCGAAGCGCACCGCCGCCCCGGGGACGTGCACGTACACTTCTTTGGCACTGACTGCCTAAGTTTCGGAGCCGGCATCAAGTTGGAAGATGGTGACAGCATCCAGGTTTCGTTTGAGGGATTCGGTCGTCCGCTCTGCAATACGGTACACGTGGCAAAGTCGGAGACCGCACCTATCGAAGTGAGTTCGTTAGGATAGAGAAATGTCGAAACCACGTGTCGCAATTCTGGGCTTGGGAATCATGGGAGGCGGGATGGCTTCTCGCCTCCTGTCCATGGAATTTCCGGTCACGGTGTACAACCGAACCCGCGAAAAAACAGAGAAATACGCCGCTTCCGGAGCTTTTGTCGCGGACACACCTCGCGAGGCGTCGGCGCGGGCGGACGTGGTGATCGCAATGGTCGCTGATGACGCGGCGTCTCGCGGGGTTTGGCTCGGACCAGCCGGAGCGCTCGCCGGGGCTGCCCCTGGAACGCTGTTGCTCGACTCCAGCACGATCTCGGTTGCCTGGGTCAACGAATTGGCCGCTGCGGCGGCGGAGAAGACATGCGAGTTTCTGGATGCGCCGGTCACCGGAACAAAACCGCATGCGTCGTCGGGCGAATTGTTTTTCATGGTAGGAGGCTCGGCCGCGGGGTTCGAACGTGCGCGGGAAGTGCTTTCAGCGTTAGGAAGAGAAGTGCTGCATCTCGGCCCCACCGGAAGCGGCGCGCTCATCAAACTGATCAACAATTTCGTCTGCGGAGTCGAAGCGGCTTCCTTCGCTGAGGCAATGGCGCTGGTGAATGCCAGCGGGCTCGATCGCGAAAAATCCAAGTCTGTTCTCTGGAATAGCGCCCTCGCCAGCCCATTGATCAAGAGAATGCTGACCAGTATGGGGACGAATGATTTCACTCCGAACTTCCCGCTGAAGCTCATGGCGAAGGACATCGGATACGCAATTGATGAAGCGGGCAGGATTGGTGTTCCACTCCACACGGCGCTTCCTGCGCTGGATGTTTTCAGAAATGCTGTGGAGAAAGGCTTGGGCGATCAAGACTTCTCGGCAGTAGTGAAAGCAGCCGGGAAGAAGTGAGACTGTTACCAGGCGAACCGCACGAGCGACATAGATTGCCGCGGTAACGAGAAGTGCAGGTGCAGCGAACCCTTCTGGATCGGCACCGACTCAGGAGACGTCAGAAGTTGGAGCTGTCCTTCCTTCTGTAATTGCTCGTATTGAGCGGCAGAGAGCGACTGCGGCGATCCCATTTGCTTCCACGCAGCGAACGCGTTGCTGTGAGTGGAGTCAATGCGAAAGTGCTCAACCACCCCGCGCGTCAACTCGGGCGGGAGTCCGTCTAGATTCAGGTCAATTTCAGCTCCTGGCGCGGAGAGGTCGTCATCATGATAGTTCCAGATCAACGCCTCGACCTCGTGTTCCCGGCGGGTCGCGATCACGTTGACATCAGGTTCTTTTCGCACCCCGGCGCGCAGCACATCCTCGGTGGCCAGAGCCGCTGAACTGGTTGCGCTCAGCCGCTGGCTCCCCAAGAAACCAAACATCCGAAAACCATTCAGGACTGGTTTATCGATGCCATTTGTGGCCAGCTCGCGAAAGCCTTCAAACGGCGGCTGGTCTTCAAACTCGAACGCCCATGTGACTGATCCAAGAAAATTTACGTGCTCGCTTATTGCCAAGTCATAAATCCTGTCCAGGACTTCGGTCGTGTAAACGGCATAGAGGGGCCCATTGCGATAAGAGTTTTGCGGATTAGTTTTTGCCGAGCACGCGGCGCAACCTTCCGGGTCAGACTCGCCAAGAACGATGGGAGTATGTCGCCATTCTGGAAACGACATTACGATTTTGAAGCCCTGTTCAATCGACTCCAGTTGCCGTGCGATGCCCATCCGCACGTGATCGCCTTCCCACTTTGGAGAGCCCTTCGGGTGATAAGAGATGAAATCCAAACGCGATCCCATCTTGCCGCTGGCGTAGTTTTTCTGATGAGCACAATGCTCCAGAAAGAGGCGCAGGAACTCAGCCGCCTTGGGATTAGCGGTTCCGGTGCTATCCGGCCCGCCAATGCGTGCCACCGGCAGTGCGCGCAGGATCGCATCCGCTGAGAAATCGTAGAGCTTGAAATATTCCTCGGGTGTGCCCTTCCAATAAGGGATGTCCGGCTCGTTCCACACTTCCCACAGCCACGTTTTTACTTCCGCATCGCCGTAACGCTCGCGAAGATGGCGCACAAACTGAAACACGAGTTCCGACCACTTCTGATAATCCTTCGGTGGATACGCCCATCCGGTGAAGATATCGCCTTGGGGAAAACTGTGACGATATGGTTGCGGATGGGTCGAGAGAGCTTCGGGCATGAAGCCGACTTCGACGAGGGGCTTGATGCCTGCTGCATGAAACGCATCGAAAATCTGGTCGAGAATGGTCCAGCTGTAAACGGGTTTTCCTGCAGCATCCTCGGTATAAACATTCGTCGATCCCCACTTTAACGAAGAGGATCCATCACCCGAGGTCAGAAGATTGTGCACTCGCACGTAAACCGGAGTGGGGCTAAGCGCCGACAGTTCCGCCAGCAACTTCCTCCCATTCGGCGCGTAGCTGTAGTTTGGCTCGTCGTAACCGAAGTACGTCCAAATTGGAGCGAGCGGCCCATCGGACTGATTCGCATGTACAACGATTTGCACACTCTGCGGAGTTTCTTGCGACCAGGACATGCCGGACATGAAAATCGAGAGCAGAACAAGCACGCCGAAGCGCACGCACCACTTCGCGAGAGACGCTGAAGGGAGGATTTCGTTATGCATTGGTCGGACGCATCATACCTTCGAGAAGCCGCGTTAGACTACTAGGCAACGGAAAATTCATGGAATCTCTTACGTGGCCAAATCGGCAGAGTGGCGTGAGAACCTTGGTCTCCATGGCTGGTTCTGGTCCAGTTCGCGTGGCCGTCGTGTTCCTTTTGCTGCAGGCTGTTGTTCTCGGGCAATCTGCCAACAGCCGCATTGCATCAATTGCGTCGGCGCTGCGCAACCGTGAATTCGACAGCACTCTTCAACTGCTTCAACCCGCACTGCAAGCATCCCCAAAAAATCCTCAATTGTGGATGTTCCAAGGATTGGCTTATTCGGGAAAAGGCGATCGGAAGTCGGCGCTGAATTCCTACCAAAACGCGCTGAAGGTATCTCCTGACTATCTGCCAGCGCTGGAGGGAGCAGCCGAACTGCAGTACGAGGCCGGAAGCCCGGAAGCTGTGCCGCTTCTGCAGCACGTTTTGCGATTGCGTCCAAGTGATGCCACCAGTCACGCCATGCTGGCGGTGATTGCATATAAGAAGAACGACTGTACCGCAGCTGTTGAGCATTTCTCGCGCAGCGAGTATCTCCTGAATTCCCAGCCGGGAGCATTGCAGGAATACGGAGTCTGCTTGTTGAGGCTGAAACAAACAGACAAGGCCGTGCACGTTTTTCAAGAGATCCTGGCCTCTCATCCGGACGACCCTCGCGCGCGCCGAGGTCTGGCAGGCGCCCAACTCACCGCGGGACACGCGCAGGATGCACTCTCCACTTTGCAGCCCCTGCTGGGCTCAGATCCGGATATTGGCACGATGCAGCTGGCAGCGGCTGTGTACGAGGCGAACAAAGATACGCCGAACGCTGTCAAGATATTGCGCGAAGCGATCATCAAAGATCCCCACAATGTCGCTCTGTACGTGGACTTTGCCGACATCGCAATGAACCATCAATCGTTTCAGGCAGGCATTGAAATGCTCAATGCGGGTCTCAAGCTGCAGCCAACGGCTGCGGAACTGTATCTGGCGCGTGGCGTCCTCTGTGTGCAGCTTGCCGATTATGAGAAGGCACAAGCCGACTTCGAAAAGGCTGAGCAGTTGGATCCGCATCAGGTCCTGAGTGCGGCGGCGCAGGGGATGGTCGCCGAAGAGCAGAACCAGAACGATCCCGATCGGGCACTTGCAACGGTACGTGCGAAATTAACAAAAAAACCAGGCGACGGATTTCTGTGGTATTTGCAGGCCGCCATCCTGTCGCAGAAAGCCCCGGCGGCGGGCTCTGAGGATTTTCAACAAGGCTTGCGCTCAGCGAAGAAAGCCGTCACTCTGCAACCGTCCCTTTCCGCCGCACACAATGTATTGGCCAAGTTTTATCTGGACTCTGGGCAGCCGGCCCTCGCAGCGAAAGAGTGCCGGCTGGTTTTACAGCAGAACCCGGCGGACCAGACGGCGCTGTATCATTTGGTGCTTGCGCTGCGGAAAACAAGGGAGCAGGCGGAAATTCCTGAGTTGCTCAAACGACTGGCTAACGCCCGCCAGCAGGCCACCAGGGAAGAAGGGGAACGCAACCGGTACAAACTCGTGGTGTCCCCGAGTGCTCCGTCGAACTGACCGCGCGTGCCGCAGGCAATAGCCAGTAAACCTTTACTCAGAAGCGAGTCCGCGAGGATAATGGAATGCGTTTCCTCAGGCCCTTTGATGACAATTACCCGCCGTTCGTTCGTAATATTTTCCTTGTGCGCTTCTGCGCAAAAACTCCTTAGCCAGACGCAGGGAATTGCCACGCGCGAGGTGAAGGCCCAGCCGAAACCGGCGCCTTCGGGGCGACCGTTCTACGCACATTTCACCGACGTCGCCAAAGAGGCCGGGCTGCACGCGCCCGTTATCTACGGCGGTGCGGAATCGAAGAAGTACATCATGGAAGCCAATGGCTGCGGCTGCGCTTTCATGGATTATGACAACGATGGCTGGATGGATGTCTTTCTGCTTTCCGGCACTCGTTTGGAGGGCGATCCTCCCGAAGCCACGAATCGTTTGTACAAAAATAATCGCGACGGCACTTTCACAGATGTGACGGAAAAGTCCGGCTTGAAGTCAGCCGGCTGGGCGAATGGAGTCTGCGTTGCGGACTACAACAACGACGGCTTCGACGACATCTTCTGCACTTACTTCGGACAAAACCGCCTTTACCGCAACAATGGTGATGGCACATTCACCGATGTCACCAAAGCAGCCGGACTTTTGGACTCTGGCGCTGCAAGGTGGGGCGCTGGCTGCGCATTCCTGGATTACAACCGCGATGGACATCTGGACCTCTTCGTTTCCAATTACATCAGATTCTCGTTTGAGCACGCACCCGCGCCCGGCGAGAACTCGACCTGCAATTGGAAAGGCGTTCCGGTCAATTGCGGGCCGCGCGGGCTTCCGACCGGGCGGCACTCGCTTTACCGTAATAACGGCGACGGCACGTTCACCGAAGTGACGAAACAGGCTGGCATCGCCGCTGCAACCGAGAGCTACGGAATGACGGTGGTCACCGGCGACTTTGACGAAGACGGATGGCCCGACATCTTCGTGGCATGCGATTCCACGCCCAGCCTGTTATTTATGAACAATCATGACGGCACGTTTCGCGAGGAAGGAGTGATGCGTGGCGTTGCCCTGAGCGATGACGGCATGGAACAGGCCGGCATGGGTGTAGGCGTCGGCGATTACAACCTCGACGGACATTTAGACCTCTTCAAGACGCATTTCATCGGCGATACCAGCGGCTTCTATCGGAATGACGGCAAGGGAAACTTCGATGAAGTGACTCGAGCAGCGAAGACCGGAGTGGAGACACGTTTCACTAGCTGGGGTGCTGGCATAGTGGATCTGGATAACGACGGATTTCCCGATGTGTTCTTTGTGACTGGAAGCGTCTACCCCGAGGTCGAGCGAAAGTTGCCGCAGTATCCATACAAGACGCCGCGTGTTTTGTTTCGCAATCTCGGCAACGGTACTTTTGAGGAACTTGATACCCAGGCTGGAGAAGCCATCAGCACTCCTCATAGCAGCCGCGGCTGTGCGTTTGGTGATTTCGACAACGACGGGGATGTAGATATTTTGATTGTGAACATGAATGAGCCGCCGTCTCTGCTACGAAACGATCTGAAGGTCAAACAGAACTGGCTGAAGGTCAAACTTGAAGGCGTGAAGTCAAATCGAAGCGCCATCGGCGCCAGAGTCCTGGTGCGCTACGGTAGTAAATTTCAGACGCAAGCGGTGCTTAGCCAGTCGAGTTACTATTCCTGCAACGATTCACGCCTGCATTTCGGACTTGGCGCGGTCAACGTGACAGACCTCGAGGTGTACTGGCCGAATGGCCTGCACGAGCAATACAAGAAGATTGCTGCCAATCAGTTGATCACCATTCGAGAAACTTCCGGAATCGTCAGCAGCAAGGGCTGGGAGCAGCCACGGATGTAAATTCCTCAAGCCTGGCAACAGCCTGATTAAAAATATTCTTGACAGTTCCCGCCCATAATCGTTATACATTAGCCTCGTCAGTAAACGTTTTCTCAAACCGCGCCCGAAATCCTCGTCTGACGCTGATCATTTGTGGAGGCATCCATGCCGCGAAGCATGCTGTTTCGTCGTCCCATGTGGTTGTGCTCGATTCTCCTGCTGGCCACCGCCACAGCTTTTGGTCAGTTCACCGCGAGTATTCAGGGGGTTGTTCAAGACCCGACCGGAGCGGGAGTCGCCAAAGCCACCATCCATTTGGTGAACGTCGCAACAGGGAATACGACAGTTGCGAGCAGCGATGAATCCGGCAACTATCGTTTCATCAGTCTTGCCCCGGGAAGTTACAAAATCACTGCCGAAGCGGCCGGCTTTTCAAAATCTGAGGCCAACGTCACGCTGCTCACCGAGCAGAATTTGAATGTGCCGATCGCCCTTAAAGTGGGCTCCATCAGCGAGTTGGTGGTTGTCAGCACAGAGGCGCCGGTCGTCGACACCGCAGATAGCCGCGTTCATCTCACGCTCGAGAACCAAGCTGTTGCGCAGTTGCCGATCATCGGCCGCAATTTGGTCACTCTGGTCACCATGGCCCCCGGCGTCTCAGGCTTGGGAACCAGCACATCGGGCAGTCCCGCATCCGGCGTAGACAATTACTCCACCGAAGAGCAGGTCGATGCCAGTGCCAACGGTCAGGGCCAGAACAACAATCAATACGTCGTGGACGGGCTAGATGTGACCAGCAAATCAGGCAGGGCGTGCTGAACCTGACACCGCAACCGGAATCCATACAGGAAACCAGCGTTCAGGTGAATACGTTTTCTGTAGAGCATAGTCGCGCGGCAGGACTGCAAACCATTTTTACCACCAGATCGGGCACGGATTCGTTCCACGGTTCCGCATCGGATTGGTTCAACTACCAGGGAATGTATGCCAACCAGCACTTCGTGAGCTCATCGGACAGCCCCTACAAGCCGTTTCATTCGAACAACATGGATTTCGCGATCGGGGGCCCGATCATCCCGCACCACAACAGCTTTTTCTATTTCGCAGTGGAACCGTTGCGTTCGTCGGCCAGTTCGGGTGGGTCCGTAACCTTCGCTGATCCACAGTTCATCTCATTTGCACAAACGAATTATCCCAACACCGTGGGCACGCATGTGCTCAGTACGTATCTGCCGTCCGGACTTGGCGGCATTAGCGTCCAGCAAACAGCACAGGACGTTTTCGGCTCTGATGCGGGTGGATGCGGCACTACGGCAGGGCAAAATGGCGTGCCATGCACTCTGCCCATGATTGATCAAGGTTCATTCGGTGCGACGCAAATCCGCAACGGCACGCAATATTTCGCTCGCATCGATCAGGGTTTTAAACAAGATCGTATCTACGTCAGCCTGTTCCGCACCCTTCTTCTCACAGGCGCGGCATCGCCCATGCCGCAATTCTCCGCGCTCAACAATACCTGGCAAGTAGCGGGCCAAGCTTCGTGGACGCACACGTTTTCTGGAACAACGTTGAACGAATTCACGGCTGGGATCAGCAGGGTTGAGGGCGTTCTGGGCAGCGGTGCAAAGGACTACACCGTGCCCTCCATATCTGTGAACGGAATCAACGCAGATGGAGGAATGGCGTACGGCGTCGGATTCGCGCAAGGCGACTTCATTCAGCATAACTACCACTGGCGCGATGTGCTCACGCATGTAAAAGGCACGCACACTCTCAAATTCGGCTACGAAGGCTGGTACGGAGATGACGTTGAGCCATTCCAGGGCCCATGGTCCCAGCCCAAATTTTCCTTCAATAACTTGCTGACGCTGGCTCAGGATGCTCCCACAAATGAGAACGGCATTATGTACAACCCAGCCACAGGTCAACAACAACTTTGGAACTGGGACGCAGCTTCGCGCACCTTTGGCTTGTTCGTCGAGGACACATGGAAAGCGAGACGGAATTTGACACTAACGCTGGGTCTTCGTTACGACGACAGCGGCAATCCATGGTCAAAGAGTGCTGCTACCGTATTCGGCAACTTCTATCTGGGCACCGGCGACAACCTTCAGCAGCAGATCGGCAATGGTTACGCAAAAGGCACACACAACGCCTTGCTCCATTCCGTCAATAATTTGTTCAGTCCTCGAATAGGGGTCGCGTGGGATCCGACGGGCAGCGGCAATTGGGTGGTGCGCGGCGGTTTCGGCATTTACAACAACTGGTTGACCCAGGCGAATGTGCAAGAAGAATTCCGAGGCAGTCCCCCGGGCTTGGTTTTACCAACATTTTTCGCTGGAGGTACAGCCACGGCTCAGGCGCCGATCTTCGTCCTGGGCAGCAGCAGTAAACCGCCTTTCGGGTTTGTCTTCCCGACATTCCAAGGTGGGCTGAATGCTCAGGGAGGAGTTGTTGGCGCAAGCTTCAACATCGGCGGCATTAACCCTTTGCTGAAATCTCCTAAATCTGATATTTGGGCAGTCAGTGTCGAACGAAAGATCAGCAAAGCTTTTGCGGCCTCTGTCGGGTACAGCGGGTCGCATTCCTACGACATTGTCGGCAACGGCAACTCGATCGGCAACGTCTCGTACGGGGTGGATATTAACGTGCAGCCTGGGGATCTCATTGCCCACCAGAGCATCGCTCCAACGCGGCTCAACCCGAGCTTCGGATCGATCACGTATGCCCAGAACGATCGGTACGGCAACTACAATTCCATCTACTTCGATTTCAAGGGACGTTTCTCGCGCGGCTTCCTGGACTTTTCGTATACGCGTTCCAAGTCGAAGGACGACGCGCTGGCGTACCCAGATCCCTTTAACCCGCGCGCCTACTATGCGCCATCGATTTTTGATGTGCCCAATCGCTTCTCTCTGAGTTGGAATTATTCACTCAAGGGCTTGGATAGAGGGAGTGGGGCAGTGCGGCGTATCACGGGTGGCTGGGGTCTTAGTGGTACAACCATCTTCCAGTCTGGGTATCCATTAACCGCCATGAACTTCAACTCGTATGCGCCTATCTGCGCAGATACCTCTCCGACGGCTGCCGCCTGCCCGTCGCCGGCAAATCCTGCCGTGGGGTACGCGCCTGGTAGCGGCGACTACAACGCAGATGGCAACAATCTGGATTACCCGAATGTTGTCAGCTACCATCAGTCCACGGACAACAAAACTTGGCTTACCGGAGCGGTCCCCAAGAGCGACTTCGCGGTGCCCGCCTTTGGGCAGGAGGGCAATCAGAAACCGAATCAATTCCGGGGCCCGAACTTCTTTGAGACGAATATCAACCTCTATAAAGACACGGCCATCACGGAACGGGTCAATTTCCAGTTCCGATTCGAAGTCTTCAATCTCTTCAACCGCGCGAATTATGCCAATCCGGGCGTCAACTTCCCGGATGGTAACTTCGGTTTTGCCACCGCTTCGCACGAGCCGCGGTTCTGGCAAATCGGAGGGAGAATCTCGTTCTGAACTTGATTCCAGTACACGATGGACGGCCGGCAGCCTTCCCCCAACAAGCGCCGGCCACATCGTCTTACTCTGATTTGAACGGCGCTCCTATGTCTCATCTCATCCGGCCGGTTCGATTACCATGTTGATGCGGAGATGTTCCCCTGAATAGAACCGATCCGCAGCCGTGGGACAAATGCTTCGTGCGCTCAAGCTGATCTGCCTCGCAGGTTCGATTCTGTTTTTCTCCACCGTGCGTGCGCAAACAGCTGCAGAGTCCATCGGGCCGATAGCCTCCGCATTGCGTGCCGAGCAGTTTGACAGAGCACTCGACCTCCTTAAGATAGCGCTCCAAAAATTTCCCGGTGATGGCCAGTTGTGGACCATGCAAGGTGTGGCCTATGCCGGGAAAGGGCAGAAGAAAGAGGCACTCACTTCTTTTCGCCGGGCACTGAAAATATTTCCCGAGAATGTTCCGGCTTTGCAGGGAACCGCTCAGATCGATTACGACGCAGGCACTGCAGAAGGGATTCCGGTCATCGAGCATCTCCTTCGTTTGCGACCCAACGATCTTACGAGCCACGGCATGTTGGCAGTCCTGGAATTCCAGCAGGGGCAATGCCTGAAGGCTGTGCCCCATTTCGAGAAGGCGGAGCCCCTGTTTGAATCGCAGCTGCCTGCCTTGCATGCGTATGCCACATGCTTGGTGAAGCTCAAGCGCTTCGAGGCAGCGGCCAACGTGCTCCAAAAAGCTCTGCTTCTGAACCCGAACGATCCGCGCGAACGACAAGTCTTGTCATCAGTCCAGCTGATTGCACACCAACCGCAGGCGGCCATATCCACCCTCGATCCATTGCTAAGTGCAGGGCCGGACCCTCAGATTTTGGAGTTGGCATCGGCCGCCTATGAAGAACGACACGACACCGAGAAAGCCGTTGACGCACTGCGGCGTGCCATTTTGCTCGATCCACAGAACGTGCAGCTTTACGTGGATTTCGCCGCGATCTCGGCGACGCACCAGTCATTCCAGGTTGGAATCAACGTGGTGAATGATGGAATTAACCTGCAGCCCAAGGCTGCCCCGCTATATTTTGCGCGTGGAGTGCTCTACGTCCAGCTCGCGGAGTACGAAAAAGCGCAGGCGGACTTTGAAAAAGCGTACGACCTTGATCCCAGCCAATCATTAAGTATTGCAGCGCAGGGACTGGCGGCTGTGCAGCAGAACGATCTGACCCGGGCTCTGGCCGGCGTTCAGGAAAAATTGACACGCAAACCCGCAGACCCCATCCTGCTTTATCTGCAAGCAGACATCCTTGCCCAGCAAGGAGTGGAACCGGGAAGTGCAGATTTTGAAAGCGCACTCCGTTCGGCCCAGAAGGCGGTCATTCTCCGTCCCACGCTGGAGCCGGCCCATAGTGTGCTGGGAAAACTCTATCTGCAAGCTGGAAAGTATTCTGAAGCTGCCGCCCAATGCCGCAAAGCGCTGGAGATTGATCCCAAGGATCAGACGGCGCTCTATCACCTGATCCAGGCATTGAGGAAGACTGACAAAAGGACCGAAATACCAGAACTGCTGAAGCGTCTTGCACTCCTCCGCCAGCAAGCCACCAACGAAGAACGCGAGCAGTATCGCTACAAACTGGTAGAAGCTGACGCCGATTCCAAAAGGTGAAATTGGAGATTTCGAACCCGTGACCGGCGTTGTCCCGACACAGGTCTTAGGCTTTGGGCACGCTCATGATTTCAGCAATACGTAACTACTGTAGCCCTCCTTGTCGATTGTCATAAACGGCCGCATCGTGATGCTGCTCCCGTCCACCGCGTTCGCCACCCAGTCTCCGCCTGCATTATTCACCGGCTTAGCTTGCAGCAGCGCAGGCCGCTCGAACGTAGGCTGCGATTCAGCGACTGCCATCAACACGAGGGGCCCCTGCATGAGCGCAACGTTGTTGGGATGATTGGCATCGACAGCCTCCAACCGCAGAGGCATGGGAAGCTCAAGTTCCACGCGGTCGCCGTCTTTCCAGGTTCTGCGAATGCTGGCGAACGTTCCAGGCTCAACCCCGGCAGAGACGCGGTTGCCATTCACCATGAGCACCGGGTTCGGCTTCGCCCAGGCGGGAATGCGCACATACAGCGTGTATTCCTTGGGCTGTGCAGCCGAGACCTGCATCTGAATCTTGTTATCGAAAGGATACTTCGTCTCTTGCATCAGTCCGTACTTTCTGCCCCCCTCGCTCCATTGCAGACTGGAAGGCGTGAACAGATTCACATACACGCCATCTGCTGAGCGGAGATAAGTGCTGACGTGATAGTCAGCGGCAAGCTGCGGGAACGTTCCGGAACAGCAGGGCCACTTATTGCCATACCAAACCTTCTTTGCAGTCGTGGAATAATCCGAATAATAAAAGGACGTTCCGTCAGCCTGGATGGGCCAAGCTCCTAAAATCGTGTTGTACAGGACCTGTTCCATGCTGTCGCCGTAACGCGCTTCCTTCGTGACCCGCAGCAGATATCGGGTGATCTTGAAGTGTCCGTAGGCTCCGCAGGGAGTCTCGAAGCTGGCGTGAGTCTGGGTCAGGCTGTTGCCTAACTGCCCCGTCCCGGGCTCGCCGAACGCCTCATTTGGACCCCAACCTCCCGTCGCAAAGCTCTGGGTCTTTACCAGCATGTCGAAGCCATTCTTCGCCGCTCGCAGATGTTTTTCGCTGCCGAGAGTGATGTATGCCTGCATCGCGGAACTGAAGGCGTTGACGTGACTGTATGCGTGCTCGAAGGGGAGCACATTATTGCCTTCCGCGAGCGGATCGAAGTAGGTGTCGTCTTCGAGATACTTTTTTGCCATATCGCGATAGAAAGATTTGCCGCTGCGCTGATAAGCGAGGAAAAGATTCTCCGGCAGAGTGTAGCTCTCATCCCACGTGTAGGGGGTGTCCTTATGTGGACGGGAGCGCTGTTCCGCGCGGGATAATGCCTTTTCGGGCAAGTAGGCCACAATCGCGCGGGTGAGCTTCTCGTGAATGTCCATGGCCATCGGATCGTGGGCATATTCGTGAGCATCAATCAGGCCACAAGAAAGCTTGTCGTACGTGTAGGCGGGAAGCCGGTAGTCGACGAAGAATTTGGCTTTCGGGTCGAGCGTTTCTCCGTACCCCTTCACCAGGCGATTGATCTTGGCGCGCGTCGGCTCTGAGCCGGTAACGGCATAGGCTCGAGCCAGCCCAGAGACGTACTGGCCAAAAGAATGGCCGGCGATGAAACCGTGGAAGTCGTTTCTCTCCAAGCTAAATCCGGTGAGGTCATACCAGCCGCCCATATCTTCTCCCGGGGCTGGCAGGCCCGCGACCTGCCGGAACACCTTCAACATGCGATCCTCATCCAGGTTGAGGAAGCGCGCATGATTTTCGTCAAACTGGCGTTTCATCGGTCCGTCATGGAGTTGGACATCGCCGTAGGCAAATGTCGTGAGCGGGGTCGCTACAGCCACCAGGCTCTTCTCTGCATTGGCCAACACGGGGAAGGCTCGGACTGCATACGCGCCAGCGGCAGTAGCACTCGTAGTTTTTAGAAAAGTCCTGCGGTCCACCCCAGACGCCATGTGCGTATACCTCGACCGAGAAATCGTTTACTTTGGAATCCTATGACCGCCGCCGGCTGGCGTCAATGGCATTCGGTGACATGCCAGGATGGGAGCGCGCAACACCTGGTTACGCAGCACTCTCTCGGGTGATAATTTCGTCAATCTCGCCGATTTCGGCGGCGTTCAGGCGGAAGGCGGCGGCGCCAATGATTCCTTCCACGTGCTTGCGGTTGCGAAAACCGACAATCGCTCCCGTGACTGCCGGATGGTTTAAGGTCCATGCAATCGCCACTTCGCCCGGAGTTCGGCTATGGCGCTTGCCGATCTCTCGCAAATGCTCAACCACTTTCAGATTTCTCGATAGTGCCGGCTCTTGAAAGCCGGGCAGATTCCGTCGCCAATCCTCGGCAAGAAAATTGCCAACTCGCTCGCGAGTCATAGCCCCGGTAAGCAGCCCCGCGTACATGGGCGAATACACGATCACGCCGATGTTCTGCTGCAGGCAGAAGGGAAGGATCTCGCGCTCAATCTCTCGGCGCACGACCGCGTAGGGCGGTTGCAGCGAAGTGATGGGAGCAATCGCCTGAGCCCGCCGCATCTGGGCTACACTGAAATTTGATAGCCCGATAAATCGCACCTTGCCTTCTTCTTTCAGTCGAGCCAGTTCGGTCCAGCCTTCCTCGATATCCTCGTCCGGTTCCGGCCAGTGGATCTGGTACAAATCGATTGCATCCACCTTCAGCCTGCGCAAGCTATCCTCGCATTCGCGGCGGATCGACTGGGCCTTCAGACTGGCTCCGACATTTCCTTCCTTGTCCCAGACTCGCTCGCACTTGGTGAAGACGTAGGGCTTTGGAGTGCGGCCTTGGATTGCTCGAGCCACCATCATTTCGGAATGGCCTAGTCCGTAGAGCGCAGCCGTGTCGATCCAGTTCAGGCCATAGTCCAGCGCGGCGTGAATGGCGGGAACTGAATCCTCATCATTCTGCGGACCCATGCTTCCATTCCACCCGCTGCCGCCAATAGCCCAGGCTCCGATTCCGATCGGAGTGATATCAAGATCGCTGTTTCCGAGACGCCGGGTTTCCATAGTTGGTTGACTCGAATCGAGTTTTGCAGGCTGACGACAGAAAGCCTAATGCAGGCACAGTGTTTTAGCAAACGCTTACTGTTAATCACTGCTGCTGTAGGAATACGTGTGAGGCCAGTCTTTCTCAATCGACATCTATGCTAATGATCGAGACGGAGTGTTCAGGAAGAACTGCAATGAACGGGGAGGTTTTGATTGGCCTCTCGGTGACGCGCACCAGATCCGGATGAGCGAAGTCATTGGCGATGCTCAATCCGGCGCTATTCAAAGTCTCGAAGCGTGCCTCACGCGCCATATGAGCTCCGCTCACGCGTATTTCCATAGAAACCGCGAGGGTGGGATCGGTATTCACCACTTTGATGAACATCTGGCGTCCATCCGGGGAGCGGGTCGCGACCGCATCAATCGTTGACACACCCACTCCTTCGAGAGTGGAATCGAATGTAGGTCCACGCAGTGTGCTGGCCAGTCGCGTCGTGCCAAGGTGAGACGCGTAAAGCTGATTCACCAGGTAAGTTGGAGTGACATATATTGCATGACGGCTTGCCTGGATTATGCCTCCCCTCCATCCGTTCACCATGTCTGATACGGCGCTCATCTGAACCACGTTGCCGCTACGCTCGAAGACGTTCATCAATCGCGCTGCATAGATGGCAGACTGCATGGAGTGCTGAGCGGGAAGCGGCAACGTTGTGTTCCACTCGTTCACCGCCAACTTGATGTTGTGGCCGGGTACGAGTTCCTGAAACATCTGCTTCATCTGAAGATAAAACTGCTCGTAGTGCAGTGGACGCGCCCGCAAATTATTTGCGTCACCTTTCATCTCTGCTGGACCGTAGTAGTGATGAACGGATAAGTAGTCGATGTTTTTGCCCGCAAGTCTCAGGACAGTTTCGTTCCACTTCGGGTCGTTGTCACCGGTTGCGATGATGGTGATAGAAGGATCCACAGCCCTCATCTTCTCCACGTAGCGATTCAGATTCTTGGCATAAGTTTGCGCATCGCTGTGGCCGCGCACCCAATCGCCCCATATCTCGTTGCCAATCTCCCAATAACGTACGTGGAACGGTTCCCGACTGCCGTTAGCGGAGCGCATGGAACCATATCTGGAATGGGCGTCGCCATTGCAATATTCGACCCATGCTGCCGCTTCCTCCGCGCTCGCCCCGCGTCCTTCCACGTTGACTGTGATCGAGGGTTCTGCTCCGACCCGCCGGGCGAACTGAATGAACTCATCGCTTCCGAAATTGCTAGGCTCCAGTTCTTTTCGCCAAGACTCATTTATCCAAACGGGCCTCTGGTCGCGCGGACCAACTCCCCACTTCCAGTGATAATCTTGCGCAACGTTTCCACCAGGCCATCGAACAAAAGCGGGATGTAGAGCCGCCACTCGTTGCTCAACGTCGTGGCGAACGCCTCCTTGTGCATCTCCCGGCAGCAATGAAATCTGGTCGAGCCACACACGCCCCTTACCTTGAAACAGAACAGCAATTTTTGCGAGCGGGTCGGATTTGGCGGGCCTGAGCGTGAAGGAGTATTTCTTCCAATTTCCAGCGATCTCCGGGATCACGGCGCTCGCATATTCTTCACCTCCAGTTTGATCCGCCTCCACCGTGACAATAATTTTTCCCACATAATCTGCACTCTTCAGCCAAACATATCCGCGGTAGTCGACTCCCGCATGAAGGGGAATCCATCCTTGACGAATGCCTCGCCGTTGTTCGAATTCGCTCTGGACATCCACGCGAAGCGAGTGCTGGCTGGCCAGAGTGTTCTCATCCCCATCGGCAGCAAGATAAACGTCACCGTCCCACGCAAAGCGCAACGCTGCATCATCGTTCCTGTCATCCGGATCACGCTCCCAGTATCGCGGTAAACCGAGGGCATTCGGTTGCTCGTCGAAGCCTCGATCGCGCACCAATTCCGCATCGAGTCCGCCCTTAATGTCCTGGAACATGAACTCGGCGAACTGTCCGTATAAACTTGGGCTGATGACGTTCTCGACTTTGTCAGCGTCGATGGTGAGCGTCGCCGTTGTCGCGTTCTGGGCTCTCCCAATAGCGGCGAAAGAGTCCAGCAGCAATAATGCCAGCCAGACTCCCCGCACTACACCGCGGCAGTTGCTTCTCAAAGTCTCTCTCCATTCTCATTGGGATGTGAAAACGTAGTATGCCTCAAATTGTCCAGTGTGCTAAGGTATTGCGCGACCCCCGTAAGCGTTTACGGTCCTACAGCGCGGGGCAACTTGCCTCGTCGGAGTGAATCGCATGGTTCCCAGGCCAAATTCAGTTCGTGTACTCAGCCGGATCACCTTTGTCGTCCTTGTCGTTTCCGGATGTCTGCATGCGCAAACATTGCGCTGGACCGAAGAGAGAGCCAAAGCCTGGTATGGACAACAGGCGTGGCTGGTCGGCAGCAACTATATCCCGGACGACGCCATTAACGAGTTGGAGATGTGGCAGGCACAGAGCTTCAATCCCGGGCAGATCGACAAGGAGCTCGGTTGGGCCGAGGACTTGGGCATGAATACGATGCGCGTGTTCCTGCATGATCTGGTATGGCAAGAAAACCCCGAAGGGTTCAGAAAGCGCATCGATCAGTTTCTGGAGATCGCGTCGCGCCACCATATCAAGCCGCTGTTCGTGCTGTTTGATTCCTGCTGGGATCCGCAGCCGAAGCTTGGCATGCAGCATCCGCCCATCCCCGGCGTTCACAATTCGGGATGGGTGCAGTCTCCGGGCAGTGCGGGCCTCTCCGATCCGGCGCAAGAGGGCCGGCTCAAGGCTTACGTCGTGGGAGTGGTTGGAGCATTTGCCAACGACGAGCGCGTGCTCGGTTGGGACGTATGGAATGAGCCCTCCAATGTGAATGAGGGAAGCTATCACCGCCTCGAACCTGCCAACAAGCGGCAACTCGTCGAAGCTTTGCTGCCGAAGGTTTTTTCCTGGGCGCGCGAGGCGCATCCTTCACAGCCACTGACCAGCGGCGTGTGGGACATCGATTTCATGGACGGCTCGGCTCTGACTCCAACTCAACGAGTTCAGATCGACAACTCCGATGTGATCACATTCCACAATTACGGATGGCCAGAGAGCTTTGAGAAGGAAGTGCTCTATCTGGAAAAGTACAACCGTCCGCTAATCTGCACAGAATATATGGCGCGCGGGGCGGGAAGCACATTTGATACAGTTTTGCCGGTCGCGAAACAGTATAAGGTCGGCGCCATCAATTGGGGATTCGTTGCGGGCAAGACTCAAACGTACTATCCCTGGGACTCCTGGCGGCACCCCTACATTCTGGACCAGCCAACTGTGTGGTTCCACGAAGTCCTCTACCCCACCGGGAAACCTTACCGCGACGCCGAAGTCACTCTGATTCGTGAGTTGACCGGCAGGGGAAAGAAATCTTCAACCGGGCAGCCGCAATGAGACGCGTGAGCATTTGAGCGGTGCCGCATTGTCAGCGGCCGGGTTTGCCGGCAGGAGCCTCGGCTTTGATCGCCTCGATTGATTTCTGTAGTTCATCAACCGAGGGGGCGGGAAGTTGGTACAAAGTGGAATCATTATCCCGTTTGGCAAGGTAGTCTGAGCCAAATTTCGAAATCAGCACCTTTTCGATGCGTTTCCCGTCATTCGAAGTCACGGTTGCCTCGATCTGCGGAGAACCAAAGCCCGAGTCTACGAATTTATCGGCGGACAAGTTGCGGAGGCCCGTGATGATTGACTGCATGCTCGCCTCATCTATCTTCTTGCCGTTATCCCACCAGTCCTGTCCACCTCGCATTAGCGAGTAGGTCTTCGAGCCGCTGTGAATGTCCAGCTTGTTCGGATCGGCGTAACCAAAATCGAACAGCTTCTTGTTCCGGAAGTCCTCCACTTTCTTGTCCACTGCCGCAGCCAGATCGGAACCGATGTTATACGCCTCATCAATCACGCTCGACTGGGCGTAGTAGGATTCTTTACTCTTACGAATCTGAAGTTTTTGGGTGGAAGATTCGCCGGTAACGCTAATAGTAGCCACAGGCGCGCCGCGCCCAAATGCAGAACTTGCTTTCTTCGCCGTAGCGGCTGAATCGGTAATGTCCATGCGAGCGTCAGTTACTTTGCGGACTAATTCGCTCACCGCATCGTTATCCGCGCGCATCGGTTTGGGCTTCAGGATCTGCCATTCATCCTTATTCCGTCCAAACTCAATATCGCCGTTTTTCCCTGCAATCTCAACCCGGCTGATCTTATCGGCATTCACGGTCACCAGTCGTTTATCCCGAAGATCGTTCAACCCTTTTTCGAGGCTGCTTCGCGTGTACCCGGCAATGGTGAAGACTCGCGGATCACCTGCGAGAGCCGCATAAACAGCACTACCGGCAGGTGTGTCGTCTCCTAGGAGCAGCCTTTGGCTTTTGTTATCTTTCTCCGTGACATCGAGTTCGAAAGAGGGCTGGCTAAGCCCGTATCGTTGCAGATCTGAGCTCTTGTCGTCGACCAATCGCTCGGAGTTCAAGGAAGCGACGCTGGAAACAATACCGGACACCGCGCTTTGATCAGCCGCGAAGGACTTCGGTTCGTTGATCTTCCACTCCGAACCGTTCTTGGCCAGCAGGATTGCTGGTGCATCTTTCCTTTTCAATTCCAGTTTGGTGATGGAATTTTCATCGAGCTTGAGGATTGCCGGAGCACTATCGCCTTTCGGTTTGGCGGCCTCGGCGCTCGATTTGCGGTGATCAGACCAATACAGAACCCCGGCGAGCACGGCGAATATCACAGCAGCAATGAGCAGGCCACGAATTTTCATGCTTCACTCGATATTTTCCGCTGGCGCAGTTATTTACCTTCGCTTCCACCACACTGAGACGCCCACAATTACGACCGCAAAGGGTAAGACAAATTGGCTGACGGCTCGTACCCAGGTCAGCTGCCGGCCAGTCATAGTAATGCGGCGATCTTCCTGCTGCTTCGGACGAATAGAAATAAGATCTTCATCCGAGGACAACCAGTTCACAGCATTGGACGCCAGATCGTTATTCCCGTTGAACTCGATGAAACGATTGGCCGCCCAGGTGGAGGAACCCACTATCACAAAACGCCCTTGCGAATTCTCCTTGCCAGTGTTGAAGGTGCCCGCGGCCGCCAGAGTCAGTGGGCCCTTTTTGTTCTTGGGGTCGTTCACGTTCACCGACGGAGAACTCAAATTGCTCGTCGCAAGACTTGTGCTCGAGCTATCGAACAACTTTTGCACGTTCGTCTTATCGGTATTCTTAATCTCCAGCGAACGGGCCAGTGGAAAACCAGTTGCTGTACCGCGCAATTGCTCCACAATCGGCTGCGAGCCGTAACTCGTCACCAATGCGACCTGCGGACCCAGTCCCGCAATTTGTCCCAACGGATTCAGATCGAGGATCAGATCTTTGTCCAAGGTGATACCCCAATTACTCAAGAGGGTCGTGAGCGTGTCGTTGTCAGCGATTTCTTCATGTCCGAGTTTGAGTGGCGGATCGAGCATGAAGAAGGCGCGTCCGCCATCTTCCACATACTTCTTAATCGCATCGACCTCGGGTTGCTCGTAATTCTTCGTCGGACCGGCCACCACGAGCGTCGTGCATTCGCTGGGGACTTCAGCCTTGGTCAGCAAATCCACAGATTTGCTCTCGTAGTTATCCTTGGCGAGCAGTTCTTTGAAATGCGAGAGGCCTCCGCGATTGCTATCGTCGATTTGGTGTTCGCCGCTGCCACTCGCAAAGCAAACCGTTCGCGTGTTGCTCTTGAGATCGCGAATGAAGGCCCCGGTAATGCCTTCTTCGGTCATGTTTTTCGCTTCCTCTTTTTTCGCGCCGACCTGAACCACTGCTGTACCAAAGTTGCGAATCCCCGCTTCACGAGCCAGTTCAGGCTCCTTGTCAGGATCCACGTACTTCACATGCAGCCTCGGAGACAGGTTCGCGTATTGCTCGAGCAGATCCTTGCCGTCCCGAAACCGCGTGCTCTGGTTGTAGTAGGTGATGGTTGCGTCCTGCTTCAGACCCTTAACGATTTTCGCGGTTTGGTCAGAGAGACTGAAACGCTTGTTCGCTGTCGCATCATAGGACTTGTTATAACGATCCGCGAGAACGTTAGCCACGACCACGGCCGCAATCACAATCAGGATGTAGCTCACCGCATATGCTGCGTACTTCGTTTGCCGCGCATGGGTCCACTGGTTTGCCATTTACGACCTCCACCGCAGCGATTCCATGGAACGAGCCGTGAAGAATAGACCCAGGAAGATCACGGTAATGTAGAAAATTGCGTCTTTCGAATCAAGCACACCCTTGGCAAAAGATTCGAAGTGCTTGATGACTGACATGTAAGCCAATACTCGCGCCCAATTCGCGGTTTCGTAGCCGCTCACCCATTCCAGCACCCACAGCAACAGGCACACTCCGAATGTCACGGCGCCTGCAATAATTTGATTCTTAGTAAGGGTGGAGATAAACGTGCCAATTGCCAGAAGCGCGCCCGCCTGCAGCAGCAAGCCAAGATACCCCACCAGCAGCGGCTTCCAATCAGGATGGCCGTACTTGAACAGAAACGCAAAGTTGATGGCCGTGAATAGCAGCAGACAGGCATAAAGCAGGACCGAAGCCAGCCATTTTCCCAGAATAATTTCTATGTCCCGGACCGGGGACGTTGCCAGCAGTTCAATAGTGCCTGTGCGCTTTTCTTCCGCGAAAAGCCGCATCGTGATCATGGGAATAAAGAAGAGCCCGATGACGCTGACATTCGACAGCAATGGCCGGATGATCCATTCATTCAGATTCATCGGGAACGATCGCCCACTCATCTGTGACTGGATGCTTTCGAACACGAAAGCCCCCAGCGCGTTCCAGAAAAAGAAGCCGAAAATCACGCCGAACATGATCAGCAGAATGTATGCAACCGGAGACGCGAAATAGCTTCCCAGTTCTTTGCGGCAGATGATCCAAACATTTCTCATCAGGCTTGCACCTCTTCCGGCTTTTCCGTCTCGCTTACCTGTTCTGTTCCGGTCAGCTGCAGGAAGACTTCCTCCAGGCTCATGGCAGACGGCCTCAGTTCGTTCAGGTCCCAACCAGACTCAACGACGGCACGCGCGAGGTCTCCGCGCAGCAGTCGTCCTTTGCCGCTTTCGACTTCGAAAACTGCGCGCCCATCCAACTGCTCTTTGTAGAGAACTCGGCTGACCCCGGTAACCTGCTCCAGCTTGTGCTGAACCAGCGAGGTTTCAATGCTTCCATTTCGCCCCGCTACTTCCACCCGCACCGACTCTGCCCCGCGCGCACGTGCCTGCAAATTGCGCACCGAATCGGTTGCTACCAGCTTGCCCTTGTTAATGATCACGACTTGCTCGCAAGTCTGCTCCACTTCCGGCAGGATGTGGGTGCTGAGAATAATCGTGTGCTCGCCGGCCAGGTCCTTGATTAGATCGCGAGTTTCGTTGATCTGCTTGGGGTCCAGTCCCGCGGTCGGTTCGTCGAGAATCAGTACGTCGGGATTGTGAATGATAGCTTGCGCGAGTCCCACGCGCTGCCGATATCCCTTCGATAATTTGCCCAGGAGTTTGGCTTTGACGTCGGCGATGGCGCACCGGCCGCACACGTAGTCGATCCGTTTCTCCAGCTCTGGGCCTCGCAATCCCTTCAACTTGCCGACAAACCGGAGATACTCATAGGTGGCCATCTCTGGATAGATCGGCGGCGTTTCGGGCAGATATCCGATTCGCTTCTTCACCTCCAACGGTTGTTCGAGAACGTCGAAACCAGCAACATTCGCTGTCCCCGACGAGGGAGGTAGAAAGCAGGTGAGCATGCGCATAGTGGTGGTCTTCCCCGCGCCATTGGGCCCAAGAAAGCCGACGATCTGTCCTTTGACTACTTCGAAGGAGATCTGGTCCACCGCAGTGGTCCGCGCATACCGCTTCGTAAGCTGTTTGACACTGATCATGAGATTTTGTTGGCAACAGCGAGCTACGCCACCGTTGAGTCCGCACCAGAACAGTGCAGGAATATGTCTATCTTAAAAACGCTGCCTTCTGAATGTCAATTTTTCCGCGCTGATTGGTGGACCCCATCGCAGCCACTATCGTATGACGATGCATCAGGTTTGCGCATCGTTGCCTCAGCCTGTTCTACCCGAAACCGCGCAAGGGACGGCATTTCCCCGGAATTTGCGGTAAACTGGTAGCCATTTTGTGCGGCATCAAACAGGTCCCAAGGGCTTTCAGGCAGTCTAGTTAGACAATCTGGGAGGCTCGTAGGCTGGCAACTCCTGTCAGTCTACATGCGTTGCGGAACTCCGCGGATCTCTACATGGCGACAAGAAGCATAAATGCGGACCTCGAAATGGGTGCTCGCGCGGCAGCGCTTGGCAAGAGCCAGCCGCTCGCTGCGTCAAACTTGTCTCTTGATCACCTCACCCGCAGTGGTGAGTTCCAAAACTTGCTGGCATTCTCCGCCTTGCGAGAGAACGTGCTGCGAGACCACGTTCGGCCCAAGGCCGCGAATGGAACTCAGAGCAAAGCGACTCTTGCCGCCAGCGAGACTCCAGATCAGCAATCGAACTTTGCTCTGGACGAGGTCCTTCAGTTGGTGGCGGAACGGGGCCTTCAGATCACGGGAGCCGATGGCTTGGCCATTGCATTGGCGGACAAAAATGACATCGCATTGCGCGCACAAGCAGGTGAGCTTCGCCCCGGTGTTGGCGAACCCATAGACGCTCAAGCATCGTTTTCCATAACCTGTCTTCGCACGGCCCAGATTCTGCGTTGCCAGGATACGGAAACAGACTCGCGGGTCAATCTGCAGGCATGCCGCCATTTAGGCGCACGCTCCCTGATTGCAGTTCCGCTGCGCGGTGGCCGCGGAGTAATTGGTGTACTGGAGGTATTTTCCAGAGAAGCGTCAGGATTTGACGATGTTGACGTCGCCAGGCTGAGCCAGCTTGCCGATTTGCTCAAGGACGCATTAAGACCGGAGGACGCGGAGCGAATGGCGTTGTCCGCTCAGATTGCGGTCGCCGATTCGCAAGTGGTTCAGGTCTCGGCCAGGGAGTCCTTGCCCGATGCGCCTGGGGCGCGTGCTCAAACACAGCCCACGGATTCGACAACACCTGGTGAGCCGGATCTCGCTGACACTCGACCCAGCCCAGCGGTGGCCAAGCCCTCCCGTGAGTTATTTCCAGACTTGCCTGTAACGCATGAAGCAGACCGGAGTTTTTCGTTCATACAACACGCCGGACGAGCAAGTGCATACCGGCCCGGCAGACTCGTCTTCGTATGCTCGATCGTGATCGCGACTGGATTGCTAATTGGATTCCGTTGGAAGCTTCACAGTGCTCCCACGCCCGTAACCGCGGGAACGACCGCAACACTTCCGATTAGCCAATCGTTACCCCGCTTAGCGGTAGACAAAGGGAACGCCGCTGCACACTCCAGTACTACAGCGACTACACTGCCCTTAGCGCCCGCCGGCGCTCTCGAAACGAGTGCGGCCGCAAGCTCTGAGACGTCAGGCGTTCCGCGAGTGACCGGCATACGGCACTGGTCTGATGCAAGTTCCACAACCGTGGTGATCGATTTTGAGAAAGCGGTGCTCTACCGTGCCCATCGTTTACCCGACCCGGAGCGAATATTCTTCGATTTGATGGACACGAAGCTAGACCATGCTCTCGCCGGCAAATCGACCGAGATTGGCGATTCCCTGCTCAACCGCATCCGTGTGGCTCAGACTGTTCCCGGCGTTACGCGCGTTGTTCTGGAGACGAACGGGAAAGCAGATTTCAGCGTAAACCGGCAGTTGAATCCGTCAGGGTTGCGGATCGAGCTCCGCAACAATGCGCCACCAAAACACTAACTCCGCCCATAGTTCACCGCAGATCCCATTACTCAGATCGTGCAGGAGAATTCCTGCTCGGCGGCCGCGGATGCGTGGTCACCTTTTTTAATTCCGGATTTTGCGTGCTCGGCTTGGAAGTTGCCGATGGCGGTCGCGAAACTGCTAGCGCACACAATACGTAGAAAACAGCCGCATTGGCCGGGACGTGCAAGTTGAAATCCACCAGGCTGTGCAGCAGCATTGCCGTACAACCCAGCAACGCCGCGACAGAGATTGCTGCGTCCCATTTGAATTCCCATCGCCGGGATGTGGGCACGCCGTACCGGTATAGCCGGTACAGGAACCAGATCATCACTGCGAAGCCGATTGCACCGGTCTCGACCAGAAGTTGGGCATAATCATTGTGCGCCTCATTCACGAATAGGTTGGTGTAGAAGCTGCGGAAGCTCGGATAGATTGTCGGGAAAGTTCCCAAGCCCCATCCCAGAATTGGCCGATGAGCAAAGATCCTCAAGCAGTCTTGCGTGATCCTCAAGCGCATGTCGGGGCCCAGTTCTCCCAGACGTCCCAGAACCTGTCCTTTGCCGAGAAAAATCAGCAATCCAAGAACGGATGCACAAACTAAGAATGTGCCGAGCGCAATGCGGGAATTCCTCCTCTGGTACAGAGTCAGCGCGGCGAACACGATCATTTCGAACGCCAACGCCAACATACCCCCACGTGACGCCGAGAGCAGGATCGTGGTTGCCATCAACACTGCGCAGAATCCAACGAGCACCCTCTTGCCCCCGCGCACCATGTGCCCCATCGCCACTACCAGTGGGAACGGCACCAGCATCTCCATAAGCCCGGCATAATGGTCATGATTCACATAGCTGCCATAAATCGAGCCATGGAAACGAGGAGTATAAAACCAGAAGAACTTCTCCCTCGACGTCAGTTCCTGAGCCAAAGCGTAGAAGGCGTACGCCACTCCAAACACAATTATCATCAGGCCAAACTTGCGGCGTGCATCTTCCTGTTGAATGCATTCCGTTGCAATCAGCAGAACGATCCCGAATGCCCCGTATCGAACTAATTCATACTTCGTAACATAGCCATATGCAGAGATTCGCAAAGCGAGTTGCGCGAGCACCAGCGCGAAGAAACACATTGCAGGCAAGTACAGGGGACTACGCGCCAATTTCAACTGTCCAGAAAAGAGTTGTTGTCCAGCCCAGAGTAGAAAGAGAATCCCCGCGCCAACCTCAAATGTGAAAGTAGACCACTCCTCAACCGCTCCAAACGCGAGAATCGCGAAGAAGAGCACTGCGCAAAGACCGCCGACAAAAACCCACTGCAGATCTCTGGGCTTCCGCCGGGGAACGAGATCCAACTCAATCGAGTGCTGAGTCTCAACCACGAGCTGGGATGAAAGTCTCAATGAGGCGATCCTGAACCACTCACTTCGACGATCTTCACATCGTCAACCCACAACTTTCCTCGGATCAGCGGACCCGGAGGATCGCGGGTAATTTTGACGAAAATCAGATTCGTCTTGCTCCCCGTATGGAAACGGGCTTGTTGCCGGTGCCAAAAATTGCTGCCCAGTAAATCATCAGTGAGGGCATACGAGGTGAAAGTGTAAGCATCGCCAACGGCAAATCGTGGCCCGCTCGCGCTATCCATGTCCTGGGTCTTGGATTCCGCGCTGAACTCGTAATCCATGTCGGGCTTTACCGGAACGAATTGTGCAATCCCTGCATCCGGGGCATTTCTTCCATCGAAGAGCACCGACAGCGAGCGGCTGCCTGTATAGAACTGATCCGTGTCGATGGCCAACTTGGCGTGCGGATTCGGTTCATACCACCAGTCAAATCCGCCGTTCAGCAGCGTTTCCTCAAACCCTCCGTTTACGACCAGGTTTGCAGGAGAAGCCTGATAGCGACGAATCTCTTCATCGACCTGCGCGAGTTGCTGCCACCCCGTGCTTGCGGCGCCTACTTCCTTCCCGGCAATCAACAACCGGAAGTATGGCAGCGCGAGTTTCGCCGGAAAAGATTGCTGAAGTTTCATCAGCCGTTCCCATGCAATCTTGGCCGCACCAATATCTTGTTTCGACACTAGAAATCGCAAAAATGCCAGATACACATTTGATTTTTGCGGCAGCGCCTGCTCGAACATTTGATTCGTATCCCCACTGGCTCGCCAGCAAAGCTGCAGGGTGGAATCCACGGAGTCAGGATCATTCGCCAGAACGGTGCGGAAATATGGAAGTGCTTTGGCGACGTCTCCTTCAATCAGGAAAAAGTTGGCCGCCTCCGAGGCGACGTGTGGCGTCATGGGATCGGCTGCTGCGGCCCGTTGGACCGCTTCCGCCTGCTCTTCGATACGGCCGCTGATCTGATAACTTCCGGCCAGATCCAGCCAGTAGCTGGATCGATAAGGGTTCAACTGCACCGCGCTGCGAAGATTCGCGATTGCATCATCCACGGTTGCAACCGACAGGGCTTGATTGCGGGCGAGCACCGCCCGATATTCTGAGTTTGAAGGTTCAAGACGAATGGCCGTTTCAATCTCACGCACGCCCGGTTGTCGCGCCAAATAAGCCGCCCAAAACGCTCGCGCAGTAAATAGCAGATAGACGCCGAGAGGCGCTAGGACAACGACGCCGAAGGCAAGCCGCCGAAGGGGAGATTGCAAGTCAATCTGCATGTCAATCGCGTGGGCTCTGCTGAGAATTGTGCCTTCGTCGCGATATACCGGGCCAGGTCAGGAAACTTTGCTGACCGTTTCTTCTTGCGATTCGTCGTAATAGCGGTCCGAGTATCGACCGCCGTAGTAGTAATAACCCTCCGTCGAACGCGTGTTCAGAGCGTTCAGCACGATGCCCATCACTCGCGCATTCACTTGCATCAGCAGGTCGCAGGCGCGTCGCAGAACAATTTTCGTAGTCCTGCCCGACCGTGCGACCAGGATCACTCTATCCGCTTCAGGGGATAGAACCACCGCATCGGTCACCGACAAGCAGGGTGGCGAATCAATGACTACATGGTCGAACTCATTCCGCCAACGCGCGATGTATTCTTTCATCACCGCAGAACCAAGCAGCTCCGCCGGTTGAGGCGGAATCGGTCCCGCAGGCAAAATGGTCAGATTCGGAAGATCGGCGAAGGGAACTGCCACGTCTTCAAACTTGTCACCGCCGCTGATTAACGTGCTGAGGCCTCCACGCGAGCGAAAGCCAAACATGCGATCAATCCCTGGACGGCGCAGGTCGGCATCCACCAGCAGTACGCGCCCTCCGCGCTGTGCAAGAACCATCGCTGAATTCGCGCTGATCGTCGTTTTTCCTTCTTGCGGCACTGCGCTGGTCACCAGAATGACCTTGGGTGGAGCTCCATACGACGAAAGCAGAATCGAGGTCCGCAAGGACCGGTAAGCCTCGGCCGCTTCTGATCGCGGCCGCGCGTAGGTAATGAGAGCAGGTGATTCTGAAGTTTGCAGTTGGATTGTGGCGGGCTTCAGTCGTTTCCGCAGAGACCCATTCCCCGACATCTGCAACGGGATCGTACCCAGCGCAGGCAGGGTCGAGATGGAACTGACCTCTTCAATCGTGCGGATACTGTTGTCCAGACTTTCCAGCACGAACGCCAGTCCCACACCGCAAGCCAGCCCGAGGAGCAGGCCGAACTGGATGTTGCGCGGCACATTCGGCTTGATGGGCCCGGTTGGCTTTCTGGCCACATCCACCACGCGAATGTTGCTGGAGCGCAACCCGGCGCTCACCCCAGCCTCTTTGAGCCTCTGCAGCAGATCCTGATAAAGCTGCCGGTTGGCTTCCGCGTCGCGCTTCAGCACGGAGTACTCGATCGCACTTTCGTTGAGCTTGTTCGCTTCCTGCTTCTGCCCGTTGAACGCGGTAATTAGCAGGGTTTCCCTCTGCAACGCCGCCAGGTATTCATTACGGATCTGTTCCTGCAACCGCCCCTTCTCGGTGACGATCTCCTTGTCAATTTGTTTGAGCTGGTTATCGATCTCAACCACTTTCGGATACGCCGCGCCGAATTGCGTGGTGAGTTGCGCCCTCTGCGTACCGAGTTCCGCCTGCTTGTCGCGCAGCTTGGCCATCATGCTGATCTCGCCTTCGCGCGACGGCTTCGCAAACACCGAAGGGTCGGCACTTGTGGCCAGCTTGTACGTCGATTCTTTCTGAATACGATCCATCTCCGCCGCGGCGAGTTCACGATTCAACTCATCCAGCTTGGCCGTGACAATGTTTTGCTTTTCATCCACTCCCAAAATGCTGTGATCCTTCTGGTAGCGGACAAGTTTTTCTTCTGAGGTCTGAACCTTCAGCCGGAGATCGTCAATTTCGGTATTCAGCCAATCCGAAGTCTGGGTTGCAGCCTCGTACTTCGTCTTGAAGTTCTGCTCCGTAAAAGTCCTAACCAGCGTGTTCACGATTTCTGTGGCCAGCTTGGGATCCGGATCGATGTATGAGATCTGCACCAGTCGCGAGTTGGGGATCAATTGAATGCCCAGCCCGCCATGAAATCGACCCAGCAGTCCCGTTGTAATTTCGGCATCGGGCTGCAGGCTCGCATCTTCAACAGAGTCTCCCGTTCGATGACGAGGCGCGCTGGTGAATCTCGGATCCTCATCCAGCCGCATTGCTTTGATCACTTCCATAGCCAGGGCATCGCTGCGCAGGATCGCCGCCTGCGTTTCCAGCGCCACGTCATATTGATAATCGGGAGAACTGTCGTCAAGGTTCTTGAAACCCAAAAAATTGGGCGTCTCGGGAAAGATCGCCACCTTCGATGTTGCCTGGTATAGCGGTGTTTCCTTCAGCGTGGCAATGACGGCAAGGGCGAAAATGATGGCGGTGGTTGCCAGAACGACCCAGCGTCTTTTCTTGAGAACCCTCAGGTAGTGCAGCAGCGGACTCTCTTCCGAGCCCAGATAAGGCTGCGGAACTTGTCGGATAGGTTCGAGGAGCGTTGCTTCCGTCGCTTGTAACGCGTCCGACTCGCCAGAGTCGTTGCGTGGTGACCGCAAGTCCATCAATGAAACCCCAAGTTTCCGTGGTCAGCGTTCGCTGTGCCGCACTCGACTTTGTGGCGCAGTCGACAATATGAAGAGGAGTAGTGCGGATTCTAACATCTTCTCTGCGAATTTGGCCTCACAAGTTCTGTGCATTTCTTAGGAAATCTCGTGCGGAATCGCCTCCCTTTTTCCGGGGGACAATCGCCCGAGTCCACCCGGCAACACGCCTCTCCACGCTGCGTTTCCCTCGCAGGAGTTTCCCCGCTTGTGCTTTGACAGTGAAAACTAAGCCCTATATATTTCTGAAACGATCTCAGTGACCTGTTTCCCATCGCTCTATTGCGGAACCGGCAGCAGACTGCAACTTTGCCTCCAGTGCTCGCGGGGCACAGTTCAGATTGGAGAACTCCCGCATGCCTGAAATCGCCACCACGGCATCCCAGGCGCACGCGGCTCTCGTTCCCCAAGAGGAGCACCTCGAACTGCCTCATTTCCGAATCGAACCCAAAAGAGGCTGGGTGTCTGTCAACCTGAAGGACCTTTGGCAATATCGCGAACTTCTCTTCTTTCTCGCCTGGCGCGATGTAAAGGTTCGCTACAAGCAGACGGCTTTGGGAGCCGCATGGGCAGTGATCCAGCCGCTTTTCACAATGCTGCTGTTTACGCTGTTCTTTGGACGCCTCGCCAAAGTTCCATCCGATGGCATCCCGTATCCGCTGTTCAGTTACACGGCCCTTCTTCCCTGGCAGTTATTCGCCTATGCCCTCACGGAATCCAGCAACAGCGTGGTCGCCAACGAGCGCCTGATCACAAAAGTTTATTTCCCTCGACTGATTGTTCCGCTTGCCAGCATCCTCGCCGGTCTGGTCGATTTTGCGATTGCTTTCGTGTTGGTCCTGGGCATGATGGCCTGGTATCACACGGTGCCGACGTGGGCCATTCTGACCCTGCCTTTCTTCATCCTTTTCACCATCATCACCGCGCTTGCCGTCGGCCTCTGGCTCTCCGCGCTGAACGTGCAGTATCGCGATGTGCGCTACACTCTGACTTTCATCGTGCAGTTTTGGCTCATCGCGTCGCCGGTAGCGTATTCCGCCACGCTGGTTCCCGCGAAATGGCGTCCATTTTATGGGCTGAATCCCATGGCCGGCGTCATCGAGGGATTCCGCTGGGCACTGTTGGGCAAGACACCAGCGCCGGGCGCGCTGCTGTGGGTTTCGGTCGCCGTTGTGGCCCTGGTGTTGGTAGGCGGGTTCTACTACTACCGTCGCATGGAGAAAACTTTTGCGGACCTGGTGTGACCGCACTCATGACTGACGTAGCCATCCGCTGTGAGGCGTTAGCCAAGCAGTACGAGATCGGAGAGCGCGAGTCCTACAGAGCGCTTCGCGATGTGATCACCGACGCCGTATCCGCGCCTTTCCGGCGCTTGCGCGCGGCTGCCCGGCACTCCTCGGTCCCGAACGGTAGCGGAGAAAAGCCTACAATTTGGGCCTTGAAAGACGTATCGTTCGAAATCAAGCGCGGAGAAGTGGTCGGCATCATCGGCCGTAACGGCGCCGGCAAGAGCACGCTGCTGAAGATTCTCTCCCGCATTACCGAACCGACACTGGGCAGCGTGGATATCTGGGGGCGCGTGGGATCTCTCCTCGAAGTCGGAACGGGATTTCACCCGGAACTGACCGGCCGCGACAACATCTTCCTGAATGGCGCCATCCTGGGCATGAAAAAGGCGGAGATCGCGCGCAAGCTGGATGAGATCATCGCGTTCGCCGAGGTCGAGAAGTTCATCGACACCCCGGTAAAACGCTACTCGAGCGGCATGTACGTACGCCTCGCCTTTGCCGTAGCCGCTCACATGGAAACAGAAATTTTGCTGGTCGATGAAGTTTTGGCGGTCGGTGACGCCCAGTTTCAGAAGAAGTGCTTTGACAAATTCCGGCAGATCAGCAGCGGTGGCAGAGCGATTGTATTCGTAAGTCACAACATGGCAGCTCTCCGAACTGCGTGCCAGAGTGGCATCGTCCTTGATCGCGGCGGCGTGGTCGCGACAGGCGAGATCAATGCAGTAGCGGATCAATACCTCGCAGCAGTTTCCAACAATCGCGGAACCGAATCCATAGAAACAGAAACTTTCATTGTCGAAGACGTCAGCATTTCTTCTCGGGAAGGGCCAGTGATCAAGACTTTTGACTCAGTAGAAATTCGCGTCCGAGTATTCGCTAAGACCGAAGTGCAAAATCCCGGGATGTTCGTGAGCATTTTGACGCTAGACAATGAGCGTATTGCGGCGTTGGCGTTTAACGACTTCTCAAATATCAAAGGACTACAAGCGGGTGAATCCTGCGAATTAGGATTTCGTATTGAACGATTTCCGTTGCTGGCTGGCGAATACCAAATGGAAATCGATTTAACCGACTTGGATCACTATAAGGTAGAACTGGTGAACAAGAACTACGCGTTTGAAGTTGTGGAGAGCCCAGTCTATCGGAGCCGAAAAATCAATCGCTGGTTCGGGGTAATTGGGTTGCAGGCTCAGGCGTTTGGTGGGCCCGTAGGCACGAACTCGAGCCTAGAGACTTCATTTCCAGGTGAGTTTCCGGTGATCACTGAGTCGTGATTCATTCCCGAACAAGAAACAGCGCAAGGAGTGCCGGAGCGGTACCTTGGCTTTGAGCGACATTGCTCAGTTGGCCCTAATAGCATATATGTAGCCGTAGCCATGAGTTTCCAGAGGTTGACGCCGCGCTATAAAACCGTGCTCACCCAAGAACTCTTGCAATTTCTCGGGCGTGTGGGATTGCTTGAGCCCAGGATGATATTCCAAGGCAATCTGATGAATCTTCTCAAGAACCTTTGGCGGAGAGTTCAAAACGATATCGTATTCTGATCCTTCGCAATCGAGTTTCAAAAAGTCACATCTCTCGATATCCGATCTCTTGAATAGTTCTTCGAGAGTAAGTATCTCCACATCTGCCAGTGCTCGTGCCGGAACGGAAGAGTCAAGCGTGTTTAAGGTGTTCCTTGCCTCGTCGCCGTAGGGTGTATAGAGGGCGCCTTTACCTTGCGCTCCTCCGCAGGCGGCCTGTATCACCGTGACGGACTTGCGGTTCCTTGCGGCATTTTTCCGAAGAAAATCCGCCATTCTCGGCGAGGGTTCCACGGCAATGACCCTTCCTCCCTCGCAACGCGTCGCAGCCCAAATACTGAAGAGCCCAATGTTCGCCCCTACATCGACTATTGTGCCTTGAGGAGCGATGTTCATCTCACCTTGACCGTACACTTCATCGAGCCAGACTTCTCTCCACAGTAGCTGGAAATTGAGATCCTGCGGGCTGATAAACGAAACGCCGTTTCGCATCGCAAATACGTGCGGTTGTCCAATGCGAGAACGAATGGGCCACATCAGCACGCTGCCTAGAGTCATGCCTTCCCTGTACATCTTTCTCGCATGAAGAAAATTGCTTTTCGTCAAAGGTGACGGTCCAAGACGCATTCGATGCTCCCGATTGTGACTTCAGCGCTGAAGAGTGTCTCTTTTCATGTTCGATAATCTCGCTAGATTCCGAACAATTGGTGCGCAGGATATCACGTGTTAGCGGCAGCTGGGGCCGAACTCGTTCAACTTGTCTGCTGTGATCAAATGCGGCTTCCCCTCACTCAGACATGCATTCGGCCACTGTGAAACTCCGAAACTTGGGCTTCGGTAAAGGGATCCCCCTCTTTTCTTACGGTAGCGCCCCTATTGCCGCGAAAACCTGAGAACATATTGTGAGCGCCTGCGCATTATGCATCTCCATCGTTCGCCGCTTCCGATCCTGATTCCTGCGTGGGGCGATCCAGTCTTCGGAGGTGGTGAAATGCGCTCGCTCTTTTCCCATGTCCGTAGCTCGTGTGGAAATCTTTCAGTGCTTCTTCTGACTCGCGCCTTCTCAGGATGGAGTAGCAACTCCAACGCTATGACTATGCAACCGCCCACTACGCTGCTTTCGATAGACTGATATCTCATGCACTACATCTACGGCATCAATTCGGTCACGGAGACGCTCAAAGCGCGGGGCCGCACAGTTGAATGGGTCGGGATGGCGAAGGAGCGGCACGACCTTCGCCTGCAGCGCCTGATTGAGGACTGCCGCCGCCTGAGCGTCCCCGTACGCTTTCTGCAGCGCACCGAACTTGACCGCATGGCTGGAAATGCCGCTCATCAGGGAGTTGTCGCGGTCACCTCTGCCAAACAGTACAGCGATCTCGCTGACGTGATTGCGGCCAAGCGCGGGGATTACTCCCTCATCGTTGTGCTCGATGGCGTAGAAGATCCCCACAACCTTGGAGCCATCTTGCGTACCTCCGATGCTGCAGGCGCGAACGGGATCGTAATTCCCGAGCGCCGCGCTGCTGCAGTCACCGGGACGGTGACTAAGGCTTCCGCCGGTGCCAGCGAGCACTTGCCAATCGCGAAGGTTACGAATATTTCGCGCAGCATAGAGGAACTCAAGGAAAACAATATCTGGACCGTCGGCCTCGATGAGCGTGCGACTCAAACCTACGATGCGTTGGATTACAAGATGGATTGTGCACTCGTTCTTGGTGGCGAAGGCAAAGGTCTGCACGATCTGGTGAAGCGCAAGTGCGATTTTCTAGTCTCCATCCCCATGCTCGGCAATGTCCCCTCTCTGAATGTCTCCGTAGCCGCAGCCGTTGTGCTCTACGAGATCGTGCGCCAGCGCCGCGCAAGCAAAGACGCATCCAACAGAAAATGAAGTATTCGCCCTTCGTCAAAGCCCTGTGCTTCCTCTGTGTTCTATGTGGTTCTGCTCTGCCGTGCGCCGCGCTTGACTGCGAAGCCTTCTCAATTCCGCATTACGATCTGCACCTGCAGATTGATCCCGAGCAACACCGCCTGGGGGTTCGCGGCCAAATCACGTTGCGAAACGACACTTCGGATCCGCAAAAGATCGCCGTCTTGCAGATTTCGTCCTCGCTAGCCTGGCGATTCATTAAGGCCGGCGACGCCGCCGTCCAGTTCGTCACTCAGCCCTACGCTTCAGACATCGATCACACGGGCGCTTTATCAGAAGCGATTCTGACTTTGCCTGAGGCCGTGGCTCCCCACAAGACCGTTGATCTGAAAATCGCCTATGAAGGCGTCATTTTGTTGGATGCTACGCGCCTTACGCGCATCGGAACGCCGCTGCAAAATGCGGAGAACACCGACTGGGACCAGATCGCGACTAATTTCACCGGCTTACGAGGAGCTGGCCACGTTGCCTGGTATCCGATCGCGACCGAGGTCGCGAATTTATCGGAGGACAACAGTCTGTTCGAAGTGGTGATGCGATGGAATGCACGCGAGGCCGGAGCCACGATGCAGTTTACGGTCGAGTCCACACCTTTGCCCGCCGATTCTGCGCCGCCCACCATCTTGTGCAATGGCAAGAAGACCTCTGGCACTACGCGCGATGGAAGTTCGACTTCTCCCCAAGTGCAATGTTCCGAGGCTGACCTCGCGCGCTCCGTCCCTACACTTGTGATTGCCCATTACGGACTGATCGATCGCCCCGGAGTCACCGTTTACAACCTCGCCTCGCATGCTCTTGCAGCCGAGCGTTACGCAGAGGTTACTGCCCAGGTCGCCCCGTTGATCAGGGACTGGTTTGGCGCCCCGCGTGAGAAAGCGCAAACCGCAGATCTTCCCAATCCCGAGGACGATCCCTTTGAGAGTGGCGCACTACTTCTCACGCCAATGACCGATGCCGGATCCAACTCTTCCGGGCTGGCTGCCGCTCACCAATTGACGCACGCTACATTTTTTTCGTCGCGCCCCTGGGTGCAGGAAGGCCTCGCCCATTTCTCACAAGCTCTCTATCTCGAACAGGGGAGTGGAAGAAAGGCTGCCATCGATTACATGCAGATGCACCGCTCCGCACTGGGCAAACTGGAGCAGAGCACAGCGTTTGGTTCTGGTGACGAAAGCCGGCGCTCGCTCGTCAATACAACTGACGAGGAACTCTACCGCAGCAAAGCCATGTGCGTCTGGTGGATGTTGCGCGATATGGTCGGCGACTCCGTACTCAAGAAGGGCATTGCCGCGTATCGCCCTGAGCAGGACAAAGAGCCCTCCTACATGCCGCGGCTCATTGCCGGTCAAACGCCGCGCGATTTGGAATGGTTTTTTGATGATTGGATCTATCGCGATCGGGGATTGCCCGATTTCAAGGTCGAGTCCGCCTATTCCCGCAAAACCATAAGCAACGCGTTCCTCCTTACAATTACTGTCGACAACCTGGGAAGTGCCGGGGCTGAGGTTCCGATTGTCGTGAAGTTCGCCGGCGGCGAGGTGTCTAAACGTCTCGAAGTGCGTGGCAAGGGCAAGGGTACAATTCGCATCGACACTCCCGGCTCGCCCCAGGAGATCACAGTCAACGACGGCAGCGTGCCTGAGAGTGACACCGGCAATAACCAGTTCAAAATCGAAAGCTCCGATCAAAGCCACCCTCTCGGCAATTAGCGATCAGCGCTAGCTGCGGTTCGAGTCAAGCACCGGACTGCGTGGTAAGTTAATCAGTTCGCGGGGGCAAAATTGGCGTACATACAGTTCCTGGGTGCTGCCGGGACGGTCACCGGTTCGAAGCACCTGATCAACACCGGTGATCCCAGCGGGAAGCAGGGTTTTCAACTCCTCATTGACTGTGGCCTCTTCCAAGGCCCCAAGGAATGGCGCGAGCGAAATTGGCGTGAAACGCCGGTTCCTGGCAGGGAGATTGACGCGGTCATCCTCACGCACGCCCACCTCGATCACTGCGGCTGGATTCCGCGCCTCGTCAAAGAGGGCTTTCGCGGACCCATCTACGCTACGGCGTCCACGATCGATCTCTGTGGAATCATCCTGCCCGACTCCGGCCACCTGCAGGAAGAAGATGCGAATTTCTATAACAAGACCAGAAAGTCCAAGCACACCCCGGCATTGCCTCTGTACACGTTTGAAGAGGCGCAGAATTCGCTGCAATATTTCAAGCCGGTGCAGGTCGGCGAAACGGTTCGGCTCTCCGCGGAACTGTCCTTCCGTTTCGCTCCCGCCGCCCACATCCTGGGATCGTGCATGGCGGAAATCTCGCTGCAGGTAGATGGTCAAAGCCGTCAAATGCTCTTTACTGGGGACATTGGCCGCGTTCGCGATCAAAGAACCGCTCCGGGCAAGGTCGTACATTCCGGACCAATGGAGGGCGAAACCGCCGATATCGTAGTGATGGAATCGACTTACGGAAACCGCGTGCATCCCAAAGAGGACCCGCTGCCGGAACTCGCGCGCCTGATCACCAATACAGCCAAGCGCGGCGGCTGCGTGGTTGTTCCGGCGTTTGCCATCGAGCGCACCCAGAAGTTCGTCTTCATCATCAAGCACCTGATCGAGTCGGATCAGATCCCGCGCATCCCGGTGTTTTGCGACAGCCCCATGGCAATCAAGGCAGTGGAAATCTTCCTGAAGCATAACGAGGAGTACAGCGATGAAACGCGCGAGATGATTCGCCAGTACGGTTCACCGCTGACCTGGCCCGGGTTCATTTTCGCCTCATCGGCGGAAGAATCGAAGAAGATCAACGCCAGCTGCATGCCGGCCGTCATCATCTCATCCAGCGGCATGGCTACCGGCGGACGCATTTTGCATCACCTCGCCCAGCGCTTGCCCGATCCCACAAATCTCGTCCTGTTTATTGGATTTCAAGCCCCCGGCACGCGCGGATTTGCAATCAAGAGCGGAACTGAGGAGATCAAGATTTTTGGTGACTACGTTCCCATTCGAGCCCAGGTCGCAGCGCTCGAGCAGTTCAGCGATCATGCCGACCCGCCGGAACTGCTGCAGTGGCTGCGCACATTCCGCAATCGTCCGGCCACGACATATCTGGTTCACGGCGAACCCGTTGCCTCCAGCCAATTGCGCGATCTGATGAAGAAGGAACTGGGATGGAATGTCGAGGTCGCTCAGTACTTGGCGAAGCTAGAAATCCCCTAATTCACGACGAGAAATGCAGCCCCGGACGCCTCGTCCGGGGTCGCGCGAAGCGCGCTTGAATCACCCGACGTGAGGCGGTGATATCACAACATTTAATTTCAAGCTTTCGTATTTGAGAAACGGAGAAGCGTTTCCAATTTCCCAGCGGCCGCGCCCGAATCAATCGACTTCGCCGCTAACGGAATCGCCTGCGCGATATGCTCAGCCCTGCCCGCCGCCACCAGGGCTGCGGCAGTATTCAACAACACCACGTCCCGCCGTGGCGATCTCTCCCTGTCGAGCACGGCACGAATGATGTCTGCATTCTCCGCTGCATCGCCGCCCGAGATATCATTCAGCGCAGCCGGCTTCATCCCGAACTCTTCCGGTTCTATCTCGTAGCTCCGAACCGAGCCTTCATGAGCTTCCGCGATCCGCGTTTTGCCCGTGATGGTGATCTCATCCAGCCCGTCAAGTCCGTGCACTACAAGTGCCCGCCGCAGCCCCAGCATACTCAGCGCCTCAGCCAACTTTTCCACCAGATCGAGAGAATACACACCGACAACTTGCCCCGAAGCTCTCGCCGGATTCGTTAATGGCCCCAGCAGGTTGAACATGGTGCGCATCTTCAGCTCACGGCGAACTCCCTGCACCTGCTTCATCGCAGGATGCAGGTTCGGTGCGAATAAAAAACAGATCCCCACTTCACGCAGGCACTGAGCCGCGCGTTCCGGCGAAATCTGGATGTTGATGCCCAAGGCCTCGATTACATCCGCCGACCCGCACTTTGAACTGATGCTGCGATTCCCGTGTTTGGCGACGCGCACCCCGGCTCCCGCCGTTACCAGCGCAGTTGCGGTTGAAATATTAAAAGTGCCGCTGGCATCGCCGCCGGTGCCGCTGGTATCAATCAGAGAGTCGTTTTCGCACTCTCCGGCAAGGGCCTCACGCCCGGTTCCGCTGACTGCGAGAGCATCGGGCGCGCGCTCGATCGGAAGCGGCGCGGCCGCCGCCCGGATCGCCTCCGCAAAACCCACAATCTCCTCTACGGTTTCGCCCTTCATGCGCAGTGCAATAAGCAGTGCCGCAACCTGCGCGTCGGTGCACTTCCCCGTCAACACTGCCGCCATGACTTCGCGAGCTTCCACCCGCGAGAGGGATTCGCTGTGATTGGCTAGACGATGGAGTGCTTCGATGATCATGGCTTACGCGGCATTGTAAGGCATGCGAAAGCAGAAGCACGCCTCAATCTAAGGCTGGATGGCCTTCGTCGGGCTGCCGGAGATCCGCTTCCTGAAATAGTCTCGCCAGTCTTCCGGCAAATCCGGCGTTGCAATGGCTTTCTCCAGTAATTCGGCGTTATATCGATCCTCCGAGAACAGCCGGTTCATCTCCGCGATGCTGATCGCGTGCGGCTCCCTGCCAGCAAACTCAAAGGAGTCCCCGGACGCAACGGTCCCTTCTTGCTCCACGGAAAAATAAAAGCCACTGCGGCCACTCCGCAGGAAGCGGGCAAGGATATCGTTGCGGCGGAACTTTAGTGCGAGCTTGTAGCACGGGATTCGCGGCTGGCGGACCATGATGCGGGCACTACCAATCTGCAGGCGATCGCCAATGTGAAGCTCGTTTTCAAGCAAGCCCTCGGTGGTAAAGTTCTCTCCGAACATACCCCAGGAGAGATCTGTCCCGGGTAGTTCCTGCCGCCAGAATTCATAGTGCTCAGCAGGATACGCATACACAGCCTTGTAAGGCCCACCGTGAACCGCAAGATCGGCCTGCCGGTCGCCGTCAAGATTTAGCGTGCGCAGCGCAACCGGACCTGTGACCGGCTCCTTGAAAATCCCTGTACTGACGCTTGACCCGTTGTAAATCGCCAGCCTCGGGCGCGCCACATTGAGCGAGATTATCTTCATCAATTTTCACCCGTATTGTCGTTTGGATGTTGCCGCTGCCGCAAATGGCTCACGTTTGTTCCCCGGAGCTGTCCCGGTTTGAATCTCCGCTGATGGAATTTTCGCTTACGAGTTTGCCGTACTCCGGCAAGTTCTATAAAATCAGAAGTTTGCTGCCCGCATTGCCGCGCCGCAAGCTGGGTCCTTCCGGTTGATTACTGCAGAGTCATTCTTATGAAAATTCATGAGTATCAGGCAAAGGCGATTGTAAAGAGATATGGTGTCACTGTTCCCCGCGGATCGATGGCGACCTCGCGGGAAGAAGCCGAGTCAATCGCCAAGGAGCTATTGAGCTCCGGCTCAAGTGGAGTCGTAGTCAAAGCGCAGATCCACGCTGGAGGCCGGGGCAAGGGTGGCGGCGTCAAGATCGCCAAGTCGGTGAACGAAGCCGCTGAGTTGGCCGGCAAGATGCTCGGTATGAAATTGGTCACCCACCAGACCGGTCCCGAGGGGCGCATCGTGCGCCGGCTGCTTATCGAAGAAACCCTGCCAATCGAGAAAGAACTGTATCTCGGAATCCTTGTTGACCGTGCCGAAGGCAAGCCTGTCTTCATGGCGTCCGCTGCGGGCGGCATGGAGATCGAACAGGTCGCCGCCGAAAA
>Ga0068856_100000348_pt1 | contig 50454 bp, 38 predicted proteins | sample KBSCornC62_FD_66595 | JGI IMG/M metagenome (GOLD analysis project Ga0068856, IMG submission 66595) | Corn rhizosphere microbial communities from Kellogg Biological Station, Michigan, USA - KBS Corn C6-2 | ecosystem: Host-associated > Plants > Roots > Rhizosphere > Soil ...
GCTTACGATCCTGCCATTCGCCTATCTGGTGCGCAGGATTTTCATGGCATGGCGATGGCTCGTCATTCCGCTTACCATGCTGCTTGCCGGGTTACCTATCTTCCTTTGGCACGAGCACGAACTCATCGCGGATACCGTGCTCTTCAATGGAATAGTCTGGGCGATGGCGGGCTGGGCGGCTTGGGTAAGCCAGCGTGACGCCGCCCGGGCACGGGCCTTGTGGTGGACGTTTCTCGTTCCCCTGGCGATCATTTTGCTCACCAAGCCTTCATCGAAGCTCTACTGGCCCGGTCTCTTGATCGCTCTCGTGGTAGTCGGTGCATGGCGCACGCTACGGTGGCGGGAATGGCTGGGGCTTGGACTGGTTTTCATCGCGAGCCTTACGGTGGGCGAAGGCAAGCAGGCCTCCTGGCTGTTGTTCAATACGGCCTTCCCGCTTACCCGTCTGGACACGCCGATGCATGCCGAATACAAGGCCGGCATCCAGAATTGGGTGAAGGAAAAGCGCGCGCGCATCGACGCATACAGTGCGGAGGACTACGAGGTGCAGTATTTCCTGCGTGGCTCGGATCCGGATCGGGACCTGCCGCTCTGGGAGAAGCTCAAGGAGGACTCGCGCATGGAGCAGCGGGTCTATCGCGATCTCGCTCTCGAGGGTATCCGGTCGAGGCCCGATCTATTCCTTTATATTGGCCTGCAGCGCCTGCTTCGTTCCGCGAATCCCGGGGATTTCAAGGCAAGTCGCTTCGGGGCGACGTATATAGCGGATAACTTCTGCGATCAGATCAACCGGCACAGCGTTCCGGATAAAATGGTTCGCATCGCATTTGGTCTGCATAAGAACGAGCCTCTGCCGGATGCAGAGCAGTTTCATGCGTGGCTGGCGCCCGATCCGCAGTCCGCAGCCGCGAAATGGCTGGTCGGGTACGTGCGTACATACGAGCGATCTGGCGAACTCGTCGCGAGGCCGCAGGGGGATGAAACTCCGATTTTCAACTGCCGCCCGACGCTTCTGGGCTGGCTATTGATTGTCGGGCTATGTCTTTCCTTTATCCCGCCCTACCTGCGCACGCTCGGCGTTTGGAATGTCGCGACCGCTGGATATCTGGCGGCTGTGTATCTGATCGGCATCCAGCAGGTTCGATACATCGCCCCTGCCTGGCCGCTCTTCATGCTCTGCCTCGGCGTGACGATCGACGCCGTGGCGAGGCTCGTAAAAAGACTGGCTGCCGGGCGGCGGACGCCGGGCAGCGCCCAAGCGACTCAGCTTCCGTAGCTCTTCGAGAAGCGCTTTTTGCCATCGGCGTCGGCCGCGTCGGGCGAGGTCTCGCCATCGCTCTTCTCCGCCGCGGCCGCGGGCGGGTTCGAGGCCTGGACGTATCCAAGCTGAAGATCGGAAATGATGCTGCCGAGGATTTCGGACTCCTCATGGGTGAGATTCCCACGGGTTTTCTCGCGAATCATCTCGAGCTGGTCGATGAACATGCGGGCGATCTCGAGATTGGGCTCCGGTTTTCCGCTCTGCGGATTCGGGAGACGACCGAGAAAGAGCGCGGCTTGCTGCGCCTGCATCATGATGAACTCGATGAAGCGCTGCGTCATTTCGCCGCTGAGTTGGGAGCGTTGGATTTCGGCCATGGTCTTAAGATTTAATTTTTAGGAGATTTGGAGAAGATGACTCTCTTGCGGTAGGATTTCAATTCTGGCTCTTCTTTGGAGGGGCCACGATGACTTCGACACTGCCGGGCTGACCGAAATACTTCGCAGCCACTCGCTTGGTATCATCGAGCGTGACGGCTTCGATCTCGGCCTTGCGCTTGGCATGGTGGTCGGAACCCAGGCCGAAGAGCGTGTCGAGCGCGATTGATTGCGCCATGGCCGCATCACTTTGGTTGCGGATGGCTTCGGCTCCGAGGAGCTTCATTTTGGCGCGGGAGAGTTCCTCGGGTGTGAGGCCGCCAGCGGCCAGGCGGGAAATCTCATCGCGGAACGCTGCCTGGACTTTGTCCACCTTGTCGGGATCCGTCCCGAGATAGAAGACGAAGGCGCCGGGCGACGGGCCCAGGAGCTGGGTGGTGCCCACGAAATAGGCGAGTCCCATCTGCTCGCGGATCCTGTCGAAGAACCGCGAACCGAGATCGCTGCAGGCTGTATCGATGAGCTCGAGTGCGGGACGATCCGGGCTGGAAAGGGCAGCGCCGGGATATCCCACCATTACGATGGCCTGGCTCTTCGGGCGCTCGGCGGTGGCGAGTTCCGGGCTGGTTGGCTTTTCTGCAGGCGGCGGAGTCTGTAGCTCGCCGGAGCCGGCCGGCAAGTCTGCAAACGCCTGCTTAGCCAGGGCATAAACTTCATCCGCCTGGACGTCGCCGAATACGGCAAGTACGCCATTTTTTCCCACAGCGAGCTTCTTGTAGAAGTCCCGGAGCATGTCTGGTGTAAGCTTGCTGACGCTCTCGATGGAGCCGCTGGCGCGCATCCCATAGGGATGGGTGCCAAAAAGTTTGGAGCGAAGCAGATTGCGAGCGACGTTCCTGGGCTCGTCGTCGTCGGCCTTGATCGAGGCGATCTGGGCGGACTGCTCGATCTTGACCTCATCGGCCGGGAAGGTCGGGTGCTCGACGACATCCGCGAGCAGGTCGAGGCCTGTCTTGAGATCGGGGCTCATCACGCCTACGGAGACGCTGAAGCTATTATTGCCAGAGTCGCTGCCGATCGAGCCTCCAAGGGACTCGAGCTGGTCGGCAATCTGTTGAGCCGAGCGGGTCGTGGTGCCCTTGAGCATGCAGGTGGCCATGAGCTGGGAAGCTCCATTCGTATCAGGAGTCTCGGCAAGCAGCCCGCCTTTGAAAATGGCCGTCATGCTCACGAGCGGGGTCTTGTGATTCTCGCGGACAATCAGGCGCAGTCCGTTCGGCAATTCGAATTTCCGGACCGGGGAGCGGTGGGCAGCCTCCTTTTTCTCCGCGATTTTGGCGAGCGAACCGACGGGATTCAGCGACGTGCAGTTGAGATGGTCCTCGATGAGATATCGATTCGCGACGCGCTGGATGTCGGCGGGAGTGACCCGGTCGATGGCATTGAGGTAGTCGGAAGTGAAATTCAGGTTGCGCGTCTGGAGCCAATTCGACCCGAGGTCGCCTGCACGGCCGCGGACCGTGGTCAGGGCACGGAGCTGGCCGGCGAGGAGCTGTTTGCGGGCCTTTTCCAGATCCGCCTGTGTAATGCCATGCTCCTGCACCTGCCGCACGAGAGAGAGGGACTCCTTCTCGACGGCCTCGCGATTCTCTGGCGTGCAGATCGCCTGGATTGCGAAAATGCCGCCATCCTCCAGGGCGTAAGACCCCGCATCAATGCTGAAGGCGAGCTGCTTCTTTTCCCGGATCTCCTGGTTGAGAGGGCTGCTTGCACCTCCACCGAGTACGGTGCCGAGCACGTCGAGAGCAGGCATGTCGGCATCCGTCGCAGGAGGGATCGGCCATGCCATGCTCAGGCGGGTCAGCTCGGTGGGAAACTCCTCGTGCACATCGCGACGGCCGGCTTGCTCGGGCTCGCGAGCGACATAAACCGGTTCGAGTGCCTTGCGGGGATAGTTCGCGAAATAGTTTGAGATGCGTTCCTTGAGCTTCTTCCCATCCACATCCCCGACGATGACGAAGAAAATGTTATTCGGAACATATCGGCGCTTGTAGTACTCGAGGACATCCTCCCGCGTGAGGCGGTTATAGATATCGAGATAACCGATGACCGGATGGCGGAAGGGGCTTTGCGAAAAAACCGTCTCGAACATCAGGCGGGAGCTCATGCGATCGGGATCGTCGAATCCCATGGCGAACTCGCGACGGATGACGCTTTGTTCCTTCGTATATTCGTCCGGTGGCAGCGAGGCGTTCATCGTGGCATCGCAAAGGATGTCCACGGCCTCCTGCACCCCATCTGCCGGGGTGTCGATATAGAAGACGGTCCGATCGAAGGAGGTGTACGCATTGATGTACCCACCTCGATCCTGGACTGCCTTCGCAATCGAGCCGGGCGGTCGTGTCGTGGTCCCCTTGAAGAGCATGTGCTCGAGAATGTGAGACAGGCCGGCCCCCATCCATTTCCCCTCGTCGATACTGCCGGTCTGGCACCAGGCCTGTATGCTGGCTACAGGTGCGCTGTGATCCTCATCGATGATGACCGTGAGTCCATCGGGTAGAGTAAATGCCTGCGCCGTGGTGGGCGGCACAGTGGGTGACGGCGCGGAGGACGCTGCAGACGTTTCGGCGCGGACGAGGCCGGATGTTGGAATGAGAGACATGCTGATGAGCAGAGAGAGTACGGACGACCTCATGAGTGGGGTTCGACAATAGAAGAGGGGGCTGCGCTCGAATTTTTTTGAGCAGGGCGGAACGGAGAAAGAAAAGCCTCCGTAAAATTGAATCCATCGCGGAAGGAATCGATCGTATCCGCGTCGGTCTTACTGAAGACATTTGCCTCCACCAGGTTGAAGACGAGATTTCCAATATCCTCGCAGGAGCGCACGCCCCAGTAATCCAGCACCATGCACGCCATCGGACCATATTCCTTGAGAGCGTAGGTGCGGAAGCCGTCGAGCAATTCCGCGGCGGGCACGTCGAGCGACTCGTCCTTGTGGACTTTGCGGCGCTTCTTGAGCGTAAACTCCAGCGCATCACGAAGGAAAACGTAGGCCTCACGGTCGTAGCGAGAGTCACGGGTGATCACGGCATCGAGTGCTTCTGTAAAACTAACGCTTTGCATTCCCTTGGTTCGTGGATGGTGTCGTGGGGAGTCCGCCGGAATCTCGATAATGCTTCACGGTCAACCCGGTGAGAAACGCCAGAAGCAGGCCGGCTATGAGCAGGCGCTCCCGCCGAGTGAGATGAAACATGGCTGCGAAATGATAAGCGGCTATTCGGTTCGCGCAATGAGGAAGGATGGAACGACAATCAGCTCCCCCGCTCCGGTCGGATCAGTGGAGAAGTATCGATCAGGGCGGGAATTACTCGTTTCGCGCTGCCACGGTATCGAGATAGCGAGAAATTTCATCGGTACGAGGTGGAGGATTCGCGAGATCGTCCACGCTTTGGACGGCCTTTTGAAGGTCGTCGTTGTTGGTCTGGATCTTGGTGGCTTGCACCCAGTCCATGTAGTCGCGGATTTCGTCGGACTGCCGCCGGAGTCCGGCACGGACGTCCTCTGCTGTGGAGATGGCTTTTTCTTCGTGGCGCTTGGGCTTTTGAACCAGCTCCCGCGTAATACGAAGGTACTCGTCCACCAGCGACTTATACAGCGGGTGCGCACGCAGCGAGAGCTTGAGGAGGTCCTCCTGCGTCTGGGAAAGGATGAAGCGGCCATTGCGGCTCCGGGCGATGGTAGGCAGAGCATACGGTCCGGACATGGCGGCCACCTCGGGATGCTTGGGGTCGGGCAAGGCTTTGACGTTCAGGATGCGGTCGAGCTCGTCGCCGGTATCCCGCGCCGTCAGGAGGTCCACTCGATCCGCCGCGGAGGAGCGAGCCATCGAGAGGACCCATTTGCGGCTAAGCTCCTCGCTTTTCTTCCCGAGCGATGGGAGGCAGGCGATGATTTCGTCCAGACTCGGCGGAGACTTCCGCGGGGCGGAGAGATAGCTTCTAAGGCCCGCCCGACCATCTGGTAACGACAGGATGGCATCGATAAAAGCTGCGGCCTGAGCCTGATAAATGGCCAACAGTGTGGAGTCCATCCGGTCCAGACGGGAATCGAGGAAATCATTCAGCCTCGGAGGCTCGCCCGTGGAAAGGAGGCTGGCGTAGAGGCTGGCTGGCAGACCCTGATCCTGGCTGCGAATACGCTGTGCGAGTCCTTGGACGAACCATGTCGGCGGTTCCTGAAACGGTCGGCCAGCTTTCACCGGGGTATTGCGATAGTTGTATTCGAGTACCAGCGTGCTCAGGAGGAGAGTCTGGAGGTCCGGGCTATCGAGCAGGGCGCGGTCGAAGATATCGAGCTGGACCTTGTTCTGCCGATCGTCTCCCTCGTAGATCCGAATCTGCCACGGCGGAGGGCGTCGTACGAGCGGGGGAGTGGCATCGAGATTGAGGATGATAGGGAGCTTCCAGTTGTCGGTCGTTCGCAGCAATTCCAGGAATTCCCGTTTCTGGTCCTCCGCATGGACGACCGCCAGCGATCGCGCCTTGGGATCGTTCGAGTAAACAATGAACTGCCCGGACGAGCTGGTCGAATGGGGGATGACCTCGAGTGGGCCGCCGAAGGCAGCCGCAACCGGCAGAAGAAAGATCAAGGCGCGTAGGAGACTCACTGGGCTGGGAGGGAGAATTCGATATGGGCCTGTTGCGGGCTGATCTGGATGCTCCGAGCCCCTTGCAGAATGGCCAGCTCGGAGGAGAGCGCCTCGGCGAGGTTGCCGTTCATCGCTTCGACCGCAAATGTGAACCATGCAGGAAGGGAGATGCGGCCGATCGCGGCATTTTGAGCGTCGAGCGCCATGCCCGTGCTGCGGGCTGCGACATGGTAGCGGATCGTGGTCCAGAGATCGACGCCGAGTACACCGCGCTCCACATAGAGAGTGAAGCCGTCCGGCGCCGGTGCGAGGAGGGCTCTCTCGAACGAGGTCTTGAACAATCCGCTCGATGGGGCTGCCTTGAGAAGCCCGGCGAGGTAGGAGTTCAGGTTGAGCCAGGGGGCATTCATGCTGCTGCCAGCCTGCGCGGCCTGGCGCATGGCGAGACGCACATTGCTGATGACCTCCAGTGGCATCGGTGCCGCGATCGGAGGAATGGAGATCGGTGGGCGAAATAGCTGGATGATGATCGCTGCGATGCCTGCCGCGACGATGGTGCGCAGAGTGATGCCCAGGAAAATACGGAAAAGATGCGGAGGGATCCTGGAAGATGCCGGCCGAATCTTGGGACGGGTGCGAGCTGGAGGAATCGTGCGCCCGGTGGGAGAGAGCGGTTGGGCGCTCGGAGCTGCTGCCGCCGGAACCGCGGCAACATGACCTGCCGGGGGAGAGAAAGTCTCCTGCGTGACAAGACGGGTGCCGCAATCCTGGCAATAGACCGAGGTCGTGGCATTCTCGAATCCGCACGCCGGGCAGCGTAGCGTCGTCGGAGGGGAATCTGGGCCGGTCTCAGCCATCGGCCTTCTTGGATTTCGTCGGTTTGGAAGCCGGTTTCGATTCGGTCTTGGGAGCAGAGGCACCGCTCTCTTTTTTCGCAGCCGCCTTGTATCCCTCGCTCCGATAGTCGGTAATGTAGAAACCGGAGCCCTTGAAAATCAGACCGGCTCCTGTTCCGAGCAGGCGCTTCACCGGTCCCTTGCCCCACGTTTTCATGCGGCATTTATCCTTGGGACACGTCTTGAGAGCCTCGTCTTTCATGGATTGGAAAATCTCGAAAGTCTTGCGGCACTTGGAGCACTGGTATTCGTAAGTCGGCATGATCTTGCGCGCGAAACAGTAGCAATGTCGCGCTTTCAGAGCAAACGGAACTCCTTTCTCATAAGAGAGACTGTTTGAAAACTTCGGAAAGCCGCGTTCGGAGGCCAAAAGGAATAAGGCAAAAGGAATGCATAAGGGGCTCGACCCCTGCGGGCGAAAGGAGGAAGGAGTGTCTGGCGGCGTTGTGCCTCGTTTACAGCCCACAGGGGGATGTGCGCTCGGCTCGCCTTGCCATCCACCCCTTCCTCCTTTCGCGCGGCCTCCCGCACTTTTCAAACAGCCTCTCACTGCAAGACTTGACGCGGCGGGGGTTTCATTTATTGCTGCCGCCTGCATACAAGGATGAAAGCACTGACCTTGCTCACCATTTTGACGACCGTGGCGCTCATGGGGTGCGCCGATTACGACACCCGGCTCACGAGCACGAATACGTCATATCTGGGAGGGGGGCAATCTGTGGTCAGCCGCGGCAAGGCCTCGACCCTGGCCGAATCGAATTCCTACTGGGACGGCGACGGCGTGCCCGGCTCGCCCTCGGTGGTGATCAATCTCACGCAGCAGACGGCATCGTTCTATAAAGACGGCAAGCTCGTGGGTGTCTCGGCGATCTCGAGTGGCCGCGAGGGCCACGAAACGCCGACGGGTCATTTCAAGATCATCGCCAAGGACCTCAACCACGCCTCGAACCTGTACGGTGACTATGTGGATCCCACGACGGGCGCGGTCGTGAAGAAGAACGTCGCGATCAAGGTGGACCCGATTCCGCCAGGGGCCGTCTTCAAGGGAGCTCCGATGCCTTACTTCATGCAATTTGCTCCGGGCGTGGGTATGCACCAGGGCTTCCTGCCGGGAGTGCCGGACTCGCACGGCTGCATCCGCATGCCGGAATTCATGGCGAAGATTTATTTCGCGAATGTCCAGAAGGGCACTCCTGTGGAGGTCGTCAAATGAGTTCCTGCCGCGCCGGCTTCCGTGCATTTGCTCTGCTGGCCGCGGCTGCGGCCCTTGTTGGCTGCACGACATCCGGACCGCGCACGGTTCACTTCCCGACGCACTCATACAGTGAGGCCACTCTCATCCTGGGTGCGAACGGGCAGGTCGTCACCATCCAGTCCACCCGCGCAAAGGCGCGGGCTGCCGAGGCGGAAGCTTATTGGCACGGAGACGGAGTCGCTGGGTCTCCCTCCATCACGATCGATCTGGGTGCCCAGAAGGCTTATTTCTATAAAGGTGGCAAGCAGGTCGGTGAGACCCCGATCTGCAGCGGCAATTCCACGCACCCCACACCCTGCGGCAGATTCAGCGTCATCCAGAAAGACAAGAACCATCGCTCGACTCTCTATGGAGCATATGTGGACGCCTCGGATAACATCGTCGTCAACAATGTCGATGTAACAAAGGATCCCAGGCCCGCGGGTACCAGCTTCAAGGGGGCGCCAATGCCCTGGTTCCTACGCTTCCACGACGGCGCCGGATTGCATGCCGGATTTCTGCCGGGATTTCCCGACTCGCACGGATGCGTGCGCTTGCCTGACCACATGGCGGAGTTGTTCTACGAGAACGCCTCCGTCGGCACGCCCGTGCGGGTCGTGAACTAACTCGATAATCCTAGCAGAAGAAGGGCCATCCGCGTCGGGCAAGAATCCACGGAACCCGACGGTGCCGCGCTCGCAGTGGCTTCGCGCAGTCCCGCGGCTGCGTGACAGATGTGCGGCTTCTCTACCGCAGAAAACGATCCCGGAAACGCCGGGCATCATCCGGCGCGAGCTTTTCTTTGGGTGGCAGGGCGCGTCGCGCCGTGACCGCCGTAGCTTTTCATTTTCATAGAGCCGGGTCTTCGAGATTGTTTGGTTCGTAGTCGGAGCCAATTTTACTCGCTCTCGAAGGCCATCCTACGCCGCTTCGTCTCCTTCTTTTTTGGCGCTCCATCGGGCAGGCGCGATTGATTTGCGTTGGCCTGAAATTTGATCGGGCGGGAGAGCGAGGTTCCGTTCGAGTGGCTAATTCGCAAACGCCGCCAGACGGATGGGACGCTCCGCGGCCCGCCGGCGGAGGGCGACAGGTAGGTCGATCTCTGCGGGCTGAGCGCTGGCATGAGACTGGAGACACGCGGCTGCTGCGGTTTGGAGTTCCTGCCAGCGTGGGGCATTTGCATCCGGGGCATGGACGATATGGCGAAGCAGGCTCTTCCATTCCAGGATGGCTCGCTCCACGTCGCCGCTGCGCAGATCGGCCATATCGAGGGCGCGTGCGCCGGACGCCAGATATCTCTCGATCACCTCCCATGCGCCCTCTCCGTATGCTTCCGGGAGTCCGGCGCGCAGATATCCCTCGTAATCGAGGTGCCCATAGATGCGGCGGGTCGCGATTGCCAGTCGGTCGCTCGCGCCGCCACTGTCGTGGAATCGGTGGCCGCCGCGCAGATTGGCAAGGTGGTGGACGACGTCGTTGAGGTCGTATTCGGCATCCTCGAGGGCGGCGGCAATTGTGAGGCCCTCGCCGGCCTGGAAGCGACTGAAGATACGCCCGCGGGCGGTGGGCCGGGCATCCGCGTCGACGAGACCGAGCTTGCGCCACGCATGCGCAGGTGTGCCCGGCCGGGGGCGGAACGAGGCGTAGCCTGTCTCGGTCCCCATGGCAACCCGCCGTTGTGGCGGAGCGAGAAGGGCGCGCTGCCGGGAGTCGTAAATGGCGGATGCTGTGAGCCGGCCAAGATCGAGCTGCAGGGCCACCGATGAGCCACGGGTGACCAGCTGCAGCGGATGCGCTCCTCCGAGGTCTGCGGCAAGCAGGGGGACGGCCGATTCGAAAAACTCCTGCTCCGTGAACGACTCGTTACGAGAGAGGTGCAGGCGCTTTCTTATCCAGTCCAGCGGATCCAGTCGGCCATCCTCGCGGCGAAGCGCGACCGCCACTTCCTTCCCATAGCGGAAGCCATGCGCCTCGCGCAGCTTGCAGAGCCGCCCGCGGCCGAAGCGCTCTGCCACTGCGGCTACGCGCAAGGCCGGAGTCCAGCGGTCTCCGCGAAGGGCAAGGCACTCTGCCAGAGGAGCCATCTCCTGGCGGGTTCCCCTCAGCGGCTGCCATTCGTTGCCAGAGTCGAGGTATTCCTCCCGAGTCGGGCCATAGCGTTGCGGCGTCTCCTCGCCCGGCTCGGCGGACTCATGGAATCCCAGAACTACCGCCTGCCGGCTGAATAGACGCGTACCGATGGCCTCGGCCGCCTCGATCGGAGATTCCCCGCGGATCGAGGCCTCCTCCATCACGCGCAGGAGCGTCGGCCAGTCGAGTTCGTTTACCCTACGGAGCTGTCGGGGCGCGGCATCGAAGAGCCGCGGACTGTTCCGGGCGGCGAGCACGCATCCTTTCGGATCGAGACCTCTGCGCCCCGCTCGGCCAAACATCTGGAGCAGCTCATCCGGGCGAAGCTCACGCTGGTATGGGCCGTCCTGATAGGTGGTATCCGAGACCAGGACGGATCGGACGGAGAAATTGATCCCGGCGGCCAGCCCAGTAGTGGCGACGATAACCCGTAGATGTCCATTTTTCGCGAGAGTTTCGATCCAGCCTGCGCGCGCGGCATAGGAAAGGCCGCTGTGGTGATAAGCCACGCGGCGCGGCAGGAGCCGGGCCAGATCGCGGCCGAGGAGCCGCTCGTCCTCAGGCCGCAGGGGAATGGGATCATCCGGAGGCAGGGCGTCCGCGATCTTGCGCGCGATTCGCTCCGCATCGGCACGCCGCGGCGCAAAGACCAGGAGCGGTGTGAGCCCGGCGAGAAGAGCGCCGGCGGCGAGGCGGGGCCAGAAACCGGTGACAGAATCCGGCACACGCGGGAGATTTTCTATCGGGAGTTCATCGAGCGGCACTGGACGCACTCGCTCGCGAATGAGTCGCGGCGAGCGGCCGAGACGCTCGAGCCATTCGAGGATGTCCTCGGGATTTCGCACGCTGCCGCTCAGCAGGAGGAGCTGGCTATCCCTGGGCAGCATGGCGACGGCCAACTCGTAATTCAGCCCCCGGCGGGGATCGGCCACCATCTGGTACTCGTCGATCACGAGCATGGCGGGTGGACGCCGGGCCAGGATGCGCTCGCGCTGGGTCTCGAGCGTGGCGACGATTACCGGAGCGTTGAGATTCTCCGCGCGATCGCCCGTTGCGATCCCGACATTCCATCCCCGCTCGCGCCACTCTCGCCATTTGTCATTTGCCAGGGCGCGGGTCGGTACCGTGTACACCGCCTGGCCGCGCCGAGAGGGGTCCCCGCTTTCGACGTAGAGTTCGAATACGCGTGTCTTCCCGGCGCCTGTCGGCGCATCGACCACGACATCGTGCCCCTCTCGAAGCGAGCGCACGGCATCCTGCTGCCAGAGATCGGGAAGATTGAGCGGGATGTGCAGCATCGGTACGCTTGCACGTTACCCATGGATTCCTGCGAGCGCACGTCCAGGCTTGTGCTACGTCAGTTCAAGAATCGTGATTTCCGGGCGGCAATTGATCCGGCAGGGGATATGAATTGTCCCGATGCCGCGATTTACGTAAAGCGCGCGCCCATTGCGCTGGAAGAGTCCTTCGTCGTACCGCTTGCCCATCTTGGGTAGCTCGATCGCTCCAAGCATCGGGAGGCGAATCTGTCCGCCGTGGGTATGGCCGGAGACTTGCAGCCGAAATCTCGGATCCGAAGCCAGATCCCATGCGTCGGGTTCGTGAACGATATTGATGAGGCGTGCGTCCGCTGGCAACAGTCCGAGGAAGGCGGTTGATGGCCGGCCGGACCAGAAGCTATCGAGCCCGGAGAGATACCAGCCTGGATTGCGCGGCAGAGGCACCGCTTCGTTGCATAGGATGCGCACGCCGGCGCGATCCAGCACGCCGGCAATGTATTCGATGCCTGACCAGCGATCATGATTGCCGATGCCGGCGTATGCTCCGAGAGGCGGCTGCAGAGCCGCCATGATTTTGCCGAAGTCTTCGAATCGTTTCGTCGTATGCGTGACGTAGTCTCCTGCATACAGGACCAGGTCGGGCTGCTGCGCGCCCGCATGCTGGAAGACAGCTTCCAGCCAGTCGATTTCATAGAGCGGGTCGAAATGGAAATCCGCCATCAGGGCCACCCGTAGCGGCGACTCGAGGCCGAGCTTCACCTGGACATGCTTGACAGACAGATCGTGCCGCCCGGCGACACCCTGGTACACGACAGTCCCGCAGCCGAGAAAAGCGGCCGTTCCGAGTCCCGTCTTGATGAAATCCCTCCGAAGCATGGCTCGCGAACATTCGGCGCTCTCCCTTGGGAGATCAATCGAAGATATCGTCACCTGAGGAGTCAGTCATCTCCAGGGAGACATTTACTCCAGGGTGCTGGGTAAAGGTCGAAAATGGAGAAACCATTTGTGAGGGAAGAGTAAAGATTTTGGCGAAGTGGCACGGCGAAAGTCGCCTACGGAAACAAGAGGTCTGAAGATGGTGATGATTTCACCACGATCTTCAGGTCACCTCTAATCCCCCCAGAAAAATAAAGCCGTTCGTCTCATCCACGGCGTGGTGCCGCAAGGGTACACCCGCATGGATAGGCGATCGCATCTCCCCCCCAAAAAATGAAGAAAATAGCCGTAATCACGGCCGTCGCTCTGCTTTGTGGCGCGATGGTGTCCCCTGCGCGTGCCTACACGCATCCCAGCATTCCATTCAGCAGTGACGATTTGGCCTTCCTCAAGGCCAGCCTCAATCAGCAACCTTGGGCAGAGGGCTACGCCATACTCGCAGCCGACAGCAAGTCCCAGCTCACCTATGTCATGAATGGCCCGTTCGCGCAGGTTGGTCGCAATCCTGACGTAAACCGTAGCGCATGGGATAATGACATGAATGCCGTGTATAATCTGGCGCGCATGTGGTATTTCACGGGCAACAGCGCCTACGCCCAGAAAGCGCACGACATTCTCCTGGCGTGGGTGAATACACAGACGAGTTTCACCGGTCAGGAAATCGACCTCGAACTGGGCGATTACGCCATCGCTTATGCTGGCGGGGCTGACATTTTGCGCGGCACCTGGCCCGGATGGACGGCCGCCGACACGACTGCGGTCCAAAACTATTTCCGGAATCTCGTATGGCCCGCCAGTCTGGCCGGGTCCAACGTTACCGGTCCGGCTAACAAAGGCGCCCTCTATTCCGAGTCCGGCATTGCTGTTGCCGTTTTCCTGGACGATACGGCCAAGTTCAACCATGTCATCGACAATTTCCGCACGCTCCCGGCCTCCGGCTTGGTCAATACCCTGCCTACTGGCGAGATGGGCGAAACGGGCCGGGACCAAGGCCACGCCTACGGCACTCTTCTGGGCTTGGCCTTCACTGCCGAAGTTGCCTGGAAACAAGGTGTAGACCTCTATTCCGAATTGGACAACCGGCTGCTGGCCTGCGGCGAATACGAAGCCAGCAATACCTTGGTCACTACTAATCCTTTCGTTCCTTTCGGCACGGTTGATGCCACTTATTATACCGACCAGAACCCGGCTTATACCGCCAATCGCGGCGCTCTTTACCTCATCCAAAACGCCTACAGAAACCGACTTCATCTAGCGACTCCCTGGATTGATCGGAAACTCCAACAACAGAATGTTGATGGGGGCAACTTCATGTATGCAAGGACGGCCGACTATTCGACCGCCACTCCGATGACACCCATTGTTCGCCCGGCGGTTTCAGTGGCATCAAGCGGATTGACGCTAACCACGCTCGGCAGCAATTCGGCAGGACGCAGCTCTTCTTACGCCAACGGTATATGGACTGTGACCGGACTTGGCACCAACGTCTGGAACGATACGGGCGCGGCTGACGACTGCCAGTTTGTTTATCAAGCAATGACCGGCGATTGCGCTATTATCGCAAGGCTCACCTCTGCTCAATTTCCCGCCACTCAAGCCAAGGCGGGGGTGATGATCCGCGATAATCTGTCGGCCACCGTTTCGCAGCGCGCATGGGTCGGGATCCGGCCCGAATCGGGTAACATCCGGCTCGAGTCTTACCAGGCTGGCTGGACGGACAACTGGGGAGGAAGCAATCGGCAAACACGTTCGGATATTCTTCCTCCCGGGATGCCTTACTGGATCAAGATTGAGCGCCGGGGCACTATGCTCAACACCTACAGTTCGCAGGATGGCACCAGTTGGGCAGCCATCACCAGCTCCTATTACAGCAATCTTCCGTCCACCGTATATATCGGCCTGTTCGTCAACAGCGGTTCCGCCACGACGACCAGCACCGCCACGTTTGACAACGTGGCATTCACCGGTGGAAGTGGCGGCCTTGTGACAATTCCGCCCGCTCCGGCAGCCGTATTTGCTGTCGGCTCCGGCAAATCCATCACTGTGCGCTGGCTGCCGTCCTATGGCGCGACCAGCTACAATGTGCTGCGTTCCACGACTTCCGGCGGCGGCTACGCAGCCATTGCCAGCGGTCTCTCCGCGGCAACGACCAGTTATGTGGACGCAACAGCGGCTGCAGGCACGACCTATTACTACGTGGTTCAAGCGGCAAATTCCGCTGGTGCCAGTGGCAATTCGCCGCAGTTCGGCGATTCTCGGCTTCCCGCGGCGATGGTCAACATCGCCTTCAGCGGCACGGCGACGGCAAACATCCAAAATTCCAGCACAGAAACTCCTGATAAAGCCTTCGACGGAGATCCTGGCTCCAAGTGGTTGGGCTGGTCGCCGACTGGCTCACTCCAATATGATTTCGGCGCCAACAATGCCCAGGTCATCAAGCGTTACACCATCAGCAGCGCCGACGTTGCGACGCGCGATCCGAAAAACTGGAATCTCCTTGGCTCTCAAGACGGCTCCAATTGGACGACCCTTGATTCTCAAAGTAATCAAGTCTTCGCCAATCGGATGCAACAGAACACGTACAACTTGAGCAACACGACCGCTTACCGGTATTACCAGCTTCAAATCACTGCAAACAACGGAGACGGTGGTGTGGCAGTCGCCGAGCTCGGGTTGTGGAGCGACAGCGGACGCACCATTCCGGACGGGCGTTACCACATCGTCAACCGCAAGAGCAACAAGATGACGGGCAACGCCGGAGGCGCCACCGCTAATGGTACACTCGTCGACCAGTGGCACTGGCTTACCGGCAATGACGGTCAGAAGTGGGACGTCACCTCGCAGGGTAACGGTCAGTATCGACTCACCAATGTTGCCAGCGGCCGGGTGATGGAGGTTGCCGGCGCCAGCACAGCCAATGGCGCATCAGTCGATATCTGGGATTGGCTCAACGGCAACAATCAGAAATGGATCATTACCCCTGCCGACGATGGTTACTTCAAGCTGACCGCCGTCCATAGCGGCAAGGTGGCTGATGTCAGCGGCGGCAGCACCGCCGATGGCGCCAAGGTCATCCAGTGGCCCTACAGCGGTGCCGACAACCAGCAATGGATGCCCAGTTTGTCTCAATAAGCTTCCTCTCGATTCCGCCGTCGTTTCGATAAAAGCGCGGTGGGTTGTTACCTTGCAAGGAGCGTCGCGGTAGGCCCGCGACGCTCCTTCATTCTTTCTTGAGTGACTCGATAAACGCGATCGATTCGCTTTGCGAAGGCCGCAACGAGGAGAGGGATAAGCAGTAACGTCTGGCGGCGGTCGTCCGGGCGAGTGGCGCAGGACGGCGTTTACTTCGCCTTTACGCATCGGCCCATGTGAGCTGCGCGCGTCGCCATCTGGGTGGCGACGGAAAATTTTTTTTCCAATTTCGAAAAAGTTTGGCGGGTTTTTGGGCTGAACGTCACAGGACGCCTGGAGGGGATTTACATATTCACCTCCGCGACAACCTTCCAGCAGCAATCAAACCGCACTCACAATGTCTAAAAACTTCCTTCTGCCGGCACTGAGCATCGCTCTGGCCGCCGGCTCCGTCGCACACGCGGCGAGCGACACCTGGACCGGCACCACAGATAACACCTGGGCCACCACGACCAACTGGAATCCTTCAGTTGCGGTGCCTGGCACCGGCGATACGGCGACCTTCAATGGCACCGGTAACAGCAATACGACGATCAATCTCGGGGCGGGAGTCACGCTCGGAACCCTTCTGTTCGATACATCGAGTGCGGCGGCCTATACGATTGGCTCGGGTGCGGTTGGTAGCCAGACACTCACGCTTGGTACACTGATTGGTGGCGTTCAGATGAACTCCACGGTGGCGAACAATCAGCTCATCAACTCGAATCTGGCGCTGTCGACGACCGGCACCTACACGATCGGCCTCACCAACAACAGTACGACAAACACGCTGACGGTCGCGGGTGGCATCAGCACCTCGACGACTGGCGCGAAACTTCTGACGGTTACTGGCGCGGGGAACACAGCGATCAGCGGAAACCTCACCAATGGCACGGGCACCCTGGGTTTGATCAAAACCGGCGCGGGAACTTTGACCCTCTCCGGAACGAACCTGATGAACGAGAACCTCACTGTTGGTGCCGGACGCATCAACGTGACGACGGGCTCGACTTCCGTTGGCGCGAAGAGCGGCGGATTTAACAGCATCGGTAACGTGGCGAGTTCCACGGGCATCGTGAATGTCTCCAATGGAGCGACATTCAGCTTCGCGGCGACAGCCGGCAATAACGGCGGCAATTTCGGCACTGCCGCAAGCGCGAGCGGTGTGATTTACAACAATGGCACCTTCACGGTGACGGGCAATACACTGAATAACTCGGGCATTTACATTGGTAATGCCAACAACGCATACGGCTATCTCTACAATGCCGGCACCACCTCCGTGACTGGTCGCGTATGGGTCAGTCAGAACGATAGCGGCACCGTAACGAACGGCGCGGTCGGTGTACTCGATATCGCGAGCGGGACCCTTACTGCGACCGGCACCAACCAGGCCGCTGCATTCCAACTGAATGCCCCGAATAAGACCTATTCGTCCACGGCTGGTTTCGGTGGGGTAAACGCCACTGGTGGCACTCTGGCGCTCACGCCATCTCAGACCTATCAGATCAACACGGGTGTCAGGCTGTATTCGTCGGTTAACGTGTTCGGAGCCGGTGGCAAGATCACCACAGGCGCCACGGGCGGTTTCAACCTGAACAACACGAGCAACGCTCTCAATTCCACCACATTTACAATCGGCAACGGCGGCGAGGTGGATACCTCGTTCATTAGCAACACGGGGTCGGCGCTTTCCACCGGTATCCTGGCCTTCAATAACGGCACGCTCAAGGCGACTGCCGCGGATGCGACGGCTCTCATTCGCAGCGGCGTGACGACCTATATCCAGTCCGGTGGGGCTACCATCGATACCAACGGGTTCAACACGACGATTGCCACGCCTCTCCAGGCTCCTTCGGGCAGCGGGGTGACGAGTATTACGCTCGGCGGCACGGCTACCGGCTACGTTGGCGCGCCTGTGGTGCAAATCTCCGGCGGCGGCGGCACGGGTGCAGCGGCGATCGCCAACTTCGACCCGACGACGGGCACGGTGACCGGTATCACCGTCACAAGTCCGGGCACGGGCTATACGTCCGCTCCGACTATTACCCTCGTGGGCGGCAACGGTGGATCGACGGGTGCGGGAGCTGGTACGGCGACTGGTACGGCGGCGATTGGAGCGGTCACAAGCGGCGGCCTCACCAAGACTGGCGCGGGCACGCTCACGCTCTCGGCTGCCAATACCTACTCGGGTGGTACGACGATCAATGCTGGCACGCTCCTGGCTTCCAACGCGAGCGGTCTCGGCACCGGAACTGTGACCGTAAGCGGTGGCGCACTGCAGTCGTCGGTTGCCAATGTCAATACGGGCAATGTGGCGCTTTCGAGCGGAAGTCTTACGATCAATACAAGTGGAGTGGGTACACTGACCTTGGCGACAGGCGCCACCTTCACGATGTCCGGGGGTACCTGGAACATTGATGCCACGGCGCTCGACTCGATCGTGGGTAATGGCACGGGAAGCTTCGCGATTACTGGAGGCACGCTCGATCTGGGTAACACCGTTACGAACTACGCAACGACCTACACGATCCTCAGCAGCTTTGGCTCGGGTTCCGTAAGCGGTCTGTCGATCGTCAACTACGATACCACGAACTTCACCGCCAGCTTGAGCTCCAGTGGCGTGTTGAGCTTCACGGCGGTGCCGGAGTCGCACGAGTTCGCCATCGCAATCATCGGTTTCCTCTGCGCGGTAGTGGTGATTCGCCGCCGCCGGGCCATCGATCTCGAGTAACCGCTAAATCTTAAGCTATTCGGCAAATCAACGCCTTCCCTCTATGAAATCCCCAAAGGCAACTTCAGAGTCGATCGCAACCAAGTGTGGTTTGCCGACAGCAACTGCTTTCGCAGCCTTGGCCGGACTGGTTCTTTCCAGTCCGGCCCTTCGGGCCGCGAGCGACACATGGGCCGGAACGACCGACCCCACCTGGGCCACCACCACCAACTGGGTTGGCGGCAATGTGCCAGGCGCCGGAGATACGGCCACTTTCAACGGAGCCGGTAACGGCAACACAACGATCGATCTAGGAGCAGGGGTCACGCTTGGTACCCTCCTTTTCGACACCTCAAGCGCTGCGGCTTATACGATTGGTTCGGGGGCTGTCGGCAGTCAGACGCTCACGTTTGGCACGCTGGCCGGTGGTGTTCAGATGAACTCCACGGTCGCAAATAACGAGCTTATCGACTCGAATCTGGCGCTGTCCACGAGCGGTACCTACTCGATCGGCCTCACTAATAACAGCACCACGAACACGCTGTCTGTCGCGGGTGGCATCAGCACCTCGACGACTGGCGCGAAACTTCTGACAGTTACTGGCGCGGGGAACACGGCGATCAGCGGTAACCTCACCAATGGTACAGGTACGCTGGGTCTGATCAAAACCGGCGCGGGAACCTTATCCCTCTCTGGGACGAATCTCATGAACGAGAACCTCACCATTGGTGCTGGACGCATCAACGTGACGGCGGGCTCGACTTCCGCCGGAGCGAAGGCCGCGGGGTTCAATAACATTGGCAACGTGGCGAGTTCCACGGGCGTCGTAAACGTCTCCAACGGAGCGACCCTCAGCTTTGCGGCCACGACAAATAGCGGTGGAAACGGCACTGGTGGAAACCTCGGTACGGCTGCGAACGCGAGCGGCGTAATTTACAACAGTGGTACCTTCACGGCACCAGGCGGAGTTACCCAAGGCTCGGGCATTTACATCGGTAATGCAAACAACGCCTACGGCTATCTCTACAATGCCGGTACTACCTCGATAACTGGTCGTATCTGGGTCAGTCAGAGCGATGGCGGCACCTTAACGAATGGCGCGGTCGGCGTGCTGGATATTGCAAGCGGGACCGTTACGGCGACCGGCACCAATCAAGCCGCCGCATTCCAATTGAACGCCCCGAATAAAACTTATACGACCACGGCTGGTTTCGGTGGGGTAAACGTCACCGGCGGCACCCTGGCACTCACGCCATCGCAGACCTATCAAATCAACACGGGTGTCAGACTGTATTCGTCGGTTAACGTATTCGGAGCCAGTGGTAAGATCACCACGGGAGCCACGGGCGGTTTCAATCTGAACAACACGAGTAACGCTCTCAACTCCACCACATTTACAATCGGTAATGGCGGCGAGGTGGATACCTCGTTCATTAGCAATACGGGATCGGCTCTTTCCACCGGTATCCTGGCCTTCAATAACGGCACGATCAAGGCGACCGCCGCGGATGCGACGGCTTTGATTCGCAGCGGCGTGACAACCTATATCCAGGCTGGTGGAGCTACCATCGATACCAACGGATTCAACACGACGGTTGCCACGCCTCTTCAGGCTCCTTCGGGCAATGGAGTGACGAGCATCACGCTCGGCGGCACGGCCACCGGCTACGTCGGCGCGCCTGTGGTGCAAATCACCGGCGACGGAACGGGTGCCGCGGCAATCGCGAACTTCGACCCGACGACGGGCACGGTGACGGGTATTACCGTCACGAGTCCGGGTACGGGCTACACCACGGCGCCGACCGTTACGCTCGTGGGCGGCAACGGCGGCTCGACGGGTGCGGGAGTCGGTACGGCGACCGGTACGGCGGCGATTGGAGCGGTGACCAGCGGCGGCTTTACCAAGACTGGCGCGGGTACGCTCACTCTCTCGGCTGCGAATACTTACACGGGCGCGACGACGATCAGCCAGGGCACACTCGCCCTTGCAAATACCGGCTCGCTCGCCAGCACGACATTCAACATCGGCGCGGGCGCAATACTCGATGTTTCGGCCCAAGGCAGTGGCTTTAGTCTCACCGGAAAGGCGATCACGCTCACGCTGGACGCTGTGAATCCCGGCTCCATCAACGCGGCAGGCCAGGCGCTCACGCTCGGCGGCACGCTGGCGCTCGATTTCACGACGGGCACGCCCGGCGCGAGTTATGTTCTTTATACCGCAGGCTCATTGAGCGGTGACTTCGGATCGATCGCCCTTGGCGGCAACTTCTCCGGGTCGCTCACGGAGACGAGCGGTGTCTGGAACGGTTCTTCGAACGGTTACAACTTCAGCCTAGACCAGAGCACGGGAACGCTTTCGGTGACAGCGGTTCCGGAGCCCAGCGTGATTGCACTCGTGACGATTGGCCTCGGAGGCGGGCTTATGCTCCGTCGCCGCCGCAGCAAAGCCTGAAGCCGAACGCGCTAAAACAAAGCTAACTTGTATGTGTCCCGGCTCTCTCACGTGAGCCGGGACAATTTTTTTCGTATGCCATCCCTCCAATCCCCCCATCACTTTTTTCGCTCCCTCATTTTTTCCGCGTTGTGTGTGTTTGCAGGCACTCCATGGAATATGCGGGCGGCCCCTGGCGATGTGACCAAGGACGCCACGGGCGTTACGCTCGAGACGGCATCCGGTCTCACCCGCGTGGAGATTTGGGGGGATCGCGTCGCACGGGTGATTCACACTCCTACGACCACCATGCCGACGCTCTCGAGTTTTTCAGTAAACGCGACGCCGGCGAGCACGTCCTGGCAGTTCCAAAATAGCGGTGGATATCTGCTGCTGAGCACCGCCAGTATCACGGCGCGTGTGGAGATCGCGACCGGGCGGGTGAACTTCCTGGATAACAGTTCCTCGACGATTCTCTCGGAGTCCGCTTCGGGCACCAGCCTGCAGGCGACGACGGTGGGCAGTCCGGCAGTGGCAAGCTACGTGGTGGGCCAGAAGTTCGACCTCACAACCGGTGAGGCGATTTACGGCCTTGGGCAGCACCAGCAGGGAATCTGGAATTACGTGGGACAGAGCGTGACTCTCCTGCAAAAGAACATGGAGGTAGGGGTGCCGGTATGGCTTTCCAACAAGGGCTACGCGGTGTTGTGGGATAATCCCGCCGTGGCCACCGTGGATGTCGGCAAGACGACAGCGGGGCAGCTCTCGTGGAGTTCCGAAGCGGGGGACGCCGTGAATTATTATTTCTGCTATGGGCCGGAGCCGGATCAGGCGATTGCGGATTACCGCGCGCTCACGGGGCCTGCGCCGATGTTCGGCAGATGGGCGTGGGGATATTGGCAGAGCAAGGAGCGCTACCAGACCCAGCAGGAGCTGCTCGGTGTCGCCTCGCAGTATCGGTCGCTCGGCATCCCTATCGACGGCATCATCCAGGACTGGCGCTATTGGCCGGACTCCTACAATTCCACCACGCAGACTGGTGGCTGGGGATCGCATGATTTCGATCCAACGCGCTATCCGGACCCCGCGACCCTGATGTCCACGCTACATAGCGAGCATTTCCACACGCTGATCTCCGTCTGGGCGAAGTTCGACGTGACGAGCTCCGGCGTGAGCATTCCCAATCTCCAGCAGCTCGAAGCGGTGAACGGCGCCTACCCGCAGGTGATCCCATATGTTTATCCGGCGGGACAGGGCAAGTGGTATGATCCTTTCCAGCCAGCCGCGCGTTCGGTGTATTGGCAGGAAATCTCGCAGAAAATCTTTTCGTTTGGTTGGGATGGCTGGTGGCTCGATGCCTCGGAGCCGGAGCTGAGCGGAAAATGGGGTGAGTACCGCAACTTCAATACCGCCTCGGGATCGGGAGCCAAGGTTTACAATGCATATCCGCTCATGCACACGATGGGCGTGTACCAGGGCCAACGTGGCGAGACCTCGCAGAAGCGCGCGATCATTCTCACGCGCTCGGCATATGCCGGTCAGCAGCGGAATGCCGCCATCACGTGGTCGGGCGACCTCAGCTCCACCTGGGCCGTCTTCGCGGCGCAGATCCCGGCTGGCCTCAACTTTGTATTATCGGGGATTCCTTATTGGAATACCGATATTGGCGGCTTCAATAGCGGCGACCCATCGACGGCGGCTTATGCGGAACTCTTCACCCGCTGGTTCCAATACGGCGCATTCTGTCCAATGTTCCGCGTGCATGGCACAAATTACGCCAAGGAGGTCTGGCGCTTCCCGACGTCCACGCAGCCAATCCTGATCAACTACATCAACCTTCGTTACCGCCTGCTGCCCTATATCTATTCGGTGGCCTGGAAGGTGACGAACGAGGGCTATACGATGATGCGGCCGCTCGTCATGGATTTCCGCTCCGATGCGCAGGCTAATGGCATCGGGAATCAGTTCATGTTTGGCCCGTCGATCATGGTAAACCCGGTGACGACATCGGGCGCCACGAGCCGCAGCGTCTATCTTCCCACTGGCACAACATGGTATGATTTCTGGACTGGATCGACCGTGGCTGGCGGACAGACGATCACCGCGAACGCGCCGATCCAGACAATGCCCATCTATGTGAGGGCCGGCTCGATCATTCCAGTGGGGCCATCGATTCAGTACGCTATGCAGAGCCAGGATCCCATCGAGCTGCGTGTCTATCCAGGGGCGAACGGGGCATTCACGCTCTACGACGACGAGGGAGATAATTACGATTACGAGTCCGGCCAACGGACGACAATCCCCTTCTCGTGGGACGATACCGCGAAGACGCTCACGATCGGTGCGCGGCAGGGGAGCTTCCCGGGCATGCTCACGCAGCGGACCTTCCGTATCGTCTTCGTGAAGACCGGCCATGGGAGCGATATTACGACTGTGCCCGCCGATGCCGTCGTAACTTACAACGGGAATGCGCTCGCGATCCCGCAGCCATCCACACCGGCTGTGCCGTCGGCGCCCACTGGCGTCACGGCGAACGTATCGAATGGGCAGCCAGTCATCTCATGGAACGCGGTGCAAGGCTCCGGGGACGTGTTGTACCACGTGAAACGTGCGCTCCAGGGCGGCGGCCCTTACACGGAGATCGCGAGCGGTATTGCCGGCACCAGCTTTACCGATACGACGGCTCCTGGCGGTGCCACGTGCTATTACGTAGTGGCTGCCGAGAATGCCGGCGGCGTGGGGCCGGTCTCGAGTGAGGTGAGCGTGATGAGCGGCGCAGCGGCTATGCAGGCGCTACTCATGTTCAATGAGAGCGCAGGCGCCACAGCAGCCGATACCACGGGTAATGGCTGGAATGGCACGCTCATGAACGGGCCAACGCGCGTCGCAGGCAAGGGAGGAAATGCCGTCTCGCTCAATGGGACGAACCAATATGTCGCGCTGCCGACGAGCGCGGTGGCCTCATTGAACAACTTTACGATCTCGACGTGGGTGAATCTCTCCGCAGTGAGTACATGGTCGCGCATCTTCGACTTTGGTACCGGTACGACGAGTTACATGTTTCTCACTCCAAAAAATGGCGCGAACGGGTTCGTGCGCTTTGCCATTACAACCTCCGGGGGCACAGGGGAACAGAGGATCGACGGTCAGGCGGCGCTCCCCACCGGCGTATGGACGCACGTCGCGGTGACTGTGTACGGGAATGTCGGCATTCTCTACGTCAATGGAGTCGAGGTGGGGCGGAACTCCTCGCTCACGCTTAACCCCCAGAGTCTCGGCAGCACGACCCAGAACTGGATTGGCCGCTCGCAATTTTCCGGGGACCCATACTTGAATGGGGTGGTGGATGACTTCCGCATCTACAGCGGCGCCCTCTCTGCCACCGACGTTCAGGCGCTTGCCAATGGGACGGCCAGCGCGCTCCTTTCGCCCTGGACCAGTCAGGATATTGGATCGCTGGGTTTTGCGGGCAGCTCCGGCTCGCCGGGCAATAACTTTTATGTCGCGGCCTCGGGAAGCGACGTACAGGGGACATCGGATAATTTCCACTATGTGTGGCGGACATGGACCGGCGACGTGACGTTGACCGCCCGTGTGAAGGCGCTCAGTCCGACGAACGCATGGACGAAGGCGGGAATCATGTTTCGCGGATCGCTCGCCGCCAATGCGGCGAATGACTTTCTTGCGGTCACACCGGGCAATGGCACCACATCTCAGTCACGCTCGACCAATGGAGGCAGTACGGGATTCAGTAATATAACCGGCTTGACTGCACCCTATTGGTTACGGGTGCAGCGCACGGGAAACGTGTTTTCCGTTTATCAGTCGCCCGATGGCGTGAATTGGACATCGGCAGGCTCGGCGGTGACTCTCGGCAATATCCCTTCCAGCTATTACATTGGCCTCGCGCTTACGGCTCACGACAATACCACGCTTGCAGAAGCCCAGTTCGATCACGTTACACTGGTTGATCCGACCCTGGCGTCTCCCACTGGATTGGCCGCCACGGCGACACCGGGAACGGCCTCTTCGACTACAGGGACGGTTTCACTTTCCTGGCAGGCGGTATCGGGCGCCACAGGTTATACGGTGAAACGTGCGACCACTTCGGGAGGACCTTACACCACAATCGCCGAGGGTCTCGCATCCTCGGCCTACACCGACACGGTCACTGCGGATGGAACGATCTATTATTATGTCGTCGCGAGCACGAACGAAACCCGGGCCAGCGTGGATTCCGGCGAGGTCAGCGCTATTGTACTAAGTGACTTTCAGCAGTGGAAGGTGTCGAACGGGCTGCCATACAACATGGACGGCGCGACCACGCCAGATCACGACGGCTTGAGCATGCTCATGAAGTATGCGCTCGCGCTCGCTCCCGGAACGCCTGCCGCACAGCCGGTCGTTCAAAAGAATGGCGGAGCCCTGCAGCTGACCTTCAGCCGCCGCAGCCCCGCCCCTGTGAACTACACGGTGGAGGCATCGAACGGTGGTATATCCAGTTGGGCCCCGATCATCAGTCTGTCTCGCGGGTCAGACACATGGTCCGGCACCGCATCGGTGCAGGAGAGTGGTTCGGGAAATGTGCGTTCCGTCACCATCACCGACCCGCAACCAATGAATGCTGCTTCGAGCCGATTCCTGCGTCTGCGCGTGGATCGGTCCGGGCCATAAGGAGAGCGAATTGCGTTTTGCTATCCAGGAATACGTGACATTATTTTTAGAGAGCTCCTCTGGAAAGCGAATGACAGATTCCACCCCCGATCAGCCCCTTCCATCGGAGGAAAACTCCGATAAATTGCTGGCGGAGCTGTACGAGCGACTCCGCGCGATGGCAATGCGGCAGATGATGAAGGAATCGGAACCGCAGACTTTGCAGGCCACTGCGCTTGTCCATGAGGCATGGATCCGCATGACTTCCGGGGAAGATCGGACATGGAAGGATACCGCCTATTTTTGCGCCGCGGCGGCCCAGACGATGCGCCGCATCCTCATTGAGAACGCTCGCCGGAAATCCCGCGTGCGCCACGGCGGCAGCTTCGAACGTGCCAACTCCATCGAGATGGATCAGGTGCCCGAAGCGATGCCCGAGGAAGCGGTCTTGCGTATTGATGAAGGTCTCACCGAGCTGGAGAAAGCGAATCCCGAGCGGGCGCAGATCGTATCCTTGAAGTTCTACGGCGGCCTTACGAATGAGGAGGTCGCACAGGCCCTGCGTGTGAGCACGCGCACGGTCGAGCGGGAATGGGCATGCGCGAAGAACTGGCTCTACCGCTGGATGTCCAGGGAGGATTGACCTCGATATGGCGGTGTCCCCGGAAGAGGCGGTATTTTTCGAGGCGCTATTGAGAAATGCGCCAGCCGAGCGGGAGAGCTTTCTTGACGAGGCTTGCGCAGGGAATCCCTCGCTCCGGCTGGAGGTGGATCGGATGCTGGCGGCGCAGGAGCGGGCCGAGACATTCTTTGAAAAGGTCGGCGCTCAGCTGAACCCCCACGAATGGCTCGCCGAGACGAAGACGTATACCGACTCCAGCGTGGGCTCGTCGATCGGCCCCTACAAGCTGGTGCAATGGCTCGGCGAAGGTGGTGGCGGCGTCGTATACATGGCCGAGCAGGAGACGCCGGTACGGCGGCAGGTCGCGCTGAAGGTGATCAAGCTGGGCATGGATACGAAGCGCGTGATCGCGCGCTTCGAGGCCGAGCGGCAGGCGCTCGCGTTAATGGAACACCAGAATATCGCCCGTGTATTCGACGCGGGCGCGACGGAGACCGGTCGGCCATACTTCGTGATGGAGCTCGTGCGAGGGGTGAAGCTCACCCAGTACTGCTGGCAAAACGAAGTTCCATTGCTCGATCGACTCGCGATGTACCAGCAGGTTTGCCACGCAATCCAGCACGCGCACCAAAAAGGCATCATTCATCGGGACATCAAGCCATCGAACATCCTTGTGACGCTTCAGGACGGAATTCCGACTCCGAAGATCATCGATTTTGGGATTGCGAAGGCAACTGCCGAATCGTTGACCACCGGCACGGCCTTCACGGTCAACGAGCAGCTCCTCGGGACCCCGGCTTATATGAGTCCCGAGCAGGTCCAGGGTGGTATGGACGTGGATACCCGGAGCGACATTTACAGCCTCGGCGTCGTCCTCTACGAACTGCTGGCGGGCCATCCTCCATTCGAGAACAACGACCTGCTTCGGCTCGGCGTGGATGAAATGAGACGCGTGCTTCGTGATTGCGAACCGACGCGCCCCTCGGTGGCCGCGGCCGAGTTGGTCGGGGAAGCTACGCAAATATCGCGCTGGGCGGCGGCATTGAAAGGCGACCTCGATTGGATCGTCATGAAGGCATTGGAAAAAGATCGCGAGCGCCGCTACCAAACTGCTCGCGGGTTTGCTCTCGACATCGAGCATTACCTCCAATGCGAGCCAGTCCAGGCACGCCCGCCAAGCCGCCTTTACAGGCTGCTAAAGCTCATACGACGAAACAAGGCGGCCTTCGCGTCGGCAGGGATTACCATCCTGGCTCTGGTTGCGGCGGTTGTCATTTCCACATGGCTATTCGTTCGTGCGTCGAACGCCGAGCAGCAGGAGCACAGACTGCGCGCGGTGGCGGAAGAACGTGAGAAGGTTACGCGCGCAGCGATTCTTCTCAGCGAAAACAAGCCCGCCGAGGCGGACGCTTTGTTGGGGGACAAGAACTTCCAACTCTCGCAACCGTCGCTGGAGGCGACCCAGGTCTTTCGGCAGCTTGCGATTTGGAACGCTCTGCGCCGTGATTGGAAAAAGGCTGCCCCCCGTCTGCTCTCGCTCATTCAGGTAAATCGAATCATCGAGAACGACCAGACCGACAATGCCACTCGAGATCTGTTGATGGTAGCTCCCACCCTCATCGAAATCGGGGACCTTTCCACTTACGAAAAAATCCGCCACTTGGCGATCGCGCGCTTCGCTGGATCCAAGAATCCCGTCGCAGCCGAGCAGATCCTCAAGATCAGTCTCATATACCCGGCCGCTCCAGATATGCTCCAGGCACTGGAGCCGCTTGCGAAAGTCGCGGAGAACTCTCTGAGAAACGTGCGCACTGGCCCCCTTCTCGCATGGCGCGCGACGGCACTCGCATTGATGGGATACCGACAGGGACGCTATCAGGATACGATACAGTGGTGCAAGAGGGCACGGGATCTTTATGCTGATACCGAGCCTCGAAATGCGATGGAAGACGTCATCGAGGCCATGGCGGAATGGCAGTTGGGTCGCACGGCGGCGGCGCGGACGGATCTCGAGAAAGCTCGGAAAGAGGTGGAAGATGGCTTTCATCAGCCATTAGGCGTGTCGGATAATAAGGGGGGGTTTTGGTTCGACTGGCTGAACGCGCGCGTACTACTCCACGAAGCGACGGCATTGATGCAGGAGCCAAAGCCGGCGCAATCGCCCGGATCGTAGAGGCTCGTATATTCAATTTTGGTTAGAACGCTGCGCCCGCGGTCTCGGCCTCGACCGCCTCGGCAAGGCTGACCCCAAGTTCAAACATTGTGGGATATTAAGCAGCGGCATCGTGACGCTGGCTGTGAGCAACCATACCGACACCGCCGGGCGAAATTGCGAGCTGCGAGCTTATCTGACGGGCTTTGCGACAAAAACGCGCTTCTCAGATTGAAGGGAAATATTCAAAATGATTGCGATAAAAGAGGAGGCTCTGGATGGGGAACATAGCTTTTCCTTCGATACGGCCGTTCATTTTCCAGCGGCGACCACGGTCGCCATTGTAGAGGACGAGCCGGCTGTGCGTGAAGAGCTGACAACCGTCCTGAATCGCTGGGACTGGTGTCGCATCACGGGAGAATATGCCAGCGGAGAGGCGGCGATTTGCGGTATGGGAGAGAACCCGCCCGAGATCGTGCTCATGGACATCGACCTGCCCGGAATGTCTGGAATCGAATGTGCCGGCCAAATCAAACGCATGTTTCCCGACACCATGGTCTTGATGTTTACCATGTTTACGGATTGGGATCTCATTCTTCGCGCATTCCAGGCGGGAGCGTCCGGATACCTCCTCAAGGGTGCATCACCCAAAGATCTTCAGTCAGCTTTGGAGAGTGCCAAAGCTGGCGGCGCGCCATTGGCTCCCCCCGTTGCCAGTCAGGTCCTCAAATACTTCCGCGATGTCGACTTATCAGGGAAGAAGCCCATTAAAAAGCGACGCAGAAGAGGAGAACTGGGCCGTCTTTCATCCAAAGAAACGGAAGTCCTCAGATGCCTGGTGGATGGGGACAGCTACAAGGGAGTCGGAGAACGACTCGACATCAAGATGGATACGGTCCGGACTCATATTCGCCGGATTTATCGAAAGCTTCAGGTTAATTCACGGACCGAGGCGGTGGTTAAATACGTAAGCGCGCAGGGAAAGCGGCAGGCCTCGCCACAAGTGCACGCGATTTCGTAAGAACGCCTATCGAGAGGCTGCGGGAGCGAGCATCTGCAAAGACGCTCGCTCTTTTTTTTGACGGCCGACAGACCATCTCACGATAGGCTTTGCCGAATGTTGCGCTCGGGCGATCGATGCACGACTGTCTCGCGCGACTGCGCCTGTCTTCGAGGCGGGAGATTCCGCAAAATGCGGTGCAACTCGAAGGGATTAAGCGGGTTGTACTCTGGTCATGCGAGATGTTTACACCAACAGAGCGACTGTGCCGTGGGGGGCGGAAGACTTGGCGGTACTGGCTTGGCGTGTACCGGCTTCGGCGCACGAGCTGCGCGGAATCGGAAATTTGAGTGACATGGGGCGGCAGGGTTGTTTTCTGGTGCGCTGCTGATGGAGGGGAAGTCTTTTTCAGAAACTGTGGGCGACTTGAGACCGACCATTTCGCTCTCGCGGCGGGCTGGGACTCACGCTCGCGCATGCGCGGCTTGCGGGATTGCCGCATTGGGTGCGCTTTTCATGCTCAGCTCGTGCGCTATTCACCCCGACAAATGGAAAAGCTCCGTGGCCGTGCCCTCGAAATGGAATGCGAAGGCGTCGAGCGGGCGTCCTTTGGATACGGCGGCGATCGGGAAGTGGTGGCGCCGCTTCCATGACCCCGCGCTCGACGAGTTGATCTCCAAGGCCCTTGCGGCAAGTCCGGACATCAAGACAGCGCTTTCGCGCATCGCCCAGGCGCGAGGTGAGCGCAGCGTGCAGATTGCGGGGCTGCTGCCGACCATCAAGGGAAATACCTCCGACCAAATCCAACGCCGCGATGAGCAAAGCACCGGCCTCGTGACCCGGAGCCAAACATACAACCTATCACTCGACATGAGCTGGCAGGTCGATCTCTTCGGGCGGCAAATGCAAAACGTCGCCGCCGCGACGAAAGACGTCCAACAGGCAGTGGAGAATTATTACGCAGCTCAGGTCACGCTGTGCGGAGATGTGGCGTCCGCTTACATCAGCCTGCGTGGCACACAGGCCCAGCTCGAGGTGCTTCACAAAAATATTGCGACGCAGGAGGAGACGGCGAACATCACCCGCTGGAAGAAGGATGCTGGACTGAGCGACACGCTGGCACTCGACCAGGCGATGAGCACTCTGGAGCAGGCGCGTGCCGCCATTCCATCCCTCGAGCAGACGATCTCGGAGACGGAAAATCAGCTCGCCGTCCTCTGCGGCCAGACGCCGGGTACGCTCGACCGGCTGCTTGCCAGGTCCAGCTCGCTCCCACTCGTGCCTGCGAGCCTGGCCACAGGCGTTCCGGTCGAGGCTCTGGACAATCGCCCCGACGTGCGATCTGCCGTCGACGCTGTGCTGGCCGCGAGCCACCGCAAGACAGAGGCCGAGCTGGAACGTTTCCCGACTCTCAACCTCGGTGGATCCTTCGGTCTGGAGGCACTGCGCACCGGGACGATCTTCTCGCCGGAGGCGGCCGCGCGCACACTGGCCGGAAGCCTCCTCGCCAGCCTGGCACAGCCTATTTTCGAAGGCGGTCAGATTACCGCGAATATTCATATCAATCAGGAGTTGGTGAAACAGGCTGTCTATGCCTATGAGTCCAGGGTCCTTACGGCGCTATCGGAGGTTGAGAATGCATTCACCGCGATCCGGAAGACGACCGACCGGCTCGGAGTCCTGATCGAGGCGGATCGCGCCGCGAGCGCTGCCACCGTGCTCGCCACGCAGCAATACCAGGCGGGGCAGATCGACTTGCTTACCGTCCTCGACACCCAGCGCACCCAGCTGAGCGTGGAGCAGCAACGCGCCGCCACCGAGGCCGATCAGCTCACCGCTTATGTCCAGCTCTACAAATCGCTCGGCGGAGGATGGCAGCCATTATGAATAGCCCGGATCTCTCCCAAATTCTGAAATCGCACAAAGGAGCTTCCCGACGCGGAAAGGTCGCTCTTATCGCCGGGGTGGTGATCATCGCGGCGATAGCACTCGCACTCTGGAAGGGCGCGACGGCTTCCAACAGCGGCCCATCCTACGTCACTGAGACGGTCAAGCGTGGAGACATCCGCGTCGCGGTCAATGCCACCGGCAATCTGGCTCCGATCAACGAGGTGACTATTGGCAGCGAACTCTCGGGCACGGTACTCACGGTCGCGGTCGATACGAATGATCAGGTTAAAAAAGGGCAGGTGCTGGCCCGGCTCGATCCGAGCAAGCTCGCTCAGCAGACCGAGAGTAGCCGGGCAACAGCCGCAGCAGCCCAAGCCAGGGTGGAGCAGGCGCAAGCGACGGTTGTCGAAACAGATGCGGCGCATGCACGGCTTGAGAAACTGAAGCAGGAGAGTGGCGGCAAGCTCCCATCCCAAGCGGACATGGATACGGCGATCGCCGCTGCTGCTCGGGCACATGCCGATCTTGCGAGCGCCCAGGCAGACGTGCGGCAGGCGAGCGGAGAGGTTGGCGCGAATGAAAGCGATCTTCAGAAAATGGTGATCTGCTCACCCATCGACGGAATTATTCTCACGCGAAACGTCGAGCCGGGTCAGACAGTCGCCGCGACAATGACGGCGCCCGAGCTTTTCGTCGTCGCAGAAAATCTCAAGAAGATGAAGCTCGAGGTCGCCGTGGCAGAGGCCGACATAGGCCGCGTGAAGGCAGGCCAGCAGGCAACATTCTTCGTGGATGCATGGCCCGACCGCTCATTTCAGGCGACGGTGAAGAAAGTGGAGTATGGATCCGCGGTCACAGACAACGTGGTGACCTACAAGACGGATCTCGAAGTATCGAATGACGACCTCAGCCTCCGGCCTGGCATGACGGCTACCGCGGAAATCGCGGTGGCTGAGGCAAAGGACGTGCTGACTGTCCCCAATGCCGCCCTGCGTTTCGATCCCGCGGCGGCACAATCGAAGGTGGATGCGGGTGAAAAGAAGTCCTTCATCCAGAGCCTGTTTCCCGGGCCGCCGCGCCGGTCCCGTCCCAAAGCGCCGGAGACGCCTCCGATGCATGCCGCGGCGGAGAAGGAACCTGCACGCATCTGGGTCTTGAAGGATGGAAAGCCCGAGCCGATTCAGGTGAAAACGGGACTGACCGACGGCAGCGCTACAGAAATATCCGGCGCTGGGCTGAGCGAGGGACTTCCCGTGATCGTCCATTCCCAGACGGCGACGCCATGAGCAATTCGTTGATCGAGCTGCGAGGCATTACGAAGACCTACGGCAGCGGCGATGCTGCCTTCCAGGCTCTGCGCGGGATCGACCTCACGATTCGGGACGGCGAGTTCATCGCAGTGATGGGGCATAGTGGCTCTGGGAAATCCACTCTCATGAACTTGCTCGGCTGCCTGGATACGCCGACATCCGGCCAGTACCGATATCGGGACATTGCGGTGGAGAGCCTCGATGCGGACCAGCGTTCCCTGCTGCGACGCCACGCGCTGGGATTCATTTTCCAGGGCTTCAACCTCCTGGCCCGTACGAGTGCGCTCGAGAATGTCGAGCTGCCCATGGTTTATCGCGGCGTCCCACGCGAGGATCGCCATCGGCTGGCGATCGAGGCCCTCGAGGCCGTCGGGCTTGGGCATCGGTTGCGCAATACGCCTGCCGAGCTTTCCGGCGGCCAGCAGCAACGGGTGGCGATCGCCCGCGCGATCGTGACATCGCCGTCCACATTGTTTGCCGACGAGCCCACGGGAAATCTCGATTCCAGGACGACGGTGGAGATTATGGAATTGCTCACACGGATGAATGCCGAGCGCGGCATCACGGTCGTCCTCGTCACCCACGAGGATGACGTCGCGGAGCATGCGCGCCGTACCATCCATGTGAAGGACGGCTTGATCGATTCGGACCAGACGAAGTCCTGACGCCCTATGCTCGGAAATGCCTTCCACATTGCGCTGCGCGAGATTCGTCGAAATCTCATGCGCGCCTTTTTGACCGTGCTGGGCATCATCATCGGGGTAGCCGCGGTGATCACCATGGTCACGCTCGGCCAGGGAACGACCCAGGCAGTGAAAGCGCAGATTTCCAGCCTCGGCAGCAACCTTGTCATCCTGCGTCCCGGCTCCGGATTCGGGCCGCGGTCCTCTTCCGCAGGCGTGCCGAACTTTACCCGCAGCGATGTCGACGCATTACGCGCGCAGGTCTTTGGAATTGCGAAGGCTGCGCCCGTGAGGGGCGCAAATTTCAGTACGATCCATCGCCAGAATGCCCGGTACACGAACGTGACGGGATCGACTCCCGAATATTTCCCCATCAATAATTGGAAACTCGCCCGCGGCCGGCTTTTCGACGACGACGATGTGTGGGATGGCTCGGCGGTGTGCGTGATCGGCGACACCGTAAAGCAGGAGCTCTTCGGCGCTGAGGATCCGCTTGGGAAGCTCATTCGGATTGGCAAAATCAGTTCGGGCACCGCCGCCGCGACTAGCCAGGTCCCCTATTCCTCCTCATTCCGGGTCGTCGGCGTCCTCGCTCCGAAGGGCCAGGGAGGCATGGGGAATCAGGATGACACGATCATCGTGCCATTCACTACGATCCAGCGGCGGCTGACCGGCCGAACATCCGCGCGGGACGTTACGCTCATTCTCATATCCGCAAAGGATGGCTCCGACAGCGACCGCCTTGTTGATGACATCGACTCACTCATGCGCGAGCGGCGCAACCTCGACCCCGACGAGCAGAACAACTTCAACGTCTTCGACACACGACAGATCGCCGACACATTGAGTTCCTCGACCCAGATGATGACCATGCTCCTCGCATCGGTGGCCGGCGTGAGTCTGCTCGTTGGCGGCATCGGCATCATGAACATCATGCTCGTGAGCGTAACCGAGCGCACCCGCGAGATCGGCATTCGCCTGGCAATCGGCGCGCGCGCCCGCGAGGTGTTGCTGCAGTTCCTCGTCGAGGCAATCACGCTCTCATGCATCGGAGGCATTACCGGCATCGTGATTGCGCTGGGCCTTTGCTACTTCCTGGCGCAGATAATCCAGGTGCCATTTCTCTTCGACCTGAAGATCAATCTCATTGCATTCATCTTCTCCGCGGCAGTGGGCGTCTTGTTCGGCTTCGCCCCGGCCCGACGCGCTGCCGCCCTCGATCCCATCGAGGCCCTCCGGCACGAATAGGCAGGGAGATGCGACGCCGTGGCCCGCTGCGGGATGCTAGGGGATATAATAGAACGGATTTGGCAGCTTCACACGATGCCGGGCATAGCCGCCGTCGAGGTCGCTATGCTGGTCGCCGACATTAAGGACGATGTCGTAGCCATGGTCGGTGAGCATCTTGCGGACGCCCGACTTGAAGGAAATGATTGAGGAATCAGTATAATTTAGCGGCTTCATGAAGAGGCCGCTCCAGCCCCAATATCCCGCATCCTCGAGATCGTGAATCGTCGCCACGCGAAGCGCCTCGCTCCTGCCGGTGACGAGGAAAATCGGAATGCGATACGCATGGGCGCGGTTGAAGACATCCCGCATCGGTTGGAGGGCGATCGCGTGCTCGGTCTTTACCCATTTCGCAAAGGTGCCTGCCTGGAGGGAGAAGTCGGTTTCGCGAAGGTACTGCCAGTTCGAGAGCAGGGTCTCGTCGATATCGAGCACGATGGCGAAATTCTGCGGTGTCTCGCCGCGCAGGTAATGCTCGAGTGTGCGGCGAGCAGGGCGGGCGGCCTTGGCGAACGCCTGATCATACGCGCCGTCGTCGTGCCATTGGATGCACTCCCATTTCAGGAGCGTGAGATTTGGCTTCGGCTCGCGATGCGGACAGGCGCAGGAGGCGAGGGCCAGAGCCAGGAGGATGGGAATGAGGCGCGACATGGGCGCAGAATGCCCCTCGGAGGATTTCGAGGCGAGTTTCGATGCGGGCAATCTGTGATGCAGAATGCATGCGCGGCTGACGGGCTGATCGGAAGACGACGTTTCGGAATGAAAAGGTCCGCGATTCAGAGGCTGGAGTTCGCGGCCGAGCATTGAATACATGGGGAAGTTTTCCTCTGCTTATGCACCTTAATTGGCGGTCTGGATAAGTTAAATCGCGGGCAGCGGAGGGCAGGGTTGCGGTCCGAGAGTGAGGTGCTATGAAAACGAAATACCTCACCTCTTTTCTTGGCCGAGTGGTAATCGGCTTGGGCGTAGCTGCCCCATGGATGGCTGGAAGTTTCGCGCAGAGCGATGGACTGCCGGTCACCTCCGTACAGTGGATCACGGTCGTGAATAATCTCGATACGATTCCGGGGACGACCGTGAACTTCAATAGCTACAATCAGCCTTCCTTGAATACATCCGGGCTCGTCGTCTTTCGGGCTCGAAGCAAGGGGCCTAACACGCCTATAAGTGGCATTTTTACGCGAAATCTTGATTCCGCGTCCGCCATTGCAAGTGTCGCCGTCCGGGGAACGGAAGTCCCATTTCCGAATAATACGACGTACCCGCCGGACAACGTCCTGGCGTCATACAACGAGTTCCCCTCCATTCCTCGTGTGGGCATGCACTCGTCGGTGATCGCCACGCGGGGAAATTCCGAACCGGTGTGGACATATATGGCCGGGGACCTGGAGACCAAGGTAGGCACGAATGGCATCTACGTGTTTTCCTCTGGAAGTGCGCAAACAGGCGCCAGTTTGCTCGGGGCTGTACCGCCTCCTGCTGACGCGCAGATTGGGAAAAACTATTTTCCTTACTTCGCGGTACCGGGCGCGCCGGATGGCACCAGGTTCGATGTGTTCCCGGGATCGCCATCGATCACGGATGATCAGACCATTGTATTCAAAGGGAATTACACAGATGGAGGCGTGAGCAAGACGGGCGTTTACTTCCGAAGTCTCAATTCAACGTCTGCCTATTCCTCGGTGCAATTGATTGCAAATAGCGATACGCTGATTCCGGACCTCCCTGAGGGGGTGGCTGGCATCAAGTTCGGCTCCACCGCACCACCGAGTGCCGCAGGCTCGTCAATGGTTTTCGCCGGGTACGATAACGAGGACACTCCGACGTATGGAGGAATCTATCAGGCTCCGCTCACTTCAAATCCAGTGCTGAAATCCTTGATTGGTATCGGTTCGGAGGTGCCTGGCGAGCCTGGCCAGACGTTCACGGGATTTGGCGAGGGGCTCGCCTACGATGGCCGCTATGTGGCCTTTTGGGGTAGTTGGGGCACGGAAAAGAAGCTTCTCTGGCTCGATTGCCCGACTGATGGCAACAAGGACCTCCTCGCATATTGCCGGGAATTCGTGGGCGATAACTTCCCCGTCGAAGTGTCGGTGAACCAGGGTATCTTCGTACATGATACAGCCACGGGACGCACATGGATGGTCGCGAGTACGGGAGCGAATTTCAGCGACTTCCTTTTTTGGACGTTTTCAGGTCGTCCTCCAGGGACGGGATCCGGAGACGAATCCGATGGCGAGCTGCCGCGCTGGCGTTCGTCGGCCTATCTCGCGCTTTCTTCTGCGCTCGACGGGGGGGTGACAGTGGCCTTTAAGGCGCGAACTGGCGAAGTCGATCCCGTGGAGCACAGCTATGTGAACCCTGTCGACGGAATATACCTTGGAAGCGAACTCGGACTCTCCAGTCTGCTTGACACGACGATGGACGGGCAGACGCTCGATCCGGAAGCGCCCGTCGGCTCGAAGATCACAGCTCTCGGCATCGAGCGCGAGGGCTTCCGCGGAACTTATTTGGGCGTCTCCGCGACAATGAGTGTGGCCGCTACGAGTGAAAGTGAAGCGGTCGAGAGCCTCGCGGGCATCTACGCTGTGAATTTTGCGAAGCCCGCGGCCCCAGTTGCCCATCATGTGACAGTGGTCGCAGGCAGGAACAAGCCACGCCTGGTCGTCTTTGAAATTCGGAATGACGGCAACGCTCGGGCGACATTCAATCTGCGGAAGATCACACGGGTGCAAAGCCCTGGCGGAAGACCATCCTCGCCGCCCTCCGGCCGCAGGTCACCTATCGTTATCACCTACTATATTGGACATTCGAATATCACCAAGGCTCTGGAACGCGGCCACGCCTCGATAACTCTCGAGCCGGGACAATCCGGCTATGTCCATACGAAGGTTCGCGTGCTCCGACCCCTGGGGCTAAGGCGCGTGATCTATCTGACATTGCGTGCGACGAGCCAAGCAGAAGCGTCGGCAACTCATAGCGCATCGGTCAGGGTCACTTTGTCGGCTTCCGGAAAGTGAGGGTCATTTATGCAAACGTCACCCTCCGCATGCTCAGGCCAAGGATTCCTATCGGCAAGCGTGCGGAGGGTATCCTCTCGCCGAGGGGGCCAAAGAGCTGTCCAACATAGGCTTCGTTTAAATTGAAGCGACGCCTTTGAATTGCTCGCGATAGGCCGTCGGAGAGCATCCGACTATGCGCCGGAAAAGGCGGTTGAAATGTGTGAGCGAGCCGAATCCCACAGAATAAGCGATCTCGGATATCTGGAGATGCGGATTGAGCAGGAGCTGTCTGGCTTGATCGATCCGCACACTGCCCACGTAATGGGTAAATGTGAGGCCAGTCGCCTTTTTGAACGTGTTGCAGAAGTAGTGCATCTCCACATGGAGCGCGCGAGAGATCTCATCGAGGGAAATTGGGTCGGCCAGGTGCTCTTTTACATAAGCTTTTGCACGCATACTGAGAGGCGAATCGGTCGGGGATGTCCACGTGAGCATGCGTGTTGCCAGCTTACCGAGTTGGGAGGCGAAAATCTCCAGCAGCCGGATTGCGCCGACGTATTCTCTCGGTCGAAGTACCGGGCTGTGAAAATAGGCATCTTCGAGGCGGTCTCGATCGATTGGGACTCCCCATCGGGCGATCAGCTCCGAGATGGCTGCGAACTGCTTGGCTGTAGGCTTCCGGAGGGAGACTTGGCCAGTTCGAAGAAGGCCGATAAAGTCTTCTCCCATTCGCACGGGCACCGCTGTGTCGCAAAGTCCCGCGAAGCACGTTGCCGATTTGGACCCAGCTCCGGACGTCGCACTTCCGGTTTCCGCCTGCCGCTTCATGCACTCTGCGCACGTCCGACTATGTTTCCGCATAATGGCGCAAAACGGATTCTCATTTCTGGATCCTTCGAAGGCAGGTGCGGCGCTTTTCAGTGGGCGCAGTGCGATGGGTAGCTGCGTGGATAAGCAGAACGCTCGCGCGCAATCGATATAGGTGGGAGAGTGCCGCAGTTGGGTCACCAAATCGGCGTTTTGAGCGAAAAGTTCGGAACCGCTCATTCTCCAAGTTTAAGCGAAGGCTCCGAGAATTCGAGAACCAAAATCGCCGGTCACATTGAGGCTGGTCAACCGGAACGGACCCGGGGCGACGGACGGCCATCTTTTCGGCCTGTGCTATTACGGAGGGTCGACGTTTGCTTTCGCCTTGCGAAAGGTAGAGAGACGCAGAAGGTGAGAGCGGAAGCTTTTGGCTTAACCGCCCTGGACGGGTGGCATGATCGAGATGATTTCACCGGACTGAATGACGTGGGAGCGCTCGACATAATCGAGGTCGGCCGCCAGCAGTAGCTGCTTATCCCATTCGGCAAGAGCCGGGAACTTTTTATAGAGGGCGTCGAGCGCGTCCTGCACGGTGGCTCCGTCGGCAAGCGGAAGCTCGATTTCGCCAGCCCCGGCGAGGTCTCGCAGGGCGGAGTAGAGCTCGATCTTGGCAATCATGCTTCGACTCGACCGCGGGCGATTGCGTCGTCTGTGAGTACGCCGACGAAGGGGAGGTTGCGGTATTTCTCCATGTAATCGAGCCCGTAACCCACGACGAATTCATTCGGAATGTCGAACCCTACGTAGTCGGCACTGATTTCGCGCTCGCGGGTGACCTGCTTGCGCAGAAGTACGCACGTGCGGATGCTCAGCGCGCCGCGCTCAGAGAGGCGCTCGCCGATGGCATGCAGCGTGTGGCCGCTGTCGAGGATGTCGTCGATGAGAAGCACGTGTCGGTCTTGAAAGCTTGCGAGATCCGTCTGGCGGAACGTCACCGTGCCGGTGGTTTTCGTCCCGTGGTAGCTCGAGACGCTCAGGCAGTCCACCTGGAGGGGTAGAGGCACGCGGCGCAGGAGGTCGGCCACGAAGATGAAGCTCCCATTCAGGACGGAAATCACGGTCACATCCTTGCCGCGATAAGCATCTGCGATCTCATGCGCCATCTCATCGAGCCGGCTGAGAATCGTCGATTCGTGCAGGAGGATTTTACGAATGTCTTCGAGCATGCCGACGGCCACGCTAGGTGAGGGAGGGAGAAAGGAAAAGCAGGGAGTTGGTTTGAGGCGGGACGACTATTGATCATCCATGCTGAAGCTTCCCACGGCACGGAGGCCGCCCTTTGTGACGCGGAAGACTTCCTTGCTCACCGGATAGCCCGACGTCTCGTAATCGCGGAGCACGAGATCGGAAGTATCCTGGAAGTGCGATGCCAGAGCGGGATAAACGTAGACCCGGTAGCGATTTGGGATGGCGACGAGGATGTCAGGTCCCAGGACGTCGGCGAACTTGGCCGCGAGGTTCGGAGCGAATGCGGCGCTGGCCGTGGCGGGGGAGTCGGATGCGAGGACGACGAACTGGACGACGCCTTTCTTGTCTCGCACGTACTCGGGGACGAGCGCGGCAAGCAGGGTATTGGCCGAGGCGTCGGCGACCCGGCGGATCGAGTCGAGGTCGAGCTTTAGCCGAGTGACGTCGTCCTTGGTGAGATCATTGACATCGTTCCCCTTGACCAGCTCCGGCGCGAGGATGGTCTCCTTCGTTCCCTCGATGGGGAAGGAGTAATCGGGGCGCATGAAGGCGGGCTCGGGGAGCAGGTAGAGCGTGGTCTCCGCCGCGGTGAGCGGGCCGGCTATGACAAGGAGGAAGGCCACGGCAAGCCAGTGGCATTTGTTTTTTTGGAAGGGTCTGCTACTCGTGTGCGGACGCATGATCACATTTCTAGAAGGTAAGTTGGAAGAGGCGCTCCCGACACAGATCATCGTCAATGTCGGCGGAGTCGGCTACCAAGTTTTAATTCCTCTCTCGAGTTACGACCGCCTGCCCGAGCCGGGAACGGTCGTGCGCATCCTTACCCAGCTCGTGATCCGCGAGGACGAGCATCTGCTCATCGGCTTTCGGACGAAGGCCGAGCGAGACCTCTACCGGCTGCTTGTTCACCACGTCACCGGCGTGGGTCCGAAGCTCGCTCTCGCCATTCTCAGTGGAATGAGCGTGGACCAGTTCAAGGTGGCAGTCGTTGCCAGCGATACGGCTGCGATCTCGAAGATCAGCGGCGTGGGCAAAAAGACAGCCGAGCGCGTCGTCCTCGAACTGAAGGACAAGCTCGGAGTCGCTGCCGAATGGGAGGCATCGAGTGCTGCGCACGCGCCGACGCCTGCAGAGACTGCCATTCACGATGCGGTGCTCGCGCTCATTACACTCGGATACAAGCAGGTCGAGGCGCACAAGGCGGTCAAGCGCGTGATGGATATCGAAGGATCGGAAATCGATAGCGAGACCATGGTCCGCCATGCGCTGAAGATTTTGACCCGATGAGCAGCTCGGCCACCGAGATGGACGAAGTGGGACGTGCGCGGCAGGTGCTGGAGGTCATGCCGGAAGGTGGGCTTTTCCAGGAAAAGGCATGGCGCGTTTCGCCCCGGCCTTTTCCGATCTCGAGGCGTTTTGCGGCGGAGCTCGATCAGCTCGGTTACCGGCTCTGGCAATTCGTCAAAGCCTGCAATCAGCTCTACCGCCTGAGCATCGAGGGGCGTCAGCCCGAGTGGATCGCCGCGCTGCTCGATCGCGGCAAGCCGGCGGAACTCGTCGCCGCTTCCCGTGAGCGTCGCTTCCGCGACGACATTCCTGCGGTAATCCGTCCCGATATCGTCCTTACGGAGGATGGCTTCACTATCGCGGAACTCGACAGCGTGCCGGGTGGGATCGGACTCACTGCCTGGCTCGGTCGGCAATATGCCAGGCTAGGTGAGGATATTCTGGGTGGGGCGAATGGCATGCTCGAAGGCTTCATGAACATCGTTCCCGGCGGTGACATCGTCGTCTCCGAAGAGGCGGCGACGTATCGGCCAGAAATGGAGTGGCTGGCGACAGAAGCAGTCGCTCACCATCGATTCTTACATGGCAGGGTGGATCCGGCGCCTGTTTGGCGCGTACTCGATGACTCGCCGCGGAGCGACTGGCAGCCCACGGTGTATCGGTTCTTCGAGCTATTCGACTTGGCAAATGTCCGATGTGCCTCGCAACTGCTCACGGAGGCGGTGGAGGGCAGGGTGCATGTCACGCCGCCCTTCAAACCCCAGCTCGAGGAGAAGCTCTGGTTTGCCCTGTTCTGGCTACGTCCGCTCGAGGGATACTGGTTGCGCGAGCTGGGCGAGAAGTCGCTCGCCGCGTTGCGCAAGGTCATTCCCTACAGTTGGTTGCTCGATCCGGAGCCGCTGCCCGCGCATGCGGTGCTTCCGCGGCTGGAGGTCCAGAGCTGGTCCGAGGTCGCCGAGTTTAGCCAGAAGCAGCGGGAACTCATTCTCAAGATCAGCGGCTTCAGCGAAAAAGCATGGGGATCGCGAGGAGTCGTCGTCGCGCAGGACGTGCCGCATCATGAATGGAAGGAGGCGCTCGCCGAGGCGCTCGATGCATGGCCGAACCAGCCGCATTTGCTCCAGCAATTTCACAAGGGCCGCGTGGTCGAGCACCCGTGGCTGGATGAGGCCACCGGGGCGATCGTGACCATGAGGGGCCGCGTGCGGCTTTGCCCGTATTACTTCCCCGGCGAGGGCCGGGTGAAATGTGCCGGAGCGCTGGCGACCATCTGCCCGCAGGACAAGAAGCTCCTCCACGGAATGTCCGATGCCATCCTCGTGCCGACGGCGGTTGTTGCGGATTGAGTTCCCAGGGTCGTACTTTAGTCGCGACAGCTATCCAGCCCCGGCTGCTCCAAACGCATTCCTAGATGGAAAATCGCTCGCGTTCGCGCGGCGGATTTTTTACCAACGACCCTCGTGCGCCAGCTTGCCGCCATTTTCCTGATCACGTCTTTTGCTCTTACGGGTTGCGCCTGGTTTGGGCGCCAGCCGCAGTATGAGCCGCCGCTTCCGCGGGCGACCTATCAGCGGGTGAATATTACTCCGTATTCCGGAGCATCGAGCGAGCCGGGCGCACCTGCGGCGACGGCGCGAGGCACGCCTTACCAGAGTGGCGCGATCTCGAGTGCGGCGGCGGATTGGGCTCGCTGGCCCGCAGGTACTCTTTTCCGGGTGCTGGCGACCGGTAACCTCTACGAGGTGGACGACTTTACCGACGATATCGTCGGTATGAATACGATCCTGCTTTATAAGCCGGGAAGCATCGGTGCGCCGTCGGCAGCTCCGAATTTCGTGACGATCGAGATCATTCGTTGGGGCAGTCCCCGTGACAGCGCGGATATCCTCCGTTCCCAGAAATCGAGCACTGCGAAGAAGATCCTCGCCGAGCTGGTCGCCCGCTATCCCGAGAAGCCGTGAGAGCAGCGATCCTCGTGGCATGGCTCGCTGCGGTCGCGCTGCTGCGCGCCGCCCCGATCGCGCATGATCTGATGGACGTGAGCACCATTCGGCCGCCGCTGCTCGAGGAGATTCGCTACGCGACGAAGTACAACTTTACCGGGGAGCAGCTTTACCCTTTTCCCGCGGCATACGTGCATCGGGACGTCGCGGTCGCATTGGCCGCCATCCAGGACGATCTCGCCCGCGAAGGACTGGGACTCAAAATCTACGACGGTTATCGACCGCTTTCAGTCCAGCAGAAGATGTGGGACCTCATCCGCGACGAACGTTATGTCTCGAATCCCGCGGTAAACAAAGGCCGCCACACCAGGGGGACAGCTGTGGATGTCACACTCGTGGATAAACACGGCAACGAGCTGCCCATGCCGAGCCCGTTCGACGATTTCACCGAAGCGGCACATCGCGATTCCACGAAGATGTCGCCAGTCCAGCGCGCGAATATGCAGAAGCTGCAGGAGGCAATGGTCCGCCGCGGCTTCGAGCCCTATCCGTTCGAGTGGTGGCACTACGACTTCCACAATTGGAAGAGCTATCCCGTGCTGGATATTTCTTTCGACGAGCTGGCCGCAGACGTGAAGACGTCGCAATCGAGGAAATAGCCAGCACCCAAAGTTGCCGGAAGATGGTCGAAGCTTCTACCGCCGTCGATTCCAGTCGGGATTCCCATAGCGGGACGTAACGAGTTCATCGCGGAGCGCCTGCCAACCGTCCGGCGTAATCCAGGGCGAGAGCGTGGCAGCCATGGCGGCTGGGATCCTGTCATCGAGCTCCTGACCTGGAGGCAATCCCTGGATGCTACCCTGGTATAGAAAGCCCTCGCGCGAGCGGCGTTGTGCGCCGCCGAGGATCTTTTTCCCATCGAGCATCAGGTCGAAGCGTGCGGGGCTCGTGAAGCATGCCGCCCCGCAGCGGCAGTCCGCCTCATCCGCCAGTCGGGCGCCATCGCCCAGAGCGATCCGAATAGCGTCGTGAATGAGGCGGTATGTTTCCGCCGGAGCAAGCCGGGCGAAGGGATGAGAGATCGGCACCGCCAGAGAAATCGTCAAATCCTCGCCATGCTCGACGAAACCGCCGCCCGTGCAGCGACGTGTGATGGGGCGGTCTCCGGCTAGATCCTGAGCGTCTGCCCATGGCTGCGGGTATCCGAAGGTCACCTCGCGCTCCGCCCATCGGTAAATCCTCAGGGTGGGCTGCGCCGCGAGCCGCAGCATCGTCTCATCCAGAGCCATGTGTATCGCGCCGCTGCCGAGGCTGACTTCGGTCCACAATGCCATCCTGGCGAACGGGAAAATGCGATCGATCATTACCTGGGTAGATTCGTTTTTCGATAATGTGCGGTTCAAGTTTGATTTGCCGGGGAACGGTGCACTAGGATGGAACCTCCCATGGCAAAACCGGCACTAGGCAAAGGACTAGGAGCACTCATCAATACACGAGTGGCTGCGCCCGTGCCCGCAGAAGACGAAGGCGAGCGCGTACAGATGATCCGCCTTGCCGAGATCATTCCCAGCCCGCTCCAGCCGCGACAGGAATTTCAACCCGACCATCTCAACGAACTCGTCGAGTCGATCCGCGAGCGGGGAATCATCCAGCCGCTCATCGTCCGCAAGGTCGATGGCAAGTACGAGCTCATCGCCGGCGAGCGCCGCTGGCGTGCGGCACAGCTCGTCGGCCTCGTCGAGGCTCCCACGATCGTCCGCAAGGCCAGCGACCAGGAGGTGCTTGAGCTCGCGCTCATCGAGAATCTCCAGCGCGAGGATCTCAACCCGATCGAAGAAGCCACCGCCTACGCGCGACTGTCGCGCGAGTTCGGCCTCACGCAGGAGGAGATTTCCCGCCGGGTGGGCAAGAGTCGTGCATCCGTCGCGAACTCGATGCGCCTTCTCGACCTGCATCCCGATGTCCAGAGCATGGTGCGGCAGAGCATCATCTCAGTCGGGCACGCCAAGGTCCTACTATCCCTCAAGTCTCACGAAGAGCAGAAGCTCCTTGCTGACATCATTATCCGCCAGTCCGCCTCGGTGCGTACGGCCGAGAAGCTTGCGGCGACCCAGCTTTCGAAGACCATCAATACCGGCGGTAAGAAGCGCTCCAAGGCACCGGCCGAGCTCGTCCCCGCCGTCATGCACGTGCAGAACCTGCTCCAGCAACGCCTGGCCACTCGAGTGGTGATCCAGCATGCCGATAAGCAGGGCAGCATCACCATCGAGTATTACGGCAACGACGACCTCCAGCGCATCCTTCAGGAACTCGGCGTCCGTACGGACTGAGAGCCTGCATCGCCCGGTACTCGGCGGCGGAGATTGATTGCGGGATGGAGTGTGAAGGGGGAACTCTCGCCTTTTGGCCATCCTTTGGCTAAATACGCGTTCCTCGCACTTCATCCCTCTATGAAATCCCGCTCGAGACTCGCCCTATGGGGTCGACCTTTCCGTAAACTGTTCCTCGCAGCACTTTCAATCGGCGCCTTCGTCGCATCCGCGCAATGCGCCATATGGCAATGGTCGGTGCCGATGGGGAGCGGACGCGCCTTCCTGTGGATTCCGCCGGAATGCAAGCAGGTGCGCGCCGTGGTAGTCGGTCAGAACAATATGATCGAGCAGGGCATCCTCGAGCATCCGGAGTTTCGCAAGACCCTCGCTCAGGAGGGAATCGCCGAGGTGTTCATCGCGCCCATCTTCGATCTCGTCTTTCACTACGACCAGGGAGCCGGCGAGAAGTTCGAGGACATGATGAACCGCCTTGCCTCGGTCTCCGGCTACTCGGAGCTCTCGAAGGCGCCGATTATCCCCTTGGGCCACTCCGCCTGCGCGAGCTATCCATGGAATTTCGCCGCATGGAATCCCGGCCGCACACTCGCCATCCTTTCCGTTCACGGCGACTCGCCGCAGACCAATCTGCCGGGCAGCGGCAAGCCGAATCCGGATTGGGGCATGCGGAATATCGATGGCATCCCCGCGCTGATGGTCATGGGGGAATATGAATGGACCGACGGCAGATTGACGCCTGCCCTGGCATACATGGCCAAACACCCGAAGGCAGCGATCGCCATGCTCGCCGAGCCTGCCAGCGGTCACTTCAATTATTCGGACGATCTGGTGAAATTTCTCGCCATGTTCGTGAAGAAGGCGGCCGAGCAGCGCCTGCCCTCGCAGACCCCGGCGGGCCAGGCTCCGGTGCTGAAGCCCATCGATCCCTCGAAGGGATGGCAGGTCGGTCGGTGGTATCTCAACAAGCCCCGCGATACGCAGCCCGCGCCCTATGGCAAATACACCGGCGACCCGAAGGATGCCTTCTGGGCCTTCGACAAAGAGACCGCCATGGCCATTCAGAACTACGGCGCCGATCAGCCGGGCAAGCTGCCGCAGCTCATCAGCATCACCGACGACCAGGTTCCACCGGGCGAAGGCTCCGGAGAGCCGGTCACGCCCCGGTTCCTCCCGGAAAAGGACGGCGTCACATTCCATCTGAACGCTTCATTCGCGCCGACCGTCTCGTCGAACGGGAATGCCGCACGCTGGGCCTACCAGCAGGCGGGGTCTCCGCTCGGCCACGCCACCGGGGGCGGCCCCATCGTGCTCCACAAGATCGTTGGTCCCGTCGTGCAGATTGGTCCGAATACCTTCCGCTACAGTCTGGATATGGTGAGTTCCGTGAAGGACCGGCGGGATCACGACATCTGGGTATGGGCGAGCCAGCCCGGCGATGCAAAATACAAAGGGATCGTGCAGCAGGCGCAGATCCGGGTACCGACCTTTACTGATGGCGCCGACCAGCACATCACATTCCCTTCAATTCCAGATCAAAAGGTCGGGACTGCATCCATCCCGCTCGGGGCCACCTCCGATTCCGGGCGTAAGGTCTATTACTACATCCTGGAAGGACCAGCGAAGATCGAGGGTGATACCCTCCGATTCACGGAGATCCCGCCGCGGGCGGAGTTTCCTGTGAAGGTCACCGTGGTGGCATGGCAGCCGGGAAGCGCCACCGATCCGAAGCTGAAGGATGCCGCTCCCGTCGCGCGCACGTTTTCGATCGTTCGGTAAGAGGTCCTGAAATCGAGCGAACCCCATAGGTCCTTCCCAATCGCCAGCTATACGCAGTCTCTATGAAATCTCTCACCGAGCATCTTTGGTTCGAAGTGCCCGCGCGGCGCGGCTTCATCAACATCACAAGCACGATCGCGGCCCTCGTGAACAAGAGCGGCATCCAGGAGGGTCTCTGCCTGGTGAATGCGATGCACATCTCAGCCAGCGTCTTCATCAACGACGACGAGCGCGGCTTGCACGCCGACCTCGAGAAATGGCTCGAGGACCTCGCGCCGGAGAAACCGCATAGCCAGTACCTTCATAACCGCACAGGCGAGGACAACGCCGATGCGCACCTCAAGCGCACGATCATGGGCCGCGAGGTCGTCGTCGCGGTTACGAAGGGAGAGCTGGATTTCGGCCCATGGGAGCAGATCTTCTACGGCGAATTCGACGGCCTCCGCCGCAAGCGCGTGCTGGTGAAGATTATTGGGGAATGAACGACGCCTTCTGGTATCTCATATCGATCGCCGCGGCCGTGGGTGGCGGGGCGATGCTCGTCGCTTGGCTGATCGCGAAGAGGATCAATAACGCCTCTGTCGTCGATGTGGCTTGGCCGCTGGCATTTGCCGCTGTGGCTGCGGGGGCATATCTGATCGGCGAGGGGGCGGTGCTCCGCAAGACGATGGTTTGCGCGATGGTATTTGTCTGGAGCTTGCGGCTGGCGATTCATCACGGCATCCGACTGCGGCGTCGGCATCCGAGGGAAGACTCGCGCTATCTCGCATTGCGCGAGCAATACCCCCATCACATCTGGCTCATGTTCTTCGCTCTTTTCCAGCTCCAGGCGGTGCAGCTTGTGCTCCTGAGCGTGCCACTGGCGATGACGGCGTCGAATCTCCAGGTCGCGCTCTCGCCATGGGAAATCGGCGGCATTGCCCTCTGGCTGGTGGCGATGGTGGGCGAAACATTCGCCGATGCGACGCTCGAGCGATTTCGCGCCAGGTCGGAGAACGCCGGGAGGGTGTGTGATCGCGGGCTATGGCGCTTCTCCAGGCACCCGAACTACTTTTTCGAATGGCTGGTATGGGTGGCGATATTTCTTTTCGCCCTCGGCACGCCGGATGGATGGATCACAGTGTATTGCCCGGTCATCGTGCTGGTGTCGCTATGGGGTGTCTCGGGGATTGCTGCCGTCGAGGCGCCAATGCTTCGGTCGCTCGGGCCTGCATACGAGGCCTACCGACAGCGAACGAGCCCATTTGTGCCCTGGTTCCCAGGCCGGAAGAGGGGCAGCCACTGAGGGCGCCTCCAAGATCCGGGAGAGGCGGTCATTCGTGAGCTTTACCGGCTGATTTCTGACTCGAAAAGTCGAGAAAACGGGAGATGGCGCGATGGCTTGCCTGGGAGTGTCAGGTGGAACGTCCCGCGATTGCGGATTCGTCTCGGGGGGCGTCATATAGACAATCTGCACGGCATGGGAAATCTACGGAACCCGACGGCGCGGCTTCCCTACCTCAGGAAGCGAACCCGGCAAATGCCGGGTGTCCCTCGGAGCGAGCTATTCTTCGGGCGGGAGGGCGAGGCTCCGACCGAGCCGTGGATTCCCTGGTCTTCACTCCGCACCGAGCCTCTTCGTTGGGCATGGAGATCTACCCCGGATTTTGACGCCGCGTAAGAAATCCGTGCGAAACATAAATTTCCCGTCTCGCAGATACGTGAAATTTGCGGGCTAAAAGCCATTGCGAAGCATTGGCCGACTGTGATTCATCTAGGGAATCAGACGCGCGGCTCGAATGCATGCCCGGTCGTAGAAGGATCATGAAAACCGCCAAGTTCGCGCCGCTGGCCGGCGAAGTCCGTCCTGTATGAAACGTGTGCTCGTTTTGACGGCGAGCTTCGGCGAGGGGCATAATACCGCCGCTCGAAGCATTCGCGAGGCACTCGAGGCCATGGGCGATGTCGAGGTGCGCGTGGGCGACCTTTACGCGGATGCCATACCGCTCGTGAACTCGACGGTGAAGTTCAGCTACTCGTTTGCGATCAATCGCCTGCCATGGCTCTGGAAGGTCATTTTCCTCGGCTTGGATAAGCCCGGCTGGATGGAGAGCACGATGTGGGCGACCGGCCCGCTGCGCAACGAACTGGACGAGGCCATCTCGGACTTCCGCCCCGACGTCATCATTTCGACATACCCGCTATACGCCTATCTCTTCCGCGACATTCAAAAGCGGCGCCTCGGCGTGCGGATGCCGATCATCACGGTGATCACGGATTCCGTGGGAGTGAATTCCGCATGGTACCGCTGTCTGTCGGATGCCTTCGTAGTGGCGGATGCCGAGACGGAGCAGTTGCTGGTCTCACGAGGTGTGCCATCGCATCTCATTCACCCTTTCGGATTTCCCGTTGCGGGATATTTCAATGACGAATGCGAGCGTCTCGCCACTGCCGGACCTCCGTGGAAGCTGCTCTTCATGCCCTCCACGCAGATCAATCTCACGCTGCGTCAGATTCGTGCGCTAGTCGAGGTGCCGGACGTCGAGATCACCGTCATTGCCGGGAAAAATATACGCATCTTCGACGCGGTGAACGCGTCCGGACTCGTGGACGGGCAAAGGTGCCGATTGATCGGCTGGACAAGCGACATGCCGAAGCTGCTCTGCGAGCACCATGCCTTCATCGGAAAAGCCGGCGGAGCCATCGTGCAGGAGGCGATCGCCGCGCGGTGCCCATTCTTCGTGAGTCATCTCGTGCCCGGCCAGGAAGAGGGAAATATCGCCCTTCTCGAGCGGCTGGGAGTGGGAATGCAGGCCCTCGGAGGCCCGTCGCAGCTTGCCGCCGCCGTGAGCGAGGCATTTGCCGATGACGCCCGTATCTGGCACGGGTGGAAGGGCCGCCTTGCGCGAGTCGGCAGGCCTGATGCCGCCGAGCGCATCGCGAAATTCGCCCTCTCTTTCCAGGCGCCCGGAGCGGCAACCCAGGATCTCCCGCGATGATCGCGGCGCTCCGGCGCCATGCGGAGATCTACGGGATCATGCTCCGCAACTCGCTCATCCGCGAGATGAGCTTCAAGGCAAACTTCCTGCTTTGGATGGCAGTCGAGCTGCTGTGGTTCATCGGGCAGATCATCTTCGTGGAGGTGATCTTCGGGTACACCGGAAATATCGGCGGCTGGACGAAATGGGAGATGGTCCTGCTCATCGGCACGCACCAGCTCATCGCGCAGATTTTCCAGGCATTCTTTTACGTCAATCTTTCGAACATCCCGGAGCTCGTGCGCACGGGGAAGATGGACTTCCTGCTCATGCTGCCGGTGGACGCGCAGTTCGCGGCATCGGTGAAGCAGTTCGGCCTCGACAGTCTGGTGAATGCGCTCATCGGCATCGCCTTTGTGGCGGTCTCGAT
>Ga0068856_100000349_pt1 | contig 50441 bp, 56 predicted proteins | sample KBSCornC62_FD_66595 | JGI IMG/M metagenome (GOLD analysis project Ga0068856, IMG submission 66595) | Corn rhizosphere microbial communities from Kellogg Biological Station, Michigan, USA - KBS Corn C6-2 | ecosystem: Host-associated > Plants > Roots > Rhizosphere > Soil ...
CGATCGCCACTATCTGATCCGCCACCGAGAAACGCACACTGCCCTGCCAGTCGTTCGGCTCCGGCAAGGGGACGTGTTGTGTCTTTTGCGCGCCGGGACTCCACGGTGTGCGCAGCCGACGGATGGGCACCAGTGCGATCGCCACAGTCGCGCAAAGCCATAGAGCGCGGTTGAGTAGCATTCCACCGTTGATGCCAAGCTCTCGCGCACGCTCGTCCGATCCGTCCAGTGGAGCGTTGAATGCCGCGAACGCGCGCGTGCCGAAGGGATCGAGAAGCTCCGCCAGCTCGCGCGCCGTAGAGTGCCACGCCAACATCGATATCGCGTACAGCACGAAGAGGCCGATGAGTCCGAAGTACGTCGATCCTGCGGACCGCGTTGTTGTGGCAAATGCAGCGACGACCGCGGCCGCGAAACACGCATTTGGTAGTGCCAACCAACCGAACCCGTAGACGAAGGACGACAAACTTGGAAGGAGCTGGTCCGGTGCTGTCGCAAAGCGTGCGCTGATTTCGAGCGCAACACCAAACAACCCCGGCGGCAGCAAAAATAGGAGTACCCCCGCGGTTCCCTTGCCCGCAACGTAGCTCGCATTCGAGAACGGCATCGCAAGGAGCGCGGACGAAATTGGCGGACGCGTGTCTCGCGCGAAACTGTCAGCGATCAGCGGTCCGACAACGTATAAGGACAGCCACGACGCGACGCCGATGAGTTCGGCCACGTTGGCCGGCGCGAACGTTGTGAGCGACACTAGGTGCGCCCAGGGCGTTTCCGGACGCATCCCCACATAGAGCCCGATGGAGGCGAACACGACGCAAATCGCCCACAGTGCCTTCCGGCTGAGCTGTCGGCGCAGCTCGAATTGGAAAATGGCTTGCATTGGCGCTCGACTGCGTCCGGTTAGTTTCTACATCGAAGAGGCTCAACTCACCGTAGCACACGCGAGCTGTCGCGCAAATTTGCTCGCCCGCTCACGCTGCTTGTTCGACGGGTGTTGCCTGGCCGCGGCGGTTGGCGATCGCGTCGTTGACCATCTTGACCAGCACCAGGATCAGTCGTTGGGCGGTCTGTGACGTCTGTGATGGAGGCGCTTGCAGCTTCAAATTGCTCGTGACCAGAAGCGCGTAGGGCCTTGGCCGGAGTCCGAGGAATCGACTCAGGTGACTCGATGCGTCGACCAGCAGCGTGGCCGATGGGATCGGCGAAGCGGTGTAGAGATCGGCATTCGGCGCGATCACCACGAGGTTCACCTCTTCGCTGAGCAACTTTGCGTGCACCGAGAGTAGTGCATACACGTCGTGGCAAAGATGGCAATGCGGGGACACCGCTAGGATGAGTGCCGGCTTGTTGGCGTTGACGAGGTCACGTGTCGAGACTGCCTGCCCGGCGCGTTCACCGAGTAGCAGGTCGCCAGGCAAGTGCGTGATGCGCGTCAGATCCACCCAGCGTCGCGCGTAGCCCTGCCCCGTCGTTTGGTCGTATCGGAGCTTTCGCTCGATGACGACCAGCACCGCGAGCGTTCCGCCGGCGAACCATCCATTGAACGGCACCGCCGCGAGTGGTTGCGACAACGCGACGCCGACAACTGCTGTTGTACCGGCAAACACCACAACACCAAGTACGGCATAGAGCCAAGGGCTCCCCGGCGTCAGCGAACCCAAACATTCGCATTCGCTATCGGGAGCGCGCGCACGACGCCACTGTCCGACGCCGACGATGGTAGCGATCGCAATGGCTGCTGCGGCGTGAACGACGGCAGGCAGCGGCACAAGGAGTGCGAGTCCAAGAAGGAATTCGGTCGCGGCGAAGGCCGCGCTTCGCGCGAAGCGCTCCGTTGCGTCGCTCCGTTGCATATCGCGTTGCTGGATCAACTTCGATAGCGCCGAGGTCAGGAAGACGAGCGCCAGAAGGTGAGTTGCGAAATCGTAGATATATGCCATGGTTGCCTCTGAAGGTCGGCCAGCGTTGCACTGGCCGACCTCTGCGTTTGCGGTCGATCAGAACTTCAGACAGCCTCCGCCCGCACAGCATATGGTCCCCGTGGCGAGGTACCAAAGAAATCCGGTACAGCCTTCGGTCTGGGCACCGCCCGTGCTGCTGACGGCGCCGCCGACGTTCTGGATTTCTTCCTGATTGAGTTCGCGCATTTTCGTAGTCCTCTTGGTTGTCTTCGGGAGTTGGCCTTTCGGCCGGTTGTTGGTTCGTGCACCGGGTCTACTGTGGAGCACCCGGCGCACTCGCCACTGTGTTGCGCGCACCGCGGTTGGTGGGCGCGAATTCGTTACCCGCTTGCAGGCGATGGAAGTAGACGTGTTCGAGTGATGCGGCCACCGGCTCGAAGCGATCGTCCGGCTTGGCTGTCGCGTAGACGAAAATCCGATGCTTTCCGCCGGAGAGCCGCTGGCAGATCATTTCCGTGCTGCGAGCAATTCGCACGGTCTCGTCGCGGTTGACGCTCATGGCCCAGACATGGTCCCTCACCTCTTCGACCGCCTGACCGGGTGTGCCGCTGAAGATCACACGGCCCTTGTTGATGATTGCCATGCCGCTGCAGACGTCGCTTACGTCCTCGACGATGTGCGTCGACAGCAGCACCGCGGCTGACTCGCCGACGTCGACGAGGAGCTCAAGCAAGCGCGCGCGTTCCTCGGGATCAAGCCCTGCGGTAGGCTCGTCGACCATGATGAGCTTGGGCGTGCCAAGAAGCGCTTGTGCGACACCGAAGCGCTTGAGCATTCCGCCGGAGTATTCGCTGACCGCGCGACCGCGCGCTTCCCAGAGGTTCGTGCGGACGAGCAGCTGCTCGATCGCACCACGCCGTTCTCCGCGGCTGGCGAGGCCCTTGAGGCGCGCGAAGTAGTCGAGCAGGTCCTCTGCGCTCACGTTCGGATAGACGCCAAAGTCTTGCGGCAGGAATCCGATCACAGTGCGCGCCTGGTGCGGCGCGGCGATTGCATCGATGCCGCCGACGTGGATGGTGCCGGAGTCAGGCTTCTGAAGCGTTGCGATCGTGCGCATCAGTGTCGACTTGCCCGCACCGTTCGGCCCCAGAAGACCAAACACGCCAGTTCCGACGTCCAGCGAGACGTTATCCAGTGCGCGGACGTTGCCGCTTGTGTAGGTCTTGGATACCTGCGCTAGTTTGAGAATGTCGGTCATCGTCGTGATTTGGCTTGTGATGGAGTCTTCTATTTACGCGGATGCCGCAGTGAGAGCCAACTTTTCCGGAGCGGCGCGATCGATCGCGTAGATCGAGCCGTGTTTCGTCTCGCCTTCGTGGATACCCGCGCCCGCAAGAATCACCACGCGATCGGCAGAGGCGATCGTTTCCGGGCGATGCGCAATGATGATGCGCGTGCAGTGCGATTTTGCGATCGACGCGTTGATCTGCCGCTCGCAGCGAACGTCGAGGTGGCTTGTCGCTTCGTCCATGACGAGAATCTTCGGCAGTCGGTACATTGCCCGCGCGAGTATCACGCGCTGTTTTTGCCCGCCAGATAGGGCCGAGCCCATGTCTCCAACAAGGGTGTTGTAGCCAAGGGGCATCGCGACGATGTCGTTGTGGATCGCAGCGATCTGCGCCGTCATCTCAACCTTTGCAGGATTCGCGTCGACATCAAAAAAGGCGATGTTGTCGGCGATCGTGCCGGCGAAGAGTTCGTCCGACTGCATGACGGCTGCGACGATCTCGCGGTACCGCTCAAGTCCGAGCTTGCGAATGTCGATGCCTCCGACGAGAACTTCGCCATGCGTGACCTCCAAGAGCCCGAGAATAATTTTTGCGAGGGTGCTCTTGCCGCAGCCGGAGTCCCCGACGATCGCGATGGAAGCGCCGAACTCGATGCGCAGCGAGCAGTCTTTGAGGATCCATGGCTCGTGGTCGGAATAACGGAAACTGACGTTGCGCAATTCGATTGTCGGGTCAAGCTCCACGGCGGCGTGATACTCGCTGCGGAGTCCAGCATCCGGCGCCGCCAAGGCAACATCGGCAATGCGGTCCGTGTGGAGCCCCAGCATGCGTAGCTCGATCAGCTTGTCGACGAGACTCAAGGAGCGCGACACAAACTGGTCAGCGTAGGCGGAGAAAGCCACCAGCATGCCAGCGCTGAATTCGCCTGAAAGCACCATCCGCGCGCCAAGCGCGATGATGGCCAGACGAAGGAATCCAGTGATTGCCTGGTTCGACGCGTCGAAAGCGATCTTGAGGCGCTGTGCGCGCAGCCCGCGATTGAGACTCGAGACCACCGCGTTGGCATAGCGCGCCAAGCGGCTTTGCCCTTTATTGGCAAGCTGGATGGCCTGGATGCCCCGTACGGATTCGAGCATTTCGCTCTGAGCGCGCGCCGAGTGAATAAGTTGCTCTTCTTGCGCGCGGCGCAGAGGACCGAAGAGAGCCCAGCGCGCCAGCGCGTAGACGATGAAGGCAGCCACGACGATTCCCGAAAGCGCGGCGCTGTAGGCAAACATGAGCGCGAAGGTCGCAATCACCATCACGCCGTCAAGAAGGGACGCGGCGAAGCTGGTCGACAGGGTCTGCTGGATCGACTGCAGAGAGTTGAAGCGCGACACGATGTCTCCAACGTGGCGGCGACCAAACCAGCCGAGCGGCAGCTCGAGCAGGTGCGCAAAGAGGTTCGTGGTCAACTGGGCGTAGGCGGAGTTCGACACCCAGGCGATCGTCCAGGCGCGCGCGGCGGTGAAGGCGACTTGGAATGCGCAAACAAGGCCGAATGCGAGAACGAGCAGTGTGAGTAGATCCCGATCGGTCGATACAAGGACGCGATCGAACACCCACTGCGAAAAGAGGGGTAACAACATGGATCCGCCTTCAACGGCGAGCGCCAGGCCTAAGACGGTGGCGAGTGCGCGGCCAATGCCACGCGGACGCCCGACTAGCCCGCTCAAGGTGACTTGCTGGCGTTCACGCAGCGGAGCGAAGTCCGCCTTCGGCGTCAACTCAAGCGCGACCCCCGTGAAGTGCGGAGACACGTCAGCGAGGGACAGCACACGCACGCCCGCGGCCGGGTCGTGAATCGTGACTCTTCCAGCCTTCACCTGAGTCAGGACGACGAAATGGTCCATGTTCCAATGGAGCACGCACGGCACTTTGAGTTTTGCCAAGTCGTCAAGCTCAAGCCGAAGTGGCCGGGTAGCGAAGCCCGTGCTGGCTGCCATGGCCATGAGGGCGCCGAGGTTCGCGCCCTTCACCGACGTCGAGCACCGCCGACGCATGGAAGCCAGGTCGACGTCGTGCCCGTGATATTGGGCGATCATGGTCAGACACGCGAGGGGGCAATCGGCGGTCTCGCTCTGCTGGACAAGCGGCACGCGGCGACGGGTGCCGGCGAGAGAAGCGGTCAGGTTGCGAATCGTCGCGGTCATGGCCTGTTATCCCTGGCTCACACTTGCGCTGAAGCCGCGCATCGGAGCGATTGCCCACTCGAGCAATGTCCGGCGTTCTTTCAGGATGTCGGCTTCGAACAGCATGCCGGGCTTGAGCGCGGCTGCGCCGCCCTCCACGTCGACGGTTCCGCGATCGAGTTTCACCGCGATGCGATACACCGCTTGCGTTCCGTCTTTGACAGCCCGCGCCTGCAACTCTTCGCGCGTCAGCGCGGTGCGCGATACCGATGCGACGGCGCCGTACTGCTGTCCATATTTCTGGTACGGGTATGCGTCGTATCGCAACACAACCCGATCGCCGGCGTGAACGAAGCCTGCGGCGCGACTGGGCACCAGGAGCTCGCCTTCGAGCACTGCGTTCGATGGCAAAATCGTCATGAGCGCCTCTGCCGCGGCGACGGTCTGACCTTCGCGTGCTGGAAGCGCTACCACCGTCCCGTCCGCCGGCGCGCGAATCACGTCAGAGAGTGCTGATTCGTTTTCTGCGGCTGCGCGATCGAGGTCGGAAACCTGGCGACGCAGGTCATTGATCTTGGTTTGCAGCGTGAGCGGTTGCTGCTCCAGCGTTGCCTGCGCCTCTTTGATTTGCTGCTCGGATTCGAGCGTGGTGCGCGTCAGCTCTTCTACACGCGAGCGCGCCTGCAGCGCCGTGGACTCCTGCTGCTGTTGCTGGACTGCGGAGAGATAACCCTTCTCTCGAAGCGGGCGCATGCGTTCCAGCAGCGACTCGGCGTTTCGGGCTTCGCGCTCTGCGATGGCGATTTCGCTGCGCAAGCCCGCGACCTGGCGCGAAAGGCTGGTCACTTTCGCGCGCGTAGCGGCTTCTTGGGTCGTCGCCAGATGCTCCTGCGCCGCGATGTCGGCCGTCAACCGCTCGCGCTGCGCGGTGAGTTCGTGGCTGATTGTTGCGCGCGTACCGCCCAAGCTCGTATTGACCTCTCCGTTGACTGTTGCCAGGGCGTCGCCTTGATGGACGACTTGGCCCTCGATCACAAGGAGTTTGCTGACCACGCCCGCTGCTGGCGCGGTCACGCGCAGGACGCCGGTTGTGGGCACGATCTGGCCTTGCACGCGCTCGCGATCCGTATAGTGCCCCAGGCCTAAGAGGGCAGCCGCAGACAAGAGCATCACCGCGGCAATCACAGCGGCGAACTTGCCGGAGACGGGGGCTGCGACCTCGATTTCGCCGAAGGGTGGTTGACGTTTGGCTTCGATGGCTTCGCGGCGAAACATGCGACGTGCTCCTGATGTGGGAGCCATTGTGTTGAACAGAGCAGCACTTGCGTGCGGAAAAGGGTGCCTTTTTACCCCGACGTTTCTCCCCGATGGTCGAGCGGTGGGCAAAGGTCTGCATGGTGCCGGCGCCGCGCGCCGCGCACGACGGCGTTGATTGGCGGGGCGCTCGTTTCGTTGGCGTGCGCCCTCAGACGTAATATGTCTGCGTCCGCATGCCCTATCGGTTTCGGGCTGAATGAGACCAGGGTCGCCGCTCCAGTCCAGAAGAGAGCATCGCAGAAATGCAGTCGATACGGATGGCACTTCAGCGGTTTGAGCTCCGCATAGTCAACTGCGTCGACCGCGATCTCGGCGGACGCGCGTGCTGACTCGATGCGATATCGTGCCATCCTTGCCGCCAATAGGGCCAACGCTTTGTCGATTCGCCGCTGAGTCAGAGTGTCGTCCGTGCCGATGAATATTTTCATCCATCCGCGACTCCAAGAAGACTTGCTTGGGGAGAATTCAAGAGAGAATGAAGGGGTGCGGCCGTCCGGCTTTCGGTCGCGATCTGTGCGCATGATGAGCGCAATCTTACGATGGGTTTGCCGATGTAGTGGTATGCCGCTGAACGGAGCGCGTGCGGCTTGTTCTCCAACCCAGCGTTTCGCAGCCTCCAGCCCGGTCGCAATACCCTTCGCATCGCCGAAGCTCTTGCGAAGCGTCGCTTGGCCGACTCGCTCGATCAGCACGCGCCAGCGATTGTCGCCACGATAAATGCAGCGCGGGACCTCAAATGTCTCGTCACCGATCTGGAATGTTCTAGTTTTCATTGCACAGCGTCCGAGGGCGGCGTTTTCGATGAGACAACTATGAGCGTCGTGACTGCCCATGAGTGTGCAAAACCAAGGTATTTACCCCTCTGGTTTTCGGCGACTTGGTGGTGTGATACCGCGTGTTTAAGCAGCAGGCGCCGTCTCGTCCGTTAGCCGCAGTTTGGCTTGTGGCTGTTGCGACTCCTGCTCGGCTGCGCAGCAGCGACCTCGACTGGCGCGATCCATGCTGGATTCCAACGCAAGCCAAGGTATTCGGCAATCAACCGAGCCGCGACAATCCATCCCCTTGTGACCTCCGCCCGATAGCCTCGCTGGCGAAGTCGTGCAATCCGCGCACGTTGCTCCGGGCGCGCGGTGCCGGTGAGGGACTTCATCTCGATGAACAGACCGTGATAGATGCCCACGGGCACGGCACAGTGCACGTCAGGAACGGCCTTCTTAACGCCTTCGGCGCGCAGGCGTCCCGCTGTTGCAAGATGGCGAAATCCGCCGTTTGGTATTGCGTAGATGTCGTCGAAGTCCTCGCGCCGTTCCGGGAACTCGGCAGCCATGAGTTCGAGCCAGAGAAACAGACGCCGCTGTTCCTGATGCTCGGAAAGGCAACGCTGAGGCGCGCGGTTAGGATTCGTCCGATTGCCGGACGACGACACTGGCGCGCGAAAGGCACGCCAGCCCCGCCACTGACTTCGTCCCGCCGCTACTGATTTGATCGACGACGTGGCGCGCGCACCCGTCACGCAGCAACCGCGTCGGCGTCGGCTTTGAACTTGAGCTGCTCCATCCGACAGTCGGCATCACTGACGTCATCGCGGATGCCGAGGAGCACCGGTTGGAACAAGCAGCCCCCGTTTGGGTATGCGTATAGATAGCGCACCTCGATGAATTGTCCGACCGAAGGTATTCGGCCTGCGTTCGAGGGTACTGTCACGTTGCCAACCGCAACCCAGTCGCCGTTGCCGTCGAGCATCTCCAAACCGACGCTCCGCTTACCGGTGCTTTTGCTACTGACGCGAACCGTAGCGCTTTCACAGAACTTGAATTTGAGCACGTCATCGCCACTGGCGGTTCGGCCCTCACTGTACGTCGCTCCGCGACGCCGCAAGACGACCCCTTCGGCGCCGCTCGCTCGAAGATCGGCCAGCATTCGACGTTTGTATGTTTCCCCGCTTGCCGTGGGTACCGGCGGAAAATGGCCAGCGTGACTGATCGGCAAATTGAGGCTCAACGCATTGAGCGCGGCCTTGCGCTCCAGGTAGGCGGAGCCCATCAAGTCCTTTCCGTCCGCATGCACCAGGTCGAACACGTAGTACCGATCGCCGACCAGCTCACCATCCATCAAGCAGGTGTAGGGCAGCGCTTCGACCGCGTCGGCGATCACGGATGGCAAGGCTCTGGCCATACCGCGCTTGTTGATGCCGTGCGGAGTGCTCCCTGGCTGGTGGTCGAGCATCAAACGAATTCCGTCGAACTTCTGCTGCATGACGTATTCGTCATCGACCAGAAGGTTCTCGAGCGTTGCCTCATCCACCACATTGAGAAGTTGCGGAACCATCCTCGCGCGCTGAACCGCTTGCGGGTGCTGCGTCGTAGGCGCAGCGGACTGGTGAGCGGCGCCACTCGTGTGTTCGTACCCTTTGGCGATCTTCGAAGCGACGAGCTTGTCGAATTCTTTCTTTGCTTTGGCAAAGGGCGTCGGCGTTGCGATCTTGTCCGCGCGGTTGAGCGATCCGCCTCGACGGCCGTACTCTGCATGCAGCAGAAACCAGCCCCCACCTACCCTCTCCACGCCCTCCCTGGTTACTTCGACCAGGGCGACGTTGTACACCTTGTCACTTCCGGCCTGATGACAATGCAGACTCGCAGCGATTCCGCTCATTTTTCTCTCCGTCTTGACCTATGCCAATTTTAACGGAGGTAGCCGATGTATACTAATTGTTTAGTATACCTTTTCCGGTTGTCAGGCCGGTGGTAACGGTCGCTGAAGAATCGTGGTGATCGCGCCTGAGCAGGTCCATTCCTGCATCTGGGTTTCCTTTAGATAGTGAACCAAGCGATCGAGCCAGACCGTTTCCGTACCCGACTGCGGGTCTCGCTCCGTCCCGAGGATGCGAGCCACAATCGCCTCGGTCCTTCCTCTGCGGGAGATCGTCGCGACGCCGTCGCCGATCGTCACCGTTGCCATGTCTTCGGGTGTCCGTCGCGTCAACGTCATGCCACTTTCCTTCTGCCGTAGTCGCCACGTGCTCGCTCGCGTGCTTCGGTCCGATCCACTCCCCAGCGGGTAGCCAGGTCATCGCAAAAGCGGGATAGGATGGTGTCCATGTGGAGAAACTCTTCAGGACCTGTGGTTTGTTCGCCGTAGTCGAGGCCGGCGGTGACTGCTTCGGCCTTCATATCGCACATCATGCGCTGGTAGTCATCGATGCTGCCCGTGATGCGTAGCCGATGAGACTCGACGTCGCTGGTCTGCTCCGGTCGCAACACGCGCCGTCCCGCTTGCTCGATGGTGTCCGGCGTCCAGCACTCGTCGTAGAAGATCGTGCGTGAGGCGAAATGCCAGTTATGCCCGCGGGTCCCGCAGCCGAACGAAGTCAGTTGGACGCCGGGCGTGTTTGCGTCCCTTGCGCGTCGACTCGCGCGCGTTCGTGCGGCAATGCTGCTGCCTCCGTGAAACGGGATGGCCGCGATCCCGCGACGAGCGCACTCGCGCTCCAGGCGTTGCAAAGTGAGCGGACTGTTCGCGAACAATATTGTACTTCGCCCCTCCCTGTGGAACTGCTCAATGAGGGCTAGGGCGCGGCGATCCTTCGACGTGAGCCTGTGGTCTGCTGGCCAGCAACCGATGGCGCGATCAGGAACGTTCGTCGCGTCCTGCACCGCGCGGATTCTGGCAAGCACGGTGACGAGATTCAGTCCTCTCCCTGCTTCATCGGCGCGGCGCTTTGATTCGCGATACCAGCTGGCGAATTCCATGGCGATGCAGAGGTAGCGCGATAGGTGCTCCGGATCGAAATCGAGTTGATGCTCGACGACAGTTGCCTCGGGCAACTTGACATAGCGGCAGACGTCGGGTTCTTGAGGGACGCGGCGAAGAACGTGGGGCGCTATGAGGTCACGGAATCCCTCCACGTCGCGCAGATGTGGAACCTGACGGCGGGCCCCATCGCGTCCGCCGTTTTCGCGCCATTCTGACGTGTACCAGGTCGTGGTCACGTGGCGATCGATAAATACGTCGACGCCTCGCCGGCTGTTTGCCATCGTGGTCAGATTTTGCGGGTCGACATACGGACCGTGGTGGCCGTAGCGCATCACAGCCGAGCCATCGGCAGCAGCCCACTGGAGGATTGGCAAGGCATCGTTGATGTAATTGCCCACTGGGTTTCCATCGAGCACGTAACGGCACTTCGGCGACAACTTCCACAATGCGCGCGTCTGATCGCTTGCGCGGTTCGCGACCAATCCTGCTTCGTCTGCAACGACTGTGTGCAGCCGCCTGCGAAGCAGCGACGCGAAGGTGCGTCGGCCGGCGCCCGGAGCTATTTCACGGCGCAGACGTTCGTAACTGATGATGTTGACGCACTTCAGTGCGCGCGCATCTTCCGGCGTGCGGATGACCTGCCACAGCGACCGGTCGATGCCCCACGCGATGAATTGGCTGCAAATCTCCTCTACGAGTCTTGCCTCCACCGCAATGAGGTTGTGACGCCCTCCGCGAATGCGACAGAGGGCGAACGCTTGCCTGGTTTTGCCTAGCGCTGGATACCACGCGCTGATACCACGCGGCGCTATACTCAATTCAACCGTATCGCGAAGTTGGAAATCCCAAGACAGGAGCTTGTCCAGTCCAAGCGCGCGCGCGATGCGTTCGCGTTCTGCACAGCGCTGTGGATGCGACGCCCACCGGCCAGCGTGTACTTGCTTCCAGCCCTTCTGACCAAGCGCCACGTCGACGCGGTAGTGTGTGTCGATCTGTTCTCGGGTGAAGCGACCTACGTGCTTGCCGTCGTGAACAACGCGATACTCGCGTTGATGCGCTTCAATCATCGCTTCGATGGTCACGCGCCGTCCCTTGATGACGATCGCACTTTTCCAAGAACCCGGGTCGCAGACGTGCGTCTTGTGTGCGGTCGCCGTCACGCACTCGCCATTTCTGAGGGTTGAGAGATCGGCATCTTGGCGGATGAACACCGTCTTCTGCAGGGGTACGCGGCGCATCGCGTCGGCACGCACGCGCTTGCGCAGATAGCCAAGGACGCCTGGGTCGACAATGACTTGTACTCCCGCTGCCCGAATTCGTGCTGCAAGTTGCTCGAACGATGCAATCGTGTCCGGCTGCAATAGATGGTGTTCCAGGTCCAGCCAAGCCTGCCCGCGGTACTGCACGCCGCGCGGCAGGCTCACACCCTGCCCCAAGGCATCGCGATCAATGCGGCTTTGGAGCACCGCGTTCAGCGCCCGCGCGCGCGCGAATCCGCACCGTGTCTTTATAATCACTTTCCGCCCGTCATGCGCGATCCAGACGCGCGGGTCGCCGATCACCGGCTGTGTGATTACGGGCTGATCTTCGGCAATGGTGATCTCGTTGAGTCGTGGGCGGCCGCGCTGATCCTCCGCGTCGCACTCGAGGTCAAACGGCGGCAGCCCTGGGGACAGGTTTGCCAGCCGGCCAATATGCTGGACAGCGCCTCGCCTACTCCGTTGACCGAAGATCGCCAAACCGGTTTGGACGTCGGTATTCTCTTCGCGGAAGGTTCCGCGAGGCAGTTCGATCGTGGCGCGCAGGCGGTGCGCAAATGCGGGGATACCCTCCATTTCCTTGAGTGCCCCCATGGGCAGTACTGCCACGACGATCTGGCAAGCGACCAGCGCCTGCGCGACTGCGTAGAGATGCGATACGGCTGAGGTATCAGGACCGAACTTGCCCCATGTGGTTATGCCCTCGAAGGGTTCTAACGCGGGCGACGTGAGCGCTAGTCCGAACGGAGGGTTGAGCAGCCCGACTGCAAATTGGCGCGGTCGCATGTCCTCCAGGCGCCCCGCGCGAAGGTTGCAGTGGAAGCCTGCCTGCTCAGCGTGTGCGGCCAATGCGCTGATTGCGGCGGCGTCGATATCCATGCCACCAATGGTGTGCTTTGCGGGATCGGCTCGCCAGAAGAAGCGCCCTACCCCACAGCTGGAGTCGAGAATCGCTACGCGTCCGCCAGTGCGCTGCCGCGCCGCGTCGATGGCTGGGGTCACGATGGACCAGACAAGATCAACCAAGCCTTCAGGCGTCCAGTATTGCGCTAGCACCTCGCTGCGACGTTTCGCGAGATCGCCGAGGCGCGTCGGACGCGTGCTCATCGCTCCGCGACTCTCGATGGTACGCAGCGGTAGAAACCAGGTGTGATCGTTGGCGCCCTGCCCTCGGCCTTCGTGGACAGTCGATGATCTAGTCTGTGCGTCGGTCATTGGTCGCTTTCATCGGATCGTGTGGCGGCGAGGACGATTTTGACGCAGGTCGCAAGACGTTCGGACAGTAGGTATTGCGCCTTGTCCTTGAATAGCAGGATCTCGACATCATCGGTGATGGGCACGCGCATCCGGCTGGTGTATCGCCACTCGTGCGCGCTTGCAGCGTGGAGGAAGTGCGCCGCTGCCGTTTGAATGGCAAGCGCGGCGTCGTTTTCCCCTTGCGTTGTGAGCGCGCTCGTGAGCGCAGCAAAGGCCTTGGAGATCACTTCGCGGCGGCGATAGTCCAATCGCCACGGGTCATCCCCGTAAAGATTGTGGGAGAGAACTTCCCGTCCCCCACTTCGCTGAATGGTCGCGTTGTTTGCCTTGCCGTAGCGTTGCTCCCAGAGCTCAACGAACGTGCGCCGAAGCTGCTCTGCGGATTGCTTCAACGTCAGTGCCGCAATTTCTTCCTCGGGATAGTGGGCAACCAATAGGTCCCACAGGACACGCACGCTCAGCTCCGGTATGCGTTGCTTGCATCGCTCGATGTGCGCTTCATAGCCTCCGCGGTTGTCGCGTTCCGCGTCTACATAGCGCTTGATGACGCCGGCGTAGTCGATCTCGACGTGCGAACCCGGTGCCGCGAAAACCTGCTGCGCGTGCTGGCCGACACTGGTTGCGATGCGAAGGAACTCTTTGAGGACGTCATCAGCATCGCCCGGGCGCCAATCGAGTCCGACGTACGCACGCAGGGCGCCGGCGAGTCGTCGAACTACATGGCGAGCGGTCTCCTGAGCGTTGAACATGGTGTCCCGCAGATCGAACCACGCCTGGTCGATCTCGGCGAGGTCTATCGATGGTTCGCGCATGGCGTTCGCTCCTCGACGCGGGAAATTACGGTGTCATCTTCGATTCTATGTATCGGATCGTTTTCCACAAATTCTTTTGTATACTTCGGATTCGGAGCGCAAAAAGAAGGGGCGCTATTCGCGCCCCTTTTCGTCAGTACACAACCGACAGTTCGTTTTCACTTCTGTTTCTGGCGAGGACCGCCTCGACTGAAGCGAGTTCATTGGTGGCGCAAGGGCACAGGTTCGCTTCGTGTGTGCCGGTGGCGCGGGCTTGCGCCTGGAGGTGATCCCGGAGTGCTCGCGCGGTGTCCGAAAGCGTCTGCGCGAGGTCGTTGTTAAGTCGCCGCAGACGAAGGCATTCCGCATACAGCGCGAACCGCGGCTCGACGGCTGCGCCGGCGGCCGCGGCGACTTGGTCGATTAGCCCTGCGGCGATGCAGGCTGAAGTGGATTGCCGCAGATGATCCAAAGCAGCAGAAACTTCCCTGTGACCTGCGTGCACGAATCGTTGGAGTTGCCAGGCAGCGCGATCGCATGCGCCGCCTTCTTGCAGGAGATCTTCAAGCGCTAATCGTTGCAAGGAATCACGATCACGCGGGTCCAGTACAGCAACCATGCAGTGAGATGCATTCATGTGAGTTTCCCGTTCTATGTGCACCGGCCGACCGCCCGCGCTGCGAGCGGTGGCGAGGTGATTTGATGCGGCGCCAGTCGGCGCCGCATCGTGGTGGTGGTGCCTACGCGGCCTTGCTGCCGCTGGTCGCCCGCGTGTACAACCCGTCGAGCACGTCATTGGGTCCGTCGATGAAGCTCGCGTACGGGTAGTGGGTGATGCCGCCCGTTGCCCGGAGGTCACTGAGCATCACGAGGTCGCAGACGAGATCCTCAGGATTGGAGACGCCGAGTGCGATGCGCTGCCGCGGTTCGTCGCGATCGAGGATTTGCCCTTGGTCGCACTTGTAGCGAAACCACGGATGCTTGTTGCATTCTTCGATCGGCTTGAGCCGGCACGTGCTGATGCGCACGGCACTCACCTGAAGCCAGTAGGCGAGCGCCTGGATTGGAAGGGTCGAACTGGTGACCGCCTTCCGCCAAGCCGCAATGTACCCCTCTGCCTTGATCCATTTGCCGTTGCGCTGAAGCATCCCGCCTTCAGCATCGACCGACCATTCGATGAAGTCGCGCATCACCTGCTCGGTTGTCCCGAGTGTGAGCGCTGACCATCGACGCTCCAGTACCTCGCGACCGTTGCGGATCATCGTGCAGTTGGAGGCGCCGTGTTCGCACAGCACCAGGTGTTGCTCGTCTGCGTGTCCTGGCCAGAAGTGGTAAGAGCTATCGAGACTCTTGAACCGCTCGTGCGCGGCAGCGGCCGTGTAGGAGAACACCATGTTGCGGTATTCGATTTCGGAGGACATGCGTTTTTCCTTTCCGGCAAACGCCGGTCAAAGGGGCGCACGTCGTCCCGATCGGGGCGAAGGGTGCGCCCGTTGGGGGATGTGTATCGATGGAAAAATGTGGCGTTGTATACAACGCCGCTTTTACACGTGACACGTTGCGTGTCTTGAGGCGAGGGATTTAACCGCCCTCTTCGGTCGCTTTATCAAGCGAGGGCGATGCTCTCAGGAGCTCCGCGCAGTGTCAATAGTGTCTCGTGGGTGCGTTCCTTGTGCGTCGGAAGCGTTGCGTTCGCATCGTTCCATGATCGCGAGCAGCACCGCGAAGGGTGCCGCTTCGAGCTTATATGCGAGCGAAGTTGGATCCACGCCCATGGGCCGCTGTCCGCCGGCCGATGCAAGCGCCTTCACCATCGCCGCGATCGCCAGGAGATTCTCCGGCGTCTGCGCCGAGTAGCCGTTGAGCGCCGTGTAGATATACTGCATTTCGGCATCGCTGAACGGCGGCTTCGTGCGCGCGACAAGCGCCTCGTATCGGCGGAGTCGTTTGGTGAGCGCCGCGCTCAGCGACTCGGTCGGTAGCCGATTGTCGAGTGCAGTGACGACGTCCGGTGGCAGATACACCGACTTGGCGTTTCGGCTCGATTCGTACTTGCGGTTCATCGCTGCACCGTCATGGCATCGTGCTAGTAGATTACTCATAGACTGCTACTATCACAATCGACCAGCTTTCGGATCGGAGCACGTACAGCTCGGAATGTTCCGAAATATCTCATTTGCCTAAGGTATTGATTTTCTTGAGGTGTGGTTTCTGTCGCTTGTTATGCGTTTGCGAAATTGTTCCACGGCATGGATGTTTCACGATATTTCTTCGCTTTGTAATCAAGTAGTTGCATTCGCCTTCCGTGGAACATTCGGATGGCGACCTCCAATTCGATCGGAACGCGCTGAATTCCAGTTGCCGTTCATGTCGGCCTCGCTCTGGCTTCGTCCTTTTTCGATCAAACTCAACCAACTTTCTTCGACGCCTCGCGCGCGCAGAGGTTTGTGGTTAGAGAGAGGTAACAGGAGCAGAGCGGTTAATGCTTTAGTGCACGGTTTCATGGGCGTTGCTCTCTTTGGCAGTCTGGAGTCCGCGCAGCACAGCGCCATACCATGCGGTGTCGAAGCCGAGCGGCCGTTTCCACCGACCAGCGGAGACGAGCGAAACCCCTGCACGGATGCCGCCGAGGCGATCGCCACGGCCTAGTCCGCGCACGAGAACCATGAAGGCAATCTCGTCGAGGATCTCCCCTGCCCTTTTGCTGCCTGTCGCCTCGGTAATTCGCGGCATGGCGTTCCACAGCGCCTCAGCGATATCGCGAGGTGCGATCTCGCGAGCGGCGGCGACGCGCGGCTTGCAGTTGGCTCTTGGGACCTTTTCCGGGGCAGGCACCAACCGCCGAACGAACGCCACGTCTTCGGGAGTCAGGTTCCAAGTGGGGTCGATCGGTAGTGCGGCCGGATCGCCCCGAAAGGCCATGGCGGATTCGCGGGCCACCGCAGGAATTCGTTGCGCCCGGGCCAGATGGGCCAACGGGTCCAGCGGTGGCTCGTGCTTGACCGCCGGCGCATCGCCCTCTTCCACCGCGGGTGGCGCCGCTGTGATTGGTCGTGCGCGCTCCGGCGGTGTGAGCTCTGTGATTGTGGGCTGAATCGTCGCGGGTGGTTTCGGCGCCTGCAGTTCGGGACTGGAGGGTGATTCGGCCCGAATCACCCTGAGCTGTCCTGCAGCGGTATCCCGAAGAGCCTGGACGAGCTTTTCCGCGGGTCCGATCAGCGCGGTGCGCGTTGGGGCGCCTCGCGTGCGTACGGGAATACGTCGAACCACACCGGCTGTTTCGAGATCCCTGTAGGCTGCGCCGACCGCGTTGCGGTGCAGGTCAAGCCTGTCGGCAACCCACTGCGTGGTCACGGCTTCGGTGACCCGGCCTTGCTGCAATAGCCTCGCGAGTTGGTCGAGCGCGATTCGGTAGCCGGCCGCGGTCAGGTCTGCTTTGACGAGGCGGGAGAACAGTTCCGCAACAATTGCTGCGGTATCGTTCCTTGGTGCTGGAGTAGCGTGACGGGCGCCGGCGACGCGCTGAGGCGCGACTTCGTTCGCCGGACACAAGGTCTCAACGTGCATGATGATCTCCACAAAAGCTGGGGACACACGCACCCGTTGACGGCCCGGATGAGAAGGAATACATTCGCCGCTGTCAGGCAGGCGGACCCTTTTCTCCGGGGACCGTACTCGAAGGAACCCTCGGTTGGCGCCGTGGGTTTTTTCGTTTCTGGGTGCCCAGTTGTCTGTTCGTCAGGCGGCGGCTAGGTCATGGCACACCCCCTGAATTGGAATCTTGAGGAGTGGTGATTCGGCCCGAATCACCTGTCGACCAACCGCCAGCGCGCGCGCCTTCCCGTGTGTCGATCGAAAAGTAAGCGCCCGGTCTCGCGCCGATGCTGCTGTGGGTGATTCGGGCCGAATCACCTGCCGGTCCTGAATGCATGCCCAGGAATCGTTGCGTCGATCTCCCTCCGCCGAGGACCGAGGGAGAGGCTCCTGTCGCTCGACGACACCGCGCCCAGCTAGGCTTATGCCCAGGCTGATTCGGCCCGAATCACCCCCGCGACGACGTTCATCGCGCAGGTCACAGGGACGTGACAGTGCAGCTGACACGGGCGGATCCGCGGCAGCTGCGGAGTGGACGGCGGCGCGACTCGCCTCACCTTCAGAGCGCAGGTGGATGAGATCCGGTGCGACGGCCCCGCATGGGTGGTTGCAGCGGGTAGGGGAACCTGACGAGGGACATCGGGCAGCGCAACTTCGCGCGCAAGCCAGAAGGGGTGATTCGGCCCGAATCACCCCACGCGTAATACGAGGTGCACACGCGCGCGTCGAATGGCTGCCAATGGGCCAGAGCTCGGATCGACAAAAGGCTGCGGTTGCGGCGTGGGCAAGATGGACGCAGGCCAGGGAGGTTGCGCAACCGGCGCGGCTCGTGAAAAGAGGCCCCGAATTTCCCGACCCCAGAAACGCCGAAGGCCCAGGTTTCCCTGGGCCTTCGTTGGCTGCCGCTGCGCGGCTAGTTGGTGGCGGGTGTCGCAGCGTCATCCCGCGGTTCCATGTTCAGATTGCCATCGCTCGAGCACGCTGGTGAGCTCCTGGATCAGCTCATCCGGCGCGTTCTTGAAGAGAACGAGGGCAGGGCAACCGTGGATCTGACGCACGCGCCCCAGGATCTCGCCGCCGCTGGCGATCACCGACTTCTTGGCCTTCAACCCCGACAGACGACGGAAACGATCCGAAGGCTTCTCGTCCGGATTGGTCACCTTAAGCTCCCGGTCGATTCGCTTTCTGTCGGACGTCCACGCTGACACCAGGGGCTCGATCCACTGCTGTCGGATCACCCGTGGATCCGGGAATGCTTCGATAATAGGCTCCGGCAACTCGGCATACTTTAGAAGCTTGACGACGGTCGGCTGCGGCACAGCCAATTTCGAAGAGAGGTCGCGGCCGGACTTGAAGATCCCGGTCTTGAGCAGCATCGCAAAGTGACGCCCGCGCTCGAAAGAAGACAGGTTGGCGCGGCCAGTATTTTCAACGTACATCTGCCGCAAGAGTTCTTCATCGCTCATCTCCTCGACGAGCGCCAGGAACTCGAATCCTTCCTTCAAGCATGCCGCGTGTCGCCGGTGACCCGACGCAATTTCAAAATCGAAGTCCGGGTCCCCGGTAATCGGGCGCACATGACCCGGCTCAGTGTTCCCGCGGGACTCGCGGATCGACTCGCAGAGGATCACGAAGTCGGGGTCAGTGAATGCGCTCGGGTGGCGATCGGCGAACTGACTCAGGCGGACGCGCTTGGGATCCAGACGATGGACGGGGAGACCCTGTTTCAGCCGGATGATCTCGGCAGCACGCGATTCGAGCTCTGATTCGGCCCGACTCAGTCGCTCTCGAATGGTGTTGTTGCCTTCGGTTGCCAGCATGCCGACGGCAGTCGCCGGCCGGCTGGGTAGGGAATGGCTCGCGCGCGTGACTTCGTCCATGCCACGCGAGACCGAGTTCAGGAGGTCCAGCCCCTTCTTCTGCAGACTCATGACGCGAGCGCCTCAGGCTGCGGTTGCTCGACCACGTCATTGGAGGCCTGCTTGGCGAACAGGTCACCTGACTCGGGCGTCTGGGTGATCGCCCATTGTTCCGGGTGCTGCCATACATCCCAGGTGCGGTTGAGGATGTTGAGAATCTGTGCGTAGGCGCGATCGTAGTTTTCGCGCGCCGACTTGAACGATTTGTGTCCACCCTCGTACCGCTCGATGTCATACACGGTCGAGAACTCCGCACTGGCGTTCGTCGCTACGCGGGTCGCCGGAATGGGTTCCGGCAACAGCCAGTCCTCGCAGCCCATGGTCAGCAGCTGCCGATTGATATGCGTCGACTTATCTTGGTTGTCGAGCTTCGTCAGCAGCACACTCACGTTATCCCAATACTTCGGCGTGCCTTTCGCGTTCTCCGCGGAGAGCATCACGTCGCGCAGCAAAGCCCAGAAGATGACCGACGAGGCGAAGTCGAGGGCCGAGGGCGGCACCGTAACCAAGAGGTGATCGGCGCCGAAGATCGCATTCGACGTGAGGAAGCCGAGAGTGGGTTGCGTGTCGATGAGGATGACGTCGTACTTCGCGCGGAGCGGGGGCAACAGATCGCCGAGATAGGCAAACACATCACCACCCCAATCTTTGGCCACGGCCGCCAAGGCAAACTCGCGCCCGTAAAGAAATTGGTTGGCGGGAATCAAATCAACTCCCGGCCAATAGGTCTTGCGGATGCAGCCCATTGGATCAGCGCCATCGCCTTCGAAGAGGCCGTGCGCGGACTGATCGGTTTCGACGTCGAGGTAGGGGCTGATTCCAAACAGGGTAGTTGCGCTGGCCTGGGGGTCAAGATCGATGACCAAGCAGTTCAGCCCGCGGCTCGACAGGTACTGGGCGAGGGTGACAGTGGTCGACGTCTTGAGCACGCCGCCTTTGAAATTCGCTACCGTCATTACGATGCCGTGGCCTTCGGCGTAGGCGTGTCGCAAGCCGGCCGCACGGGCCATGCTCTGGACCTCCTCGAGCGTGAACCAGGTGCGTGCGCCGGAGCGGTCGCCGCCGGTAAACTTGCCTTTCGCCAGACGATGAATCATCTGCGATTTGGTGAGATTGAGGATCTCAGCCGTATTGGTGAGGTTGATTCTTGGAGCAACCTTGCGCGATTCGGGTCGCAACGCTGCTTCCTTGACCTTGTTGAGCACTTCCTCCATGCGAGCGGCTCTGTACTGAATGTCCGCCCGGCCGATCCGATGGTGTGTCCCCATTTTCATTACGCACCTTTTTTGGCCGATTGTTGCGATGTTTGGTTCGCGCGGCAAATCTTATAGCGCGAAATTGTCGCGCTTGCAAGCCGCACCGTGAGGTGGTAGGGAGCAGGGGGGGGCGCGCGCGCGCCCGCTCAGCAGGATCGAATAAAGCGTACACCGCTCGCAAATCGCACCGTTGTGCGCTCCTACCTGCGGCCGTGGATTTTTCTTGTCGTGGAAATGGCGTCACAGCGAGGGCGCTGTTGTACGGTTTATTCACTTCTACCAGCGGCGCCGACGCCGCGCACTCGCCGCGGCCGGCGGCGGCTGGTGACGATGATGCGACGGCGAACTCGTGTGGATCGGGGCGCCTATGCCGTCACTTGGGCCTTCACGAACTCGCGAACGGCCGGATCAGAAATCTCGTAGCGTCCACGCAACCCAGTTGGGTGAATGAGCTCGTGGCGCTCGAGGAGTCTGAGGGCGGCCTGCACCGCGGTAGGCGAAACGTGGCCAAGCTCCGCACGCGTCTGCGCATTCGTGAAGCCCGTTGTCTGGTTGTTCTTGGCCATGCGCAGCAGCAATACCCGAGGGATGCGCTCGAGCTGGTCCCAAACCGCCGGCTTGAGCGCCGCAGAAACCGCCTGACGCCAGTCGCGAAGCGCTTCGATGAGGTTGCCATCGCCACGCACGATGACGCGGAGCACGATCTGATTGAGCGCCTCGGGAGAGTAATCGACGTCCTTGAAGACATCGGCCAGGTCGGCCTGCTTGATGCGCACTTTGCTGCGAGCGTTGCAGAACACGGTGCGATCCCGGACGAACGCCGCGCCCAAGTTCGGCAGCTCCATGGCGTAAGCCGAATCCAGCAAGGGTGCTCGCTGCGAGCGAAACATCGCTTGAAGCATCTCTTGCGACGAGCCCGTGTAGATTACGAACAGCGTCTTGGCGTATTTTTGCAGCAGGGCGCGAAACGCAGCGACGAAATTCTCCCGGCCCTTGCCTGCGAGCGTCTGGAATTCGTCGATCGCGACGAACACGGAACGCTTCTTGCGCATGAGCGCGTCGAACGATTCCGTCAATCGCTTTGCGCGGGTCTCTTGCCGCGCGGCTTCCGACGCCGCGGCCGGCCCATCCATCTCGGCACCGATCTCGATTCCATGCACCTTGCCGCTGACCTTGACGGACTTGAGCTTACTCAAGAGTGACCGACGCGCGGCGGCGGTCAAGCCCGCAATCAGCGCTTCCTCCGGGTGCTCGCGGTCCGACCATAGGTCAATGTAGACCGTCTCCCAGCGTTGACTCTCCGCCCAGGGCAACAGCTCGTTGCGGACCCAGGTTGTCTTTCCCTTGCGACGTTTCGCGAATAACGTGATCGCGCCGCTCAGTCCGCTGCTGACGACTTTTTCTACCTGGTCGGTGAGATCCGGACGCGGAAAATACGGGAGATCAATGATTGGCGTTGTCATCGCTTTAGCCAGAATATTCAGAGGATGGCTAATTATACATCCGCCGAATATTCTGGCTAATTGGCGATCCGCTAGTGATCGCGCACTTCGACGGTTATGTCGATCGGCTGGCTGGACACGCCGTTGCTGCTGGCCGCCTGCATGGCCTGTTGAATGCGCGTAAGGGCGGCCTTGGAGTTGTCGACGCTGCATTGCTTTGTGCCGAGCGTCGTACCCACCAAAATGCAGCCGTTCGTATTGTCGGCGGTATTGCCGACATGCAGCTCCACGTGCGTGTGCTTGGGAACGTTGAGGAGTTCAATGCGCCAGCCAAGATGATCGCCATCCTGGCGGATCGTAGCCCGGTACGTGTCCGCTTGGACACGACTGATGTTCTCTTCGTCGTTGCGCCAGGGCAGTTCAAGCGTTCGCGCGATTTCCTTCCCATCGACCAGGAGTCGCCCCATGGTGGATCCGTCCTCGCACGTCATGTTTCGCTGGACAGTGAGAGTGAACGGCCGTGGCGCGCTGCTCGCGGACAGTACCGTCGTCAGGAACAAACCGGCAGCACAACCGGCGCGAACAATCCGAGCAAGCATGTCCCTCTCCTGAAATGGATGCCTCTGCAGAGTATCAGGCAATCAGCGCGAGGATTCTATCGGCTGTCTTGGGTCCGCAACCTGGCACCTGCAGCAGTTGCTCTCGCGTGGCGTTCATCACGCCGCGCACGCTGCCGAAACGCTCGAGCAGTGCCTGCGCAAGACCGGGTCCAACGGAAGGAAGACCTTCGAGCACGAAGCGTTTGGCATCGAGCATGGCCGCGGGCTTGAGACCGCGCAGCGCGAGCTGGTATCCCAGGCCAAACGCCGAGTGCACGAGAAGCTTCAAGATGAGGTAGGCGGTGCTTTCCAGGTCGACGGTGTTGATGACCGAGACGCCCTTGATGACGGACAAGTAGGAAATTGCCCCATGGATCGCCGGGTGAGTCATTCGCTTGGATTGTCCGAACACGTCGCCTTCGATGATCACGAAGGCGATCGCGTCTGGGATGAAGGACATCCGCTCCACCTGGGAAAATAATCTCTTGTCCTCATCGATGACGCTTGCTTCGAAATCTTCCGGAGCGCGTTTGCGTTCGACATAGATTGCCTGGCGGTTGAGAACGAAGTCCCCGAGCGGAAGGTGCTTGCGTTCTACCGTCACATTTGGAACGGTGCTCCAGATGCGATCGAATTCCTCCGGCTCGCGGTGATCGATCTCGATGACTACTTCAGATTTCGGCACCACGTAAGACGTGGTGAAATCCAGCTCTCGACTTGCTTGCACACCAAACCCGTTGCCGGTAGCCGGTGCACCGCGACCGCTCGGCGCCGCACGTGCGGCTCCTCCGCGCTTCTTCGGCGCGGCAGCGCACAGCTGCATCAACCGTGGCCACGCATCTGCGTCGGCGATGCGCACGCCGAACTCGGCTTCAATCGCACTGAGCACGAATTGTACGTCGGCGTCGTCCTCGCAGTTGATGACGACACGCGGGCCGCGATGCGACAGGAAGACCTTGCCCGAGAGCTCCGTGGAGTTGACATAGATCCGCTCCAGATGCGGACCGCCGCCGCTCTTGGGCGCCCAATGTGCGAGATGCAGCATCGCTATGTCGCCGGCGCGACGTTGACGATGGCGTCGTTCTTTGAATAGGCGCGCCAGTCGCCGAGCCGGATCGACTGGACCTCCACGGGCGGCGCGTCCGTGTAATACACGACGCCGTCGGCGATCTCGGTGACATAGAACTGTTCTCGACCGTTGCTGACGACATCTCCCGGTCTTGGATCGACGCGTGGATCACGTTGCGGCATTGGAGGACTCCTGATGGCCTGAAAAGTATACTGCCACGGCTCTCGGATCAACTGATCCTCGCCAGCAGCGCCAGAAGTGGAAGCGCGGTTGGTTTTGTGCGGAGGGCGGACGTGGTGCTCGATGTGGAGCGGGCTAGGGGAGTCGAACCCCTGTAGACAGCTTGGAAGGCTGTAGCCTGACCGCTCGGCCAAGCCCGCAAGGTATTTAGTTCGGGAGCCGCGGTAGTGCAGGGAGCGTGCTTAGAGCGCGATCCAGCGCGTCGTGCACATCGCGCAGCGGTATCTCTCCGAGGTGGTGTAGCTTGTGCAAGTCGGCGCGCTCGATCTGGCTGCGTCCGCGCTCAACGACACCGTCGACCACCCATTCGAGAATTTCCGCCTCGCCGCGTGCCGTGCGAAGTCGTGCACAGACGCATTCGGCGTTGGCGACGCGGTCGCGTACGACATTGATGAGCTCGAAGTTCGCGGATGACCTGCTGTCGAGTGTCATGGGGCGTCCTTGAAAAACACTTGAGGTACGAACAAGATATCCGGTTGATGTTGGCGAACCTAAAATCACGCCGGTTTCGAGGCGCGGCGGGGCGCTGTCGCCGTGTTGCGACGACGTTGGCCTGCCGTTGTCGGAGCCAAGCGCATCAGGCGCTTTGCCGCAAGGGCCTTGTCGTCGCTCCGGAAATCCACCCCGAGAGTGAAATATCGAACGCGGTCATTGGCCAGATCGAGCGCGTTGAGCAGCCGCGCGAGTTGTCGCCCGGTCAGCGTTGGAATCCGGCGATCCGTAGCGACGATCTGGTCCATGTGGTTGGCGAAGAGGAGGATCGCATTGCTTAGTTGCTGCAGCTCACGCTTGAGCGCACGTTCGGAGCGGGTCGTTGGCGGTTTGCGTCTTGCGGGCATCGTCATGCACTCAGGGAGGTCTTAGTCTTCAAGGTGAGTTTGTCGTCAGTGTGGGCGGGCAGGAACCGCGCGCCACGCCGTTCGCACTCCAGGCAGTAGGACTCATTGAGATGCCCACAAAACCCCCGCGCGCTGATCGGCACGCGCGTCGCCATTACGCGATCGGTTCCACAGAGTGCGCCGGCGTGCTCGGTGCGAAGGTGATAGTGATAACACCCCGATACTCCCTCCACGACGCGCAAGCCGAAGCGCTGGGCGTCCACGTCGGGTGCGTGGCCGAGGTCGGCGCGCGTGGGACGTCGCGGAAACAGGCGATCAAGCCGATCTTTGAAGGTCATGAAATTCACCGCTTCACGTCACGGGCTGCGGCGACGGTCCCGATTTTTGCGCGGACTGAGCCGACTTCAATACCTGCAGACGCTCTGCCAAGCGAGGACAGGGCGCGCCAAGTAAGCCTGCCGGCGGAATCGCCAGGTCGAAACAGTGGAACACTGCGCGCTCGCAAATCCCTTCGTGACGTCGAATGTCTAGGTGTGACGATGACTTGCGCGCCTTGAGGCTCTCGAGCGTTGCGAGTTCGCACTCCGCGAGCCAGGCAAGTACACAGGCGCATTGCCTGGCCACGGCTTCGGGGGTGCGTCTTGCGAAGAGTTCGTCCATTGCGTTGATCATTGACATGGTCTCGTGATTGCTTTTCCGCCTAACGTCGTGTTTCCGCTGTCGGTGCGCGAGGGTCGCCATGTCGCGCACCAACGAGAGGTTCCGGGCCGATGGAATTCGAGCGGCATTCCGTACTGTCGGCTTGCGCCACACAGGATGACTCAAGCGTTTCCGCGGTGTCTACCGAGTCGAAAGATCCACACAGCTGAAGAAACAGGCCCAAGGCAACCAGTCCAGCCGCGATCGTCCCATCACGGCCAAGCAAGGACTCCACCCGTCCGATCATCCGCACGGCGCGGTCGACCACGTCCGCGATGAAGGAATTGAACGCGGTCGGCGCGACCGCGGCCACGAGGGTGAAGGCCGCGAGCGCGAATGCGAACGCGGCCAGACGTCTGCTGCGTACTTCATGGCACATACTAGGCAGCCACCGCGTTGCGTTCGGCGCGCCATAGGCGTTTCATGTGGTCCCAGTATTCGCGATACTGCGCGCTAAGCTGGAGACCCTCCATCGCTCGCGTCGCGGCGACGTACATCAGGTTGACTTCTTGCGGATCGATTTCGTCCTTCGGGATCAACTTTCCGCCATCGACGAGGTCCTTGAAGTCGTCCAGCATGACCGCTTGTGGATACTCGAGGCCCTTTGATTTGTGAGCTGTCGAAAAGATGCGGTGCGCATCTCGCATGGAGTCAACGCAGCGCGCGCGTAGCTGCCGTAGCAGATCGGGAATGCGGTGCTGATACGCGAGAATGATCTTGGCAAGTAGGGCCATCTCCGAGTCGCGAGCCTCCAACGCGTAATCGGCGAGAGCGGAGAGCGATGAGAACTTCGCGATGAATCGATCCTTGATCTCGTACTGGCGTCCGATGAATAGACGGTATCCATCTTCTATGATCTGAAGCCTGTAGTTCTCCACACCGCCGACAAAATGAAGTCGGTGTTTCTGCTCCAGTGCCGCAAAGGCGCTTTCCAGGACGGCCATATTAGTGCGACCGATTTCCGCGTACGGCTTCTCACGGTCGACGCTCAGTGTCCCGAGAGTGGGACCGGCTCCCACAACTCGCTTGGGCTCCCCATGCCAATACAGCATCAAGTTCGCTGCATTCGCGATACGGGGACCGAAACGAAAGCTCTGTGTGAGATAGAGGCGCTCCGCGTCATGCATCTGAGCCATCGCGTCACGAGCGCCTCTAAAGCCGTAGATTGCCTGAAACTGATCGCCCACGACCAGCAAACGTTTTGCGTGACGCACCAGTTCCCAGGTGACCGGGTTCGCATCTTGGCTCTCGTCGAAGATCACGTAGTCAAACTGGAGTACAGGCTCCGTGAGGCTAAAGAGTTTCAGGTAGCCATCGTGCATCATGGGGACGTCGTCGTCGTCGACGTTCTGCATGCGAGACCACAGCGTCTTGGCTCCCGCGAGAACGGTCTCCAGCTCCAGGAAGTTCTTTGTGTCGGTCTCCGGAGGCAGGTGCTTGAGCTCGATCGCGCGGTCCGCCGAACACAGATAGTTGGTCAACGTGTCGGCCACCATTCCCGCTTGCGCAAAGGAGACCCGAAGAAGGGAGGCGATGTCTCCCTTGCGGAGGTTCCCTAGCTTATGAGAGTAGAGCCGGCCGACCGTCGGAAAGGCGAGTGCATGTGTCGTCTTGCAGATCACGTGACTCGGAAAACGTTGCCTGGCCGCCAATTGAATGGCCTTGTTGTATGCGAGGTAGAGAACCTTTCCCGTGCGCGCCTGGGCGTATCCCACGCAGCAGGTAGTCTTGCCTGTGCCCGCGAAGGCGGCGGCGCAAATTCGCGGCGCGTCGCAGTCGATGATCGCTTGCTGTTCGGGGGTGAAGGGCACGTTCAGCTCACGCTTTGCGAGACCGCCGCTACTGCCGCCGCCGTCGCATCGTCGACGTCGATCTCGGAGCGCACCGCTCGCAGCGCGCTGGCCGGGATGCGGTAACCGAGGTCGCGCAGCTGCTCCAGCCGACCAAGTAGGGCGTGGGCATCGGAGTCGGTGTACGTCATGCCGTCGTGCGGGAGGCCAATCGGCACCCGCGCCGCGAGTTCGACGCGACGGGTAACGTCCTGCAGTCGCGCAAACCAGCCGGCATAGTCGTGGTGGAATGACACCGCCGGCGGCAGGGGTTCCTCAAACAGGACGCGGAGGCGGGCGACGTGCGTAGTGAAACCGCCCTCGCTCGCGTAGCAATAGACGTCGCACTGAAAATCGTCCGAACTGAGGCGGCAATAGCTCACGCACGTCTCCTGAAACACGTCTCACCCGAATGTAGTGCGCAGCGGTGCATGGCCCAAATTCACGGATGTGTCCCGACACCAACCATGTTGGCAAACCACAAGCCGCTTGGACGCTGGAAACCCGGCGATTTGCGGGTGGGGTTTCCCGGGCTGGTGTGCGGGGTTGTGTGGGGTGCGGCGGCGGCGGCCGTCGTTCTTGTCGGCGGGCGAGACGCTCGTTAGTCGGCGACGACGATGCCCGCGGCGCGCAGAATCCCCCGCGCTCGGTCGCTGAGCCCCGCAACGATCTCGTCGTCGAGCAGGTTCAGCGCTTCATGTAGGCCGTGCACAGCGATCAATGCTTCGATCGCGTAGGCGTCGCGGTCGAACCAGCGGCGCGCGGCGGCGTACGTGATATCGCCCGAAAGAAGCAGCTCGGCGTATAGCCAGGCAAGGGCTTCCTCGCAACAGCGCTCGGCAAGACCCGGGCGGCGGGGGCCGCCTCGCTGGTCCAGATCGTCGAATAGCTGCGCCTGGAAGTGGGTCCTGGACGCTGCTGTCGGCGCGTCGATCAGCGCACGCTGCTGCTCCGTGAATGAGCGCATGTGTGCGATGCGAAACGGCATGTCGCGGCCGGTGCGCCGCTCGACGCGGGCTCGGAAGTCCCAGGCCTGGCTATCAAAGGACGCCGTTCGTTCGTGTGTTGCGAGCTGGGCCATCGCGCTTGTCTTGACGCCAAAGTAGTGAAAGCGCACGTGGGCAGGTAGTACCGCATCGAGAGCATCGACGATCGCACGGATGCCGTGCGGTCCGCCGACATGACGGCGGCAGACCGATCCGATCCCCACAAGGCGTGGCCAGCGCGCAATGGGCATCCACTTCGCGCACTGCACGTATTCCGCCGGCGTCCACCCTTGCAACACCGGCATCGGCAGCGGGAGTCGCCGGCGTCGTGCCTCGTATGCGCAGACGTGATACATCCACGCCGTCGCAGCTATGCGCAGGATGCGAAGGCCGCGATTGTTGGCGACCTGGGGCTCCACGCAATAGTCCATGCTCGCGTACCAGGCCCACGGCATGGCCTGCACGAGATCGAAGTACTGGTGGACGGACCACCGGTAGTCGCCATAGTGGACGGCCGCAACGAAACCCGCAGAGTCCAGCGCGGCATCCAGGCCGGCGAACTGCGCTGGATCTGGCAATCGGAAGTCGCGGAAGTCGCCGGCTAGCTCATGACGTTTGGGGTAGGTACGGGCGAACGCGTTGGCCGAGAAGAGGACAGGGTATCCGTCGGCGCGCGCGGCGTGCACTAGGCGCCCGCTGGTCAAGGGCAGTCCGGTGCGGAACACGACCTTGCGGCACTGTGTCCCCGGTCGCGTGCGACGAATAGGCGGCGACCGCATGGGACGGGGAGCAGCAGTCATTTTGACTTTTTGTTCTTCTTCCGCTTGATCGCTCGGGCGCTTTTGGCGGCCGCCTTATCGGCGGCGATCTGCATCAGCTGTGCGTAGCGATCGCGGACTTCGGAGCCGGAGGTGCATCCAACAGCCATCCCGTGCAGTGCGGCGACCCGAAGGCGCACGCTCGCAATCAGCTCGCACTCGGCGTCATTCGGCACGGCGGTCGGCCATCCCTTCACAAACTGAAGGTGCTTGGGAATTTCCGCTTCGATGCGGCGGCGTTGCTCGGCAACATGTTTGGCGTGGGCGATTCCTTCGCGTTGCTGGTCGCTCAGCAAATGCGGCGCCACGTCAGCAAGCCACCGGTTGCTTTGGAACGAAAAGCATGAGTCGATTTCAAGGTCGACCAGTAGACGGAAAACGGCGGCGTTCTCTGGACATCTGGACGCCGCCTGCAAGTCTCGCATCGACGCAAGCACGCAATAGGCGCACGACAGCCGCGTCGACCCGTAGACCGTATAGGCCTCGTGCAGCGGTAGTCCGGCGTGGGCGATGCGCGAGAGGACGTCGCTGATACTCCACTCAATGATGGGGTTCCATGTCAGACCTTGGATTGCTTTCGTCGATAGGCGCTTGTCTGTCGCGGACACTGGTTTCTTCGCGCGGGCGACACTCTCGTCGCGGCGGATGCCGACGGCACTGACAATCGCTTGCCCTGGGAAGCGCTTCTTGAGCGCCGACGAGATAGGGCCTGACTTCAGCTCCGATGTGCAGAATCTCTTGCTCGCGCTGGAGAACGGCTGGATGAGATGTACGCAGGAGAGCGCTTTGTAGCGAGCGAGATTGCGGCGCCACCGATCCTGCCAGCGGTGAAGAAGATCGCCCGCTGAGCGACGAACGACGAGAAGTTCCCAGCCGAGATGCCGCGCGAGATGCTCACAGGCTTGGAGCGATGTCCTCCATTCGATACTTCCGAGGTCGGCATGCGTGAGGATGCGCGGGCCGGAGTGCCCGACACTGTCGAGGTAGTCGCGCAAGGCGATCGCCATGGCTTGTGAGTCCTTTCCTCCGGAAACCCCCACGGCGACGATGCAACCGGCGCTGAGCAGCGCTGAGACCTCGGGCGTGACGGATAGCGGACGCGTCGTGTCGACCAGTACCGCGGTCGGAAATTGCGCGAGCATGGGGTCTCCTTAGGCGGCGTGTGGCCAGTGGCGGATGCACGGATCCAGCGAGAAGCCATCGCATCCGGAGAAGCGCGGCGCCGCACCACGCAGGTACTCAAGCATGATTTCTGACACCAACCAGCGCCTGCCCAGCTTCTCTGCCGCACGGGCGGTGGTACACGTCCCACCAAACGGGTCGATGATGAGTTCCCCCGGCTCGGAGAGGAACCTGATTAGGAACTCGGGAATCGCGATGGGCATCATCGCGCCGTGTACGGGAAGTCCCAGCGCTTGAGCGTCGCGACGGTACTGGTTCGTATCGGCACAGCGGTGACCAACGGTGAGCACGTTGCGCGGGATGCGACCTTGCGTTGCCGCGGCGAACGAACCAGCCCGGACCGTGTGAGCGCCGTCTGCGTATTCGGCCCGGCGGTGCTCACCGCCCGCGGCGATTAGTTTCAGGTGCCGCTCCGTGTGCGGCAGGAGCACGCGGCGGTTGTCGGAGCGCACTCGCGCCGGATCGTTTGTCAACCAGGTGATGATTTCGTATGAGGCGTTGAGTTGGACTCGCTGCTTGCTCGCCCACTGCACCGGTGACGGTGCTCGTGACGGGTTGAACCAAACCATGTCATCGAGCTTGAACAATGAAAAGCGCTCGGTGAGCGCGAGGACAAGTCGCTCGCGATACAGGGATCGCGCAGGGACCCCGGCGAGGAAGATGTCATTGCCGAGATTGAGACACAGCGAGCCACCTCGCGCCAGTCGACGAATGATCGGTTCGAGGGCGCGGCAAATGAAGTCCGTGAATTCGCCTTCGTCGACATTGCCGTAGGCTCGTGGCCGCGCCAACGGGTATGGCGGACTGGTGATGCACGCGACGATCTCGTCCTGGCACGTCGCGAACACGTCGCGGCAGCCGCCCCAGAGCGCGACTCCAAGATTGGTTGAAAAGGCAACGAGGCGCACGCCCGGGCGGGCTTCGAACAGTTTTGACTTCGTCGTCGTGCCCAAGTGCCAAACGCCGCGCGCCGAGGCGACACGTTGCAGGCAGCCCATGTGTTTCAGGGTCTGCTGGTGCCAGCGCACCGCACGAGCGAACAGACCGTACGGTTTACCGCTGGCGCCGACCGGCGCGCGGCGATTGCGCTCCTCGCTCGACATACCAGCGGAGTCGGCAACGCGCTCGTACAGAGTTCGATTGTCGAGCTCACCCTCGGGCGCTGTTGCGTAGGCTCCGAGAACATGGGCAAAAAGGTCTGGCTGAGCGGGCCTGACGTTGTCGTGACGCTGATCAGACATGGCGGCCCTCGCCGAAGACTACCTCGCAGAACCGTTGGCACCGTTCAAGATCGAATCGGTCATGTTCGTCGCGCACACCGCTTTCTGCATCGAGCCAGTACGCGCTGGTGGACTCCGCTCCGATCGCGTCAACCGCGGTACGTACGTTGTCGGGATTCAATCCGCCAGCGTATCCGACGGTGATTCCTCTCGGCGCCGGGGGCCAAGCGTTGGGAGCGATTCCGCGGCCGCCGCTGCAATCAAAGAGCCATGCGACATTAGTGTCCATGGGAAACGCAGCGCGGCATTGCAGGATGGGCGTGACGGCCAGCCGCTGTCCCCAGTCGCGGATCGCTGTGGTGTCAATCATGGGTTCAGCGGTGTTGATTTGCGCGCGCTGGAAGTGCTCGAGCACGATGCGATCGACTTCGGTCCGGTTCTGTGCCAGGAGGTCACGACTATGCTTACCGCAGAGATGCGCGGAGAGCCGCGGGAGCCCTGCGCCGACGAGCTGGTCAACGAAAGCCAAGGATGGGTAACGGCCCGTGCCTTGACGCGAGGCGGAGAAGAGGATTCCCCATTCGATCGGATAGTCCCTCGACAAGCGCACCATCTGATCGACGCAAGTCGAGTCTTCCGCGCCGGTGAACGTCACGAATTGCGGTGCGGCCGTCATGGCGTGTGCTCCGTAGTGGCTATCTGAGTCGATCGAGCGCAGCGGCAGCGATTGCAGCGGCGCCGGCGCGCGTTGGTGAAACCGATGATGTCGAGCTTCGACATGACGACGTGGCCGCACTCGAGGTGCTCATAGGGGACGCCATGGCGAACCTCGGTTCGGATCACCGTCCGCAAGGGCGCGACCGTGGTGGCGGGTACGGGATCAGTCATGGTCTGCTGGTGCTGACGGGAGAGAGATTGCAGCGGCGAACTGGCGCACCCAGATCGGCTCGTTGTCGAGAAAGAAGGTCTGCCCAGACCACGCCATTAGGAGTGTGCGACCAATGACCTCCGCGACAGCTTGCGCTGCGGCGGGTGGGATTGCATTGCCAATTCGCTCACGCCAGGCTTGATCACTGAGACCGTCAAGTTCGATCGTCTCCTCGGGATCCAGGAGTGTTTGCAACGCCGCCAGTTCCAGCGTCGAGAACGGTCTGTGCCAGGTTCCGTCGAGCGCGCGAATCACGGAGACGAGCTTGTCTGTAGCGTTGGGCATGCGCGGATCCGCAACTGACCAATGTCCGTTGTCATGGCAAGCTGATGCGGTTACCGCGTAGCTGGGGGCGTCGAACGGGAGGACCCCGTAGTGTCCGGCGGTGAGGTACTGCCCCGCAGTGCGGTCGAAGGCTGGTCTCGGATCTGCAACGGCGTACGCGCCCTGATCATCCCCACCGATAACGGTACCGGCGTGCCGCGTCCAAGGCGTCACGGCGTACTTGCTGAAAAGCTTACCCTCAGGTGGTCGCGGGTCAGCGACGCATTGACGACCCGACGAGGGACCGGTGGAGGCGGTGATGGTGCCGGCAGGCTGTTGCCACGGCACGATGCGGTACACGTTGGCGTAGTGGGGCCCTTTTGGCCCGTTGCCGAGTCGAGGGTCGGCGATCGCAAAACCGCCTTGACCCGGCGACTTGATGCCGATGACCGTACCCATCGGCTTGTCCCAAGTGCGGACGCCATACTGTCGGAAGTCGTTGCTACCTGCGTCGAACCGAGGATCCGCTATCGAGAATGCGCCATTCGTTGGAGAGTTGCGTCCGCAGATTGCGCCCGTGCTGTCGCCCCACCCGTGAACACCGAGAACACCGGCGCGCATCTCCGGGACGATCAGGTAGTCGGATAGTTTTCCGTTCTCCACGCGCAGCTGGTTGAGCGAGCGCCAGTCGGAACCAGCCTGGACGAATGCAAGTCGAACCCAAGTCTTCCACTGCAGTGAAGGAACGCGATGCATCGGCCCTGCGGCGGAGTGGCCCGGCATCGGCATGCGGCTCAGGACCGTGCCGACGGCCTGCAACGGGCGCTTGCGTGGCTCGTAGAGGAAGGGAGGAACCTTGGCTTGGTGCCGCGCGACGAGGAGGAACCGTTTTCTGCTCTGAGCGAGACCACCGAGCTCTCCACAGTCATGTGTTGTTTCGCGCGCGGCATAGCCGTAGCGCGCAAGGAGCGCTTGGATCTGATCGAGGAAATGCCTCCCTCGGGTTGAAATGCGCGGAACGTTTTCTAAGACGAAAAACTCGGGAGGATCATCGGCGAACGCTTCCAAGCTGAGCCAGATTCCGCGCAAGGCGAGCTTGTTGAGTGCCTGGTACTTCGCGCTCAGGGAGCGGCCCTCGGCCAAGAGACCGCTGTAGCCTTTGCATGGCGGGCTGCTGAGAATCGCATTCGGACGGCCGGCGGCAGCTTTTCGGATATCCGCCGGCGTCGCCTCGCGCCATTCGGACGGTGGTTCATGGCCATGCCAGGCTTTGTACTGCTCGCGATCGAACAGATCGAGGATCGTCCCTTTCGCGCCGGTGAGGCGTTCGAAGTCGCGGATGGAAGCCGGATCGACGTCGATCCCCCCGACGCAGCGGAATACCCCGGTCAGGCTACCGACGTCGACGCGTGCGCCGTTGAATCCTCTGGCGCCGCCGCCCAGCCCGCAGAAGACATGGAAGTGGTTGATGACGCGGGTGTGCTGCATGTCGACGATATGCCGGTGAGGGATTGACTGAGCGTAGTGAAAGCGCCTAGGGCGCCCAAATTCATGGTCTCAGGTCTCTTGGCGCATGCGTGCTGGAAATCTCGTCATTTTGGGCTGACCTTTTGGACCGACACGCGCGCGTTGTTGCATGTTGGGCACCGCCTCGTCGTTCCGAGGTGACATGTCAATGCGAACGGTTAACGCGTGATCTGCAGTCTTCGCCTGCACATTGCCGCCGACGAGGGACGTTTGTGGTCCTCGTCTCTGCGGAGAGACGGCCCCTGGTGGAGCATCGCGTGTTCGGTGGTGAGATGCCTGTTTGTGGAAGATGACTTGTAGGGGGCTTACTCAGACCAGAATCTGTCGGACGCGCAGCTGGTCTGCCTTGGCGGTAGCGAGCATGTGCTTGGTTCCCTTGGAGACCCCATCCCAGATGGCGATAAGGTGGGAGCCGAGAAATGCCAGGTGCTGGTTCCGGATGGGACCCGCGGCGGCGCCGTACCGCTCCCACTCAGCAGGAACTCGGAGGAAGTCCAGGCCGTGTGCGACAGCGAAGCGTTCGCCGCCTTGGTCACCGCCTCGCGCACCACCACTCACGATCACCGGCGCCGCCGTGGTTGCAAGGAGACCCGCCACGCGCGTTGTTGGGAACGCGGTGGCCGGTAGTGTACGAGACCCCGCAATGATGATGCGAGGGGGAAGCGAAGGGTCGAGCAGACGCTGCCAGCGGTAAGGAAGCCGGCAATTCCTTGGGGCGGCGGCGAACAGCGGTGCAATATCGTCGTCGACGAAGCCGGCCAGGCCGCAGCCAATGCGTGTGACATCGAACTGCGTGTCCGGTTCTTCGCGCGCATGCTCGAGGAATCGCTCTACCCCACTGCGCACGTGCTCGATCGTGAGCGGCACGAGCTGCGCCGACTTGGTCGGGATGGCGTAGGAGCGCCCAGATCGACCTTCAGCGATACGTCGCTGTGCGCCGCGGTGGTCAGCAGCAAAACGCGCTGCGCCACGCCCATGCCGAGAGGCGAGGTTGGAACCGAACACGAATACGGGGTCATCAGCGCATATTGCCGGGTTGTTAGCTACGGCTGCGATGGCATTGGCGTGACATGCAGCGGATTCGTATTCGCAGTCGCAGCCGATGATGCGTCCGACGAGGTGACTCCGGATGATTCGAAGTAGATCGTGGTTGTGCGGCAGCCAGGCGGCGAAGATTTCCGCGGCGCGCATCGGCGGCAGCAAGCCATTGTCGAACGGATTCGCGTACGGGGACCCTGCGCCGACGAAGACGTCGCAGTGGGTCTGCGAACCTTGACGAACGATCGTGCGGTGTAACACTGAGCTAGCTTCGCATCTCATGCAGCCTTCGGGAGATGTTCGATTACATGGTCGCGCAATAGCCAGGTTGTGGTGTTTCCACGAGCCTCGGCGATGAGTATCTCTCGCTCGACCTCGGGATCGGCGTAGAAGATGCGCGTGAGATGGACAGCGCGTGCGATGGCGTCCTCGCGCGTACTGCCCTCGCCGCGGTGAACGCTCTGTTCGCCTCGCGCGGGCTCTGCAGCGATCGCTCGGTGTCCCTTGGGATCGGTCTTTGTGCAGAGAACGATGACGGTGCCTTTGGTTTTCATGTGCGGATCTCTTCCGTTGCGTGGTGCCCCTTCGTTATAGCCGGGAGCGTCGGGCCGTCCGAATTGTTTGGTTGATCGATGTCGCGGACGCCATCGCAACCTGCGCGCCGCTCTGCGCGAACCGCGGCGACGTAACGAACGAGCCAGTCGTATGCGCGAACCAAGTGCGCGTGTCGCAGGCCTGCGTTCGCGCGCAGCTGCTGCATGAACGGTTCTTCGCTCGACCCATCCGGATAGCCGACGCCGGCGCCGGCGAGGAATTCGATGTCTGCCGTCAACGCGTCTGCGGCGACCTCGAGATCGTCGAGGACCTGGTTGGTGAGTCTCGGTCGGCGGTTCTCTTCGCTCATGCGGCGATTGCTCCTGGCGATGATGTGGTGATGAGATTGGCGCGTTCAGACCACCGCCGGTCGAAGGCATTGCCGGACTCGCTCTGCAGTGCGTCGGCACGCGCGAGAAAGACCTCGCGCTGATCACGGCGCACTCGACCGGTCTCGTCGACGACGCCGTTGACGCGCGCCCATTGGTTCCATGCGAAGTTGCGCCCGAGACCGACCGTCGTGTTCGAGCTGGGGAAGCGATCGGCGTTGCGTACGAGTTCTTCCCACGAAGCACCGAATTCCTCTTCATCGAATCGGCTGTGCCGGCCGGTAAGTGCGCGATGTTCGAGCTTGAGTGCAGCCTCGAATAGTTCCGGACACTCCGCGGCGAGCCAGAACAGTTCCCACAACTTTGCAGCGGGGCACATGAAACAAGAACTTTTTTGGGGCAACAACTCAGGACCGAGATCACGCACAATGGCCCAAGTGCACTCTCTCCGCGTCCAACCGATAAGCTGCAGCGGATACGCGTAGTCGAACGCGTCCTTGGCTCCCTTGTTGATAGCCTTCGTGCGACGGATGTCTGCAGGTCCACAGTCATAGCCGATCAGCTTTAGAATGCGCACTCCTCTCTCCTGCGCTTCGATCCAGATCGGATGTGGCGGCCGTGTCTGTGGACCCGAGCGGACTCCGCGGATCAGTGCGTCTTGCGGTTTTTGTTTCCACTTCACACTGCAGCTCTTCATGCCGAACGCGAGCGACGGCAACGTGAAATTTGACCAACAGTTACCGTACAAATCGACATATGGAGTTGTTGCCTTAGGGACTTTCCGGCACGTTTCGATCGGTGCCCATCCCCACTGCTTGAGCACGCCGTTCATTCGCGCGACGTGCTCGAGTGTCGATGGTTTCTCGGCGCCGGTGTCGGCGAATGTCGTGAGCGCGACAGGAATGTCAGCGGCATGCAGCGCAACGAGCATGGCGGTTGAGTCGACGCCGGCGCCGAAACACACGACGTTGATGCGGTCAGACAGTACGCGGCGTAGGAGTGCGCGTTGATCCTCGGTAAGCAGCGGCCGATCACTCCACGCCGCTTCCGCTGACTTGTCTTGGTCGGGGAAGAGGGGCATCTGCTGGTCCGGGAGGAAGCGCATAGGAGGCACCGTCGTTCGATCGAGTGGGTGACGCCGTCGATCGGCGCCACTGTGTCTCGACTCACTCTATGCCGACCGCACAACTAGCCGAAATTTCGCGCGGATTGCGGCGTGTTGAGGATTGCAAAACGGAGCGGGGTTGCGCGCATGAAACCTGGCTGTTTTACCGTGGGGTTTCCATCTGCCGCGCGCGCGGATTGATGCCCTCTCCTTTGTTGAGAAGCAAAGTTTGGCCACATTCGTGCAGCGGAGTTTGGCCGCAACGAACGGACCTGCGTTCGCGTGCGCGCGGTGCGGCGGCCCTGAAGGGTCAGGCGGTGAGCGTCAGATCCACGATTCGACGATTACCGGATCGTCGGATGGATCGCGCGGCAAGTAGATGAGGTCCGGTGGGAGCTGGGCGCGAAGCTTGGCCAGAGTTGGTGCGCGAAGCACATCCGATGTTGCCGAGTCGCCAACGAAGCGGCGGGCGACGAATTCATCCGGGAAGTCCTTGGGATGTTCGTAGACCACCCAAAGTGTGAGGCCCTGCGCAGCGTCTGGCACGGTTGTGATCTCCGAAACGCTCTAGGCGGCGATGCGCCACGTCGGCGCGGTGCAGGCATGCAGATAGCGACAGCGCGCGGCTTGGACGCTTGGATCAAGCAGAGCGCGATCACCTTGCGTCTTTCGCAGCGTTTGAAAGCACATCACAAACTCCTGGGCGAGCAATGCGCGTTCGGTCATCGTGGACTACTAAGCAGCTGTGTTCAGCGCGACTCCGAGGAAGCGCGACGCGGAACTGCGGCCATTTGCGATCGGCTCTTCTGCGACGTGGCCGAAGCAACCATCATTGCCGGCGACAACTTCTCGGTCCTGGCCCATTTCGAACGGGCAGTCCGGGTGATAGATGAAGCGCAGACGACCAGGGGAGCCGTTGGCCTCGTAACCGGAGATCTCAACGGCGATATCGAGAATCATCTCGTCGCAGAAGCTGCACCGTTCGGGTTCGTCGACCGCTCTCATGGCGCGCGTGGTTTCGACCAGATGAATCTCACACATTGTCAGTGGTCTCCGGGATGGGTCGGTTGGTCCGCGATAGTGCCGACGTACTCTGTTCGCCGATTTGACGGGCGATGGATTCTGCTGCCAAGTAGCGGCGCAGCGTTTCGGTTCCGCGGTTGGCGGTGTTGCGCGCGAGGACAACAACCTCTTCGGGGGCAAGGGAAGAACCGGCCAGGGAGAGAAGTTGCGCGTGCGACGTGGAGAGTGCCTGCAGAGCGCCGGCAAGCGCCTGGGCCATTTGGCGCCAATCCGTCAACGGAAGCTGGGGCGACTTGTCGAGCCACTGTTGCAGCTGCTCCTGGAACATTTCCCGCACGCGATCTTCGCCCACGGTCGTTGCCGCGATGTTGAAGTAGATTTCGCAGATCTTTTCCGCGGCCCGCACTTCGACGGGTCGCTCGGTGTGGCGTTTCCGACTGGTCATCGTGGTGGGATCGACCCCGATCACTTATCGGAAGTCGGCCGCTGCCAGCCGGACTTGCTGTCGAAGATCAGGTGGCCGCGCTTGCGCAGGTATTGCAGGCGCCGGTCGACCTTGCGAGGCAAGTCGCACTTCACTGCGATGCAGATGTCAGCAAACTTTCGATGGCCAGCGTCCACGGCAGCCATGATTTGCTGATCGAGTGTTGCGTGAGTCATGTTGATGCCTTCTCCTGGACGAGCCGCTCACCCGCGACTCTTCCCCCTGATGCACCACGGAAGATACGCGCTCAGAGCCAGCGGCCAAAATTTGCGGAGAGAAGAGTATCCCTGATGGAGATCCTCGACAGGTGCGTGGGACATTGGGCTTCTCGTCACACGTTCTTGGTTGTGCAATGGGGTTCATTCCTCCTTGCGAGCCATCGCGCGCCGCCGAGGCGGGCGTGACGTGCCGCGCGCGTACCAAACGAGTTTGTGCACGGTCGCACCCGCGGGGATTTCACCTGCCGGCCATCGGAGGCAGTTAAGGTGTTTGCGCGTCGCATGCACGCGGCTCCGACGAACGCCCGTCACCCAGTAGGCCGATCCCGCCGGCGTCAGGAGATAGTCCCCCTCAGCGACCGCCCGCGGGCTGTCGTAGTAGAGCTTGCACGGCGTGTAGGGGCTCCGGTTTCGCATGTGTCACCGCGCGGCTTGAGGCTCGGCCGGGGCAACGAGCAGAGTCAGCCGTTCCGGGCGCTGCGCACGTTGCGATATTCCCTCGACAGTAAAGCGCATTCCGCCGCAACTGATGATCGTTCCGAGTTCCGGAAAGGTCCGCAAGGTCGCGTTGACACGCGACGACGTCGCTGCGTGGGGGCTGGTGCCATTTTGGTCGCAAGGCACAGAGAGACGGCAGTTGGCCTGGTAGACCCGGAGTGAGCGGTTGAATGCGGTGCCAAAGCTCGGCGGCAGCAGCGTGGTTGTCTGGGTCTTGGGGCGCCGCTCGTGAGCCGGTTCGGCGGCGGCGCGTGGTGGCTGCGGTTTGCGTTGTTGTGCGCTCGACATGCGTCGTGTGTCTCCAAATTGTGCATCGGGAGAATGTCACGTTTGGTGATGCGCGCGCGCTCGAAATCCCGGACTTTATCCCTTAGGTTTCTCCGGAAAGCGCGCACGCGAGGTGTCTGAGGAGACTCAGGCCGCCGCCGGAACTTCAACTGCGCCTGCGCCCGGTTGGGACCAGACGATGCGTAGCACCGCCTGCTGCACGAGCGGGTAGCGACTAGGGTCGATCCCCAGTACCTCTGCGTAGGCGTGTGCGACGCGCTGCTCCTCTTCCGTCAGTTCCGGGTGAGCGTCCGTGACGCGTTCCAGGGCGCTCTGTGCCTCCTCGCCGAAATGGACATTCATCTCGTCGTCCGTGTCGCCGTCCTCGCGGACGTAGATCGCAACATCCTGCCGCCCGTCGGCGAAATGCAGCGTAGCGGAGCTGATGACCGGAAACGTGGAGCCGTTGTCGCCGTACTCGTATTCGGCATCCCAGGTGAGGCGATTGCACGTAGGCAATACGGTGGCTACGAGCGCGGATGCTGCACGAACCGACTCCGCATCGGCTTGGTAGCTCAGACGCGCGAGTACATTCATGCAGGTGGCGAGGCGCTCCGGGTCTCCGGCCGCCGCTGCGAGGTCCAAGCTGGAGGGATCATTCAAGAGATCGAGCATGGGCATCTCCGTCGGGGTGTTTGGTTACTGCGCGAGTGGCCAACGTTCGTCGTTGGATGCTGGGGTATCGATCGTTTCGGCGATCCGCTGCGCAACGCGCTGGGCAACGTTTCGGCGGAAGGGTGCCGCGACACCGCAGATTTCCGTTAGGGCACAGGTCACGGCATTTTCGATCGCTGTTTCGACGCGGCGTTGCATGCACGAATGACGCTCTTGCTGGGAACCAAAGAAGAACGATACCGTCGCGCTGGCGTCCGCGTCGTCGTCGCTGTAGTCGCCAATCGAGACGCTGAATGCGACGCCCACCGTGCCGTCGTCCAAGATGAGATTTTGTACCAACGAACTGCCGTCCGTATCGACATGCGAATGATCGAAGAGAATATGGTCGGACGCGATGTCGAGCACGGTGTGCGGTTCAAAGTACAGTTCTCGATCGACACCTTCACAGACCAGCTCGACGATGGCAGGCACGCCGTCGGCGAACTGAAGCGCAAAGCTGTCGTCGCTGAATGCGGTGGCCAGCTCTTCACGGAGGGGATCACCTTCCCTTGTCAGTCCCGAGACGAGCGCGGGATTGAGGCCGCGTACCGCGAGCAACGTGCGGACGAGCGTGTAGTGCTGCGCTGGCGTGACGTGCTTGGTTAACTCGAATACGTCGAATGGCTGTGCCGATGCGGTAGGATCGTTGGAAAGTGGTTGCGTCATTTCTCGGCTCCCTCTGATGGTTGTCTGAAGCGGCCGCTGCTGCGTCATCTCGCGGCGAGCAGTGTCTGGTGTGCCTCATGGGCACGAAGCTGGTTGCCTTCTGTGAAGACGACGGCGTTCTCATGAATCGCGTCGGTGCAGGACCACCACCACGGCGTCTCAGACAGGACCTGGTGCTGATCAGAGCGGCCATCGTTGTCGCTTAGATGCACTTCCACCGTCGTCGCGGCGGAGAGAAGGTCGCGCACGAGACCGTGGTCGCATGATCTTTCGGCGTCGGCCACGATCTTGAGATGAGACAGATCAATTGCCATCGGCACGCCCGCGCGCCAGACCGTTTCGTAGTCTGCCCAGCAGTCCATCAGTTGAGGATGCCTGCGGTTGGGATAGAGACCTTCGACCGCCACAACGATGTCCCCGAAGTGTTCCTGGAGACGGCGCGCCGCGTCGAGCATCTTGGTCAGCGAGGAATGTGCTTGATGGCCAGCGTGCAGGGAATAGGCCTTAGCGCCGAGCCGCCGGCTGCGGTCTGCGAGCGCGTCAAAATACGGACGCGTTTCGTCGGATAGGGTGCTTGCGTCGAGCATGCGGTGCGAGGGAAGCACGCGCGCGTTGGCGTGCAGACGCAAGTGCATCTTCGGGTACGCGGCGGCCAGGCTTTCGCATTCGCGCTCGGAGAGGTAACCAACGTTCTGGGGGCATAGTTGGACGTGATTGGTCGCAATGTCCCCGAGCAGGGGCTCGCGCGCGCCCGCGGCAATGCGCGCGAGTGCGTCGCGGACACTGGTGCCAGGAAACATAGCTGTCGTCGCGTTGACGTGCAGCATCGTCAGGGTGCGCTCGCTCTTGAATGATGGGACGCTCGGCGACGACGATGAACTCGGCGCGCGCGGTCGTTCACACCATGTTAGGGAGGTGAGCGATTCATCCCAACTTTACTCGACGCGGTGCGGAAGCACTCCCGCGTTGACGGACGCAGATCACTGATCGGTGCGATAGAGTTCCGAGCCGCAGTGGTTGCAGATGAAGAGTCGGCGAATATCCGCGGGGCCGCCGATGCCCCAGTTTTTCAGGCTGCCCGATCCGCACGCGTTGCAGCGAATACCCTTGTCGTCGGTCTGACATGATGGATTCTTCGCCAGGTATTGCGAAAGGGTTGGCTTCGATTTCCAGTAGAGGCGGGCGCGCAAGTGGGCGTAGGCGGCGGTGCCCACGATGGCGATGAATGCGAAAGCTAAGAAGTACGTTCCATTCACGTCGATTTTCCTTCTGGTGTTCGCACGCTGGTTGGATGATGTCCTGCGGCCGGGGATATGCGTCACGGCTTTCGGTGGTTGAAGAACGGCTCCCACACACCTTTGCCCGCCTGCGCCTCCTGCGCCCACTCGCAACCGGCTTGACCAAACATCTTGGCGCGCGTTGCGAATTCGGAGACGTTCAGTTCGGCCGGGATACCCGCACTCTGCGCATCGCGTAGGTACACGACTGCTGCGGCGACCAAGAGTGCGTCTGCGAGGTCAGCATCGGCGACCTGCTCCCGATACCGGGCGTCGATGTCACGCAGCAAAAGCATCGCGTTTTCCTCGACGCGAGTGATGTAGGGTGCGTCCAACCCCAGTCCATCACGCGCTCGCTCACACAGGTCGCGGAATTCGGGAAACGATGGCATGTAGGCGCGGTGCGCCGCGACAAAGCGAGCGGCGGCTTCGACCGCCGTGTACGGAATACTCGCGGGCAACCACGACAACCAAGATGCAATCCAGCTCGGGTGCAAATTCGCGGTGAGCGGGGACGCGACCAGCGACTGCAGCGCACCCTGATTGCCGCTGTGGTGAGGACTGCTCTGCTCGTGTGCGCTGGCGCGCGGGTCGACCATGGAAGCGAGCGCGCGCTGCAATCCGCGGGGGTCCGAATTGTCCCACGCCGCGTGGTCTGGATCGACGGCGTTGAACACCCCCTTCTTGGCGGTGAACACGAAAACGCCTTTGAGCCAGCGTTGGTCCGCGCTGCCATCGTCGTTCTCTCGAAGTTGTCGAAATCCCTCGCCACGAATCGCGCCGTATTCTTGCAGCGCCGGCGCCGGACTGATCTCGACACGAAAGACGGAATCCGCAGGATCGATGGGGTGAGGAAGGTAATCCAGCCGGGCAACACTCAATGCTTGGCGACGGTCTCCGCCGGACAACAGCCGAATGACGCCTGTCGTTTCGTCGACATCAAGGAAGCGGAGAAATTCGTATCCTCCGCCGCCCGGCGCGCAGGCGTATGAAAGATTGCGATCGCACAGGAGCGCCAGGACCGCAGCGATGTCTCGCGGTTGGGTCCAGGTGTGGGCTGCGAACGGATCGGCACCGATGCCAAGGCATCGTTGCACCGCGACGCGCCAGGCCGCTCGATTTTCTCCATAAAAGGAATCCGTCATAGCGCCGGCCTACAAGGCGTCCTGTGTGCTGACCAGCACCACGACGCCTCCCCAGGACTTTTGGCGAAAGCCGACGTTGCAAGGCATACGCTTTTCTCCGTTTCGAGTCGTGAATAGGATAAGGCAAGATCGGTTCAGCGGCGTGCCTGAAACAGTGGCGGGGTCGGACCGGCGGCCGCCACGGCGCTTCGCATTGCCTGCGTGATCGGAAGACGGCGCAGCGTTTTGGTGGTGATCGAGAAGAATCCGTTCTCCAACGGCGCAGCGTTTGCGCGCATCCACGCCTGGGCGTCAGGATGTTCAAGAGCAGCTTGAAGTTGGTCGAGTGTGATGGCGTCACTGGCGCTCACGATGTGCAGGCTGTGGTTGATCGGGACGATGCCGGGTGGAATCCGCACGGGCGCCAGCGTGCGCGTGATCCGCGGGACCACCAACGCCGGACGGTCGATCGGCAAGTGCGTCCACGTTTCCGGTGGCAACCACCAGGCTGGCGAGCGCCTTCCGCGCGGCGCCATGCGCGGTAGCTCGCGCGCTAGGTGTGCGGCGACGGAGCCGGTCGGCGGGGAATCGGCGCAAGTGCGCAGGGCAAATCGTCGCGGTGAACCGATATGGCCACCGGAGAGGTCGCGTGCGTCGATCGCAGGAACGACAGCAGTCGGCGGAAATTGCCTGGCGGTGCTCGGATCGACGACGAATACACCGCGCGTGCCGAGCCATGGCGCGAGACGGACGTGGGCGATGTCCGCCAGACGAGGGCAGTCGGACGTCTCATGCGGTGCGTTGGGAAAGATCGGGCTACGCCCGAGCACGGTGGCCGTGCTGTGCGGGTCGCCGAGAACGACAATGACGGGATGCACGCGCGCTGGCGTGCCGGGACGTCGATCCTTCGGCCGGTAGAAAGCCGAACGCGCATCGAGTCGACGCACCGAGTGCAGCGCCAGTTTCGCGCCCAGCTTCTCACGCAGTTGCTGGGCGCCTTCGTTGAACAACCAGCGGTCAGCGGTCACGAGCGCGATCCGTCCGCCGGGACTCAAGTGCTCCGCACAGCGATGGAGAAACGCGTAGAGCAAGTCCGCGCGTGCATGGTGGGGAACGCATCGCGCATACCGCTCTCGAAGCAGATTGGGAATTCGAGTCGCTCGGCAATAGGGCGGATTTCCTGCGACGACCGAGGCTCGCGCAGACGGATCGAGCAGAAAGTCGCCGGTCCTGACGATGACGGCGGCGGCGCGGTTCGCGGCGTCGGCACCAAATGCCTGAAGGGCGTTTGCGACGCGCTGGCGCGCGATCGCTGCGGCGCCGGCGTGGATCTCGTAGGCCACGAGTTCCGCGGTCAGTCGGTCGAGTGTTCCGAGTGGGTTGCTCCGAAGCCACCGTGCGATCGCCGCGACGAGAAATTGTCCGTCGCCGCAGCTCGGCTCGACGAGACGCTTGCCAGACGAAGGCCACTCCAGTGCATCGAGCACCTCGCCGACGGCAGCATCGGCGGTGTAGATGGCGGTGAGCGTGTGCAGGGTGTCGATCGCGGCGGCAAGCGCATCCTCTTGCTGTCGTCCCGTTGTAGATTCCAGCGGGTTGCCCGTTTCGCCGCCGAGCGCCGCCGAGATCGCCGCTTGGGTCATTGGATACCGAGTTGGACGAGCAACGGCAACGGCTGTACGCGCGCGGCTTGGCGGGTACGTCGCTTCGCCTCGCCGTTGCGATTGTTCTGGCGTGTCCGCGTACCCGTGTACTCCGGTTCGCGCTCTCCCAGCGCAAATCGCGCCACGGAGGGGAGCAGGGCGACGCCCTCCTGGATCGTATCCGCCGAAAGGACAACGCTGAGAGCGTTATAAGTTGCGCGTAGGCGGATTCCGTCGACAAGTTCGGGGACACGCCGGCGGGCCCGGTCGATCGCCGCAGTTACGTCCGACGAAGGCGCCAGCAAGCGCAGATAGGCCTGCAATGCTCCGGCATCCACTGCTGCGTAGTAAGGCGCAAAGCGTTCCAATCGAGCAGCCCGACCCACGGTCAATCCCGTGACCCGTGTAGGGTTGAAGGCAAGCCCACTGTCGAACACGCCGGCGCGCCGCGCGACGAGTGCCAGCGGGTCGCGTGGCCGGGCGATGTAGGGATTCTGCTTCGGCAGGCAGTCGGTCCAGAAACGCATCATCGTGTCGCTGGCGCCGCCGTCGACGACGTCCTTGAGTCGCATCCAGTCGTTCTGCGCCGTGATGGCGTCGAGATCAAGGAGCCCACGCAACGCCATATCGATGACGTCCATCGCCGCGGCGGTTTCAGGTACCGATCTCGGCGCCAATCGCAATGAGACGCTCAGCTGGAGCGGAAGGCGATTCTGTACGCGTCCGCCGGCACGATCGCCGGCCAGGACATGCGTGGAGAAGACGAAGAGATTCCGGAGATCGAGGGCGCGCACGCCGGTGTCGAAATACCATGTGGCCGTGACCTGTGGCAAGCGACCGCGGTGCTGCGCGATCCGTTCGGCCGTGTGCGAATCCAGCAGGCGTTGTTGAAGGAAGCGCGCCAGCGGGCGCCGATCGCGGATGCTCAAGGATTTCCAGGGTCCATCGTTGACGCGTTCGCCGGCATAGTCGCGCCAGGCGTCGCGCAATAGCAGCGCGGCGAGGAATCGCGGCGGATCTCGGTGCGAGATATTCGGAACCAGCTGGCGGAGGCGGCTCGTGATTGCGCCGTGCCACGACGCGGTCCGGTAGGAGAAAGGCGGATCTTGGAACGCCGGATGTGTTTCGTAGAAACGACAAATGCGCGCGAGCGTTTCGGCATCTGGCGCTGAAGACACCTCGCGGAAAATCGTCGCGTCACCGAACGCCGCGCGGATGACCAAGGCTTTGCTTCGCGGATGCGCGCGATGTGCCGCGTAGGCCCGCCACCATCGACGGTCCATCGCTGAAACACTGCGCACGAGCGGCGCGGCCAGTGTGCGAAGGTCCGGCCGTTTCACCTGGAGGCGTTTGAGGAGAGTGCTTGGATTCATGACGAGGATCGCAATGCGTGCGGGCGCGCCAGCTGGGGCGCGGTCTGTGCGTCGCTGGTGGCGTGAGGACGGACGAGGGTCCAGTAGCGGCGTAGCATCCGCGTGGCTTCATCGAGGCTCATGCTAAAACGCCGAGGGTTTGGCCGGACATAGCCGCAAGCAAGTGGCGCGTCGACAAAACGCTCGTCGAACGATACCCAGTCCGACACCACGACTTCCGGTGCAACGCTTTCCACCCGAACAAGCGGGATTCCGCCATTGTCCTTTGCGGGTTTGATCCGATACCACTGGCCCACGGCAATTGTCATCTGGAGACCTTGACAGGACGACTTAGCATCCGACGATAGCTGCCCGGCACTGCCGGCCCAAATTCGCGATCGGATGTGAGATCTACTATTACGAATTTTTACCCGCATGCGCGCGCAGAACCTCGGCCTTTTCACCCGATGTTTCACGCGCGGCGGCGCGCGATCACCGGACGCGCGCGCAGTCCCAATCGCCAAGCAACCGACGGGCCATCTCACGTTTCGCAATCTCCGTCGCGTCGAGGACGACAAGCTGGCCTCGTGGAGGGAAACTGACGGACGAATAGAGGTAGTCGGGCCGATTGGTTTTTGTGTTGTGCCAGAATTTCCGAAAAACGCGCCTCTCGGCCAGCAGCTGCGCGAGTATCTGTACGATCGTCACGCGCGCGACGAAAAGTTCGTCGGCGAGTTGCTGGGGATTTTTTGTCTCCCACTTGAGCGCAGCGAGCACGCGATCTAGACACTTTGGCCGCCGATGTTGGCGGTCCCCGGTGAGGGAATGGCGGTGAGCGCGACGGCGGAGGCGTGCTGCTTTTGACTCGAACGAAGAACGGCCGCGGGCTCGCATGGTCAACTCTCCTGCAAACTGTTTCTCTGAGCGTATCCCGCGGAGGTGGTCGCAACGAATTTCACGATGGCGCGCGCGCCGGGTCGAAGTTGGGCGGCTTCGGTGCATTTCCGCTCGTACATTCCACGCATGGGAGGATGATTACAAAGTAGTGTTCGGATGCGTGCGGAAAACGTGGCGATTTTCGACCGATGTTTCGTGCCCGCGCGCGCTCTCTCACAGCGTTATGTACGGCGTCGCGTGGGTGGGCACCGGTCGAGCGACGATCTAGTTGGTCGCCGGGTTGGTGGCGCACCACCGTCGCGGTGCTCCCGGATTTGCGAAGGGCCGATCCATGTCCAAGCACGGACTGTGATGGTGGGCAGTGCTGCTCGTTCGGTTGTACGCGTGAGCGGCAAGTCAAAGCTGAGGAGGTCCCGCCAGACCGCGTTTTCGTCACGTTCCGGTCGAGCCTGGGTCTCACACGGACCACAAATGCATGTTGCGCGGCACGCGGCGGCGCTCGTTGTCTCTTGCACCCTCACGTCGCCGGATAGTCTTCCGGATTGAACACATGCACGTCGAACGTGCGCGCCTGGGCGCCAATCTGGCGCAGGTACGTGGCCAAGGCCATGCGCTCCAGCTCGGCCGGCACCTGGATGGGCATATTTAAGTTGTGGTCCTTGTCGACGCTGTCACGCAGATGCGACCGAACGAATTCTCGGGCGCGCGGCGTGCCCTCGATAGCGCACAGGAATAGTCGAATGGGATTCACTTCGAGCAGGTCAGTGGGCGGACCGTGCTCGAGATCAGCGTCGGTAAGCTCTGCGCCGGCCCAATATTCCATCGGCTCGGCGGACGCTCTGACCAGGGCGGAAAAAATTCGGGCCGCGTAGCGGTGCCCGCGTGCGTCCGCCTCAACCTGGACCCAGGGCAAGCACACGACGCTCGGTGCGCGGAATGGATTGTCGGAATCGCCGAGTGCTGTGTGAACTTCGTCGAAATCGGAGTCCGCGAGGTATTCGCCGTGCAGCGCCTTCCATGCCTTATTCATGGCCAAACTGTGCGCGTCCATGATTTCCAGGAGTTCGTCTTTGCCGTAGAAGCTATCAACCGACAATTGCAGCGGGAGCCACAAGGCGACGAGCCACGCAACGATGCCAGAATCACTTTCGTCGACGAGCAACGCGCACAGCGAAAACACGTTGGGTTTCTTCGAGTCCAGATTGACAGTGTCCGGCACTAGGTTGACCCAAAGAGCAAGAGGGGAATCCGAGTCATTGAACGGGATCCGCAGCACGATCGGCTCGGAGTTCCGGACTTTCACGCAGGAAGTGACCTCGAGCGCCCACGTTCGTTTTAGGCTTTCGAGTGCGCCGGGCGGATCCGGCAGATATCGCAACACGGGGTCACGCATGGCGAACACCGCATCGGGAGCCTGGACGAACGTGTCGATGCGTTTGACATCCGCCTCTGCGTTTGCCGGCGACGCCCCTCGCTCAACGGCCTCAACACGCAACGCCTCTGCGATGAAGGTTCGGGCCAATTCGGGCATCGACTCAACATCGCTCAATGCGGTTTGGAAGTTGTCGTCGTCGGAAGCGCTCTCCCACATCTGCGACAACAAGTCGTCCTTGGCGCTGTTCGAGACGCGGACGTGCCGCTGCGCTCTCAATCGTCGGCGTATCTCGATCAGCCGGCGATACGCTGACTGATTCGCCACCATGTCGTGAGGCGACAGCACTGCGTGCACGCTTGTGCTTAGTCCCTCGAGTCTCTCCACCTGTTCCCGGATCGAGGTGACATCGCAGACGGGCGGCTTGGGTCGAGTCATCCTGTGCTCCTGCGTAAGCCTCAATCGTAGCCACACCGCCGGCGTCGCACAAAATATTGCGAAGCTCTTTGCGCGAAATTGTGCTCAGTTGTGCTCAGCTGTACTCAGCTGCAGAGCGACTCCGGGCGACTGGGAGGCGCACATCTTTTGGTTGCGCACACGGGAGCGACCACATTCGATCTGTAGCCGCGGGCTTTCTCGCAAGCGCCGCGCACGCGCGGAGACCTATTGGGGACCGGCAACGAAGGAATCCCTCATGGTCCGCGTTTTCGCTGCCTGCGGCAACTGTCAAGATTCTTCTGGCGATTCGTTGTGTAGCCTGCTCCAATGTCCGATGCGCCGTTGTGGACACGCGACCGTCGGTCTTAGGGGATGATGATCATGAGTAGTTCTTTCGCAGGCTCCCGTCTGCTCGCCACCTTGTTAGTCTGCCTCGGGATTTCCGTCGCCGGGACGGCCGGCGCTGAGCTTCGTGCTTCGCACGAGACGTCATTGCGCCTGGCGTCGGTGTTGACCGGCTATCACGGGGAATTCGGGGTCTACCGACGGATCGATTCGGCCGTGATTGCGCAGGGTAGCGTTCCGGACGACGTCCGCGCGTGTGCAGACACGGCCTCGGAGGCGCCTCTGAAACAGGCGGTTCAACGCATCGACGAGTGGGTGCCGACTTTCGCTAGTGTGGATGCAGAGGTGTTGCGCCGTTACCCTGTCGAGAAGCCCGAGGAGCACGCTGCGAACGTGAGCGCGGCGATCTTCAGTCGGGTGTTCAAGATCTCCGACATCCTGGTCACCGCGCAGGATCAGTTTCGCGACAAGGTGGTCTCCTGCATCCCGAAGGCGGGCGTCCCCGGGTCGACCGTACGGCCCTGGCAGTTCTCGCTTGGTGTGGTGATGCGCGTGTGCGACAGCGACGATCGCGTGCTCGGGTATCGGGGCGACTGCAACGTCGTCGCGAGCGAATCCGGCGCCGACGGTCCGCGCGATACGGCCGATCGCTTTACCAAGATCGTCGAGTGGTTGAGTGCGATCGAGAAGAAGCCGCCGCTGGCGAACGAGTGGATCGTGTTTGGCGAGCATGGATGGGCTGTCACCGCAGGCAGTGCGATCGGGCAGGCGGACTCTTGGATCGCCGCCGACCTCGCCGATGTAGAGGTGCAAAAGGATCTCGCGGATCAATACGAGCAGCTGGTCGCCAGGATGCGCAAGGCGCAGCGTGCAGGCGTCCCCGCGGCGCGGATGCCATACATCGTTCC
>Ga0068856_100000351_pt1 | contig 50364 bp, 35 predicted proteins | sample KBSCornC62_FD_66595 | JGI IMG/M metagenome (GOLD analysis project Ga0068856, IMG submission 66595) | Corn rhizosphere microbial communities from Kellogg Biological Station, Michigan, USA - KBS Corn C6-2 | ecosystem: Host-associated > Plants > Roots > Rhizosphere > Soil ...
CGAGTGCATCCAATTACGCCGGTATTGACCAGATCATTGATGTTGATTGCTTGTTCTTTTAATGTAGTTGCAAACTACAGGCATAGTCGTGCGAAGTTTCAAACTTCGCACAGCGATCGTTGCAAACTACGGACATCGGGTGGACACCTGAACCGGCGGCAGAGGAGGCACCGGTGCTAAGCCACTGCCCACTGCAACTCATTTCACCTTCTTCGCCTCTTGCCTGCCGTTAACCACCAGTTTATCTATTTTGCCATCGGCGCTTTTCACAAATTCAATTTCTGCCTGCACTTCTTTTGAGAAAAATCTGTTCTGCCCTTCAGGGAAAATTTCAATCCTGCCCTGGCCCGTCACCTGGCCGTACATCCTGCTGCCTTCTTTACTTATCGTCAGGCTAATAGCAGGTGTTAGCTGGTATTCGCCGGTGTAGGTTTGTAAAATGGCGTCATCCACCGCCACCATTTTTAGCAGTTTGGTATGGTACAGGCCTTTAAAACCGTAAACTTTGCCCACGCTGTTAACCACCTCGTTCATAATGTCGCCATTATCCGAGTTCACCATCACCACTACGCCGTTGCCGCCTTCCATACTACCGTAATATATACTCCGAAAGCCCTCATTGGCGCCGCCATGGGTAAAATATTTGACGCTGTCCATGTCGGCGATAAAAACACCCAAAGCTGCCAGCTTGTCAATATAAGGCGTTAGCCGCAGCCGGGTTGTTTCCTGGTTCAGCACCTTGTGCGATTTACCTTCCAACGCCAACTGTGTTTCAATAATATATTTGGCCAGGTCGGTCGGGTTGGTCCACAAGCCGGCGGCGGCCTGCTCGGGGTAAACATTGTAGCCGCCCGGCACACGTTTGCCGTTTGGCCGGTAAGCGGTAGCTAGCAATTCGGGCTTTTTATCCACCGGCGGCTGCTGGTAGGTGCTGCCGGTCATGCCCAGGGGCTTTAGCACATTATCGTACATATACCGGTCATAAGGCTGATGGGTAACATCCATCACAATCATCTGCGAAATCTCAATACCTCCGCCCGAATATTCCGACTTTATTCCCGGCGCATACATCGACCGGACCGGGGGCGAGTTGGTTTCCTTTGCGCTATCCAGTATCTGCGGCAGCGTCGGCAGCGGCCTGCCGCGTGTATAGCCTTCAAAGCCATGCACAGTTAAACCGGCGGTATGGCTCAGCAGGTTGGCGGTGCTGATCTTTTTGCCTTTCGACAACGAATCATACGGAAATTTCCAGGTGGTAAGGTAATTGTTGATATCTGCATACAAGTCTATCTTTTTGTCCTGCACCAGCTTCAGCACGCCCACCGCATTCAGCGATTTGCTGATCGATGCCGCCTGGAAAAGCGTTTGCGGCGTTGCCGCAATTTTCAGGCTGTCATCAGCCCAGCCATAGGCTTTTGCCCAGGCAATTTTGTAATCCGTTATCACTGCTACGCTCACCGCCTTTACATGGTAAAATTCCATACGTTCCTGTATAGTCCACGGCTGGTCGCCTTCCACCTGCACGCGGCCAACAAGATTCTTTTCAACCTCTTTAATTTTCGTGCTGTCGGCGGTTTGGGCGTAAGCCTTTCCTGTAATTAATACAAAAACAAAAAAAGCCGGTATTAGTAAATAGCGTTTCATCAGTTAAGGATTTAAAATATCATGCAATATATGTAAAAGGGATGTCCCTGCATCACACGAAAATAGAATGAGGTTTCCCACGCTGTGGAGATATGCGGTGTCGGTTAAGGTAAAGAAACCTGCGCGATAAGCAGACCGTGTGCTAAAGATGATTTATTTAGGTCAGAACGGCGCCGACAGCGTTTTAGGTTCAAGTGCGACACTTGAACCGGCGGTGAAGTGGCCTTTATTCATTCCTCAAACTCTTCACCGGATTGCCGACCGCTGCTTTGATTGCTTGAAAACAAACCGTAAGTAATGCTAAAAGAATGATTGCTCCACAGGATACGCCAAAAACCCACCATTCAATATTTATCCTGTATGCATATCTCTGTAGCCATTTATTCATTAACCACCAGGTTATTGGTGTAGCGATGACGAAAGCTACAATAACGAGCCTTAAGAAATCTTTTGAAATCAGGTTGATGATAGTTGAAACCGACGCGCCCAGCACTTTGCGGATACCGATCTCTTTGGTGCGGTTAACAACCGCAAGAGCCGAAAGCCCCAGAAGGCCCAGGCATCCCAGTAAAATGGCAATCCCACCTGCCCAGCTAATAATATTGCTCAACCTTGTTTCTGCTTTATAAAAGCGGTTAATATCTTCGTCGAGAAAATTATATTTTAACGGGTAATCGGGGGCAATTTTTTTCCATGCAGAATGTATTGCTGCCAAAGCTTTTGAAGGAATGCCTGGCTGCAGGCGCACATAAAAAATATTGCAACTTTCCCCGCCTCTTGCAAACTGATGAAACAGCGCCGGTTGTACACGATCTGTAAGCGCCTCATAGTTAAAATCGCGGACAACGCCTATCACCGTCGGGTTTTTAAAGCCATGGTTACCATAGCCTTCCAATTGGCGACCGGTGCAGTTTTCGGGTGTCCATCCCAATTCGTTCATCATTGCTTCATTAATGATGACAGCGTTCACGGTATCTGAAGTAATCGCCCTGTCGAAATTTCTTCCTGCAAGCAAGTGCATCCCCAGCGTGGGTATGTAGTCGGGATCAATATGAAACTGTTTTGTATTTATAGACTTGCCCTGGTAACTAAAGTCTGTAAAACCAGTCCCTTCATGCTCACCGAGACCATTGTCGGCGCTTGCCAAACCTGAAATGCCGGGATGCCTGGAAAGTTCATGTTTGAAGAGCGGAAAAAGATGTTTCATATCCGATACACCATACGTTTCCACAACCAGCACATTCTCTTTATCAAAGCCTGGGTTTCTTGATTTCATGTAGCGTAATTGCAGCATGATGATTGTTGCAGAAACAATAAGCGCGGCCGAAAGAGCAAACTGAAAAGTGACCAATGCCTTTGTGAAAAAATTGGCCCCGCCTAACTTGATTTTAGCCTTCAACACCTCCACCGTATTAAACCCTGATAATACCAAAGCCGGGTAACATCCGGAGAGCAGGCCAACAATCAGCACTAAGCCAACAATGAGGCCGGTTAACTGCGGGAATTGCACGAAAGAGAAACTCAGCTCCCTTCCGGACAATTGGTTGAAGTAAGGTAAAAGCAGGTATACAAGTGCCAGGCCTATCAGCGTCGAAAAAAAAGCAAGTAATAATGATTCAGTCAAAAACTGAACTACCAAAGTTTTTCTGGTCCCGCCAATAACCTTCCTGATACCAACTTCTTTTGCACGGCCTGCTGAGCGGCCTATGGAAAGTGTCGTGAAATTGATACAGGCGATCAATAAAACACCGGCAGCGATACTCAATAGCATCCAAATTGATTTTGGGTCGACAGGTGAAATCGTAAGGCCCACCAATGCAGGACTGGTGTGCACATCCTTTATTGGCACCAGGTCATACCCGCCTGAGCCTGCACCGGGAAAATGCCTGTGCCAGAAATTAGCCAGCGATTTATTGTCATTCGCCAAGGTACTTCCGGGTTTTAGCTGAACCAGGGTCACAAATGAATTCATCCACCAGTCATGGGCCCAAATTTTTCCTGTCATAGTGTTAGCAACACAATCAAAGTTGATAAGCATGCTGTATTGGAAAGAAGAATTAGATGGCGGGTTTTCTGCTATCGCTGTAACTATAAAGGTTTCAAACACATTCCCCGTCTTTAGCTGGACTGATTCGCCAATGGCATTTGTTTTACCAAATAGTCTTTCAGCAGTTTCTTCGGTTAATGCCATGTTGTGCAAACCACCGATAGCCGATTTTGCGTTCCCGTATTTGAATTTGAACGAAAACACATGGAAGAACGCGGAGTCGGCATAGGCGATATTTTCCCGTCTCACCTCATTTTTGATTTTTACGAATGTTTCAAATGGCTGGATATAACGAACATAATTCTCCACCCCCGGTAACTCCTGTTTCATAGCAGGGCCCAGGGGCATCGGGGTGTAAATAGCCCCCTGAAGCGCTTTTATGTTTTGCTTTCCATTTTCGTCCAAAACAAGGTAGGTGTTATTTGCATTTTTATGGAAACCATCAAAACTAAATTCATTGATGGCATACAACATGAATAAGTTGAAACAGGCAATTCCAACAGATAATCCAAATATGTTGATGAAAGTCAGCGTCTTTTGTTTCGTCAGGTTGCGAAGGGCTATTTTTAAATAATTTCTAAGCATAAAATTGCGATTTAAATTTTCGCGAAACCACCTGGGAGTGGTTTGCTGGTACGAAATTACAGGCGCAAATTGGGCCTGGCGTCCCAAGTTATAAGATAAGTCCTCTTTTCTAAGTTCGTTTTTAAGTTCCACCGGGCTTTTCCCTGTCATTTGTTTAAAGATGCGGTTAAAGGTGGCTTTAGAATTAAATCCTGATTCATAGGCGATGCCGAGCAGGGTTATATGGTCAAAAGCAGGGTTCTGCATTTTTTTAACCACATCCGCAACACGATATTCATTAACAAAATCATTAAAGCTTTTTTTCAGCGCGGTGTTGATGATGCGTGATAGTTCATGAGTAGTCAGTTCAAGTTTTTCAGCAAGTAAGGTCAAGCTCAGTTCGGGGTACTGGTAATACCGGCCGGTTTGCATGGCTTTCTTTAGCCAAATGCCCCTTTGCCTCATTTCCGCAGGGAGCGGTGGTTTTGAAGTTGGAGCCGGAGCCACTAGTGCGCCGGCCTCCGGCCTTAAAAAGGCCACGACCGCCATCCAGATAGCCATTACCGCTAAAACCAGGTAGAAAGGATAATAAGCACGGATGCCTAAATGGTTATGGTAATAAAAATAATCTATCGCTTTAAAAGGTGTCCACAATAACCACAAAAGGCCGAAATACAACAGTAAGCGATGCAGCCAGCGAAATTCGTAATGGTACCGGTCGCCCCCGTTAAATTTTTGCCGCCGGTAATAGCGTTTTATCTGCCGGAGAGCCAGGTAAAGATAAATGATAACCGAGACACCCGCCAGAAACGGCAATACCGGGTTCAACAGGATGGTTTGTTCCAGTAACGCCGGCACGAAATGCAGTAGATCCCCGGGCCTGAACTTATATTCCGGCCGGGTTAATTTTAATACATAAAAAAAGATCAGGGGCCCAGGCGCCAGCAAAAATTGCAGGGGCAGCCGGCTCCAATAAGGGAAGTAAGCCGATAAACCGATGTCGGTGCCTAATAGCCTGACGCTTGACAAAACAACAACTAACATTGCCAGGGCCAAAAACCTGTTTGCCGGCCGGTTTATTTTTTTGGCGAACCATAAAAAAACGGCAACAGTCAACCCGATAAATATCGCTCCCTGAAATGCGACATCGTACAGGTTAATATGCAAGTTATATGTCCTCAATCCGCTATAAAAATCAACAGCTATTCCGCTGTCCCAAGTCTCCGACTTCGGACAGCGATCAGCGGTTCCGGAAGACTATGGTCATGGGGGTTTTGAATTAAGTGCGCTGTCTTCGTTTATCCGCCACCCGGCTATCGAACTACAGTGATAGCATAGGCCGCAGCGTTATGTATTCCATCACTTAGATATACAGCCTCGCCATTCTTCCAATATTTGGCGATATTGCATTTCGCCCCCCACTCTTCGCCTGCTATATAGACATCGCTGCCTGCGACGGCAATTGCCTCGGCATATCCGTTACGCACACGTTTTTCGGAACTAAGGGTTATTCCTTTGCCGTTTTTCCAGTATTTAGGGGCCAGGTTATGGTCGTCCCCTTCCTCGGCTCCTGTTACGTATACATCGTTGCCCGACACCGTGATTGCGCGTGAGCACCCGCCGATACCTTGTTCATCACTCAGATTTATCTCGTTACCATTTTTCCAATACTTTACAACGAAACCAAATTTTCCATGCTGCTGGCCTGCCACATAAACATCATTGCCGACAACTGCAATGCCACTGGCGAAAGCTTCCTTGTCCTTTGGGCTAAGCAGCATGGCTTTCCCGTTTTTCCAATATTTTGCTACACAGGAACGTAAATTGTGCATATCTTGTTCATATCCGGCTACATAGACATCGCTGCCCGAAACAGCAATTGCATTTGTCGGGTCATAATGACTGTCATCGCTAAGACTTACCGCTGTGCCATTTTTCCAGTATTTGGCAACAAAATAACCCTTACTGCTCTTTTCATGACCAACTACGTAAATATCATGGCCCACAACTGTTATGCCGGTTGCCGAGGCTTCATTATTTCCATCGGTCAGATTTACCGCTATTCCATTCTTCCAATAAGTGGCTACATTATGCCTTTTTTCGTTATACACTTCACCCGATACATACACATCTTTCCCAACAACAACTATACCTGTCGCTTTGCCTTGATGCGTCCCATCTGTAAGATATACTGGCTTTCCGTTTTTCCAATAGATAGGGATATAATTGTTTTTGCCATCATAAGCGAAGCCCGCTACATAAACATCTGCGCGTTTGGCAACAGCCCTTAAAGCAGGCGCACTGTTTATCCCGGAAGCAGCAGTGTTACTGTATAACTGTACCGCCACGATCACTAAAGATAAACTGAAAATAGTTTTTAATGCTTTTCGCCAGGTCATATTAAAAGTGTCTGGTTACTCTCTATAATGATAGGTTTCCGGTAACGTGAGTAACATGTTAAAGATATATATACATTATAATATTCAATTCACGAAAGTGAAGATTTCTGTCTGTTTGGGTGGCAGAAAATCATAACCCATAAAAAAGCTCCGCAGACGTGCGAGGCTTTTTACCCAATGGTTCAAACGAGTCCATCTACTGCCTCGCCGAAAATATTAGCCTTTATTCATTCCTCAACCCCGTCACCTGGTTTGCAGTAGCCGATCTGATTGTCCGGAAACCCAGCGAAAGGTGTTATTACCAATCTCTCTCCCTTATAGCCTCTTCAGTATCTATGTCGATCTCAAAATATTCAAGTATTCTTTGCACTGTCTCGCCGATGGATTCTCTCGCACCTGTTTCAATCTCACTGTCGTTCTCGTAAAATTCATCCTCAAGCGCATTTATACTTAATGTCATTTTATCAAAGGCTTCCTGTATTTCGTCTGTCCCATGGTCTCCCTCTTCAATAAATACAACTACTTCTTTAATGACATTCTTAACCTTGTCAACAAGAAAGTTAGGGAAATACTGATCGGCATACATTTCCGGCAGATATTTAAAATCTTCGGGCAGCTTTTTATTACTCATAAGGGATTTTTTTTACCATTTCAAATATAAAAAAGATTCTTCCAATTTTTGCAGCGCAGGCCTATCGGTGCGCCAGCGAAAGTTGATGTCAATTCGTATGCCGTTCCTGGTACCACCGCTGGGATTTTTGGTGTGCGTATAAGCGTAAAGCGTGACCGCCGCTCCTGCCTGCCGGCAGGCAGGAGCGGCCGGAATGCCCCAAACGTCCATGCAAACTTTTCACCCCCCGCTGCTTCACTCCTCCGGCTGATATTGTTTCTTCACATATTGCAGCAGGGCCACGGCATCGGCTTTTACCATTTTAGTGCTGTTGACCATCTCCCTTGTGATCACGCTGGTGAGCACCATATCGGCGGCAAGCTGGTCAAGGTCTTCCTGTTTCAGGTTACGCATTTTGGCGGTGGGCCGGCCTGTGCTGTCAAAAGCGGCGATCATATTCGGCGGGGTAAGGTGCTGCGTTAAAAACGGGTCGAGGTAAACGCGCTGGTATTGCAGGTTTATTTCCCGGTCGGTATTTAACAGATCGATGTGTTTTTCGTACTGCGCAAAAAAGCGGATGATCTCCGAATTGCTGAATTGCTTCAGGTGAACCTGGTTTTTAATGGCCGCGATAGCGCCGAGCGATGGATGAAATATCCACATGCTGTGCGAGTTGGCCGCCATTTTTTGAATGCGCCGGGTATCAGTTGTTGCCAGGGGTTGCTGTGCCAGGTTAATCAGCGTATCGTTGTAGTGCAGTATTTGGGTTTCTTCGGCAATGTTATGGCTCAGCTGTGCGGTGTCGGTCTTCAGGTCCTGCACCAATTGGGCGGTAAGGTGTTTTACCTGCTCGTTGTTGTCGATGGCCTCGCGGATGTTTTCGGCAATAAAGCCCATCATTACGGCAATAAATATCATAAAACCCTCCAGCAGGTATTCTTTAAAAGGCTTGGGGTTATGCTCCAGTTGGGGGTGGTGGTGTACTTCCATGGTTTCAGTTGGCAGTTTGGCGTTTGCAATTGGCGGCGTTTGTGTATCAGGTTCCGGCGGTTCTGCAACCGGCCGGGCTTTGGGTGCAGGTTTGTTTTCCGCGGAAGCCGTTTTAGGCTTCGGATTTTGGACCCTTGGTTTGCGCGTCGCTTTAGGGGCTCCGGCAGCGGGCCCGTTGCTCCCCGTAGTCGTATTTTTCCGGACGCTTTTACTCATAAACGCCCAAATCTATGATTTTGGCAAAACGGTTGCGCAAAAATTTAAAAAATGACGAAGAAGGAGCCTTGGGTCTTCAGTAACAGCAGGCAGTTATCCCACCCCATCAGGTAAAAAAAAGCCGCCCGGGCTTTACCCAGGGCGGTTTAAATTGACCTTTCTCAACCTCAGCAAATCTCTATTCGTTGGTCAATATCACTTTCAAAGCCTTCTCCTTTGCCGCATTACCAAAAGTATCATAGGCCGCCATAATATCATTTAGCTTAAAATGATGGGTGATCAGCCGGCTGGGCTGCAGTTTATTTCCCTGTACGGTTTTCAGCAGCATCGGGGTCGAAACGGTATCCACCAGGCGCGTGGTGATGGTTATATTTTGCGCCCACAGCTTCTCCAGGTGAAGCTCCACGCTTTTGCCATGCACGCCAATGTTGGCAATAACGCCGCCCGGCGCAATAATTTCTTCGCAAAGCTCAAATGATGCCGGTACGCCAACGGCTTCAATGGCAACATCCACTCCCCTGCCCTCCGTTAAGCTCTTTATTTTCTCAACGGCATTTTCCTTCATAAAGTTGATGGTACCGGTAGCGCCAAAAGTTTTTGATAATTCCAGGCGGTTTTCGTCGCTGTCGATCATGATGATCTCCGACGGCGAATAAAACTGAGCGGTGAGCAATGATGCCAGCCCGATAGGCCCCGATCCGACGATGGCCACCACATCTCCCGGCTTAACCCTGCCGTTCAATACGCCGCACTCAAAACCGGTAGGTAAAATATCGCTTAACATCACCAGTGCTTCTTCATCCGCCCCGGCCGGGATGGGGTAAAGGCTGTTATCGGCATGGGGTATGCGTACATATTCCGCCTGTGTGCCGTCAATCAGGTGGCCCAGTATCCAGCCGCCGTCCTCGCAATGCGAGTACATGCCCTTTTTGCAATAACCGCATTTGCCGCACGACGTAATGCACGAAATGAGCACATGCTGGCCGGGCTTAAAGTTGCTCACCGCGCCGCCAACGGCCTCAATTACGCCCACGCCTTCGTGGCCTATGATCCGGCCGTCGGTAACCTCGGGTACATCGCCCTTCATGATGTGCAGGTCGGTGCCGCAAATGGTGGTTTTAATTATTTTCACGATGGCGTCGGTAGGTTTCAGGATAACCGGTTTTGGTTTTTCTTCCCATGCTTTTTTGCCGGCGCCGTGGTAAACTAATGCGTTCATGGTGTCGCTTTTGATGATTCTGCCGGCATCTGTGGGTTCTGCAATTACCTGTGTTGGTTTTTCTTCCAGGGTCTCGATGCCGTCGCCGTGGTAAACCAAATCGTTCATGCTGTCGTTTTTCATGGTTTAATAAAATTTTACCATACAAAAATGAGCTATCCGGGCCGGCTTAAAAATGATCTTTATCAGTATTATAAGTGACATCAGGCTATTTTCGGGTATAAGTAGAGTTGTTTTTTTGTAACTGTGAGATTGTTTACTGATGGGGATCGATTTTGAGATGGCGAATATAATTGTCAGGTAGCAATGGGTTTGAGACCTTGCGTGTTCGAATCGTTAATCTTCCCTCTTTCCCGCTTGCGGAAGAGAGGGTGGTCGAGCGCAGCGATGACCGGGTGAGTCGACACCGAGCGACATTACCGCCAGTGCATTAGCGCAAATGTCCACCAAGCATGGCACCGCTAATTCAATGACCAGCGATATTCTTTTAAATATCTGTTTTAAACACTTGTTTAATAAATTTGTTTAACATATGTTTGCACAGAATTTAATCCGGTAATGGCTAAACAAAAGATCGACATCTCGACAGAGGAAAAGCTTAAAGAAGCTGCGCGAACGGTATTCACCCAAAAAGGCTATGCCGCCACCAAAGTGCGCGATATTGCCGCGGAAGCCAATATAAACCTTGCATTGGTTAATTATTATTTCCGCAGTAAGGAGAAGTTGTTTGAGCTGATCATGACCGAGACGATTCAAAAGCTTTTTGAAAAGATAAGGCCGATCATTTACGATGAAACCACTACCATCACGGCGAAAATCGAAAGCATTGTCGACCACTACCTGGAGCTGCTGATCGCAAACCCGGATTTCCCGCTTTTTATAGTAAATGAGCTGATGTCGGGGGCAAAACGGTTGCCTATTATGACCGACAACGGCAAAATGTTCCTCAACTCGTACTTTGTAAAACAGCTGGCTGCGCTGCATACCGAAGGTAAAATAAAGTTTCACCCGGTAAATGTGATGATGAACATGATCGGCCTGATCATATTCCCTTTCCTGGCCAGGCCATTGATCCTGAGATCAGGGGCATTGGGCGAGGCTGAGTTTCGGGCAATTGTGGAGGAGCGTAAAAAACTGATCCCCTTATGGCTTACACAGATCATCAACCTTTAAATATTGGTTTTGAAATAATAATAATGTGTTTAACGACTAAAAAACAATGAAAGAAGCTCACGTAAAGCGCCGGGCCGTGCGATTCCCCTCTTGAGAGGGGGGAGGGGTGTGTTGACAGGCATGTTGGCTAACACACCCCCGCCATTACACGTCCCGCCGCACCCCCTCTCGAGAGGGGAGCTATCGTAACGCTCACATTATCAATTAGTTTAATAATAATAAAGAAAATATGTCAATGCAGTACTTAAAAAAAAGCCGATGGCTTAAAAACATGATACTGTTAATAGCAGCAAGCACCTTTATAACGGCAGTAAACGGACAATCACTGACGATACAGGAATGTTACCAGTTGGCGCGTAAAAATTATCCGCTAATAAAACAGCGCGACCTGATCACTAAAACAAAGGAGTATTCGGTATCCAACGCGTCAAAAGGTTACCTGCCGGCATTTTCCGTTAACGGGCAGGCCACTTACCAATCTGCGGTTACCACCTTTCCGTTTACCATTCCTGTTAAAGGGTTCACCCTGCCCAACTATAGTAAAGATCAGTATAAAATATACGGCGAGCTTGACCAGGTGATCTATGACGGCGGCGCGATCAAAAACCAGAAACAAACCGCCGAGGCCAATGAAATGATCCAGCAGCAAAGCCTGGATGTGCAGTTGTACGCGCTTTATGACAGGGTAAACCAATTGTTTTTTGGCGCGCTGCTGATTGATGAGCAATTAAAACAAAACAGCCTTTTACAGCAGGATGTGCAAAATGGCCTCGACAAAACCAAAGCAATGGTGGCCAACGGGGTAGCGTACCGCAGCAGCGCGGATGAACTGCAGGCGCAGCTGCTGCAAACCGATCAGTCCAAAATTGAATTGCTGTCAGCAAAAAAGGCTTACCTGGATATGCTGGGTATTTTTATCAACAAGCCGCTTGATGACAATACCGTGCTTGAAAAACCCGGCGAACCCATAACCGCCGACACGATTAGCCGCCCTGAACTGGCATCGTATGAATACCAGAAAAAAACCGCCGACCTGCAATACAACCTGCTGAAGGCGCAATTGCTGCCCCGGGTGGGCTTTTTTGTACAGGGTGGTTACGGCCGGCCGGCATTAAACTTCCTGGATAATAATTTTGCAGGTTACTATATCGGCGGCTTAAAGCTCACCTGGAACCTTGGCGGCCTGTACACCCTTAAAAACCAGCGACGCATACTGGACATCAATAAGCAAACGCTTGATATCCAAAAAGAGACTTTCCTGTTTAATACCGGCCTGGCCCAAAAACAGCAAAGTGCGGATATTGCCAAATATCAGCAGTTAGTGAAAACCGACGACCAGATCATCGCCATGCGCGAGTCGGTTAAAAAAGCAGCAAGCGCACAGCTGGAGAATGGCGTATTAAGCGCTCACGACTATATTAACCAGGTAAACGCCGAAGACCAGGCCCGGCAGAACCGCATCCTGCACGAAATGCAGTTACTGCAGGAACAATACAACTACCAGAATACCATTGGAAATATCAGCATCAACAAACCATAAACGTTTTAGCTAACCGACAGATGAAAACCCGGATATTACTATACCTTGCCCTGTTACCCGCTATAATGGCGGGATGCAGTTCGAACAATAACACATCAGACGCCGAGGGAACCTTTGAAGCCGATGAAGTGATCGTTTCGGCCGAAGTCCCCGGCAAGATCATGACGCTAAACCTGGACGAAGGCTCAGTGCTGAAAAAAGACAGCCTTGTGGGCGAGATCGATTCCATTCCGCTTCAATTGCAAAAGGCGCAAATAGAGGCCTCCATTAGCGCGCTACACCAAAAAACGATGGATGTTGCGCCACAAGTAAAACTGTTGCAGGACCAGATAGCCGTTCAAAAAACACAGCTGGCCAACGCCATCATGGAACGCGCCCGCACCGAGAGGCTGATCAAAGCCGACGCTGCAACCACCAAGCAACTGGACGACTGGAACAATCAAATAGATGTGCTAAAAAAACAAATGGCCGTTAATGAGCAGCAAATAAATGTGCAGGAAACCAGCACCGGTACACAAAACAGTTCGGTTTTAAGCGAGTCGAAACCATTGCGCCAGTCGGTCGCCCAAATTGAGGACCAGTTGAAGCGCGCCAATATCAAAAACCCGGTTAGCGGTACAGTATTAACCAAATACGCCATGGCGGGCGAAGAGACGGCCGCGGGCAAAGCTTTATACAAGATTGCCGATCTGTCGGTGATCACCCTGCGGGTTTATATTACGGGGACACAGGTAGCGCAGGTAAAACTGGGCCAAAAAGTAAGGGTACTGGTGGACAGCACAGCCACCACCTACCGCACCTATCCTGGCATTGTCACTTTTATATCAGACAAAGCGGAATTTACGCCCAAAACCATCCAAACCAAAGATGAGCGCGCCAACCTGGTTTACGCGGTAAAAATTCACGTAAAAAACGACGGCTACCTGAAGATAGGCATGTACGGCGAAGTAAAGTTTTAAAAACCTCACCCAACCCTCTCCAAAAGAGAGGGCTAAAAAGGCAATTGGGCTGAGGTCTAACCTTGTCAAAAAGTCCTCTCCTTTAGAGAGGATTTAGGTGAGGCGAACGAATGCACGAGTTAAAAAAAAACACAACTAACTAAATACCAATGCAGCCCGTTGTAGTTGAAAATATCGTTCAGAATTATCAAACCAAAAAAGCAGTGGTGGAAGCCTTGAAGGGTATTTCATTTACGGTTGACCGGGGCGAGATATTTGGCATTATCGGCCCTGACGGCGCGGGCAAAACTTCCTTGTTCCGTATCCTGACCACCCTCCTGCTGGCCGAAAGCGGCAAAGCTACTGTCGACGGATTTGATGTGGTGAAGGATTTTAAACAGATACGCAACCGCATCGGCTACATGCCCGGCCGCTTTTCGTTGTACCAGGATCTTTCGGTACAGGAAAACCTGGAGTTTTTCGCTACCATCTTTAACACCACCATACGGCAAAATTACGACCTGATAAAAGATATTTACCAGCAGATAGAGCCCTTTAAGGACCGCAAGGCCGGCGCCCTTTCAGGCGGCATGAAGCAAAAGCTGGCTTTGAGCTGCGCGCTGATACACAAGCCATCCGTTTTGTTTTTGGACGAGCCGACCACCGGCGTCGATGCGGTATCGCGCAAAGAGTTTTGGGAAATGCTGCACCGGCTGAAACAGCAGGGCATCACCATCCTGGTTTCCACAGCCTATATGGACGAGGCCAGCCTGTGCGACCGCGTAGCGCTCATTCAAAAAGGTGAGTTGTTGTCGGTTGACACGCCGCGGGCGATCATCAGCCGGTTTAAAAAACCTTTGTGGGCCATCAGGGCAAACGAGATGTTTAAATTGATGAACGCGATAAACGACGATCCATCGGTTGAAAGTTGTTATCCCTTCGGCCAATATCATCATGTGGTTTTTAAAACGCAGGAAAACAGCAAACAAAAACTGGAAAGCATAGCGAAAGATGGGGATTATACGGATGTGGAGATAAAACCCATCGAACCAAACATCGAAGACTGTTTTATGGCATTAATGACCAATTAAAAATGGCGACCGAAAAAGTGATCACAGCCAGGGACCTCACCAAACGCTTCGGCAGCTTTATCGCTGTGGACCACATCTCTTTTGAAGTGGAGAAGGGCGAGATATTTGGCTTCCTGGGTGCAAACGGCGCCGGGAAAACTACAGCCATGCGCATGCTTTGCGGTTTGCTGTTGCCAACTTCGGGCGCAGCAACGGTGGCCGGCTTTGACGTTTTTAAACAGACCGAGCAGATTAAAAAAAATATCGGCTATATGAGTCAGAAATTTTCGTTATACGAAGACCTGACCGTTGCCGAGAATATCCGTTTTTATGGCGGAATATATGGCCTTACCGATGAACGCATCACGCAGAAAAGTGCCATGCTGATCAAACAGCTGCACCTGGACGGCCAGGAAAAAACGCTGGTGCGCGACCTGCCCCTGGGCTGGAAACAAAAGCTCGCTTTTTCTATCGCCATTGTTCACGACCCGGCTATTGTTTTTTTAGACGAGCCAACCGGCGGCGTTGACCCGGTTACCCGGCGGGAGTTTTGGGGGCTGATCTATGAAGCATCGGCACGCGGTATTACCATTTTCGTTACCACGCATTATATGGACGAGGCTGAATATTGTAACCGGGTGTCCATTATGGTTGATGGGCGGATGGACGCTATCGGCTCGCCGGCGCAATTGATGAAAGATTATTCAGCAAACTCGATGGATGAAGTGTTTTTGCAATTGGCAAGGAAAGCGGTTCGAAGCGGAGATTAGCAACCCGGTGGTGGAATTAACCACAAAGGGCGTAAAGATCTCACAAAGGCCACAAAGCCTGAATGTTGGTAAAAATGATTTAAAAACATAAACAAAAATTCTTTGCGACACCTTTGTGGCCTTTGCGGTTAAAAGTAGCGGAATTTAAACCACAGAGAACACAGAGGTTTCACAGAGGCCACAAAGCCGAGATAGTGAACGTTGGTAATAAAAATAAATAAAAACTCTGTGCCACTTTGTGCCTCCTTTGTGTCCTCCGTGGTTAAAAAAGAGTAATGTAAGGGTAATGTAAACGATGAGACAATTTTTGATTTTCGTTAAAAAGGAGTGGCTCCATATCTGGAGAGACAGGCGCACGCTGTTTATCTTGATCTGGATGCCTATCGTGCAGATCATTTTATATGGCTTCGCGCTCACCAACGAGGTTAAAAACTCAAACATCGCCATTTTCGATCAATCGAGGGATGTTGCCAGCAAAGCAATTTCAGACGAGATAGCTGCCAGCCGTTACTTTAACCTGGTAAAAAATGTCTATTCGTATAAGGACATCGGCGCTACCTTTCGCCAGGGCAAGATCAGGATGGCTATCGTTTTCCCCGAAAATTTCAGCTATGAACTTTTGCATACCAATAATGCGCAAATTCAACTTATCGCCGATGCATCCGACCCAAACACGGCCAATACGCTTACTAACTACGCTGCAGCTATCATTAATGATTACCAGCAGTCCCTAAATCAAAACCAGCAGCTGCCCTATACCATCAAGGCGCAGGTGCGCATGCTGTACAACCCCGAGTTAAAGGGCGCTTATGGTTTTGTGCCGGGTGTAATGGCCCTGGTACTGATGCTGGTTTGCGCCATGATGACCTCGATAGCTATCGTACGCGAAAAAGAAATGGGCACTATGGAGGTGATCCTTGTTTCGCCACTGCAACCCTTCCGCATTATCATCGCCAAAACGGTGCCCTACCTGTTTGTGTCGTTACTTAACATCATCAGCATTTTATTATTAAGCGTATATGTTTTAGATGTGCCCATCCGCGGCAGTTTAACCTTGCTGATGGCCGAAAGCACGTTGTTTACCATCACTTCGCTGTCGGTAGGCATTCTCATCTCCAACAGCGCCAAAACGCAGCAGGCAGCCATGTTTGCCTCAATGATGAGCTTGTTTTTGCCCACGTTGTTGTTCAGCGGTTTCCTTTTCCCTATTGAAAATATGCCGCTGCCTTTGCAGATATTATCCAATGTAGTGCCGTCGAAGTGGTATTATATCATCATAAAAGACATCATGATAAAAGGCCTCGGCTTTACCGCTGTTTGGAAGGAAACGCTGATACTGGTGGGGATGACTGCCGCTTTGCTGGGCATCAGTATTCGTAAATTTAAAATCAGGCTGGCATGAGGATGTTAAAATTTTTATTACAAAAAGAGCTGAAGCAGATATTCCGCGATCCGGCGATCATCGTGATCTTGTTTATCATGCCTACTATCCAGTTGCTGATACTGCCGGCCGCTGCCGACTACGAGATCAAAAACATTAACCTCGGCGTCGTAGATCATGACCATTCGGACTATTCCCGGCAAATGATCGAAAAGATCACTTCTTCTGGTTATTTCAGGCTGAGGGATTACAGCCCATCGTTTAAACAAGGGTTAAAAGCGATCGAGACCGACAAAACCGATCTTATCCTCGAAATACCCGCCCACTTTGAGCGCGACCTGGTAAAAGATAACGAATCGACCTTATTTGTAGCCGTGGATGCCATTAACGGCGTAAAGGCGGGCCTTGGGGGCGCCTATTTGCAACAGATCATAGCCGAATATAACCAGCAGGTGAGGATGCAATGGATACAGGCGCCGCGCATGAACCCGCAGCCCGCTATTGACGTTACCTCGGCCGACTGGTACAACCCGCACATGAATTACAAAGCTTTTATGGTGCCGGGTATACTGGTGATGCTGGTTACCATGATCGGTTCTTCATTCGCCTCAAACAACATTGTACGCGAAAAGGAAATGGGCACCATCGAGCAGATCAACGTTAGCCCCATCAAAAAATACCAGTTTATTTTAGGTAAGCTTATCCCCTTCTGGCTGCTGGCGCTCAGTGTGCTCACCATCGGGCTGATCATTGCACGGGTGGTTTATGGTATTGTGCCGGTGGGCAGCTATTTAACCGTTTATGCGTTTGCCTCCATTTACCTGGTGGCAGTTTTGGGTTTAGGATTGCTCCTGTCAACTTATGCGCAAACCCAACAACAATCCATGCTGGTATCGTTTTTTGTAACGATGATTTTTAACCTGATGAGCGGCCTGTACACGCCCATCGAAAGTATGCCAATGTGGGCGCAATGGATCACCCGGTTTAACCCCGTAAGCTATTTTATCGAGGTGATGCGCATGGTGGTGCTAAAAGGCAGCAGCCTGGGCGACATACGGTTCCATATCTTTATCATCATCGGCTTCGCTATATTTTTCAATAGCTGGGCTATATTTAACTATAGTAAGCGGGTTGGGTAACATTTACCGGAACAATCTTACCGCATCGGGAGCCTTAAAGAAGCGTTGTCGATAACCAACAGCCAGTCCTCACTGGTAGGCGCAGTAAATTGGGTGGCATGATCTGCCGGCAATATGCCAATCGCCCGCGCCTCCCCTGTCCGTGGATCGTACCACCATGCGTTTGCAGTCCTGATGTTCAGGGCTTTCAGGTCGATATCGATGGTATGCCCTACCGGCAAATAAGCCATATACGTGCTGTTATCTGATGCCTTTGCGGCGCATACCCAGGAAATGTTGCCATATTCGCCTCTCCCGCCGGTTATTACCAGGTTGCCCGTATCCGGGATCAATTTTTCCCAGGCCCTCCGTTTAAAAACCTCGAAACAATACATGGCTTCGTCCATGCCCTCGGTGCTCATCAAGCTTTGCCAGTTTTTAAAATAATAGCCCGGATTTTCTTTCGTACCTGGCGAAAAGCTGGTGCCTGCACAGCCGCTCAGCAAACCGTCGTAATTCTTGCGGCGTATCCACTGGTAATTTTCGTTATCCTCTTTGTGCGGGATATCGTGCTCGTAGCTTTGGTCGAGCTGAATGATCATTTTGCCCTTTGCATATTGTTTCAGATCGGCATTATATTGGGGGGCATTTTTGCCAAGATCGGTCTCTACCCATTCATACAAGCCGTCAATATCAATATACTTTGCATACAAAGTGTTTGACGTCGACCAGGTATTGGTTGATTCAAAATGCCCGGTCCAAAGGTGGCTTTTGTCAAAATGTTTGATGCCCTTTATGATGGTGTCCAGGTGTGCGTTTAACTCCCCGGTAGCGCTATTGTCGCCACCTGCTATCCAGATGATATTATTAAAATCTTTATACCTTTCGCCCAAAAACTTTCCATATAGGTAACTCTTGTCAACGCTATTAGTGGAACTCAACATCTTCGGCCACCAGCCCTGGTTCGGATCGCCCTTGTAACCCAGGTAGCAGGGCACCAATAAAACTAAAATGTTCTTTTCAGCGGCCATCCGCAAAAACCGGTCGGCGTGGTCAAAGTAATTGGTATTATAGGTGGAGAAATCCCACTTTTTGTTGAACGGGCTTACACCCTGCCAGTTGGGCGGGTCGCCGGCAAATCGGGTATCATACGAGATGATGCTCACCATCACGGTGTTAAAACCCTTCTTTTTAATGCTGTCTAAGTATGCAGATTCATCAACTTCGGATATAGCCTGTATTAGCCCCCACGCCGAAATCTCCTTTATCAAAAAGGGCTTGTTTTGGCCATCGGTTAAATACCGCTGGTTTGTGCTTATTTTAAGGGGAAAGCTTGCAGTTTGTGCACGGACGCTGCTGTATACCAACAACAATAGCCCCAAAACGAAAACCGGCGCCACGAAACGCCGGAAAAAAGTCAAATACTGATTTGGTTTCATTAGCAAAGCGAAATAGCTACCGAAGTTGCTGTTTTCTTTCCGCTAATTCAAATTTAACAAGCGTTAACTGTGCGCATGTTGCAGGTTTGAGGGCTGCTGCCTTAGTTTCTCGTAAAGCAATATTACCTTGCGCTGAAAGGCCGCAATTTCCGATTCAAGGTCCGAAACTCTCTTTTTGGCCAAATTTAAGTTGGTTTCCTTTTGGGCAACTTCCTCAAAATCAAGTACCCATAACTGCACTAAATTCACCCCAAAAATGTGGGCAATTTGTTCCAGGCGCGACAGGTTAACATCCGTAACACCGGTTTCTATTTTTGACAGTGCCGAGGTAGAAATACCCAGCCGGTGGGCCGCGTCCCTGAGGCTCCAACCTGCTTTTAACCGCAATATGCGGATATTTTGACCAACTGTGAGAAGCGAAGTACGATCGTCGTTCATGGCTGCTATTTATATCAAGTGAATAATACAACGATCATCATTCAAACCTGATGCCAATATTAATTTAACTAATAATCAAGCCGGAAATTTGTGCGGGGCGTGAAAATGCGGTCAGCTTCGGGGAACTATTTCCGCTAATTATGATAAAACGCCCTTAAATGTTTTTGTAAACGATTTAAATCAATAAATTCAGATCATAATTGGCGTGATCAAAAAAATGTACAGTTATGAGCGATGACGAGCTAAACAAGGAGTTTGAAACGATCTCGGTGAAATTAAAATCCTATCTGCTAAGGCTTACCGCAAGTGTTGCCGACGCGGAAGACCTGGTGCAGGATACCTATTTAAAAGCCCGCGATAAGCTAAGCTCTTTCAAAGGGGAGTCCGGTTTGAAAACCTGGCTGTTTACCATCGCCACTAACCTGGCAAAAGACAACCTGCGGGCGCGGCGGCGCTGGCCGGAAAATGTAACGGATATTGCCAGGGCATCGGCAATGGCCGATGAAGCGTTTTTTGAAAAAGCAATGCACATCAGGACCACCTCGCCGACCGGACAGTTTGAGGCAAAGGAACATATCGCATTTTGCTTTACCTGTATTTCAAAGTCGTTGCCGCTTGAACAACAGCTGTGCATTTTTTTAAAGGAGATGTACGAATTTAAAGTGATCGAAATAGCGACGATATTAAACACTACCCAGGCCATGATCAAGTACTACTTAAACGCCGGCCGCAACAAAATGATCTCCATTTTCGATGGCCGGTGTGCTTTGATCAATAAAAAAGGCGTATGCCACCAATGTTCGGAATTAAACGGCATCTTTAATCCTAAGCAAAACACACAACAGGAATTAATGAAGATCGAACTGGTGCAGCAGGCCGAAAAGAGATCAAAAAAGCAATTATTCTCGCTGCGGACAAAAATACTGAGAGAAATTGATCCCTTTAAGTCGAAAGCATCGGAGCTGCAATTGCACCACCTGGAATACGACCGGAAGGTGATGGAAAAATATTTAGAAAAAAATGCCGGTTCGCCTATCATTTCAGCTCACCCAATCGTCTAAACATAAAGATCATGAAAATAGTAAAGGTTACCTATACATCAAAGGCAGATTACGCGGGGCAAAACCAGGATAACATCAAAAAGGTAATGACGGATCTGCGCCGGCTGGATCATCCCGGTATATTTTATCACGTTTGCCTGGGCGCCGACGGAAAAACATTTACCCATACCGCATTTTTTGAACAAGACGAATATCAGCAGGTGCTTTTTGACCTGGCTTCTTTTCAAACATTTCAGCGGGAGCTTAAAGCCAGCGGCCCTGAAGTGCCGCCGGCGCAGGAGTTTTTAACGCTGGTTGGATCTTCAAAGCCCATTTTTTAATTATACTTTTTATTAAGATATGAAAAACCAGGTCGGCACAAAAGAAAGCCCTGCGTTATTAAAAACACCGCCCCTGACATCCGAATATACCATGCATTTAGACATCAAAGACGGCAAAGAAATCCTGGTGTGCACCGTGGGGAAAACAGTGCTGCATTACGACTACCGCTGCCTGGCCGACTTGCACGAAATGTTAAAAAAGCACGGCGACTGGATGGAACTGGGCAGCGCTGACGAACAAAAACCGGCTAAAGATGGAACGGTGGAAGCATGGGGGCGGTCAGCAGACAACCCTGCAGGTGGTTGGTATGGCCTGAAAAAAGGCCTGCGCGGCCGATTTGGCATGTACATTCCTCCGCTGATGGAGCACCTGGGATTGGCCGAAGTAACGCACGATCCGAAAGGAAATAAGATGCGGGCAATTTAGGCGAAATGGAATAGTTTGCTTAATCAGCGCACATACTCCAGCTATAGACTACGAATCATGAACTATGAACCATGAACTAATTGCTCAGCGGCATGGTAAACTTAAAGCAGGTGCCTTTACCTTCTTCGCTCTCGATAGCGATTGCGCCGCCGTGCTGGGCAACGAAATCTTTGATCAGTATAAAGCCCAAGCCTGAGCCCCGTTCCTGCTCAGTACCTAATAATGAGGGCGAGGCGGCATCGGTTAGCAAACGGCGCCTGGTTTCTTCCGACATACCCACGCCATTATCCTGAATGCAAATTTCGACCATGGATTCAAGCGGGTTGGCGGTAACCTGTATCACACCTCCGCCACGCGGGGTAAACTTGATGGAATTGGTAACGATGTTTTGTAAGATCGACCGCAGCATGAGCGAATCGGCGTGTATATAAATATCGTCAGGTATCTGGTTGTCAAATTTGATGGACTTTTGTATTGCCCCGGCCTTTAACAATTCAAGGGATTCATTAATGCCCTTATAAAGGTGGAGCTTCTCCGGATTAAATTTAGTTTTTTCACGTTGTTTCTTGGCCCACTCAACCAGCTCATTCAGCTGCTGCAGGATTTTATTTGATGTACGATTGATAATGCCCGCGTACATTTTAATATCCTTAGGGCTGATGTTATCGATATTGCTGTTAAGATTTTGGGATGACAGCAACAACGAGGTAAGCGGATTTCGCAGATCATGCGATATAACCGATAAAAATTTATCCTTCGATAAGTTTAACGCCTTCAATTCTTTATTCAGGTTTTCCAGCTCCACCGTTCGTTCCAGCACGCGCTCCTCCAATTCGCGGTTCAGTAACATCAGGTCGTTGTTGGCTTCCTGCAGGCGCTCTTCCTGCCGCCTTAACAGCCGGTTTTTTTTGTACAGCTCAACAAAAACGGACACCTTCGAGCGAAGCACTTCCGGTTTAAACGGCTTCCTGATAAAATCGACCGCTCCCGCCTGGTAGCCCTTAAACATGGCTTCTTCTTCATAGTCGTGGGCTGTGATAAAGATGATGGGAATATGTTTTAACTTATCACGCTGATAGATCAGCTCCGCAGTTTCATAACCGTCCATTATCGGCATTTTTACATCGAGCAGGATCAGGGAAAATTCGTCTTCGTGTAAAAGTATCCTTAAGGCTTCCCGCCCTGAGCTGGCCCGGTAAAAAGTGTACTGTCCATTCTCCAGCACGATTTCCATCGATACCAGGTTATTTTCATTATCATCAACCAGCAGAATTTTAATGGCCGTGTCCGGAATCATAGGGTTCGTGTCGCGTTGCTTAAGTCTAAGTTAATAACCGTGGTAATTGTTTTAGTTTTGTAATCAAATCGTTGCAAATGCACAAGCAGTGTCGCCGCGCATTTACAACGATAATTTTAACCCGGTTATTATTTGATCAGCCAAACGCGCATCAAAGATAGTAATTGGTCTGTTTTTACCGGCTTGGTGATATAATCAGAAGCCCCCGAAGCAATACATTTTTGCCTGTCGCCCAGCATCGCCTTTGCCGTAACGGCTATAATAGGCAGGTTTTTATGTTTTGGCTCCTTCCGGATAATCTGGATCGTTTCGTAACCGTCCATTTCAGGCATCATGATATCCATCAGCACAATATCCACCTTTTTATCGCTGTTCAATATCTCCAGTGCTTCCCTCCCGCTTTCCGCCGTGATCACCTCGATGTTTGAACGTTCAAAAACGGCTGTCAGCGCGAAAAGATTTCGCACGTCGTCGTCAACAACCAGCACCTTCCTGTTATCCAGCACATCATTATTTACCCGTATGCTGTTGATCAGGTCCAGGTTCTCCTTATTGATCGCCTTCATATCCACGTGAAGCAAAGTGAGTATCTCTTCAAGCAGGTAAGCATCGGACGACGCCGTTTTGGTAATGATCTTGTGGTTTAAGCGCTTTAACAATATCAATTCGTTTTGGGTAAAATCCCTCGCCGAATGCAGGATGATCGTGGTTTGCGGCTGCTTCAGGGTATTTATCCTATTCAGCAGGTCGAGCCCGTTCGCATCCGGAAGCACAAAATCCAGCACAATGCAATCAAATGGTTCTTTCTTTAACAGGGCCAAACCCTTTTTGGCGGTGGTTGCCCCAAATACTTCTATCGAATCACCCGAAAGCATATCTATCAGGTGTTGCAACTCGCTTTCGTTATCTTCAATTACAAGTATTTTCTTTCTTCGCTGATCGTGGAACTTAACGATACCTGAGATCAGTTCATCCAGCGAGTTATTCGATAATGGCTTCATGTTAAAGCTCCTGGCGCCTAATTTCATCGCCATCACCTTGTTCTCTTCACCCGAGATCAGGTGTATTGGAATATGCCGCATGCTCAAATCGCTCTTCATCATTTTCAGTATCTTCCAGCCGTTCGACTCGGGCATGTTAACATCAAGCGTTATAGCGATGGGATTATACTTTTGTATCGCATCAAAAATTTCAAGATAACTGATAGCAACCAACACTTTCAGCCCGAAACCATGGGCTTTATCGATAAGTATCTTGGTGAATCGCAGGTCATCCTCGATGACCAGCAGCACGTTATCCTCGGACGATATGTTGTGGCGGTCGTCGTCGATCATCAGTTCCGCGGTATCCAGCAGGTTGGCCCTCAGGTGACTAACATGGCTATTTTCCCTGGTGCTATTATAGGAGGAAGAGGTTGCGGGCTTAACTTCTTCCTTATATTTTAAAGGTAAATATAAGGTGAACACGCTGCCTTTGCCCAGCTCGCTGCCTACGGTTATGGTACCGCCCAGCAATTCGGCAAAGCCCTTGCTGATGGATAAGCCCAACCCTGTGCCGCCGTATTTGCGGCTGGTTGAACCTTCGGCCTGTTGAAATGCCTCAAATATAATACCCTGCGTATTTTTTGAAATACCAATACCGGTATCCGTAATTGAAAACGCAATGGCCGACTCGGCATTGGGCAGCGGGTTTTGATCGTGCGGGCCCGGGCGGAATATTTCCAGTTTCACCCCGCCTTTTTCGGTAAACTTGAATGCGTTTGAAAGCAGGTTTTTCAATATCTGGTTCAATCGCTGCATGTCCGTCTCCAGTACTTCGGGCAGGCCGTCTTCAATGTTGATCTCGAATTTAAGGTTCTTGGCTTCCGAGATCGGTTTAAAGGTGGATTCCGCAAAGGCCGCGATCTCTTTAAAGTTAACCGGCATTACGTCGGCAAAAATCACACCCGATTCGATCTTCGACAGGTCGAGGATATCATTGATCAGCTGGATAAGGTCATCTCCGCATGAATGGATGGTTTTGGCAAACATTCGTTGTTTTTCGGTAAGGTTGCCCTCCGGATTTTCAAACAATTGCTGCGCAAGTATCAGCAAGCTGTTCAGCGGCGTGCGCAGCTCATGCGACATGTTGGCCAGGAACTCCGATTTATATTTGGACGTTAGTGTCAGCTGCTCGGCCTTTTCCTCCAGCGAGCGGCCCTTGTCGTGCAACTCGTCGTTAGCCCTTCTCAACTCTTCCTGCTGTGCGGAAAGCTCGGCAGCCAGTGATTGCGACTGTTTCAACAGCTCTTCCGTACGGGTATTCGTTTCGATGTTATTTAACACGATGCCGATACTTTCCGTTAACTGGTCGAGGAAGTCGATGTGGGTATCGCTGAAGTTATCAAACGAAGCCAGCTCGATCACCGCCTTCACGTTATTTTCAAACAATACTGGCAGGATAACCAGGTCTATCGGGGCCGCGTTGCCTATGCCCGAGCTGATCTGCAAATATTCCTCAGGAACATTCGACAGGCGTATACTTTCCTTGTCCTTGGCGCACTGCCCTACCAGGCCTTCGCTCAGCTCAAATTCCTGGTTGATCAGCTTGCGGCTTTTTTGCGCATACCCGGCAAACAGCTTCAGCTTCGGCTCGTCGGCAACATCCTGCTCCAGGATGTAGAAGGCGCCGTACCTGGCATTTACCAGTTCGGCCAATTCAGAGAGTACCTTATTGGCCACCGCATTCCTGTCTCGCTGGCCCTGCAGCATTTGCGCAAATTTCGCAAGGTTTGATTTCAGCCAGTCCTGCTCATGGTTCCTTAAGGTAGTGCCCTTCAGGTTGGCGATCATCTGGTTGATGGTATCCTTCAGCGCTTCCAGCTCGCCCTTGGCGTCAACACGGATGGTACGGGTTAAGTCGCCCTTGGTTACCGCCGATGCCACTTCCGAAATAGAACGCACCTGCACCGTTAAATTCTGCGCCAGCTGGTTTACGTTTTCTGTTAAGTCCTTCCAGGTACCTGATGCACCCGGCACACTGGCCTGGCCACCTAAACGGCCCTGCACACCCACCTCACGGGCTACCGTGGTTACTTCGTCCGCAAATACCGCCAGCGTATCGATCATTTCGTTGATGGTATCGGTCAGCTGCGCCACCTCGCCTAACGCGTTGATGGAGAGGCGCTGCTTCAAGTTGCCCTTTGCAACACCGGTGGCCACCTTTGCTATACCACGTATCTGCCCGGTAAGGTTACTGGCCATCTGGTTTACCGAGTCCGTTAAGTCCTTCCAGGTACCGCCCACACCTTTTACGTGCGCCTGGCCGCCGAGCTTACCTTCAGTACCCACCTCACGCGCAACACGCGTTACTTCGGATGCGAACGAGTTCAGCTGATCCACCATGGTATTGATGGTATTTTTAAGGTCGAGGATCTCTCCTTTTACGTCGATGATTACCGTTTTAGACAAGTCGCCGCTGGCTACCGCCTTGGTTACTTCGGCAATGTTACGCACCTGCGAGGTTAAGTTACTCGACATTTGGTTTACCGAGTCGGTCAGGTCCTTCCAGGTACCCGCAACACCCGGCACAAATGCCTGGCCGCCCAGGTTACCGTCGGTACCCACCTCACGTGCCACACGGGTTACTTCGGATGCGAAACCGCGCAGCTGATCAACCATGGTATTGATCGTTTCCTTTAACTGCAAAATTTCGCCCCGCACGTCAACGGTGATCTTTTTAGACAAGTCGCCGTTTGCTATCGCGATGGACACGTCGGCTATATTACGCAGCTGTGCTGTAAGGTTACCGGCCATTTTATTTACCGAGTCGGTTAAGTCCTTCCAGGTACCGTCTACACCCGGCACATTCGCCTGGCCGCCCAGCTGCCCTTCCGAACCTACTTCCCTCGCCACACGCGTTACTTCAGATGCGAAGCCGCGCAGCTGGTCAACCATCGTGTTGATAGTATCCTTTAATTCCAATAACTCTCCTTTGGCATTTACCGTGATCTTTCGGGAAAGGTCACCCTTTGCCACCGCGGTGGTTACCTCGGCGATATTTCGCACCTGTGACGTTAAGTTATCGGCCATCTTGTTTACCGAGTCGGTTAAGTCCTTCCAGGTACCGCCCACACCCGGCACATTCGCCTGGCCGCCAAGCTGCCCTTCCGAGCCTACTTCCCTCGCCACACGTGTTACTTCGGAGCCGAACGAGTTGAGCTGATCCACCATCGTATTGATGGTATTTTTCAGCTCCAGCATTTCGCCCTGCACGTCAACCGTTATCTTTTTTGATAAGTCACCTTTCGCAACCGCCGTGGTTACTTCGGCTATATTACGCACCTGCCCGGTTAAGTTACCGGCCATTTGGTTTACCGAGTCGGTTAAGTCCTTCCATGTACCGCCTACGCCCGGCACGTTTGCCTGGCCACCCAGCTGACCTTCCGAACCTACTTCCCTCGCCACACGTGTTACTTCGAAGGAGAACGAGTTGAGCTGATCCACCATCGTATTGATCGTATTCTTAAGCTCAAGCAGCTCGCCCTTGGCATCTACCGTAATTTTTCGCGATAAGTCGCCTTTTGCCACCGCCGTGGTTACCCAGGCAATGTTACGCACCTGGTCAGTCAGGTTACTGCCCATCTGGTTTACCGAATCCGTCAGGTCCTTCCATACACCGCCTACACCTTTTACACGCGCCTGGCCGCCCAGCTTACCTTCGGTACCTACTTCCAGGGCCACGCGCGTTACTTCGGATGCGAATGAGTTCAACTGGTCCACCATCGTATTGATGGTTTTCTTCAGCTCAAGCATTTCACCCTTCACGTCAACCGTAATTTTCTTAGATAAGTCGCCATTCGCTACCGCCGTGGTTACGCCGGCTATATTTCGTACCTGCGAGGTTAGGTTACCCGCCATGCGGTTCACCGAGTCGGTTAAGTCTTTCCACGTTCCCGCTACGCCCGGGACCTTTGCCTGGCCGCCCAGTTTACCTTCGGTACCTACTTCCAGCGCCACCCGTGTTACTTCCGACGAGAAGGAGTTCAGCTGGTCAACCATGGTATTGATGGTGTTTTTCAGCTCCAGGATCTCCCCCTTCGCTTCCACCGTGATCTTCCGTGAAAGGTCGCCCTTGGCCACCGCCGTGGTTACCGCGGCTACGTTTCGAACCTGCGCCGTAAGGTTACCCGCCATCTGGTTTACCGAATCGGTCAATTCGGCCCAAACACCGGCAACACCTTTAATCTTTGCCTGCTCACCCAGCTTACCTTCCGAACCTACCTGGCGGGCCACACGGGTCACTTCCATCGAGAACAGCCTTAGTTTGGAAAGCATCTGGTTTGATTCTTTCGCGATACGCAGGAATTCGCCCTTTAACGGGTGCCCTTTGATCTCGAGCGGGATATGCTTGGAGAGGTCGCCGTTAGCTACAGAGTTGATCATACCGGCGATCTCAAGCGTCGGAGACGTCAGATCAGATATCAGGTTATTTAAGGAAGTTACGCCTTCGGCCCAGTCGCCCCGGGCATCCGTCAGCTCGATCCGTTTGGATAAGTTGCCCCTCTTACCGATCGTTTTTTCCGCCTCGGATATTTCGGCAACTAACCGTTCGTTCATGTCTATAATATCGTTCAGTACCTCGCAGATACGGCCGTTTATCCCGGCCTGCGTTACCGGCATGCGCGTGTCCAGTTTGCCGTTTTTTACCAGCGACAGGACACGCAAAAGCTCTCGCAAATCCAGTTGACTGCTGTCATTGGAGCTGATGACATCAGTTTCGTCCAGCAAACTGTCTAATACGTCGGTTTTCATCGATTTAAATTTTTTTTAGGTAATTGTGGCGTTTAGTTTTTATGTTAATTTGGCAAATACAAATTAGTTCCGCTTCGGTTTTAATAAAATTAAAAAAAATTTCGGTGGTTAAAATCTTTAGCTCTCCGGATTACTTTTTTAATTTATAACTAATCATAAACATAACAAATTATTCGTTTTATCATCCTGTTTCGAAAACAAATCTAACAAAATGAATTTATTAATAATTAATTCAATATTAAAAATGAATTAAAAAAATAAGGTTATAAATGAATACATTAATCGCATGCCTATGGGCCGGTTTTTCAATGTGTGCGGAAAACAAATAAGCTGCCACCTTGTTGACAACTTACCAATTGTAAACTGACATGTCGAAAAAAATCCTTATCGTAGAAGACGACGATGATATTTTAGCACTTTTGAAAGACGTGCTTGAAAAAGACGGATTTGAAGTAACAGGCCTGAACCATACTGAATCGATCATCAAAAGCATCACGAAACACCAGGCCGAACTGGTCATCCTGGACTTTTTGCTTCCCGGCATTAATGGCGGCGAATTGTGCCACGAGGTCAAATGTCAAAAATCCCCTGGGGCAATACCCGTCATCATGCTTTCCGCTTTTCCGAGGGTGCTTGAATCGCTCGGCGATTACGGCGCCGATATTTTTATGGCGAAACCATTCAATATAGATGAACTGTTAAAGGCGGTGCACAGTTGTTTAGGCGCTGAGCTGGCTACCGCCTGAGCCACCAAAAAGCACTGTCAATGTGGTTTCCGGGAGCCGTGTCCACAGCTTTTCCACTTACTTTTTATTAAAACATCGTTTTTAAAATTTAAAGCGGTATTATTGCCTGCATGGCTTTGTTACGAACAATTTTAACATTTTTTAAGAATTGGTATGGATACTAATGGAAACCTTTATACGTTTGCATAACCGTATAATAACAAAAGCACACCTGCAAATTAAGCTCAACAGAAAACACCCGGCCCGTTTAACATGAAAAAAAATTTTACACTTTTAACTGCAATAATTATCTCTCTATTTTCAATAACCGCTAACGCACAAGACGATAAACCCACTGCCAAAAGCTATATGACTTTCACCGGCGGGATTTCAAACCCGCTGGGCGACTATGCATCAACCAACTACGCCAACAACAATGCCGGCTTTGCAAAAAAGGGCATCACCTACGGCCTTGATTTTGGGCTTTACCTTAAAAAGAATTTTGGCATCGGTATAAATCTGTCCGTGCAGGACCAGGGTGAATTAAATGCCACCGATGTACAAAACCTGGCTAACGGGTACAATTCGGCCTTTAATAAAAATCAAACTTCGGTAACCGCCCTCGGCCGGTTTTCAAACCTTACACTGATGGTTGGCCCGCAATATTCCTTTTTGTACAAAAATTTCATACTCGACTTACGGGCGTCAGGAGGCCTCATAAAAAGTTTTACTACCCCGGCAACAACTATTGTTGTCTATCCGTCTGACAATGGACAAACCTATTATCAGTTCAGTTCAGGCGCCGTGGCGTTGGCCTATGGAGCCAGTATAGGTTTACGCTACAGCCTGGGCGACAGCTGGGATGTAGGCGTTAAGCTGAATTATATCAGTTCAAGCGGCCTGAAGATCAGTAACAATGGGGGTGCTACAGCCGCTCAGAGCCGTTTTCAAACCAATATGCCCGTAAGCCTGCTCCAGTCGACTTTGGGCATGACGCTCAAATTTTAACAAGCAAGCTATTCGATAAACTCAGGAAACGGTTATCCCAGGGGGGCAGCCGTTTTTTATTTCGAGTATTTTCAATGATACAATAGCTGACGGCAACTATATCAAAAATACTAAAGACTTTGGACTAAAGACTCAGGACTCAAGACTTAGGACTCAGGACTCAAACCTTTAAACCTCCCCTGAGATCCCGTGGCGATACGCCATTTTTCTTTTTAAACAGCTTTGAAAAGTAAAAGATCGATTCAAAACCGGTTTGGTAAGCGATCTCGTTTATGGTGAGCGAGGTAGCCGTCAATAATTCTTTAGCTTTATTAAGGCGGATATTTAAGTAATATTGATTGGGCGGCAATCCGGTCGTTTTTTTAAAGGCCTGCCTGAATTTTGAATAGCTCATGGGTATCTCCCCAAGCAACTCGTTAATTTCAATTGGATTTTCAATCGCTTCGCGCATCATAAACCTTGCTTTTGCAATAGCCCTGCCGGTGGCGTCCGTCCCTGCGTCATCGTTTAATGAAACACTGTTCACCAGGCCCAGCATCTCCAGTGTTATGCCGGTGATCACCTGGTGATAACCGGAATTTGGCGACCGTACATAATCCAGCAGTTTGTGAAATAACTTTTGCAGATCTTCGTTCAGCCCTATTTGTACAAACGGCTTTCTTTTATCAAAAAAGTGCTGGGTCATTAAATGGTCAGGGTAATAACCTTTAAACCCCACCCAATATTCCTCCCAGCCCGACTCCGGCTCCGGCCTGTAGCGATGCCACACCCCCGGAAACAGGAAAAAACAGGTTCCGGCGGTTATCCGGAATGAATTGGTTTCCGAAGATTCAAAGACGCCCTGTCCCCTTGAAATATACACCAGGTAATAGTCGTCCAGTATCCTGCCCTTGTTCCAGGTAAAAGTATGGGTTGGCGGATGCTCCTTATTGTTAGGGTAAACCTGGTTAGCATCAATTTTTGAGCACCCGGCGGAAGTGATAAAAAAACCCCATTTTTCGTCGACCGGAGATGGTGTAAGATATTTGTGAAAATTGTGCATACCGGTGCTTTCAAATACCGGGGATGAATGTAGCGAAATTTGCCATTATGTCAAAAAGTACAAAAAGTATGCATATTTATATAAGCATAAAGTGAAGAACAAGTCTAATTTTGACAGATCATACAAAGCCATCATAACCAAAAGTACAAAACCATATTAGTGTCGGCGATCATTTTCGAAGTAAAAACATGAAAACTCAGCTAAACAAAGATCAGGTTAAATGGTACCGGCAGAATGGCTTCCTGGTCGTTGACGATTTCCTGGACGCTGTTGAGCTAAAACACTGGCAGGAAACGGTGATGAATGCTGTGCGGCGAAGAAAAGGAGTAAAAATGCCCGGAAAAGAGCTGAAAACAGGCGAAGCTGACGGCATAAATGAGGATGCGGCCTATTACGGGAAAGTTTTTGATCAGTTGCTTAACCTTTGGCAAACAGACGAGGGCGTAAAAGCGTTGATGATGGACGAGCGGATAGGTAAAATGGCGGCTGATCTTGCCGGTGTGGATGCCATAAGGATATGGCATGACCAGGCGTTAATAAAACGGCCATGGGCCAACCCGACGTCGTGGCACATCGATACGCCTTTTTGGTCATTCAGCGACAGGAACGCGATTTCGATATGGATTGCCTTGGACGACGCAACATTGGAAAACGGCTGCCTGTTTTTTATTCCCGGCTCCTGCCACGAAACTACATTTGAGAACAAAGGCATCGGCAAAAATATGGACGGCATTTTTGAGGTTTATCCGCAGTTTTTAAAAACAAATTCCGTTGCAGCCCCGATGAAGGCCGGCAGTTGCTCGTTTCACAACGGGTTAACCATTCACGGCGCAAACGCCAATATGACCAGCGGATCCCGCAGGGCTATGACCTGCGCTTATATGCCCGATGGTAATACATTTAACGGCACCGCCAATATTTTGCCCGACGATTATTTAAAAACGCTTAAGATTGGCGACCTGTTGAATAACGATGCCCAAAACCCATTGATATACCATCGCTAAAGGATATTTATGCATTATTTAAAACATTTGTTCTTTGCGTTCTTCGTCCTGGCAACGTTGAAGGGCTACGGCCAACACAATGCGCCCACCGGCTTATTATGCGACTTGCTCCCCCATCCGGAATTATCAAAGATCACTGACAAAACTCCGGACTTTGGCTGGATTGTAAATGCGAACGAAAAGGAAGATTATCAAACCGCTTACCAGGTTGAAGTGGCTACTTCAGCATCGCTGCTGCAGCAAAACCGGCCCGACCTTTGGAACACCGAAAAAGTAACCTCCGCGCAATCGATCAACGTTCGGTATAGCGGAAAAAGCCTGGAACCCAATCACCGCTTTTACTGGCGTGTGTGCAATTGGGACCGGGCAGGCAGGCGAACGCCCTGGAGCAGCATACAAGTTTTTAACACTTCCGATTTTGACCTGGCCCGCTCCTGGCCCGGCGAAAGCAGGTGGGTAAACCTGGCGGGCGAAGACGGCAAAACCGCTTTCACTTTCGAAAATCGCGAACCGGTGAATTTTCACGACGTCGCGCCGGCAAAAACTACCCGGCTCAGAAACGGAAATTTGCTTTACGACTTTAAGAAGGATGCCTTTGCTTACCTCGCGCTCAATATTTCATGGAACGATAAAATAAAAACTGATTCGTTACAGGTGGCCATCGGCGAAAAAGGGATAGGTGATTCATTGGATGAAAAACCCGGCGGCGGTATCCTTTTTGGCGTTTATAAGATAGCACTAAAAAAAGGCATGAGCGATTATATCCTCGAGCTGCCGCGCTTTGTGCCGCAATTCCCGCACAGCGAAGTAATGCCCCTGCAAATGCCCGAGGTAATTCCCTTCCGCTACTGTGTAATAAAGGCAATACCCGGATTAAAAGTAAACCGCATTATTCAAAAAGCCTTATATGTTGAATTCAACCCTGGCGCATCTTCATTCAGTTGCTCGGACGACAGGCTAAACCAGATCTACGAACTGTGCAAATATTCCACGATATCCAACACCTTTAACGGCGACTACGCCAACAGCGAGCGGGAACGGATGATGTACGAGGCGGATTGTTATATCCAGCAAATGTGCCATTATGCCATCGACCGAGATTTTGCCACAGCGCGCTACAGTGCCGAAAATTTGATCTACCATGCCAGCTGGCCTACCGAGTGGATAAACCACAGCATTTTTATGGCCTGGTCAGATTACCTGTACACAGGGAACAGCGATCTGATAACCAATTATTACAATGATCTGAAAGCGAAAACCCTAATGGCCCTTGAAACGCCCGAGGGATTGATCAGCTCGCGCACGGGTCTGCAAACCAAAAGCTTCCTGGCTTCTATACATTTTGACGGGGATATGCTGCATGATATCGACGACTGGCCGGACGCCGACCAGGGCATCTATCCAAGCGGCGAGACAGACAACTACGAGCGCAAGGATTATAATACCGTTGTGAACGCCTTTTACTACCGCGCCCTTGTATTAATGTCGCGCATTGCGACCGCTACCGCTCATAAGGAAGACGCCGCATTTTTTGCGACCAAAGCCGAAAAAGTAAAAAAGAAGTTTAACGAAGACTTCTTCGATCCTGTCAATAAAATATACATCGACGGTATAGGCAGCAGGCATTTCTCCATACAGGCAAATATGTTCCCGCTGGCATTTGGTTTGGTACCCGATCAATATAAGGAAAGCGTGGTTAACTATGTAAAATCAAAATGGATGGCCTGCAGCGTTTATGGGGCTAACTACCTGATGGAAGCGTTATACAACGCGGAGCAGGGAGACTATGCGCTTGAGCTGATGACCAATGACTCGGACCGCGGATGGCTCAACATGATCCGTGTGGGGGCCACCATGACCACCGAAGCCTGGGACATCAAGTACGACCCGCATGATATCAGCTGGAGCCATGCCTGGGCGGCCTCGCCCGCGCACATTATTCCGCGTAAAATTATGGGCATTGAACCCGCCGAACCGGGATATGGCAAAATAAGCATTAAACCCCAGCCGGGCGGCCTGAAATGGGCAAAAATGAAACTGCCAACCATCCGCGGCGATATATTGGTGAATTTAAGTCAGGACCCAGGTTCGTTTTTAAGCCTGGACGTTACCATACCGGCAAATACCACCGCTGAGGTGTATCTGCCTAAACTACCCGGTAACTACCAGCTGACCATGGACGGAAAAAAGGTGGAAGGAACTTCGGTTGAGGGGCCGTGGATGGTGGTTAACAGCCCTTCGGGTGAACATGTTTTTAAAATGATGAAAAATTAACGTTGCGTTAAATTAAAAGGCGGCGGGCGGTGGGTAGCGCCAGGCAGAGCTGCTTTAATGTAACGAAAAACATACAATTAATTTAAAGTAAACATTTCTTATATTGTCAATAAGTTTCTTCGATACCCCTTGTTAACATTTTCCTATGGTGTAACTTCTAATCAGAAATTATGAAAAAAAACCTTTACTCGCTCAAAATCTGTTTCATTTTAAAAAGCATCGCCCTTCCGGCTTTTTTTGTACTGTTGCTAAACCTTCCGGGAGCGGTTTATGCACAGGCAGTTACACAAGCTATTAAGGGCAAGGTGACGGATGCAAAAACGAATGAGGCCCTCACCGGCGTATCTGTCGGCGTAAAAGGCACTACCAGGGGCACACTAACGGATCTTAACGGCAACTATACCATAGCGGCCGGCGCTACGGAAGTCCTCACCTTTTCCTATCTCGGCTACAAAAGGACAGAGATAACAGTCGGCGCCCAAACCACCATCGACATAAAATTACAAACCAGCGATGACCAGCTGAAAGAAGTGGTGGTGACAGCGCTGGGCGTTACAAAAGAAAAGCGGGCGATAGGTTATTCAGAAACAGAGGTGAAAGGCGCTTCAATTACCGAGGCACGTGAAAATAGTTTTGTAAACAGTTTGGAAGGCCGCGTTGCAGGTGTAAACGTAAATGGTGTTGCATCGGGCCCGAACGGTGCCACCAATGTGATCATAAGAGGTATTACCAGTCTGACAGGTAACAACCAACCATTGTATATACTTAATGGCATACCGCTGGTCAATAACAATTACCAGCAAACCGACAATGGCGGTTACGGCGGTAAAGACGGCGGTGATGGCATTGGCGATATTAACCCCGATGATATTGAAACTATATCGGTATTAAAGGGCGCCGCTGCTACAGCGCTTTACGGCTACCGCGGTGCAAATGGTGTGATATTGATCACCACTAAAAAGGGAAAAAGCGGTGAAGGATTTGGGGTAGAATTAAACTCAAACTATGTTCGGGAAGAAGTGATAGATGAAACTGATTTTCAGAATACATATGGCCAGGGTTATAACCAGGCCAGGCCGGTTAGTGCGGCAGATGCTTTAGGTTCGATGGAGTCTAACTGGGGCGCGAAACTTACCGGCGTACCGGCTTACCAGTTTGACGGCGTAAAAAGACCCTATTCGGCGGTTGCCGACGGTAATCTTGGGCGCTTTTACCGTGCAGGCGGCAACCTTACAAATACAGCTTCCTTTACTAAAGGGTGGGACGATGGCGCCACACGCTTCTCTGTAAGTGATTTAAGCGACCAAAGTTATGTACCTAATGCCGGGCTGCAACGCCTGACATTCAGCCAAACCACAAACCTGAAATTCGCGAAAAATTTAACGCTTGATCTTTCTTCGCAGTACGTAACTGAATACACTAAAAACGCACCCAACGTTTCGGATGCCGTGGGCAACCTAAACTGGGGGCCTATGTTCGTACCACGAAATATTAACATTACCACATTGGCCGGGCCGAATAGAAACGGTACCGTAGCGGGCAACAGCGGCGACGAATTAAACCCCTTTAGCGACCCGTATACCACCAACCCCTACTTTGCCGCCTATCAACAGCAAGGGGCCATTCACCGAAACCGTTTTACAGGATCGGCAAATGCGAAATATACCTTTGATAGCGGTTATTTTATCGGTTTCCAGGTGGCTGATGATTACACCAATGACAGGAATACCAACATTGACCCCCCGGGAACGGGCTATTTGATTGATGAAGGAGTAGCCGGAGATATGCAGGAACAGAATGTAAAGCAAACAGAATTAAACCTGGACCTTACATTCGGTAAAAACTTTAAATTCAGCAAGGATTTTTCAACGAACGTGTTATTGGGCGGTAATTACCGCAAATCGGTGCAGGAATATTTTACGGCAGGCGGTAATAACTTCGCCATCCCTAACCTGTATAATGTTGGTAATCTTGAAAATCCATACACAACGCTGCAAACAAATAACGAAGAATACCAATCCGTATACGGAAGCGTCGACTTCAACTATAAAAGCTTCCTTTACCTGACCGTAACGGGCCGTAACGACTGGTATTCAACTTTATCGCCCGGTATTATCAATTATTTATATCCATCCATCAGCGGCTCATTTGTTTTCTCGGAATTACTGCATATAGAAAGCCTGGATATGGGCAAATTAAGATTGAGCTATGCTGATGTTGGCGGCGCTGCTGATTCCCCTTATCAAACACTGCAAACTTACGGGATCAGCGGAACTTTCACTCCCGGCAACGGCGGAACATTCCCAATAGGCACGGCAGGGAATGGCACCGTGCCTAATAGCGGGCTGAGACCTTCAAAAAGAAAAGAATTTGAAGCCGGAACAGAGATGGACTTTTTTAAAAACAGGCTAAGGTTTGATTTGGCTGTTTATAAAAAGCAGGTGATAGACGACATTATACCCGTAACGATTGATTACACTTCAGGATATAATTCGGCATTACTTAATGTTGGTACAGTGGACTATAACGGTGTTGAATTTGAAATTGGTGGTACACCTTTTAAAAGTGAAAACTTTACCTGGGATATCGATCTGAATGGTTCTTATGCTAAAGGTAAAGTAGTAGCGTTAGGCGGGCAGCCCAATGTAAACCTTGGCGCCGAAGCCCAGGATTGGGGCTCATTGGCGTACCTGCAGGATATAGTTGGCAAAGAGCCTTTGCAGATAATTGCAATGGACCCAGCCCGTGATGCAAAAGGTAATATTATCATCGATCCGGGCTTGGGTGCGCCAGACCCCTCACTTGCTCAGCCAAAGCCTTTTGGATCGGGAGAAAACCCATGGACCGGCGGCATCAATAACTCATTTAAGTATAAGCACCTTACATTGTCATTCCTGATTGACGGTAAGTTTGGCGGACACATATTTTCGAACACCAACATTGTTGCCTATCAGGATGGGCTTTCAAAACTTACAGTTAACGGCAGGGAAAAGCTTTATGGAACTGACCAGCAAAGCGCCCAGGGCTATTACGGCGATTGGGCTTTTGCCAACCAGGGACAGTTTGTTTATAGTGACAGTTTCATAAAATTCAGGCAGTTAATAATTGGTTATGATTTCCCGGCAGCGGCGTTTCATAATAAAATACATGGGTTAAGGTTAAGTTTTGTATGCCATAATGTGTTTACGATATTTAAAGCCATACCGAATGTCGACCCTGAAACCAGTTATACCGCCTCGATATTGTCGCAGGGGCTTGAAGCTCCCGCTGTTCCTTATTCCAGGACACTGGGGTTAAATCTTAACATAAAATTGTAAGTTAAATACATATGTATCAACATTATAAAGACATGAGTATGAAATTTAAGACCATATATTTAATAGCTGCGGCAACCTTTATCATGGCAGCTGCCGGCTCGTGTAAAAAAGACCTGACCCAGGCGAATACCAATCCCGACCAGATCACAGCCGATCAGGTCAATCCAAATCTTTTGCTGACTACGGTTCAACTGGCCTACACCGGGGCCCCAACTGAAGGTGGAAGTGTGTGGGCGACAAAATGGGGAGGGGTTGGAATGTTTATTCAACATGTTGCATCAACAAACACCGGTTTTTATTATGGCGACAAATATTTAAATGCAATTGGTGCAATGGGTGAGACCTTCCAGGACAACTATACCGTTTCGGTACAACCAGTTGTAGAGTTATACCACCTAACTGCCAATAAACCGCAATACAGGAACCTTCATCAAATGGCGCGAATAATGAAAGCCATGATATTTGAACAATTAACAGACCTTTATGGCGATATTCCTTACTTCCAGGCCGGCCTGGGCTATTATGAGCGGATTTATACCCCCGCGTATGATAAACAACAGGTTATTTATAACGATTTGCTGAAAGAGGTATCGCAGGCTACCGACAGCCTGGCCGAAAGCGATGATAAACCTACCGGGGATATTTTGTATTCACAAGCAGGTGACCAAATTGCGGAGTGGAAAATGTTTGGTAACTCCTTATTGCTGCGGATGGCTATGCGCCTGACTAAAGTTGACCCTGTAACTGCCCAAAAATATGTAACACAAGTTATCGGCAAGACCATGAAAAGTAACGACGATAACGCCATTGTTCAGCATACGCTGAGCGCAAACTCACTTACTCAAAACCAGGACGCAGCACAAATAACCAGCCAGGACAGCACTGATATCAGGCTATCAAGCACTATTATCAGTAACATGAAAAAAAATAACGATCCACGTTTACCTGTAGTAGCGTGGATCGCGTACGGCTTAAACGACCCAAATGATCCCAGCACATTCCCTGGAACTACGGACAATAACCCGGACGACCAGATCGGATTGCCTTCCGGGTACATCATCGGTGGCCTTAATCCGGCTACAAACCTCCTTATCGTTGCCAAGGATTCACTACCTGCAGAAGGCCTTGGCGGATATTCGCGAATAAGCCCCAACCTGCTTTCGATTAGTTCGCCAAGCTTGATCCTTACTTATGCGGAAACCGAGTTTTTGTTTGCCGACGCTGCCCAGCGCTGGGGTATCGGCGGTGACGCTGCCACTCACTACAATAACGGCGTACTGGCGGCCATTACACAACTAAACGCTTATGGCGATGCCGCTACCATCAGTACAAACGACGCCCAGACCTATCTGGCCGCTCATCCGTACGTTCCCGGCACGGTCACCGGCCTTTCACAAATAAATATGCAGTATTGGCTTTGCACATTGATGGATGAATATGAAGGATGGGCCAATTGGCGGCGCAGCGGCGATCTGCCTCATCTAACGCCAACTAATTATCCCGGTAACGTTTCTAACGGCACCATACCACGCAGGTTAACGTATCCTCCAAGTCAGCGGGTAACCAACCTGGCAAATTACAATAGCGCTGTAGCAGGTTTAACCGGGGGCGATAAAATTACAACCAGGGTTTGGTGGGATAAGTAGTCTTGGGTCTTGAGTCCGGAGTCTGAAGCTGAAAATATAAACTTCTCGACTTTGGACTCAAGACTCAAGACTTCAGACTCAGGACTTCAAACCTTCCCATCCTCCTCCACTATCCTGCGTTCGATGCGTTTATCGGGGATGAACCAAATACAGGCCACAAGGCCGTACATCACCACGCTGATGGTGGAGTTAACAAAAGATACCGCAATAGCCACCGCATAGATCACCAGGGACATTTTGCCTTTAAAGTCGTTGCCAACGGCTTTGGCCAGCAGCGAATCGTGGCCGTGGTGTCTCACCAAAGCGATGATCAGCAATGTGTAGGCTATTGCATTCATGATCAGAACAATACCGTAGCAGGTTACCGGGAACCTGGCAAAATGATTAACCCCCATCCACTCGGTCACAAAAGGGATCAGGGAGAGCCAGAATAATAAATTCATGTTCGTCCACATGATGGCGCTATTGACCGACCCGGCGGCCTGCAGGGTGTGGTGATGATTATTCCAATAAATGCCGATATAAACAAAGCTCAGCACATAGCTCAACAACACCGGCCATTGCGCCAGCAGCGAATCCAGGTCGGTTTTCTGCGGCACCTTGAGTTCCAGCACCATGATGGTAATGATGATGGCAAATACCCCATCGCTAAAAGCTTCTAAACGTCCTTTTTCCATGGCTAAACATAGGGATTACCTTTCAAAAAACAATTCCGCGGTATTAGTTTATTTGGCACATGGTGGCCGCCATTTGACCCTAACCCCGAGGGCCTGCCACAAATTGCTCAATAATTTTTTTGCCGGACTGTCATTTCCTGTTAACTTTATTTTTGATGGCAGAAAAGGCGCTCAAAAATAAAGAAACGGTCACCAGTGAAAAGGATGCTGCGTCTTTTGCCGTGGAGGTGAACGATCTGATATGGACAAATAACGAGTTTGGCGGGAGCGACAACCGGTTCCGCTTCCTTGCGGACGCAATTCCCCATAAAGTCTGGACGTCAGGCCCCGATGGGAAAGCCACCTATTACAACCAGGGTTGGTATGATTATGCCGGCATTCACACCTTTGCGGAACTGAGAAACAATATTTGGGATATTTTATACCCTGAAGACCGGAAAGCGGCGGAGACCCTGTATCCTCATGCCATTCAAACAGGTCAGGAGACGGTAATTGAGCACCGGTTTCGCCGCCACGACGGCGTATACCGCTGGCATCTTACACGGTTTATCCCGCACCGCAATGAAAAGGGCGATATCATTGTTTGGGTAGGTACCAGTACCGATATTCATGAGCAAAAACTGGCGCAACAGGCGCTACAAGCCAGCGAAGCGCATTTCAAAGCGCTCACCTATCATAACTCTCTCCCGATATGGCAAATGAATGCCGCCGGCGATTTAATTTTTGTAAACGATGCCTGGCGCACCTGGTCGGGTGTTGAGATGCAGGATGCTTTGAAAGGCGACCCGGTGGAGCGCATTCACCCGGACGACCGTGATTGGGTGACCCGCGAATTTAGGCGCCTTTTTGACCAACGGCTGCCCATGCAGCTTAAACTGCGGTATAAAAATGCCGAAAAAGACGAATTTCGCTGGATACTGGATAATGCACACCCGGTTTTTAACCCTGATTTCGACGGCTACATCGGCACCATGACCGATATACACGAACAGGAGCAAGCCAGGTTAACCGTTCAGCGGCTGATGAAAAAGAAGGATGATTTTTTGGCGATTGCCAGCCATGAACTGAAAACACCGATCACCAGCATGAAAGCATCACTGCAGATACTGGAAAAGATCAGTGCCGGCAAGTACAGCGCCGATAACAGCCGGTCTTTTATCAACATGGCCAACAAGCAGGTAGATAAGCTGATGGCGATTGTGAGCGACCTGCTGGATGTGAGCAGGATACAATCGGGCAAAATGCTGCTGAACAAAACCTGTTATGCTTTTGAAGCTTCGCTTGAGGAATGCATAGCGGAAACGCGCTTGCACGAAACCGCGCATGAGATCATTGTGGAAAATACTCAACCTTGCATGATCTATGCCGACAAGTTACGAATTGAACAGGTGATCATCAATCTACTTTCCAACGCGGTAAAGTACTCGCCGGGTAATACGCCCATCCGGGTCCGCGTAGAAAAAACAGCAACGGCCATCAAATGCCTGGTTAAAGATGAGGGCATAGGGATACCCGCCGAACAACAACCATTTATATTCGACCGTTTTTACCGCGTGGACGATTCTTCAACCTCATTTCCGGGATTAGGCCTGGGGCTTTATATCTCATCCGAGATCATAGAGAAGCACGCAGGTAAAATCGGCCTGGTCAGTGAAGAAGGCAAAGGTTCAACGTTTTGGTTCACCTTGCCACTGACAGGTAAATGTTGATAAGCAGCCGGCCCACTTTAAATGCATTGTTCAAGCCCACAAATCTGACAAAAAAAAAGCCGCCCGGGTTATCGGGCGGTTTTCCCCCCGATAGCTATCGGGGTATATGTTGAACTTTTGCAAAAGTTGAACTTAGATGCCAACTACGTCTGCACTGGTTGCGGCAGGAAAATTGATCTTGTTTTCAGTGAAGCGGGCAGCTGAGAAATTAAAGTTATTTACGCTGGCTGCATAATTGTGGCTCAATGTGAATTCATCTGCTGAACCATTCAGGTCGGCTTTAGCGTGGTCGTTCACACTGATGTTTGCGCTGTAAGCGTTCAGGTCCAATTTAGCGGATGCATTGTCATGCAGGTCGACATTGAATTCGATTTTTGATATTTGACCGAACGATTTTACTTCAGCATTATCATAAGCGGAAACTGAGCGAAGATCGTTTGCGCTAACCCACACCACCAATTTTTCAGGGGCATAAGAAGAAATGCGCAATGTGCCGTTTTTGCTCTGCACCAGGGCGTTTTCAGAATAATATTTGTTGTACACTTTTACCTGGTCGGTTGATGCATCAGAGATATACACGGTAACATTGCCGTGAATTTCAAGCTTATTGATGCTGCTGATATCAGTTAAAGTGGTAGCTGCATCATGGTTTAAAGTGGCAGCTTTACTAAAGTTTGTTGTTCCAATTACAAATGTTGCGATTGTAAATATGGATAAGATTACCTTTTTCATTTTATTTATATTTTTGATTGTCAATTAATTGTATTTCTATAATTTTTAAATACAACCATAAGACGAGCGGGATTTCAAAACGTTACACTAAACTGTGCTGAAATAGACGAACGCCCTGTTTTCTTCGGCAAAGATGGGGTTTTTATCGGCGAAATTTTTCATATTAGTGTAATTATTACACTAAGTATGTGTTTTTACAGAAACAGAATAAAATTTTGGTTTGAGGCTTTTATCCTCAAAAATAGAAAGCTAAAGGGATAACTCCGAAATCTATAGGAGCGCGTTGTTTGAAAGGAAATATTTTATTTTGCCAGGCAATTTTTATTGCCTGCAGCCCGCTTTCAGGAAACGATCAGCTTTTCCCCTGCAAATTTTATTTTGCCGGCATCCAGCAGCAGGCGGATGGTATCGATCTTCTCTTTGTCCGAGCCGATATTGGTCGACGTAACTAACGAGGCAAGGTCCATTGACGCGGTACTAAGTATTTGAAGCACTTCGTTGGTGATGTCGTCCCCTATTTCCGAGCTTTGTTTTTGGCGTTTTTCTTCGAGGCATATATCGCAAATGCCGCATTTATCTGCATTCGCCTCGCCGAAGTAAGCCAGCAGCATCTGGCTCCGGCACTTTTTATGTGTGGCATAAGCAAAAACTGCCTCCATTTTTTTTAGTTGGGCGGCCTTCCGCTCATCAATCGCCTTTTTATTAATATAAACCGCGTTGGCATGCTGCCGCGGTTTCAGCCAGGTTACCTGGGGCGTGTCGGTTTGCTGTTCGTAACTTAATAGTTTTAGCTCCTGTAGTTGTTTTAAACCCGCAATTACCTGCTGCACATTCATATTTGCCCGTTTGGCTATATCAAATTCACGCAGGCGCACATAGTTTTCAAATGACCCGCCATAGGATCGCAACAGCGTTTTTATGAAATGGTCCCACCCGGGATTTTGTATCTGGAAGTTATACAGCACTTCATTCTCAACCAAAAACTTAAACCGCGAGGGCAAAAAAACACTTTCGTTCAGGGCCAGGTATTCATCCTGCTCCAAAAATTTAAGCGCGTTCAGCGTTTTGATCATGTCCAGCTTAAAACGGCTGCAAAAATCAGCGAGTTCCAGGTCAAAGCTCAGGCCCTCCCCCGCTTCGTATGCCAGGTTATAGTAGTTGGCTAAGGCATGGTAGGTTTGTTTAATTTCGGCAACGGACGGAAAATTCAGCTCAAACCTCTTTTCCTGCTTCAGTTTATCAGTGGGGTTATACAATAAAACGGCGTAGGCTTTGTGATCATCGCGCCCGGCCCGGCCCGCTTCCTGGTAGTAAGCTTCCAGGCTTTCAGGTGGGTCCTTGTGGATTACAAACCGCACATCGGCCTTATCTATCCCCATCCCGAAGGCGTTTGTCGCGACGATCACCCGGCTGCGGTTATATTTCCAATTTTCCTGCTTTTGCGAGCGGAGGCCGGTTTCAAGGCCCGCATGATAAAAATCGGCTTTTATGCCGTTGTCATTGTAAAACTTAGCAATCTCGGCAGTTTCCTTCCGGCTGCGCACATAAACGATACCGCTTCCCTTAACCCCCCTTGCTATGTCCAGCAGTTTGCGAAACTTATTTTCTTCGTGCTGCACCACATAGCTGATACTCTTGCGGGCAAAGCTTTTTTTGTAAACCAGCGCATTTTTAAAAAGCAATTTTTGCTGGATGTCTTCGCTCACCTCTTCAGTGGCGGTAGCCGTTAGCGCCAGCACCGGCACATCGGGATGCAACTGCCTGAGATCAGCAATGTGAAGATAGGGCGGTCTGAAATCATAACCCCATTGAGATATACAATGCGCCTCATCCACGGCAATCAGGTTTACCTTCATGTACCTGATGCGCTCGCGCACCAGCTCCGACAGCAAACGCTCTGGCGACAGGTACAGGAATTTCACGTCGCCATAAATACAATTATCTAAAGCAATGTCGATCTCGTATTTACCCATGCCGGAAACAACGGAAACGGCCGGGATCCCCTTTGCCTGCAGGTTTTCCACCTGGTCTTTCATCAGGGCGATCAGCGGCGAAACAACGATACAAATTCCGGACCTGGCAAAAGCAGGCACCTGGAAACAAACAGATTTCCCTCCGCCCGTGGGCAGCAACGCCAGCGTATCATGACCGTTCAATACTGAATTGATGATCTCTTCCTGCATCGGCCGGAAGGAATCGTGGTTCCAGTAGTGTTTCAGGATCTCGTGGATGGTCACTTGATTTCGGATTTTTGAATTACGGTTTCGGATTTAATAATGTTTAAATTATGCCCGGTTGTAAAGATAGCCCTGAAATCCTGATTTCGAAATCGAACATTCGAATTCCGAAATTCCGTATATTTCTGTTTAAATTTGTTAAAACAATTTATTTATGCAAACTCCAGCAATTCGTCAACAGCTACAGGAATATGTCGATAGCGGCGATGACAAGCTGCTAAAACTTATGTTAGCATTGGCCCGGGAATATAACGACGAAGGACTTGATTATGAGTTTACCGATGAGGAAATCAAGTTATTTGATGAGAGGCGTGCGAAAAGGTTAAGCGGAGAGAGCAAGGTTTATAGCTGGCAGGAAGCTGAAAAGATTATCACGGGTAATAAAGTAAAATAATGGCTTACAGCCTGGTAATACAAGATGAAGCCATCTATGAAATTCGTGACGCATTTGACTGGTACGAAGAACAAAAACCAGGACTTGGATACGAATTTATTGAGGAAATAAAAATCTGCTGCAGGAAAATCCAAAACCACCCTGAACATTATAGTTTCACACCCAAACTATATCGCAGGATAAGAACAAACCGCTTTCCTTATATGATCGTTTACGAACTTGAGCACGACGTTATAATTGTGAACAGCGTTCGTCATATCAAACGCAAACCCTTTTATTAGTCTGAGGATTCCGAAATCCGAAATTCCCCGTAACTTCGCGGCTTTAATCATCAACCATGAAAGTAACGTGCGCTGCGCTAATATTTCTTTTTATTTCCTTTACTCTCCACGCTCAAAAATGGAACGTTGAATCCCCTCCCGGGCCGCAAAAAAAAGCAACCATCACTACCGACGAAGGCACCTGGATGAACCTGGACGTTAGTCCCGACGGCAAAACCATTGCATTTGACCTGCTGGGCGATATTTACAGCATACCCGTTACCGGTGGCAAAGCTACCTTGCTGGCCGGCGGGAAAGCCTGGGAAATTCAACCGCGTTTTAGCCCGGATGGTAAGCAAATATCCTACACCAGCGACAAGGATGGCGGCGACAATATCTGGATAATGAATGCGGATGGCAGCGATAAACGTGCTGTAACTAAGGAAAACTTCCGGCTGTTGAACAATGCCTCCTGGACGCCTGACGGGCAGTTTTTAGTGGCGCGAAAGCATTTTACAGGAACACGGTCACTCGGGGCCGGGGAAATGTGGCTATACCACAAAAACGGCGGCGAAGGCATCCAACTCACCAAACGTAAAAACGACCAGCAGGATGCAGGCGAACCCATCGTATCCCCCGATAACAAATACATTTACTGGAGTGAGGACGTTACCCCCGGACCATATTTTCAATATAATAAAGACCCTAACGCGGGCATTTACGCCGTTTTACGACTAAACCGCCAAACCGGTGATATAGAAACCGTAACCGGAGGCACCGGAGGCGCCTGCAGGCCGCAGATCTCGCCCGATGGTAAGTTGTTAGCTTTCGTGAAGCGGGTCAGACTGAAGTCTGTTTTATATCTGCACGACCTCAATACCGGCGAAGAATGGCCGATTTATGATGACCTGTCGCACGACCAGCAGGAAACCTGGGCAGTGTTCGGCGTTTACCCCAATTTTAACTGGATGCCCGACAGCAAAACCATTGTTTTTTATGCCAAAGGAAAGATATGGAAGATCGACATCAATAGCCTCAACGCGGTACAAATACCCTTCGAAGTAACATCGCAGCAAACCATCACTGAGGCGCTGCACTACCCGCAAAAGGTTTTCCAGGATCAGTTCCAGGTAAAGATGATCAGGCAGCTTACCACTTCGCCTGATGGCAAAATGGTGGCATTTAACGCGGCAGGGCACATTTATGTTAAAAGCCTGCCAAATGGCGAACCGTGGCGCATATCTTCGACTGACGACTTTGAATACGAACCGGATTTCAGCCCTGATGGCAAATCGCTGGTTTACATCGACTGGACAGACGAGCTGAAAGCCTCGGTTAACAAAATAGACCTGCTAAGCTGCCAGGTAACCCGGCTCACGGCAGAAAAAGGTTTTTATTACTCGCCCAAATTTTCCAATAAGGGCGATAAAGTGGTCTTTAGAAAAGGCGAAGGAAACGAAACCTCGGGATTTGCGTTTGGCAAAAATCCGGGTATCTACGTGATCAGCGCAAACGGCGGAACCCCAAAAATGGTCATCGATAATGGCATTTACCCGCAATTTTCGACGGATGATTCCAAAATATATTACCAAGGTTCCGAAGGCGATAAAAAAGCTTTTAAAGTGATGGATACCACGGGCGCCAACCAGCGCACGCTATACACATCAAAATATACCACTCAATTTAGGCCCAGCCCCGATGGAAAATGGATGGCTTTTACCGAGTTGTTCAATTGCTATATAACCCCTCTGGTTTACACCGGCAGCCCGCAGGACCTTTCGGCAACCAACAAGGCCATCCCATTGAATAAGCTCACCCGCGACGCCGGCACGTACCTGCATTGGAGCAAGGACAGCCAAAAACTAATGTGGACGCTTGGCCCTAAATACTTTGTGCGCGACATTAAAAGTGCAGCGCCGTTTTCCGGCGATGGTTCCGAAAAACCTCCTCCCGTCGATACCCTGGGTACGGATGTTGGCCTAACCCTTAAAACCGACGTACCAACCGGCAGGATCGCCCTTAAGAATGTACGCATTATCACCATGCGTGGTGACGAGGTGATCGGGAATGGTACTATCATCATCGACCAGAACAAAATTGCAGCCGTTGGTAAAGCCACCGATGTTGCCATACCGCCCGACGCGAAGATATACGACCTGGCAGGTAAAACCGTTATGCCGGGCTTAGTGGATGTACATGCCCACCTGCATACCAGCCCTGACGGCATTTCTCCGCAGCAGGACTGGAACTATTATGCCAACCTGGCCTACGGCGTAACCACCGCGCACGATCCATCCAGCAATACCGAAATGGTTTTCAGCCAGGCGGAAATGCTGAAAGCGGGCAATATGGTTGGGCCGAGGGTGTATTCTACAGGTACAATATTATATGGCGCGGATGGTGATTTTAAAGCGGTGATCAACAGTTTGGACGATGCCCGCTCCAACCTTCGCCGGTTAAAGGACGTGGGCGCATTTTCGGTAAAGAGCTATAACCAGCCCCGCCGCGAGCAACGGCAGGAGATCATCGAAGCCGCGCGGGAATTGCAGATGGAAGTAGTGCCCGAAGGCGGCTCAACCTTTTTTACCAATATGAACATGATCCTGGACGGGCACACCGGCATCGAGCATAATATACCCGTTTGGCCGGTATACAAGGATGTAAAATCGCTGTGGAATGACAGCAAATCGGGCTATACCCCTACCCTTATTGTTTGCTACGGCACCCAATGGGGCGAAAACTTTTGGTACGACCGCACGGAGGTATGGAAAAACGAGCGCCTGCTCAACTTTACGCCGCAGTTTATCATTGATGCCCGCTCACGCCGGCGTACGACTTCTGAATACGGCGAATACGGGCATATCGAGGTATCAAAATATGTAAAGCAGATCGCCGATGGCGGCACTAAGGTGAACATGGGTTCACATGGCCAACTGCAGGGCCTCGGCGCGCACTGGGAGATGTGGATGCTGGCACAGGGCGGCATGAGCCCCATGCAGGTACTGCGCTGCGCGACCATGAATGGGGCATCGTACCTGGGAATGGATAAGGAAGTCGGTTCGCTGGAAGTGGGTAAACTGGCGGACCTGATCGTTTTGAATGATAACCCGCTGGATAATATTCGCAACAGCGATCACATTAAATATGTAATGGTAAACGGCCGCTTGTATGATGGTGAATCGATGAACGAGATAGGTAACCGCGAAAAACCGCGACTGCGTTTTTGGTGGCAGCAAAACCGTGGTGAAATGGGCAACTTGCCCGTAGGTAATGTGGAAACTTATTTGTTTACTACGCAGGACGGGGATTAAAACAGGGCAGATTGATCGCGTGCCGACCAGAACCCGGCCTTTATTCGCTACCTTACGGCTCAATCTTAAAAACAAATCTGATTTGCCCCTTTTGCGATGTCGTTGGCGGTTCGGAGGCTGCTAATTTTGCACTTTTCACAGCATCTTCGCACGTTCTTAACAGTGTTGTGTCAGTTATTGTGGTGTGTTTTGCATTTGTATGGGCTTCAATTATTTTACCGTTTTGGTCTACAGTAAAGTCAATAACCACAGTTCCGGCATCGCGGTTTTCATTATGAACAGAGGGGAAATTTTCAAAATGCCACTGTGTAAGGCTGCTGTCTGAGCGTGCTGTAAAGATTGCTCCCTGATTTCCTGGTGTTTTTTTAGCAACAGTGTCTTTCAATTGACCCGACTTATGGATGGGTGCAGCAGTTTGTGCCGAACACGAATTGATAATTAAAAACAAAAGTGATGGAACGACAAGCAAGCTGAATATTTTTCTCATTGTACAAAATATCAAAAATCACAAACGGCGTCAGAGCCATTCTTCTTTTTCCACGCAAACGCTTTCAATCTCATCATCCCCCCACCCTTTTCAACCCCGCCTTCGCGTCATTATCAATATCCGTTTGGTATTGATGATCTTTCATCGCTAATGCCTGGTTGTAAAAATCAGCTGCCCGCGTACGATCTTTCTTTTCCTCATAAATCTTGCCGATGCTCAGTGCGGCGTTTGCCGCAAAATAGTATTTGGTAGCTTTCCCGATGTTCATGGCGCGCTGGTAGTTCAAAATGGCATCGCTGGTTTTACCTGTCCTGTCGTATATCCTGCCGAGATAATAATAGTACTGTATCTTGTCGCGCTGCAGTTTAAAGCTATTTTCGTCTTTGCCATTTAACTGTCCAAGGGCTTTACTGTAATAGCCGCCGTCGAAATAAAAGCGGGCCTTTAACAGGTCAAGGTCAGGTTTGGCGTCGTTGGCTTCCCAAAGTGCCTGCCGGTCTTTTTCGTCGGTGGCATAACCTTTTGTTTTTACCAGCTTTACAAAATACTCGTATTTTTCCTGGTCGCCTTGCAAAAGGTAATAGTAAGCCAATTTAAGGTAAGCATCCTTAATTAAGTTTATCCCGCGAAATTCTTTCACAAAGTCAAACAAGGGAGCCGGCGGCGATTTGTCCAGTTGGTTGAGGCGGGCGCAGCCAAGCAGATAATCAACCGACGGTACCTTTACATAGTCGGCTGATTTTGGCGCGGCCTCCAGGGCAGCAATCACGTCATCGTTATGCGCCGTTTTGGCGCCAATGTAACCCTTCAAATAGGCCTTCAGCAGGCTGGTACTATCCATTTCGGAAAGATAAAGCGTCAGCCGGGGGTAGTCGTTCAGGTTGTGCAGCGCGTTAATATCCGAAGTAACGATAAAAAAGATCACCTCGGCATTGTAAAAGCTGAATTTTGACCTGGGCAGCCCGTTTTTCAACTCTTCCAGTTGCTTTACGCCGGTTTGTACGTTTCCGCTCATTCCCATAAACCGGGTAATTCCCTGGAAGCTGGCCGGAATGGAGCCAAAGATCACGTTGATCAGTGCCAGGCTG
>Ga0068856_100000352_pt1 | contig 50157 bp, 42 predicted proteins | sample KBSCornC62_FD_66595 | JGI IMG/M metagenome (GOLD analysis project Ga0068856, IMG submission 66595) | Corn rhizosphere microbial communities from Kellogg Biological Station, Michigan, USA - KBS Corn C6-2 | ecosystem: Host-associated > Plants > Roots > Rhizosphere > Soil ...
CCGGCGGCGGCGCGTCGGGCTTCGCGTCGGCACGGTGATAGCCGTTGTACTCGAAGCCGCCGTCGAGCGTCTCGGGCGTGGCGCCCATGCGCTCGGCCTCGTGAATCGCGTCCCAGCGCGCGCGGTTCCATGCGAAGTAGTCGTGCGTCGCCATCACCGCGTAGCCCGCCATCGCCCCCAGCACCGCGAAGCCGAGGACGCGCGACGCGCGCGTCGTCAAGGCCGGTTCGGCGAGTGCCACGAGCGCCAGCACGAACGGCAGCACGAACAACAGGTAACGGTCGAAGTAATCGGTGAGGACGAACGGCGCGAGATAGGCGGCGATCAGCGCGAACAGGAACAGGCGCTCGCCGGCGTCGGCGTTGCGCACGGCGATCGCGCGAATCGCGATGAGTGCCGTGCGGCAGAGCACCGCGATGCCGAACGCCGCGACGATCCCCGCGCCGTACCAGAACGCGCCCGGCGAGCGATCGAGCGGCGCGAGGCCGCGCGGCTGCGCGTCGTACAGCGTGAACGGGCCGATCCCGGCGCGATCGAGCAGTTGGTCCCCGCGCCACGGCGGCCACGATCCTGTCGCCGCCATCGTCGCGAGCGCCAGCGCTGCAACGGCGATGATCGCCAAGCGGGCGCCGCGGCCGGCCGGCAGGCCGCGCCAGAGCGCGAATGGCGCCGCGAACAGACCGAGATACGCAAGCAGCGACAGGACGTTCGACGCGACCCAGCTGCGGTACTGCCCGTCCGTGAGCACTTTGCCGACCGCTTCGACGACGCGCCCCTGCACCCATTGCTGCGCCGCCGGCACGCCGGGTCCGTGTGTGAGGTACGCGTGATACGCGAGCGCTGCACCGGCAGTGGCGAGCAACGGCAGCACGCCGGCGAGCGCGAGCGCAGGCGTGCGCCGTGCCCGTGCCGCGAGCCACGCGACGCAGAACGCGGCCGGCACGGCGAGCACGACCTGCCGCTGCAGCACGCCCGCGACGGCGAGCAGCGTCCCGGCGACGACGAACGCGGGCCTCGGCTCGCGCAGCGCACGCACGAACAGCGCCGCGGCCGGGAGCGCGAACAGCATGCCGTACAGGTCCGTCATGTACGAATTGGCGAGCGGCAGCCAGCACGGCATCGCGATCAGCGTCAGCGTCGCCATCAGCGCATCGCGCCGGCCGAGGCCGGCGACGCGGAAGAATCCGAGCGCGAGCGCGGCAACGGCGGCCGCAACGATTTGCGTCAGATGACGAAGCGTGGTGAACGTGAGCCCGCCGATGGCCGTGGCGAGTCCGCCCAGCAACGTTTGCGGCAGCAGGTTCATCGCGATCCAGTCCGAAAGCCGGATCCGATGCTCGGCGGCGAGCCATGCGACGCTGTGCGCGTACGCCCAGTCGTCGTTCAGCGGGAAATCGCCGCGCGGATCGACCGCAAACGCCAATGCAAGCGCGACCGCGACGACGGCCATCGTCGGTGCGCGCCAGGCGCTCGCACGAGTGCGCGCGAGCGCGGTCATCGACAGGGCGTCGGCCCCCGCCTCAGCGGGCGACGGCGATCCCGTCAAGGTTCGCGATCGGATCCGGAGCAGGCCCGTCGTCGTCGAAGGCGCGATCGCCGTCGGCGCACGGCACGCCGCTCGCGCGCACGGCCGCGAAATCCTGCAGCGTGCGGTCGAGCAGGTGCGTCGGGACGACGTTGGCCATCGCGTTGAAGATCGATTCGACGCGTCCCGGGAATCGCTTTTCCCATTCGCGCATCAGCGCGGTCACCTGCTTGCGCTGCAGGTTTTCCTGCGAGCCGCACAGCGTGCACGGAATCAGCGGGAATGCACACGCTTCGGCATAGCGCGCGAGGTCGCGCTCGCGCGCGTACGCGAGCGGCCGGATGACGACGTGGCGCCCGTCGTCGGAGACGAGCTTCGGCGGCATCGTCTTCAGCTTGCCGCCGTGGAAGAGATTCAGGAAGAACGTGGCGACGAGGTCGTCGCGATGATGACCCAGCGCGATCTTCGTCGCGCCGAGCTCGCCCGCGACGCGATAGAGCACGCCGCGCCGCAATCGTGAGCACAGCGAGCACATCGTGGCGCCTTCGGGAATCACGCGCTTGACGACGCTGTACGTGTCCTGCTCGACGATGCGGAAGAGTACGCCGCGCCCCGCGAGATAGCGCGGCAGCACGTCGGCGGGAAAGCCCGGCTGCTTCTGGTCGAGATTCACCGCGACGATCGAGAACGGCAGCGGCGAGCGCTTCTGCAGCGATAGCAGGACGTCGAGCAGGGCGTAGCTGTCCTTGCCGCCGGACAGGCACACCATCACCCGGTCGCCTGCGTCGATCATCGCGTAGTCGGCAATCGCCTGGCCGACCTGGCGGCGCAGCCGCTTGCGCAGTTTCCCGGCCTCGAACGCCGCCTTGCGCGGGTCGCGGCGGGGCGCTTGCGCTTCGCGCGCGGGTGCAATCGCGATGGCGTCGACGGTGAACTCGGTCATCCGCCGATTGTACTGCGGGGGTCCGGTCAGCCGCGTCGCGCGGAGGCCATTACGGTTCGGCGCGCGGCGCCGCTTGCGTGGGCGGCGCAGCCGCGGCTGCGGTCTCGGTCGGCGCCTTGGGCGACGGCGCGGCCGGACGCGGATCGCTTCGAAGCACACGCGTCGCGAAGACCGGCGGCTCCGCCGGCACGGGTTCCGCATTGATCCTGACCGGCTTGACGGAAGTGCTTGCGCGAGGTCCGTTCGCGGCGGCCGGCGGCGCACTGAACTGCCTGCCAACCCAGACGATGGCGCCGACGACTGCGAGCATCGCGATCGCGGCGAGAGGGCGTGCGAGCGGCATCCCGGATCGGCGAAGGTCGGCGGCGTTCGCAGCGACCGCCTTGTGCGCGTTGCCTTGTGTCTCGAAGACGATGAGTCCCGCTCGCGCGAGGCGCGCCGCCTCACGTTGCATGCGTTCGCCGTCGATCCCGGATCCCAGTGGCAATTCGCCGAGACGTCCCGGCGCATCGAGCAGCGTCAGGATGCGGCGCTGAGTGATCGAAAGTCCGTTTGCGGGCCGGGCGACTTCGTCGTCGCCTGCGGGGGTGCGGCGCAGCAGTGTGCTGGAGTCCACGATTCGCGACCGGCGAGTGAAATTCGGAGGCGGTTGCGTCGGCAGGCGCCGCGGGAGGTGGATCCCGCCCTTTGGACGGGTAAGCGTCGAATCCAACGCAACCGCTTCGGAATCGAGCAATCGCAATGCCAATCGCGGGATCCGGCCGACGGACGTCCGCGAAGCGGCCCGCGCAAAGGCGCAGTCTTATTGCGAGCGGCAGCGGCGCGAACAGGCCCTGCGGACGGCAAAACGGCCGTCGTGGAGGCGACGGCCGTCTTGCACGGAGTGACGCGGCGAGTTACTTCTTCGCGTCCTTGGCCGCGTCCTTGGCCGCTTCTGTAGCCTTCATCGCGGCGTCGCTCGCCTTGGCGGCGGCATCCTTGCTGGCATCCGCAGCCCGGTTGGCGGCATCCTTCGTGTCCTCCGCCGCCTTGGCCGTCGCATCCTTCGTGGCCTCCGCGGCCTTGGCAGCGGCATCCTTCGTCGCGTCGGCCGCGGACTTCGTGGCTTCGGCGGCTGCGTTGGTCGCATCCTTCGCGGCAGACGTCGCAGCGGCGGCCGCGTCCTTCGCCGCGGTCGCGGCGCTGTCGGCGGCCTTCGATGCCGATTCCTTCGCCTTGTCGGCCGCCTGCTGCGATTGCTGGCCGCATGCAGCGAGCGTCGCCGCAAGCGCGAATGCCGCGAACGCGGCGAACTTCGTGGTCTTCATTGCTGCTCCCTAGTCGAGAAAGATGGATCGTGAAATGACATCAACGCTGGCGGCGGCCTGCAGGTTTTGGGACGTCCGCACGTCATGTGCACTCCCCCTGGCGACATTATAGATGCACTCACAGCAGGCGCATGCGCCTGCGCTCCCACAGCGCGAGCGAAAGACCGCTGGCCACGATGATCGCCATGCCCCCGGCGGAAACGGCGTCGGGATGCTGGCCGAAGATCGCGTAGCCGAATGCGGTGGCCCACAGGATTTGCAGGTAGGTGAACGGCGTCAGCAGCGACGCCGGCGCCTGCAGGTATGCGTGCGTGAGACACCAGTGGCCGAGTCCAGCGAACAGGCCCATCAGCACGAACAGCACGATCGACGTGCGCGAGAAATTCGACGCGTCGATGACGAATGGCAGCGCGAGCGACAGCAGCAGCGCGCCGACGCTCGCGCTGTAGAAAAGCGTCGTGTGCGGATTCTCGTCGAGCAGCTTGCGCGTCAGCAACTGGTAGAGCGCGTTGGCGAGCGCCGCGCCGACGAGCAGCACGGCGGCCGGATGCAGAACCGCCGAGCCCGGCCGCAACAGGATCAGGATGCCGATGAAGCCCGCGATCGACGCGATGCGTCGTGCGCGCGGCGCGCGCTCGCGCAGGATCGGCCACGACAGCGTCACGACGAAGATCGGCGCGAGGAACGTGATTGCGGACGCCTCCGCGAGCGGGAGGTAGCGCAGGCCGCCGAAGAATCCGAACGTCGCGAGCACGAGCATCAGCGAGCGCGTGAGCTGCAGCTTCGGTTTGCGCGTGCGCCAGAATTCCGGCCCCGCCCGATGCCAGGCGAACGGCGTGACGACCAGCATCTGGCCCGCGTAACGCGCCCACACGACGACCAGCAGCGCGTGATCGCGCACGAGAAACTTGGCCGTCGCGTCGAGCGACGACAAGCACAGGCCGGCGAGGAGAAACAGCGGCAGCGCGTGGCGTAGCGGGTGCGCGGCGTCGGTCACGCGCCGCACCCGCCGGCTGTGCGCGTCACGCGGCCTGCTGGATCAGCTCGCGCAGCACGAACGGCAGGATGCCGCCGTGACGGTAGTAATCGACCTCGATCGGCGTGTCGATACGGCAGAGTACCGGGATCTCGCGCCGCGAGCCGTCGCGGCGCGTCATCACGACGGCCAACCGCTGCTGCGGCCGGATGTCCGCCGGCACGGCGATGTCGAACGTCTCGTCGCCGGCGATGCCGAGCGACTCGGCGCTGTCGCCCGGCGCGAATTGCAGCGGCAGCACGCCCATCCCGACCAGATTCGAGCGATGGATGCGCTCAAAGCTCTTCGCGATCACCGCCTTGATGCCGAGCAGTTGCGTGCCCTTGGCGGCCCAGTCGCGCGAGCTGCCGGTACCGTATTCGTCGCCGCCGAACACGACGGTCGGAATGCCGCGGCGCTGGTATTCCATTGCGGCGTCGTAGATCGACATACGCTCGGCCGCTCCGCTGCCGCCGTGGTAGAGCGTGAGGCCGCCTTCGACACGTGACCCGTCGGCATTGGGCGGCAGCATCAGGTTCTTGATCCGCACGTTGGCGAACGTGCCGCGCAGCATCACCTCGTGATTGCCGCGCCGCGAGCCGTAGCTGTTGAAGTTGGCGACGGATACGTCTTTCTCCTGCAGGTACAGGCCGGCCGGAGACGTGGGCTTGATCGAGCCGGCGGGCGAGATGTGGTCGGTGGTGACCGAGTCGCCGAAGACGCCGAGCACGCGCGCGCCGCGAACGTCGCCGATCGCGCCCGGCGTCATGCCGAAGCCTTCGAAGAACGGCGGCTTGGCGATGTACGTCGACGCCGGCCAGTCGTACACCTGGCCCGTGGAGCCTGCGATCGTCTGCCACATCGGATTCGCGTTGGCGAGGTCGCCGTACAGGCGCCGGAACGTGTCGGGATCACGTGCATAACTGAGCAGCGCGGCGACCTCGTGCGACGTCGGCCAGATGTCGCGCAGGTAGACGGGGCCGTCCTTGCCCGTGCCGAGCGGCTCCTTCGTCAGGTCCGTGAGCACGCTGCCCGCTATCGCATAAGCGACGACGAGCGGCGGCGAGGCGAGGAAGTTCGCCTTGAGATTCGGATGAATGCGCGCCTCGAAGTTGCGATTGCCGGACAGCACCGCCGCGCACACGAGATCGTGCGTTGCAATGGCGTCGTTGAGTTCCGGCGCGAGGTCGCCCGCATTGCCGATGCACGTGGTGCAGCCGTAGGCCGCGACGTCGAAGCCCAACTGCTCGAGATAGGGCAGCAGGCCGGTCTTCGTCAGGTACTCGGTGACGACGCGCGATCCGGGGGCAAGCGACGTCTTCACGTGCGGCTTGACGCTCAGGCCCTTCGCCACCGCCTTCTTCGCGAGCAGTCCCGCGGCGAGCAGCACGCTGGGATTCGACGTGTTCGTGCACGACGTGATGGCCGCGATCAGCACATCGCCGTTGCCGATGTCGATCGGCGCGGGCGCCGGCGCTGCGATGCGATCGGGTGTGGGGCGGTTGTTCACCATCTCCACGTAGTCGCGCGGCATGCCGGCACGCGGCGCCTGCTGCTGCGCGTCGCTGATCCGGCCGCGGCCCGCGACCATCGGCTGCGTCCGGTAGCGCTGGTGCAGCTTTGCGGGCGGCTGCGAGAAACCGTCGGCTCCTGTCTTCGCGAATAGCTCGGCGAAGCGCGACGCGAGCTTCGGCAACTCGATGCGGTCCTGCGGGCGCTTCGGTCCCGCGAGCGACGGCGTGATCGTCGCCAGGTCGAGCGCCAGCGTTTTCGTGTAGTCGATCTGCCCGGCGACCGGCATGCCGAACAGACCCTGCGCCTTGAAGTAGGTCTCGAAGGCGTCGATCTGCGCGTCGGTGCGGCCGGTGGCGCGCAGATAGTCGACGGTGGCGGTATCGACGGGGAAGAAGCCCATCGTCGCGCCGTACTCGGGCGCCATGTTGCCGATCGTCGCGCGGTCGGGCACCGACAGCGTTGCCGTGCCTTCGCCGAAGAACTCGACGAACTTGCCGACGACCTTCTCCTTGCGCAGCATTTCCGTCACGGTGAGTACGAGATCGGTGGCGGTGGCGCCTTCCGGGAGCCGGCCCTTGAGCTCGACGCCGACGACGTCGGGGGTAAGGAAGTACACCGGCTGCCCCAGCATCCCGGCTTCGGCCTCGATGCCGCCGACGCCCCAGCCGACGACGCCGATGCCGTTGATCATCGTCGTGTGACTGTCGGTGCCGACGAGCGTGTCGGGATAGTAGATGCCGTCGCGCGCGTGCACGCCCGGAGCGAGGTATTCGAGATTCACCTGGTGCACGATGCCGATGCCGGGCGGCACGACCTTGAACGTGTCGAACGCCTGCATGCCCCACTTCATGAACTGATAGCGCTCGGCGTTGCGCTGGAACTCGAGCTTCATGTTGAGATCGAGCGCCGCGGGGGAGCCGTAGTAGTCGACCATCACCGAATGGTCGACGACGAGGTCGACCGGCACGAGCGGCTCGATGACTTTCGGGTCGCGGCCGAGGTCGTGCGCGACGTTGCGCATCGCGGCGAGGTCGCAGAGCAGGGGAACGCCGGTGAAGTCCTGCAGCACGACGCGCGCGACGACGAACGGAATTTCCTCCGTGCGCGCGCCTTGCACCGCCCAGTTCGCGAGCTGCCGCACGTGCTGCTCGGTGACCTTGCGGCCGTCGCAGTTGCGCAGCACGCTTTCGAGCACGATGCGGATCGAGACCGGAAGGCGGGAAATCCTGCCGATGCCGGCTTTTTCGAGCGCGGGCAACGAATGGAACTTGCCCGATGCGCCCGAAGCGAGGCGCAGATCCTGCAGTGTGCCGAACGGGTTGTTGGCCATCGTCTTATCCTGGTTGTCGATCGGTCTTCGGCTGTCCGCCGCCTTGCGGCGCGGGCTTGGCGCCACTTTTCGGCGATCCCGTGGTGCCTTTGGGTGGCGGCGTTATCGAGCCCTTCGCCGCGCCGTTCATGGCGTCACGCACGTTGAGCGTCTGGCCATTTGGCAGGATCATGTCGCCCGGACGCTGCCCCGGCTTGCACGCGCCGACGTGGCGCGCGGTCAGGATCGTCGTCGATTCGCTCTGGCCCATGAACGGCGGGTCGTACGTCGTGCGGATCTCGGTGCGATAGCCGGTGTTGCCCGTCATCTGCATCGTGGATTTCGAGTGCATGCGGCTGCCGCCGAAATCGCACACGAAGTCACCCGTCCCGCGGTTGCCCGTCATCCTGAACTCGTGCTTGCTGCACATGCCCTTCATCGCGCCGGCCCCCATGTCGAACATTTCCTTCTGCACCGTGTCGTCGAGGCACATCGTCATCCGATTCGGATGTTGCGCGCCGCGCTCGGCCGTCCGCTCCATTTCCCACAGTCCGGGCTTGAGCTTCGGGTAGTCCTGCGCGAGCGCGGGGGCGGCGAGGAGAGCGATCGTCAGCACCGCAAGAGCGCGACGGGGAAGGGGATTCGGCGTCATACCATCAGGTCCACGAACTCGTTCACCGCCATCGCGGCAAGTCGCTTCTGATCGAGCGCGGCGTCGCAGATCGCTTGCCGTTGCTTCGGCGCGAACCGGCGCGCGACGTTGACGCGGAACTTTTCGATCAGAAGCGGGATGCCGTCGTCGCGCCGGCGGCGGTGGCCGATCGGATATTCGACGACCACTTCCCGCGTCTTCGTGCCGTCGTTGAACTCGACGGTGATGGCGTTGGCGATCGAGCGTTTGGCGGGATCGAGGTAGTCCTTCGAGAAATCCTTGTCCTCGACGCAGACCATCTTCTCCCGCAGTGCGTCGATGCGCGGATCGGCCGCGATCGCGTCCTCGTAGTCGGCGGCCGTCAGCCGGCCGAAGATCAGCGGCACGGCCACCATGTACTGGATGCAGTGGTCGCGGTCGGCCGGATTGGCGAGTGGCCCCTGCTTGTCGATGATGCGGATCGCCGACTCATGCGTGCGGATTGTTATGCGCCGTATGTCCTGCAGCCGGTCGCGCACCAGCGGGTGCAGCTGCATCGCACATTCGACAGCGGTTTGCGCATGGAATTCGGCCGGGAAGCTGATCTTGAACAGCACGTTTTCCATGACGTAGCTGCCGTAGGGCCGGTCGAAGCGGAACGGCTGCCCCTCGAACAGCACGTCGTAGAAGCCCCACGTCTTCGCCGAGAGCACGGACGGATAACCCATCTCGCCGGTCTTCGCGATCAGCGCGAGGCGCACCGCCCGCGACGTCGCGTCGCCAGCCGCCCAGCTCTTGCGGGAGCCGGTATTCGGCGCATGTCGATACGTGCGCAGGCTCTGGCCGTCGACCCATGCGAGCGACACCGCGTCGATGATCTCGTCGCGGGACAGGCCGAGCATGTGCGCGACGACCGCCGTCGACGCGACCTTGACGAGCACGACGTGGTCGAGACCGACGCGATTGAAGCTGTTGGCAAGCGCGATGACGCCCTGGATCTCGTGCGCCTTGATCATGGCCGTCAGCACGTCCTGCATCGCAAGCGGCTTGCGCCCCGCCGCGACGGCGTTGCGCGACAGCCAGTCGGCCGTCATCAGGATGCCTCCGAGATTGTCCGACGGGTGGCCCCATTCGGCGGCGAGCCACGTGTCGTTGAAATCCAGCCAGCGGATCATCGCGCCCAGGTTGAACGCGGCCTGCACCGGATCGAGCTGGTAGGCCGTTCCCGGGACCTTCGCGCCGTTCGGCGCCACGGTGCCTGGCACGATCGGCCCGAGCAGCTTCGTGCACGCCGGGTAGGAGAGCGCCTCGAATCCGCAGCCCAGCGTGTCGAGCAGGCAGTAGTGCGCGGTTTTGTAGGCCTCGGCGCTTTCGATGCGAAAGCCCGCGACGTAGTCGGCGATGTCGACCAGGACCTGGTCGGGGGCAGGGCGGACGTTGGAGATGGGGGCGGACACGGGTCAGGTCCTTTGAGCGAGCGGAATGAACTTGCGATCCTCGGGCCCGACGTAATTCGCCGACGGCCGGATGATCTTGCCGTCCTCGCGCTGCTCGATCACGTGCGCCGCCCAGCCGGACGTGCGCGCGATGACGAACAGCGGCGTGAACATCGAGGTCGGCACGCCCATCTGGTGGTAGCTGACTGCCGAGAACCAGTCGAGGTTGGGGAACATCTTCTTCGCGTCCCACAGCACGGTCTCGAGCCGCTCGGCGATCCGGTAGAGCTTTTCGTCGTGCGAGGCCGCCGACAGGCTGCGCGCGACTTCCTTGATCACCTTGTTGCGCGGATCGGCGATGGTGTACACCGGATGGCCGAAGCCGATGATGACCTGCTTCGCATCGAGACGCTTGCGCACGTCTGCCTCGGCTTCCTCGGGCGTGACGTAGCGGTTCTGGACGTCGAACGCCGCCTCGTTGGCCCCGCCGTGCTTCGGGCCGCGCAAAGCGCCGATCGCGCCGGTGATCGCCGAGTACATGTCCGATCCCGTGCCCGCGATGACGCGCGCCGTGAACGTGGAAGCGTTGAACTCGTGCTCGGCGTACAGGTTGAGCGACGTGTGCATCGCCCGCACCCAGTTCTGCGGCGGCGGCCGCCGATGCAGCAGATGCAGGAAGTGACCGCCGATGGAGTCGTCGTCGGTCTCGACGTCGATCCGCTTGCCGTTGTGGCTCCAGTGGTACCAGTAGAGGAGCATCGAGCCGAACGACGCCATCAGGCGGTCGGCGATGTCGCGCGCGCCCGGAAGGTTGTGATCGTCGCGCTCGGGCAGCACGCAGCCCAGCGCCGAGCAGCCGGAGCGCATGACGTCCATCGGATGCGCGCCGGCGGGGATCGCTTCGAGCGTCGCGCGCACCGGCCCCGGCAGTCCGCGCATCGATTGCAGCTTGCGCTTGTAGCCGGCGAGCTCCGCCACGTTCGGCAGCTTGCCGTGCACGAGCAGGTAGCCGATCTCCTCGAATTCGCAGACGGCCGCCATGTCGAGGATGTCGTAGCCGCGGTAGTGCAGGTCGTTGCCGGTGCGGCCCACGGTGCAAAGCGCCGTGTTGCCCGCGGTGACGCCCGAGAGCGCGACCGATTTCTTCGGCTTGAAGGTCGCGTCCGGCGCGTCGGGGGTGGTAGTGGTTTCGGTCATGATTTCGTGCGCTCGAAGAGGCGGTCGAGCTTCCGCTCGTAGTCGTGATAGCCGAGAAAATCGTAGAGGTCGTTGCGCGTCTGCATCGTTGCGACGACACTCTTCTGCGTGCCGTCGCGGCGCAGCGCCTGGTAGACGTTCAGCGCCGCCTGGTTCATCGCCCGGAACGCCGACAGCGGGTAGAGCGCGATCGCGACGCCGGCGCTCGCGATCTCCCCGGTCGTGAAGAGCGGGGTCTGCCCGAATTCGGTCAGGTTCGCGAGGATCGGCACGCCGACCGCATCGGCGAACCGCCGATACATCGCGAGCTCGGTGATGGCCTCGGGGAAGATCATGTCCGCGCCGGCTTCGACGCACGCGCGTGCGCGCTCGACGGCGGCGTCGAGCCCTTCGACGGCCAGCGCATCGGTGCGCGCCATGATGACGAACTGCGGATCGGTGCGCGCATCAGCCGCGGCCTTGATGCGGTCGACCATCTCCTGCTGCGAGACGAGCTCCTTCCCGGGCCGATGACCACAGCGCTTCGCGCCGACCTGGTCTTCGATGTGCACGGCGCCGGCGCCGAACTTGATCAGCGAGCGGACCGTGCGCGCGATGTTGAACGCCGATGCGCCGAAGCCGGTGTCGGCATCGACGAGCAGCGGCAGGTCGCACACGTCGGTGATGCGGCGCACGTCGGTCAGCACGTCGTCCAGGTTGCTGATGCCGAGGTCGGGCAGGCCGAGCGATCCCGCCGCGACGCCGCCGCCGGACAGGTAGATCGCCTTGAAGCCGCTGCGCGCAGCGAGGATCGCGTGATAGGCGCAGATCGTGCCGGGCACTTGCAGCGGCCGCTCGGAGGCGACCGCTGCGCGAAAGCGCGCGCCCGCGCTCATGATGGAAGTGATCGCGTCACGGGCCTCGCGCGCATCGCCGTCACTTGCCCAGCAGCCCGGTGATGGCCGCGCGCTCTTCCTCGAGCTCCCTGAGCGTCGCATCCATCTTCTCGCGCGAGAACGCATCGATCGGCAGGCCTTCGACGCGCGCGTATTCGCCGCCGCTCGTGGTGACCGGAACGCCGTAGATGACATCCTTCGGAATGCCGTAGCTGCCGTCCGAAGGCACGCCCATCGTCACCCAGCGACCGCCGCTGCCGAGCATCCAGTCGCGCACGTGATCGACCGCGGCGTTGGCGGCCGACGCCGCCGACGACAATCCCCTGGCCTCGATGATTGCGGCGCCGCGCTTGCCGACGGTGGGGAGGAAGACCGTGCGGTTCCAGTTGTCGTCGTCGATGATGTCCTTGACCGGCTGGCCGTTCGCCGTCGCGAACCGGTAGTCGGGATACATCGTCGGCGAGTGGTTGCCCCAGACGATCAGCTTCTCGATCGAGCCGACCGGCTTGCCGCTTTTCGCGGCGAGCTGCGACAGCGCGCGGTTGTGGTCGAGCCGGATCATCGCCGTGAAATTCCTGCCCGGCAGCGACGGCGCCGACTTCATCGCGATGTAGGCGTTGGTATTCGCCGGATTGCCGACGACGAGCACCCGCACGTCGCGCGACGCGGCCTTGTCGAGCGCCTTGCCCTGCTCGATGAAGATCTTCGCGTTTTCGGACAGCAGGTCCTTGCGCTCCATGCCGGGTCCGCGCGGGCGGGCGCCGACGAGCATCGCGATCTGCGCATCCTTGAACGCCGTTGCCGCATCGGCGCTGCCTTGCATGCCGGCGAGCAGCGGGAATGCGCAATCCTCGAGCTCCATCATTACGCCCTTGAGGGCGGCCTGCGCCTTGTCGAGCGGCAGCTCGAGCAGCTGCAGGATCACCGGCTGATCCTTGCCGAGCATCTCGCCGGCTGCGATCCGGAAGAGCAGGCTGTAGCCGATCTGGCCGGCGGCGCCGGTCACGGCGATGCGCACGGGTGCTTTCATTGCGGGTACCTTTCGCGGACAGGGGAGCGGCCGCTCCACGGTCGGGCGGCACGGCTTCGGCGCGGCAGCAGAGGCGCCGCGGCGGATCAGCCGGATGGTAGGCCGCGCGGCGGTGTTCTGTCAATGTCCTATAACTGATATAAGATACAAGAGTGAAGACATCGTCACCCACGTTCCAGCCGCTCTACCTGCAGATCAAGGGGCTGGTGGAGCGCGCGCTGGAGGCGGGCGAATGGGGGCCCGGGGCGGCGATCCCGGCCGAGGTCGCGCTCGCCGCGCGGTTCGGCGTCTCGCAGGGAACGGTGCGCAAGGCGATCGGCGCGCTTGCGGACGAAAACCTGCTGGTGCGCAAGCAGGGCAAGGGGACGTTCGTCGCCACGCACACCGAGGAGAGGGCGTCGAACTTCCGGTTCCTGCGCGTTCGGCGCAACGACGGGCAGACGGAATACCCGGGCAGCCGGCTCATAGACCTCCGCCGCGCGAGGGCCGGGGCCGAGACCGCCCGCCGGCTCGGCATCCGTGTCGGCGACCACGTCTTCGTGCTGCGGCGGGTGCTCGATCTCGCGAGCCACCCGGCAGTGCTCGACGACATCACGCTGCCTGCCGTGCTATTCGCGGGGCTGACGCGCGCCCGGTACGCAGCGTATCCGGGCTCCACGTACGGATTCTTCGAGCAGGTGTTCGGCGTGCGGATGCTGAGGGCCGAGGAGCGCCTGACGGCGGTGGCCGCAGACGCCGTGAGCGCAGGCCTGCTCGATGTCGAGCCGGGCGCGCCGCTGCTGGCCGTCGATCGCGTCTCGTTCACGTATGGCGACCGGCCGGTCGAGGTGCGGCGAGGCCTGTGCGCCACGCGCCATGTGCATTACTGGAACGCGCTGGCCTGACGAAACGGCATCTCGCCGGCGTCCGCAGCGCGTCAGGGAAAAAAGGAGTTCGGCGGTGTCGGCTATAATTTGATGCTGTGCAAAAACCCCGCGAATCCCGTGCCGCGAGCCCGCGCCGCGCTTTTTGCGCGATTTCGAGCGTGACACGGGGCCGATAGCCGGAGGCCCGATCCATGCCCGTCGCCGAGCGCCCGATCGACAAGCCGCGTCCGGTCTACCTGAATCTCTTCGCGATCCGCCAGCCGCTGCCGGCGATCGCGTCGATCCTCCATCGCGCGAGCGGCGCGCTCCTGTTCCTCGTCGGCATTCCGCTTCTGCTCTGGTTCGTGCAGCGCTCGCTCGCATCGCCCGAAGGCTTCGCGGCGGTGACCGGGCCGCTGACGACGCCGTTCGGCAAGCTGGTGGCGCTGGTTCTCGCTTGGTGCTACCTGTTCCACCTGTTCGCGGGCCTGCGCCACCTGGCGCTCGACCTGCATGTCGGAATAGCGCTCGCGCCGGCCCGCCGCTCGGCCGCGGCCGTGCTGGTGCTGTCGATCCTGCTGACGCTGATCGTCGCGGTGCGGCTGTGGTGAGCGGCACCGACAAGCTTCCCGTCGGGGCGCATTACGGCCTGCGCGACTGGCTGTCGCAGCGCGTCACCGCTGTCGTGATGACGCTCTATACGGCGCTCTTGTTCGGGATCGTCCTGTGGCACGGCGGGCTCGACTACGCGACGTGGCAGGCGCTGTTCGCGGGCAACGCGTTTCGCGTCGCGACGTTCCTCTTCATGGCGTCGCTGCTCGTGCACGCGTGGGTGGGGGTGCGCAACATCCTGATGGACTACGCCAAGCCGACCAGCGTGCGCCTGACGCTGCAGGTGGTCGTCATCTGCGTGCTGATTGCTTACGTGGCCTGGACGGTCCAGGTGCTGTGGGGCGCGTAAGGGGAGCCGGCCGATGAGCCACCTCGAACGCTCGTGCATTTTGCGTGGAGTTTCGCGATGAAGCTGCCGACGCGCCGCTTCGATGCCTTGATCGTCGGCGCCGGCGGCGCAGGTATGCGCGCATCGCTGCAGCTCGCGCAGGCGGGGCTTTCGGTCGCTGTGCTGTCCAAGGTATTCCCGACGCGCTCGCACACGGTGGCGGCGCAGGGCGGCATCGGCGCCTCGCTCGGCAACATGTCGGAGGACAGCTGGCTCTGGCACATGTACGACACGATCAAGGGCTCCGACTGGCTCGGCGACCAGGACGCGATCGAGTACATGTGCAAGATGGCGCCGCAAGTGGTGTTCGAGCTCGAGCACTTCGGCATGCCGTTCGACCGCAATCCCGACGGGACGATCTACCAGCGGCCGTTCGGCGGCCATTCGATGAACTTCGGCGAGAAATCGGTGCGCCGTGCGTGCGCGTCGGCCGACCGCACCGGCCATTCGATGCTGCACACGCTCTATCAGCAGAACGTGCGCGTGGACACGCAGTTCTTCGTCGAGTGGATGGCGCTCGACCTGATCCGCGATGCCGACGGCGACGTGCTCGGCGTCACCGCGCTCGAGATGGAAACCGGCGAAGTGATGGCATTGGAGGCGAAGGTGACGGTGCTCGCCACCGGCGGCGCCGGACGCATCTTTGCCGCGTCGACGAACGCCTTCATCAACACCGGCGACGGCCTCGGCATGGCCGCGCGCGCGGGCGTGCCGCTCGAGGACATGGAGTTCTGGCAATTCCATCCGACGGGCGTCGCGGGGGCCGGCGTGCTGATCACCGAGGGTGTGCGCGGCGAGGGCGGCATCCTGCTGAACGACAAGGGCGAGCGCTTCATGGAGCGCTACGCGCCGAATCTGAAGGACCTCGCGTCGCGCGACGTCGTCAGCCGCTCGATGGACCAGGAGATCAAGGAGGGGCGCGGTTGCGGGCCGCACAAGGACTACGTGCTGCTCAAGATGGACCATCTCGGCCCGGAGGTGATCCTCAAACGGCTGCCCGCGATTCGCGAGATCGCCATCAAGTTCGCCAACGTCGACCCCATCAAGGAGCCGATTCCGGTCGTGCCGACGATCCACTACATGATGGGCGGCATCCCGACGAACATTCACGGCCAGGTCGTCGTGCCGAAGGACGGGGACTCCAACCGCGTCGTCGAGGGGCTCTATGCGGTCGGCGAATGCGCCTGCGTATCGGTGCACGGCGCCAATCGCCTCGGCACCAATTCGCTGCTCGACCTGCTCGTGTTCGGCCGTGCCGCGGGCAACCACATCGTCAGCAGCAACGTGCGGGCGCGAACGCACAAGGGGCTGAAGGCCGATGCGGGCGAGCCGTCGCTTGCGCGGCTCGCGCGCCTCGACGCTGCGTCGTCCGGCGAGAGCGTCGCCGAGGTCGGCAACGAGCTGCGGCGCACGATGCAATCGCACTGCGGCGTGTTCCGCAACCAGCAGCTGCTGGCCGAAGGCGTGCAGAAGGTGATGGAAATCGCCGAGCGGGCGGCGCGCACGGCGATCGCCGACCGGAGCCGCACGTTCAACACGGCGCGCGTCGAGGCGCTGGAGCTCGATAACCTGATCGAGGTCGCGAAGGCGACGATCGTGTCCGCCGAGGCCCGGCGCGAATCGCGCGGCGCGCAGGCGCGCAGCGACTATCCGGACCGCGACGACGCCAACTGGCTCAAGCACACGCTCTGGCACCGCGACGGCAATCGCCTCGACTACAAGGCCGTGAACATGAAGCCGCTGTCGGTGGAAGCGTTTCCACCGAAGGCGCGGACGTATTGACGCGCCGGAAGATCCGAGTCCCCAGCCCCGAATCCCGACCCCCCGATGAAATTCCGCATCTACCGCTACGATCCCGACCACGACGAGAAGCCGCGGCTGCAGGAGTACGACATTGCGCTCGACCCGCACGATCGCATGCTGCTCGACGCGCTGATCCGCCTGAAGAGCGTCGACGACACGCTGTCGTTCCGGCGCAGCTGCCGCGAGGGCGTGTGCGGCTCGGACGCGATGAACATCAACGGCAAGAACGGACTCGCGTGCGTCACGAACCTGAAGACGTTGAAGGAGCCGGTCGAGCTGCGGCCGCTTCCCGGGCTGCCGGTGATCCGCGACCTGATCGTGGACATGAGCCAGTTCTTCAAGCAATACCATTCGATCAAGCCGTACCTCGTGAACGACACGCCGCCGCCGGAGCGCGAGCGGTTGCAGTCGCCGGCGGACCGCGAGGCGCTCGACGGGCTCTACGAGTGCATCCTGTGCGCGTGCTGCTCGACCGCCTGTCCGTCGTTCTGGTGGAATCCCGACAAGTTCGTCGGTCCGGCGGGGCTGCTGCAGGCGTACCGGTTCATGGCGGACAGCCGCGACCGCGATTTGAACCAGCGGCTCGACAACGTCGAGGATCCCTATCGGCTGTTCCGGTGTCATTCGATCATGAACTGCGTCGACGTGTGCCCGAAGGGACTCAACCCGACGCTCGCGATCGAGAGGATCAAGGACCTGCTCGTCAAGCGGACGGTCTAGGCAGCAGGGAACAGAGGTCAGGGAACGGGGAACAGATCGAGGACCGGGCGGAAGCGAGGCAGGACGCGGTTGCAAAGACGCTCCTGTGGGGGCAGATAGGAAGCGATGATCGACGCGCTGCGGCTCAGTCGGATCCGCTGGCGTTGCCGCCGGGGCATGCTCGAGAACGACCTCGTGCTCGAGCGGCTGCTCGACCGCCACGGCGCGTCGCTGACCGAGGACGACGTCGCGAAGCTCGATTGCCTGCTCGACCTCTCCGACAACGTGCTCTGGGACCTGATCGCCGGGCGCACCGAGCCCGATCCCGCGCTGGCCGAGTTCGTGGCGCGGCTGCGCGCGCTGTAGGAAGACTGGCGTCAACCCGTTATTGGAAGGACGTTCGATGACCGACCGCACTGCAACCCTCCAGTTCTCCGACGGCTCGCCGCCGGTAACGTTTCCCGTACTGTCCGGCACGCTCGGCCCGGACGTGATCGACATCCGCACGCTTTACGGCAAGACCGGGAAGTTCACGTACGACCCCGGCTTCATGTCCACCGCCGCGTGCAGCTCCGCGATCACGTACATCGACGGCGACAAGGGCGAGCTGCTCTACCGCGGGTATCCGATCGAGGAGCTGGCCGTGCGCTGCGACTACCTCGAGACGTGCTACCTGCTGCTGTACGGCGAGCTGCCGAACGTGGCGCAGAAGGACGACTTCGTGAGCCGCGTGACCAACCACACGATGGTCAACGAGCAGATGCAGTTCTTCATGCGCGGCTTCCGGCGCGACGCGCATCCGATGGCGGTGCTGACCGGGCTGGTCGGAGCGCTGTCGGCGTTCTACCCCGACTCGATCAACCTGAACGACGCGCACCAGCGCGACATCTCGGCAATCCGGCTGATCGCGAAGATGCCGACGCTGATCGCCATGGCCTACAAGTACTCGATGGGCCAGCCGTACATGTACCCGCGCAACGAGCTCTCCTATCCGGCTAACTTCATGCGGATGATGTTCGCGACGCCATGCGCCGACTATCGGGTGAACGACGTGCTCGTGCGCGCGCTCGACCGCATCTTCATCCTGCACGCCGACCACGAGCAGAACGCGTCGACGTCGACGGTGCGGCTGTGCGCGTCGTCCGGCACGAACCCGTTCGCCGCGATCGCGGCCGGCGTCGCCTGCCTGTGGGGTCCCGCGCACGGCGGCGCGAACGAGGCTGCGCTCAACATGCTCTACGAGATCCAGGCGCAGGGCGGCGTCGCGAAGATCGGCGAGTTCATCGCCAAGGTCAAGGACAAGAACTCGAGCGTGCGGCTGATGGGCTTCGGGCACCGCGTCTACAAGAACTACGATCCGCGCGCCAAGCTGATGCGCGAGACGTGCTACGAGGTGCTGGGCGACCTCGGACTCGGCGATGACCCGCTGTTCAAGCTCGCAATGGCGCTCGAGAAGATCGCGCTCGAGGACGATTACTTCGTCCAGCGCAAGCTGTACCCGAACGTCGATTTCTACTCGGGCATCGTGCAGAAGGCGATCGGCATCCCGGTGCAGCTCTTCACGGCCATCTTCGCGCTCGCGCGCACCGTCGGCTGGATCGCGCAGCTGAACGAGATGGTGTCGGATCCCGAGTACAAGATCGGGCGGCCGCGGCAGCTGTTCACCGGCGCGACAAGGCGGACTGTCAAAACTATCTCCGAACGTTAACCTGAAAGACGGGGCCGCCGCGCGGCCCCGTGTTCATCAGACGTTTTCCCCCGAGGTTTTATGGGAACGATGCAGGAATTCGCCGACACCACCACCCTGTTCGGCAGCAACGCGCCATTCATCGAGGAGCTCTACGAGTCGTACCTCGCCGATCCGGCGAGCGTCTCCGACGAGTGGCGTCGCTATTTCGATGAGCTGCGCGGCGACGCGGCCGACGTCCCGCATGCCGCCGTCGTCGAATCGTTCCGCGAGCTCGCGCGCAACCGCCGCGTCGTGGGGGCGATGGTCGACGAGACCACGATGCACAAGCAGGTGCTCGTGCAGCGGCTCATCAGCAAGTTCCGCACGCTCGGGATGTTGCACGCCGACCTCGACCCGCTGAAGCGGCAGGAGCCGGCGTACATCCCCGATCTCGACCTGCGCACGTACGGCTTCACCGACGTTGACCTCGACACGCCGTTCGACGTCGGCTCGTTCAAGGCGGGCCCCGCCCGGATGCGGCTGCGCGACATCATCGACGCGCTGAAGGACACGTACACGCGCACGTTCGGCGCCGAATACATGTACATCTCGGACACGCCGACGAAGCGGTTCGTGCAGGAGCGGATCGAGCCGATCCGCTCGCGGCCGAACTACAGTGCGGACGAGCGCAAGCACATCCTCGAGCGCCTGACGGCCGCCGAGACGCTCGAGCGCTACCTGCACACCAAGTACGTCGGGCAGAAGCGCTTCTCGGGCGAGGGCGGCGATTCGACGATCCCGATGCTCGACCACCTGATCCAGCGTGCCGGTGCGGCGGGCGTGCAGGAGCTCGTGCTCGGCATGGCGCATCGCGGCCGGCTCAACGTGCTGGTCAACACGCTGGGCAAGATGCCGAGCGACCTGTTCTCCGAGTTCGAGGGCAAGGCGTCGCAGGAGCTGCCGGCCGGCGACGTCAAGTATCACCAGGGCTTCTCGTCCGACATCTCGACGCCCGGCGGCCCGGTGCACGTGACGCTCGCGTTCAACCCGTCGCACCTCGAGATCGTGAACCCGGTCGTCGAAGGCAGCGTGCGCGCACGCCAGCATCGGCGCAAGGACGCGCGCGGCGATCAGGTGCTGCCGGTGCTGCTGCACGGCGATGCGGCGATTGCCGGGCAGGGCGTCGTGCAGGAATGCCTGAACATGGCGCAGACGCGCGGCTTCTACACCGGCGGCACGATTCACATCGTCGTCAACAACCAGATTGGCTTCACGACGTCCGACCCGCGCGACGTGCGCGGCACGCTCTATTGCACCGACGTCGCGAAGATGGTCGAGGCGCCGATCTTCCACGTCAACGGCGACGATCCCGAGGCGTGCCTGCTCGCGATCGAGCTCGCGTTCGACTATCGCCAGAAGTTCCACAAGGACGTCTTCATCGACCTCGTCTGCTTCCGCCGCCTTGGCCACAACGAGGCCGACGAGCCGATGATCACGCAGCCCTTGATGTACAAGAAGATCAACCAGCATCCCGGCACACGGAAGCTGTACGCGGATCGCCTCGTGGCGGCGGGCGTCTTAAGCGCCGATGACGCCGACGCGATGATCGCCACGTATCGCGCGGCGATGGACAAGGGTCTCCACACCAATACGACGGTGCTGGCGAACTACAAGCCGCCGTACATCGTCGACTGGGCGCCGTACAAGAACCGCCACTGGACCGACCCCGCGGACACGCGCGTGCCGCTCGCGCACCTGAAGGAGCTCGGCGTCAAGGCAACCACCGTGCCTGCGGATTTCAAGCTGCATCCGCGTGTCGAGAAGATGATGGCCGACCGCCGCGCGATGGTCGAAGGCCGGCACCCGATCGACTGGGGAATGGGCGAGATCTTCGCGTACGCGTCGCTGCTCGACCAGGGCTACGGCGTGCGCATCTCCGGCGAGGACGTGGGGCGCGGCACGTTCTCGCACCGGCACGCGGTGCTGCACGACCAGAACCGCGAGAAATGGGACTCCGGCATCTGGATTCCGCTGGAGCACGTGAAAGACGGTCAACCCGACTTCGAGATCATCGACTCGGTGCTGACCGAGAACGCCGTGCTGGGCTTCGAATACGGCTATACGACGTCGGAGCCGAATCAGCTCGTGATCTGGGAGGCGCAGTTCGGCGACTTCGCCAACGGCGCGCAAGTCGTCATCGATCAGTTCATCAGCGCCGGCGAAGTGAAGTGGGGCCGCATCTGCGATCTCGTGCTGTTCCTGCCGCACGGCTACGAAGGCCAGGGCCCCGAGCATTCGTCAGCGCGGCCCGAGCGCTACCTGCAGCTGTGCGCGCAGCACAACATGCAGGTGGCGGTGCCGACGACGCCGGCGCAGGTGTTCCATCTGCTGCGCCGGCAGATGATCCGCTTCTTCAGGAAACCGCTGATCGTCATCACGCCGAAGAGCCTGCTGCGGCACAAGGAGGCCGTGTCGACGCTGCAGGACCTCGCCGCGGGCGAGTTCCACAACGTCATCGGCGAGGTCGAGAAGATCGATCCGAAGAAGGTGAAGCGCATCATCGTGTGCTCCGGCAAGGTGTACTACGAGCTCCTCGCGCACCGCCGGGAGCGGAAAGTCGACAACGTCGCGATCCTGCGCCTCGAGCAGCAGTACCCGTTCCCGCACGACGATTACAAGCGCGAGGTCGCCAAGTATCCGAAGGCGAAGGAAGTCGTCTGGTGCCAGGAGGAGCCGCAGAACCAGGGCGCCTGGTACCGCCTGAATTTCTACCTGCGCTCCGACCTGGACGAAAAGACGATGCTGTTCTACGCCGGGCGTCCCGTGTCCGCGTCGCCTGCCGTCGGCTACGCGGCGAAGCACAACGCCGAGCAGAAGCAGCTGATCGAGGACGCCTTCGCCGCCGAGCCCAAGTCGGGCGAGATGGTGCTCGCCCGCTAACGCCTTTGAGAGTGGTCCGATGAGAATCGAAGTGAAGGTTCCGCAGTTGCCCGAATCCGTCGCCGAGGCGACGCTGGTCAATTGGCACAAGAAGCCCGGCGAAGCGGTCAAGCGCGACGAGAACTTGATCGACATCGAGACCGACAAGGTCGTGCTCGAGCTGCCGGCGCCGGGCGACGGCGTGCTCACCGAGATCACGCGTCCCGACGGCTCGACGGTCACATCGAACGACGTGATCGCCGTGATCGAGACGAACGGCAAGGGAGCCGCGAAGCCCGCGGCCGCAGCGGCGCCGGCAACCACCGCTGCGGCAGCATCGGCGCCCGCCGCGGGCTCCACGCCGGCGGCGAAAACCGGTGACGGGGCCACCGCGCTTCCCGCCGCACGCAAGATGATGGCCGACGAAAACGTCGATCCCGCGACGGTGACCGGCACCGGCCGAGGCGGGCGCGTCACGAAGGGCGACGTCGTCGCAGCGATCGGCGCACGCGGTGAAGCCCCGGCCGCACCGGCCCCTGCCGCTCAACCCGCGGCTCGGGCGCCGGCGGCCGCGAAACCGGCCGTCATCGCGCCGGCGCGCGCCACGCAGGGCGCGCGGCCCGAGCAGCGGGTCCCGATGTCGCGGCTGCGCGCCCGCATCGCCGAGCGCCTGGTGGAATCGCAATCGACGGCGGCGATCCTGACGACGTTCAACGAAGTGAACATGCAGCCGGTCATCGACCTGCGCAACCGCTACAAGGAGCGCTTCGAGAAGGAGCATGGCGTCAAGCTAGGGTTCATGGGCTTCTTCGTGAAGGCAGCCGTGCACGCGCTCAAGAAATTCCCGCTCGTCAATGCGTCGATCGACGGCAGCGACATCGTCTATCACGGCTATTACGACATCGGCATCGCGGTGGGCAGCCCGCGCGGCCTCGTCGTGCCGATCATCCGCGATGCCGACCAGCTGTCGATCGCCGAAATCGAGAAGCAGATCGGCGACTACGGCAAGCGCGCGCAGGAGGGCAAGCTGACCGTCGAGGAATTGACCGGCGGCACGTACACGATCAGCAACGGCGGCGTGTTCGGTTCCATGCTGTCGACGCCGATCATCAATCCGCCGCAATCGGCGATCCTCGGCGTGCACGCGACGCGCGAGCGCCCGGTGGTCGAGAACGGCCAGGTGGTCGTGCGCCCGATCAACTTCCTCGCCCAGTCGTACGACCATCGCATCATCGACGGACGCGAGGCGGTGCTGTCGCTCGTGGCCATCAAGGAGGCGCTCGAAGACCCGGCCAGGATGCTGCTCGACCTGTGAGTCCAACAACAACAACCGACATTTCGATGCCCGATCCGCAATCCTTCGACGTCGTCGTCATCGGCGGCGGCCCCGGCGGCTACGTTGCCGCGATCCGCGCCGCGCAGCTCGGCTTCGCAACCGCCTGCGTCGACGACTGGACGCGAGATGGCGGCAAGCCCGCGCTCGGCGGCACGTGCACGAACGTCGGCTGCATCCCGTCGAAGGCGCTCTTGCAGTCGTCGGAGAACTATGCGCACGCGGGACACGCGTTCGCCGACCACGGCATCCGCGTCGAAGGCCTGTCGATCGACGTCGCGAGGATGCTCGCGCGCAAGGACAAGGTGGTCGCGCAGAACAACGACGGCATCGCCTATCTGTTCAAAAAGAACAAGATCACGTCATTCCACGGCCACGGGTCGTTCGCCGGCAAGGACGGTGATCGCTGGCGCATTGCCGTCGACGGGCCCGGCGCGGCGACAATCAGCGCGCGCCACGTCATCGTCGCGACCGGCTCTACACCGCGCGCGCTGCCCGGCGTCGCATTCGACAACGAGCACGTGCTCGACAATGCCGGCGCGCTCGCAATCACCGGCGTGCCGAAGCGCCTCGGCGTCGTCGGCGCGGGCGTCGTCGGACTCGAGATGGGCAGCGTCTGGCGCCGTCTCGGGTCGACCGTCACGATCCTCGAAGCGCTGCCCGCATTTCTCGGCGCCGCCGACGAGACAGTCGCGAAGGAAGCGCAAAAGGCCTTCGCGAAACAGGGCCTCGCGATCGAGCTCGGCGTCGCGATCGGCGAGGTGCGCACCGGCAAGGACGGCGTGAGCGTCGCGTACAAGGATGCCGCGGGCAAGGCGCAGACCGCGACGTTCGACAAGCTGATCGTGTCGATCGGCCGCGTGCCGCGCACGGCCGGCCTCGGCGCGGAGACCGTTGGATTGAAGCTCGACGCGCGCGGGTTCGTCGACGTCGACGCCGAATGCCGGACGAATCTCCCGAACGTCTGGGCGATCGGCGACGTTGTGCGCGGCCCGATGCTCGCGCACAAGGCCGAGGACGAGGGCGTCGCGGTGGCGGAGCGCATCGCGGGCCAGCACGGCCACGTCGACTTCAACACGATTCCGTGGGTCATCTACACGTCGCCGGAAATCGCGTGGGTCGGCAAGACGGAGCAGCAGCTGCGGAAGGAGGGCGTGGCCTACCGCGCCGGAAGCTTTCCGTTCTCGGCGAACGGCCGCGCCCGCGCGATCGGCGAAACGACGGGCTTCGTCAAGCTGCTGGCGGATGCGGCGACCGATCGCATTCTCGGCATGCACGCGATCGGTCCGCTGGTATCGGAGCTGATTGCCGAAGGGGTGGTCGCGATGGAGTTCGGCGCGTCGAGCGAGGACATCGCGCGCATCTGCCATGCGCACCCGACGCTGTCCGAAGTCACGCGCGAGGCGGCGCTGGCCGTCGACAAGCGTACGCTGAACCTGTAAGCAATCTCATAATCTCCCTGCGCGCCCCGATTGTCTTTTCGCGTTGATCACGTGCGAATGGCATGATCGGCGCCGACGACCCCGGCCAGGTCTCGCGCCGCCACGGCGGCCTCATCGGGTATCTCGAGCCGCTGCTCGACGATCGGCGCGCGACGCTCGACCACGCGCAGATGGCGGCGCTCGAGCGGCTGCAGCAGCTTGCCGACGAGCTCGTCGCGTTCAAGGCGGCGCGCCGATCCGCGCTGAAGCGGATCTTCGCGGCACCCGGCGTTCCGCGCGGCGTCTACCTGTGGGGCGGGGTCGGCCGCGGCAAGAGCCTGCTGATGGACAGCTTCTACGCGACCGTGCCGATCCGGCGCAAGACGCGCGTGCACTTCCATGCGTTCATGCGCGACGTGCATGCCGGCCTCGCGGAGCTCAAGTCGGAAGCCGATCCGCTGGCCAACGTGGCGGCGAGGATCGCGCACCGCTTCCGGCTCGTATGCTTCGACGAGTTCCACGTGAACGACATCGCCGACGCGATGATTCTCGGCCGGCTGCTGTCCGGAATGTTCAACGGCGGCGTCGTGCTGGTGATGACGTCGAACTACCCGCCGGACGGGCTGTGGCCGCACGGCCTGCTGCGCGAGCGGTTCCTGCCGGCGATCGCGCTCATCAAGGAGTGGCTCGACGTCGTCGAGGTCGACGCGGGCGTCGACTACCGGCTGCGGACGCTGGAGCATGTCGCCACGTTCCACGTGCCGGGTGGGCCGGCGGCCGACGCCGCGATGGCGAGCGCGTTCGAGGCGATGCGCAGCGGCCCGAACGAGGCGACGCAGGTCGTGCTCGACGGCCGCGCCGTCCCGGCACGCCAGCGGGCGGGGAGCGTGGTGTGGTTCGATTTCCGGGCGCTGTGCGACGGGCCGCGCTCCCAGCGCGACTACCTCGAGCTCGCGCGGCGCTTCGCCGTGGTCTTCGTCTCGGACATCCCGCGGCTCGGCGTCGAGTCGGCCGATCAGGCCCGGCGCTTCACGTGGCTGATCGACATCCTGTACGATCATCGCGTGAAGCTCGTCGCCTCCGCGGCCGTCCCGGTCGAAGCGCTGTACACGGAAGGCCCGAACGCGTGGGAATTTCCGCGGACGGTCAGTCGCCTGGTCGAGATGCGCACGCGCGATTACATGGCGCTTCCGCACGTCACCGACGGCGATGCCGCGCCACCCTCGTAGTCCTCCCAGAAGATTCCATCGTCCTAGATCCAAGGAGACTCCGGTGCAGACATTCAAGGCCTATCGCACGTTCGAGCAGGACAAGGTCGTCTCGAGCCGCTTCGTCGACATGTCGATCGACGATCTCGATCCGGGCGACGTCGTCATAAAGACCAAGTACTCGACGATCAACTACAAGGACGCGCTGTCGTACGGCGGGGCCGGCAGGATCATGCGCAAGTTTCCGACGGTCGCCGGCATCGACATGGCGGGAACCGTCGAGTCGAGCAACGATCCGCGCTGGAAACGCGGCGACAAGGTCATCGTCACCGGCTACGACTTGGGCGTCTCGCACGACGGTGGCTACTCGGAATACGTGCGGGTCCCCGCCGACTGGGTCGTGCGCCGGCCGGAGAGCATGACGGCGTTCGACGCGATGACGCTCGGCACGGCCGGCTTCACGGCCGCGCTCGCCATTCACCTGATGCAGCACAACGGGCTCGCGCCGGAAAACGGCCCGGTCGCGATCACCGGCGCCACCGGCGGCGTCGGCTCGGTGGCGATCGAAATCCTCGCGAAGCAGGGCTACGACGTCGTCGCGATCACCGGCAAGGCGCGCGAATCGGACTACCTGCGCCGCATCGGCGCTCGCGAGGTGGTGCTGCGCAGCTCGCTCGAGGTCGCGAACATCCGGCCGCTGGAAAAATCGACGTGGGCCGGCGCCGTCGACAATCTGGGCGGCGACGTGCTGGCGTGGCTGCTCGCGACTTCGAAGGTCGCCGGCACCGTCGCGGCCGTCGGGCTCGCCGCGGAGATGAAGCTCGTGACGACCGTGGCGCCGTTCATCCTGCGCGGCGTGCACCTGCTCGGCACCGACAGCGCCAACTGCCCGATGTCGCTGCGGCAGACGCTTTGGAATAAGCTCGCCGTCGAGTGGCGGCCGGACCGCGTGCACGACGAAGTGCGCACGATCGACTTCGACGAGTTGCCGACGCATTTCGACGCGTATCTCAAGGGCATGGCCCGCGGCCGGACGGTCGTGCGGGTGGGCGCGGATACGCATCCCTGAGGGATCGGGACGAGGGACGAGAGAGGCTGCGATGAACGATTACCGATCCTTCCACCGCCGCTCGATCGAGGACCGCGACGGCTTCTGGCGCGACGAAGCGCAGCTCGTCGACTGGCAGACGCCGTTTACGCGGGTTCTCGACTATTCGCGGCCGCCGTTCGCCCGCTGGTTCGTGGGCGGGCGCACGAACCTCTGCCACAACGCGGTCGACCGCCATCTCGCGCAGCGGAGGGACCAGCCGGCGCTGATCTACCTGTCGACGGAGACAGGCGAGGAGGCGCAGTACACGTACGCGCAGCTGCACGACGAGGTCAACTGCGTCGCGGCGATGCTGAAGGCGCACGGCGTCGGCCGCGGCGACCGCGTGCTGATCTACATGCCGATGATCGCCGAGGCCGTGTTCGCGATGCTCGCCTGCGCGCGCATCGGCGCGATCCACTCCGTCGTGTTCGGCGGCTTTGCCGCGGCGAGCCTCGCCACGCGCATCGACAACGCGATGCCGAAGCTGATGATCACCGCCGACGCAGGCATGCGCAGCGGCAAGGTCATCGCCTACAAGCCGCTCGTCGACGAGGCGCTTTCGATCGCCCGCCATCCTCCCGGCCACGTCATCCTCGTCAATCGCGGCCTCGACAAGTCGGTCGCGATGCAGGCGCCGCGCGACGCCGACTACGGCGCGCTGCGCAAGGCGCACGCTGGCGCCCGCGTGCCGTGCGAATGGCTCGAGTCGTCGGAGCCGTCGTACATCCTGTTCACGTCGGGAACGACCGGCCAGCCGAAGGGCGTGCAGCGCGACACCGGCGGCTATGCGGTAGCGCTCGCGTCGTCGATGCGCCGCATCTTCTGCCTCGCCCCCGGCGAGACGATGTTCTGCACGAGCGACATCGGCTGGGTCGTCGGCCACTCGTACATCGTCTACGGCCCGCTGATCAACGGCTCGCCGACGATCATGTACGAGGGGCTGCCGATCCGTCCCGACGCGGGGATCTGGTGGAAGATCGTCGAGACGCACAAGGTCAAGACGATGTTCAGCTCGCCCACGGCCACGCGCGTGCTGAAGAAGCAGGATGTCTCGTTCATGCGCCGCCACGATCTTTCGTCGCTGCGCTACCTGTTCCTCGCCGGCGAGCCGCTCGACGAGCCGACGGCGCGCTGGGCGGCCGATGCGCTCGGCGTCGCGATCGTCGACAACTACTGGCAGACCGAGACCGGCTGGCCGATCCTCGCAGCGCAACTCGGCGTCGAGGACACGCCGCGCAAGTTCGGCTCGCCTTCGTTCCCCGTGTACGGCTACGACGTGAAGCTCGTCGACGGCGCGACCGGACGCGACGTAGGAACCGGCGAGAAGGGTGTGCTGTCGATCGCGCCGCCGCTGCCGCCGGGATGCATGACCACCGTGTGGGGCGACGACGAGCGCTTCGTGTCGACGTACTTCACCACGGTTCCCGGCCGCGACGTCTACTCGACGTTCGACTGGGCGACGCGCGACGCCGACGGCTACTATTTCGTTCTCGGCCGCACCGACGACGTGATCAACGTCGCCGGGCATCGGATCGGCACGCGCGAGATCGAGGAGGCGGTGCAGGCGCATCCCGGCATCGCCGAGGTCGCCGTCGTCGGCATCCACGACGAGGTGAAAGGCCAGGTCCCGGTGGCCTTCGCAGTCGTCAAGGATCCCGCGCGGGTCGAGGACGCCGAAAAGAGCGAGACGCTGCGCCGCGAAGTGCTGCAGACCGTCGACCGCGAGCTCGGCGCGATCGCGCGCCCGTCCACCGTGCACTTCGTGACGCTGCTGCCGAAGACGCGCTCGGGCAAGCTGCTGCGGCGGTCGATCCAGGCGCTCGCCGAGTCGCGGGACCCCGGCGACCTGACGACGATCGAGGACCCCGGCGCGCTCGAGCAGATCCGAGCGGTGCTCGGCGCGCGCACGTAGCACGCGAAGGCGGGGGCACCGCTTTTCCAGGGCGGCGACGCGCTGCGGCATGCCTTCCCGGAGCGGCGAGGGCGATCGGCGATAATGACGGTTTGCCCGTCCTCGCCTCGATGCCCGAAACCGCTTCCCCCGCTGCCTGCGCGACGCTGTCCGAAGTGACGCGCGGCGGTGTCGTCGAAAGCCGGCACCTGGGCGCCGTCGCGGTCGTCGACCGCCACGGTCGCGTGCTGCATGCCGCCGGCGACCCGTACACGCTGACGTTCACGCGAAGCGCGCTGAAGCCTCTTCAGGCGCTGCCGTTCGTCGCCGGTGGCGGCATCGAGCGCTTCGGCTATTCGCCCGCGCAGACGGCGCTGATGTGCGCGAGCCATTCCGGCGAGCCGAGGCACGTGGAGGCGGTTGCCGCGATGCTTTCGGCCGCGGGCTGCACGCCGGCCGACCTCCAATGCGGCACCCACGCGCCCGGCTTCTACGACGCGCGCGGCGAAGTGCCGCCGCCGCCGCCGTATTCGCCGCTTGCGCACAACTGTTCCGGCAAGCACGCCGGCATGCTCGCATGGTGCGTGCAGCACGGCGCCGCGACCGCGGACTATCTCGCCTTCGATCATCCGCTGCAGCAGGCGATTCGTCGCGCCGTCGCGACGTTCACCGGCGTGGCCGAGGAGCGCCTCGTGGCGGGCATCGACGGCTGCTCCGCCCCCAACTACGCGGTGCCGCTCGCATCGCTTGCTGCCGCATTCGCGCGCCTCGCCAGCGCCGAGGTCGACGCCGAGTATGGCGTCGCGCCGCGTGCGCTCGCCAACGCGATGACTGCGCATCCCGAGATGGTGTCGGGCGAGCATCGCAGCGACCTCGCGCTGATGCAGGCCGGGCGCGGCGACTGGGTGACGAAGATCGGCGCCGAGGGCGTGCAGGCGATCGGCATTCGCAATGCGGGACTGGGCATTGCGGTCAAGGTGGCCGATGGCCAGAAGCGGGGCCTGTACCCCGCGCTCGTCGCCGTGCTGGAGCAGCTCGGGTTGCTCGACGGCGCTGCCCGCACGGCGCTGGCCGGCTGGGCGACGCGAACCATTCGCAACTACCGCGGCATCGAGACCGGCGTGGTGCGGCCGGCCGTCGTTCTCGCGCCCTGGCAGGCGCCGGGTGTCCCTCCCGCTTCCGCGTGACGCGCTGAACTTGGAACGCCACCGATGGTCTGTTGCTGCAAGCGTGCGCCACGCGCTGTCCTGCGTCCCCCCGGACGCCGGCCGGCACCGCCGGCAGCCGCGCCCGCCGTTCGGCGGGCATAACAACGACCTGAATCAGGGACTGCCCGCTTGATGGGTGATCGCGAAGTCGATCAGCAGCTCGTGCTGCGAGCGCAACGGGGTGACAAGCGCGCGTTCGAGCTGCTGGTCGCGAAGTATCAGCGCAAGCTGGGCCGGCTGTTGTCGCGGCTGGTGCGCGACCCGGCGGAGGTCGAGGATGTGACGCAGGAGGCTTTCATCAAGGCGTACCGCGCGCTGCCGAGCTTTCGCGGCGATAGCGCGTTCTACACGTGGCTGTACCGGATCGCGATCAACACCGCGAAGAACTACCTGGTCGCGATGGGACGGCGGGCGCCCACGTCGACGGGGTTCGACCACGAGGACGCCGAGAGCTTCGAGGATGCGGAGCAGTTGCGCGACTCGGCCACACCGGAGGCCGAGCTGCTGGGCAAGCAGATTGCTGCGACGGTGAACCGAGCGATGGAGCAGTTGCCCGAAGACCTGCGCACGGCGATCACGCTGCGCGAGATCGAGGGGTTGAGTTACGAGGAGATAGCAAGCGTGATGAATTGCCCGATCGGCACGGTCCGGTCGCGCATCTTTCGCGCACGGGAGTCGATCGCGGCCGAGTTGCGGCCGCTGCTCGGCACCGACGAGAATCGGAGATGGTGATGAACGAGCAAATTTCGCGTCTGGTCGATGGCGAGATCGACGCGGCCGAACTGGATGCCGTCTGCGCTGGCCTGAAGGGCGAGGCGGGCATGGCCACCTGGACCTGTTACCACACGATCGGCGATGCGCTGCGCGGCGAAACCGCGGTGACGCGCAGCGTCCGAACCGCCGTGGCGCGGCAGCTCGAGGGCGAGCCGACGGTGCTGGCGCCGCGGCTTCGCGGCGTCGCGAGTCCGGTGTCGTGGGCGTGGGCGCTGGCGGCCTCGCTCGCGGCAGTCACGGTCGTTGGCTGGACCGCCTATTCGCTGGTCGACGCCACGCCGGCGGGGCTCGCCAAGGCAGGCGAGGCCGGAACGATGCGGGCGGCGCAACTGCGCCCGCCGACAGTGCCCGCGGACTACGTGCTCGCGCACCAGGAATACGCACCCGCCAACGCGCTGCAAAGCGTCGGCCCGTACCTGCGCGACGTGGCCGCCACCAGCCCGGTGCGTCCTGCGGCCGCGCAATGACCGCCAGCCGGCGGCTGTTGCCGATGCGCCGCGCCCACCGCAGGGCAATCGCCGGCCGGATCGTTCCGGCCGTGTTCATCCTGGCGCTTGCTGCTTCGAATGCGCGCGCGGGCGACGCGATGGCGTGGCTGACGCGCGCGGCGCAGGCGGCGCGCGAGCTCAACTACACCGGCACGATCGTGTACCAGATCGGCCCGCGCGTGGAATCGTCGCGCATCACGCACCTGTTCGACGGCGGACGCGAATACGCGAAGCTCGTCAATCTCGACGGGCCGGCGCGCGAGGTCGTGCGCGCCCAGGGCGAAGTACGCTGCTATTACCCCGATGCGAAGCTCGTGCGCGTCGAGCCCGGGACGTTCCGCAACGTGTTCCCGTCGCTGTCGGCCGAGCAGCAGGAGTCGCTGTCGCGCTATTACGATTTCCGCGTGCTCGGCGACGACCGCGTCGGCGGCCGGCCGGTGCAGGTCGTCGTCTTCGATCCGCGCGACGGGCTGCGCTACGGCCACCGCTTCTGGTCGGACCGCGCCACCGGCCTGCTGCTTCGCGCGAGCGTGCTGAACGAGCGGGGCGAAGGCATCGAGCAGTTCTCGTTCTCCGATCTGACGATGAACGCGCGCATCGAGCCGGCGATGGTCGAGCCGTCGTGGCCGTCGGTACCTTCCGACTGGCAGGTGCTCGAAGGCGGTGCGGGCGACGTCGTGTCGCAGGACACCGGCTGGGTCGTCACGCGCGTGCCGCCCGGATTTGCGAAGATCGTGGAAGGTTATCGCAAGCTGCGCGGACACCGTGAGCGCATCGCGCACATCGTGCTCTCGGACGGCCTCGTTTCGGTGAGCGTGTTCGTCGAGCCCGGAATCGCGTCGACCGCGCCCGCCGGTCCCATGCAGAAGGGCGGCCTCAACATCTATCGCGTCCGGCAGGACGACCATCTGATCACCGTCATGGGCGAGACGCCCGGAGCTACCGTTCGCCAGATCGCGCATTCCGTCGCGCACCGCTGACTTCGGCGACAATCGCGCCGCATCGGCCCCGAGAGGCCGCAACGTCCATCAACCCGCCATGAAAACAGGATTCCATCCCTCGAGAAACGCCATGCTCCAGTCCCGGAGATCGCTCGCCACTACCTTCGGCGCCGCGCTGTTGCTGCTGTCGTCGCTGTTTGCGTCGCTCCCGGCGCACGCCCAGGCGCGCGCCGGGCTGCTGCCCGACTTCACCGACCTCTACGAACGACAGGGCCCGGCGGTGGTGTCCATCGACGTCACGCAGAAGGCGCGACGGCAGCGCTTTCCCGACATCTCGGAGGACGACCCGTTCTATGAATTCTTCCGCCGCTTCGGACAGATCCCGCGCGGCGGCGGGCCGGGCGGCCAGCGCGAGTTCGAAACCCAGTCGACGGGTTCCGGCTTCATCCTTTCCGGCGACGGCTACATCGTCACCAACGCGCACGTCGTCGACGAGTCGACCGAGGTCACCGTGCGGCTGACGGACAAGCGCGAGTTCGTCGCCAAGGTCGTCGGGACGGACAAGCGCACCGACGTGGCGCTGCTCAAGATCGACGCGAAGGACCTGCCGCGGGTCGTGATCGGCGATCCCGACAAGCTCAAGGTCGGCGAATGGGTCGTCGCGATCGGCAAGCCGTTCGGCCTCGAGAACACGATGACGGCCGGCATCGTGAGCGCGAAGGGACGCGACCTGCCGCAGGAGAATCTGGTCCCGTTCATCCAGACCGACGTCGCAATCAACCCCGGCAACTCGGGCGGGCCGCTCTTCAACATGAAGGGCGAGGTCGTCGGCATCAATTCGCTGATCTATTCGCGCACCGGCGGCTACATGGGGCTCGCGTTCGCGGTGCCGATCGACATCGCGATGAACGCGGTGGGCCAGTTGCGCGACAAGGGGCGCGTCACGCGCGGCCGCATCGGCGTGCAGATCCAGGAGCTCACGAAGGAATCGGCCGAGGCGTTCGGTCTCAAGCAGCCGAACGGCGCGCTCGTCAACGGCGTCGAGAAGGACGGTCCGTCGGCGAAAGCAGGCATCGAGACGGGCGACGTCATCCTGAAGGTCGACGGGCGTGAAGTCCGTTCGTCGAACGAGCTGCCGCGGATCATCACGGCCATCCGCCCGGGCACGAAGATCACGCTGACCATCTGGCGCAAGGGCGCGCAGAAGGACATCCCCGTGACGGTAGCCGAGATGAAGGAAGACGTCGCGTCCGCGCAGCCGCGGCGCGGCGCACCGTCACCGAAGGAAAAGGCGAAGCCCAATCGGATGGGTCTCGTGCTGTCGGACCTGACCGACGAGCAGCGCAAGGAGCTCGACCTCAAGGCGGGCGGCGTGCTGGTCGAGGACGTCGTGGGCGTCGTCCGCGGCAACGTGCAGCCGGGCGACGTGATCCTCGCCATCATCCAGAAGGGCGCGCCGCTCGAGGCCAGGTCGGCGGCGCAGGTGAACGACCTGCTGGCCAAGCTGGAGAAGGGCGCGTCGGTCACGCTGCAGGTGCGGCGCGGCGACAACACGTTCTACACGACGCTCAAGCTCGGCAACGGCGAAAATTGAGCTGACGCTTCTCGTACGCGCGTACTGCCATCTCTGCGACGAGATGCGCGATGCGCTCGCGCCGCTCGCGCTCGCGGCCGGCGCGCGCGTCGCCGAGATCGACGTCGACGCACACCCGGCGCTCGAGACGCGCTACGGCGATCTCGTGCCGGTACTGCTGAAGGGCGGCGTCGACGGCCGCGAGCTGTGCCATTACCACCTCGACCGCGCGCGCGTGGCGAAGGCGCTGTCCGAAGGTTGATGAAGCTTCTTTCGCCGAACGTTGGATTCGTGCTTCGTTTGGCGCAGCCGTCAGCGTGCGGCGCGGGCTCCAAGTCCGTCCTTGGATCTGTTTGATATGCATCTGACGGCGCGTCGGCCTTTCGCCTTCGCGCGGCGTCGAGCCCTTCGGGCCTGCTCGGCTTCGCCTCGCCCGCCGCACTCGGCGTCCTGCGGGTCCCGGCGCTCCCTTCGCGCGCGCTTACAGAGTCTCCACGCGTATCGGAGCATCTCGCTGGTGCCGCGCTCGTGCGCGGCACCCGCAACATGTCGCGGATATGTATGGAAAACGCTGTAAGCGCGCGCGAAGGGAGCGCCGGGCCCCGTAGGCCGACGTTAACGACTTCGAGCACCCGACACGCATTGCCCGCGTCCTTCCGCATTTGCGATTCAGCGGAGGCCGTAATGAAGCTCGCGCGCTCGCGTAAATTCCGCTAAAATTCAACGTTTTGCCCGCTGGACCGCGACCGCTCGCCGACCTTGGCGAGCGACCACGTTGCGAGTCCGCCACGAGGGCACCGCTCGACCCGGTGCCCTTTGCCTTTGTCGATGCAGAACATCCGCAACTTCTCGATCATCGCGCACATCGACCACGGCAAGTCGACGCTCGCCGACCGCTTCATCCAGCGTTGCGGCGGTCTCGCCGCGCGCGAGATGGAGGAGCAGGTGCTCGACTCGATGGAACTCGAGCGCGAGCGCGGTATCACGATCAAGGCACAGACGGCCGCGCTCACCTATCAGGCGCGCGACGGCGAGACGTACCGGCTCAACCTGATCGACACGCCGGGACACGTCGACTTCGCGTACGAGGTGTCGCGCTCGCTCGCCGCGTGCGAAGGCGCGCTGCTCGTCGTCGACGCTTCGCAGGGTGTCGAGGCGCAAACGGTCGCCAACTGCTACACGGCCATCGAGCAGGGCGTGGAGGTGGTGCCGGTGCTCAACAAGATCGACCTGCCGTCCGCCGAGCCGGAGCGCGTCATCGAGGAAATCGAGGACATCATCGGCATCGACGCCGACGACGCGATCCGCGCGAGCGCCAAGACCGGCGAAGGTATCGACGACATTCTCGAGGCGGTGATCGCGCGCGTGCCGCCGCCGTCCGGTGACCCCGCGGCGCCGCTGCAGGCGCTGCTGATCGACGCGTGGTTCGACAACTACGTCGGCGTCGTGATGCTGGTGCGCGTGATGCAGGGAACGCTCAAGCCCCGCGATCGCATGCTGCTGATGGCGTCCGGCGCGATGTATCAGTGCGAGCAGGTCGGCGTGTTCACGCCGCGCTCGGCCGCGCGCGACCAGCTTGCGGCCGGCGACGTCGGATTCATCACCGCCGGCATCAAGGAGCTCAAGGCGGCGCAGGTCGGGGACACGATCACGGCTGCGGCGCGGCCCGCGACGACGCCGCTGCCCGGTTTCAAGCAGGTGAAGCCGCAGGTGTTCGCGGGACTCTATCCGGTCGAGTCGAATCAGTACGAGGCGCTGCGCGACGCGCTCGACAAGCTGAAGCTCAACGACGCCTCGCTGCACTTCGAGCCGGAAGTGTCGCAGGCGCTCGGCTTCGGCTTCCGCTGCGGCTTCCTCGGCCTGCTGCACATGGACATCGTGCAGGAGCGGCTCGAGCGCGAATACGACATGGACCTGATCACGACGGCGCCGACCGTCGTCTACCAGGTGCAGCTGCGCGACGGCAGCGTGATCGAGATCGAGAATCCGTCGAAGCTGCCGGATCTCTCGCGCGTCGAGGAGATCCGCGAGCCGATCATCACGGCGACGATCCTGATGCCGCAGGAGTACGTCGGCCCGGTGCTGACGCTGTGCACCGAGCGGCGCGGCGTGCAGAAGAACATGCAGTACGCCGGGCGGCAGGTGGTGCTGACGTACGAGCTGCCGATGGCCGAGGTCGTGATGGACTTTTTCGATCGGCTGAAGTCGGTGTCGCGCGGCTACGCGTCGCTCGACTACGATTTCCGCGAGTTCCGCGCCGCGGACGTCGTCAGGCTCGACATCCTGATCAACGGCGAGCGCGTCGACGCACTGTCGGTGATGGTGCACCGCTCGGTCGCGACGTACCGCGGCCGCGAGGTCGTCGCGAAGATGCGCTCGCTGATCCCGCGGCAGATGTTCGACGTCGCCGTGCAGGCCGCGATCGGCGCGCAGATCATCGCGCGCGAGACGATCAAGGCGATGCGCAAGAACGTGCTCGCGAAATGCTACGGCGGCGACATCACGCGCAAGAAGAAGCTGCTCGAGAAGCAGAAGGCCGGCAAGAAGCGGATGAAGTCGGTCGGCAGCGTCGAGATTCCGCAGGAGGCGTTTCTCGCGATCCTCAAGGTCGGCGACAAGTGATGCACTCGCGACTTGCCGTCAATCGAGGACAGCACGCGTGCGACAATGCCGCCCGCCCGGCCCCCCGTTTTACCCTTTCCCGTTGCGCTGACCGTCGATGAATTTCGCCCTGATCCTGTTCGTGCTGACCGTCGTGTCCGGCGTGATCTGGCTCGCCGATCGCCTGTTCCTCGCCGGCCGGCGTGGCGCCGACGCGCGCGAGCCCGTCTTCGTCGAGTACGCGAAGTCGTTCTTTCCGGTGCTGCTGGTGGTCTTCCTGCTCCGCTCTTTCCTGGCCGAGCCGTTCAAGATTCCGTCCTCGTCGATGCGGCCGACGCTCGAGGTCGGCGACTTCATCCTCGTCAACAAATTCGTCTACGGCATCCGGCTGCCGATCATCGAGCAGAAGATCATTCCGCTCTCCGACCCGAAGCACGGCGACGTCGTCGTCTTTCGCTATCCGCTCAATCCGTCCCAGGACTTCATCAAGCGCGTGATCGGCGTCGGCGGCGACGTGGTCGAGTACCGCGACAAGCGGCTGACGGTCAACGGCATCCCATGGCCGCAGCAGGCGGACGGCACGTACAGCTACCTCGAAGGCCTGCGGTTCGAGACGCTCGAGAGGTCCATCGAGCGAACGGACGGCGACACGGCGCGCGCACATACCGTGGGGGCCAACGTCCAGGCGCAACCGGTGTATCCATCGAACGTGAGGCCGTTCCCCGGGCGCGAAAATTGCGACTACAATGAGCGCGGCTTCAAATGCAGGGTGCCTGCGGGTCACTATTTCATGATGGGTGACAACCGCGACAACAGCGACGACAGCCGCTACTGGGGCTTCGTCCCGGATGACCACATCCGGGGACGCGCGTTCTTCATCTGGTTCAACTGGGACGACATTGCGTCGTTTGCGTTCAAGCGCGTCGGCAGCGGCATTCATTGACGTGTGACGGGGAGGGGCAACGTGACCCGATACGAGCGTGGGTTGTCGATGACAGGATTCCTGTTCACGACAATCGTCATCATCATCTTCGCCTTGGTGGCGTTCCGCGTCGGCCCGTCCTACCTCGAATACTTCACCGTCCAGAAGGCGCTCGACCAGACGATGCAGGACGTCCAGAATCCCACGCCCTACGAAATCCGGCGCTCGATGGACCGGCGGCTGTCCGCCGACTACGTCGACTCGGTGCGCTCGTCCGACGTGCTGGTCGGGCGGGAAGGCAACGCGATCGTCGCGACGCTCTCCTGGCAGAAGATTCTCCACATGATCGGCAACGCGAGCATCCTGCTCGAGTTCGAGGCGCGCTCGACACGGGGTTGAACGATGTGAGCGAAGCGTCACGCATCGCGATCGACCACGTCTTCAACGATCCGGGCCTGCTCTCCCAGGCGCTGACCCACCGCAGCTACGGCACTCCGAACAACGAGCGGCTCGAATTCGTCGGCGATGCCGTGCTCGGCTTCGTCGTCGCGCTGGCGCTCTACGAACGGTTTCCCGGAATCCCCGAAGGACAGCTGACGCGCGTGCGCGCACACCTCGTCAAGGAAGACGCGCTCGCGCGGATCGCGCGTCGCCTGGGCCTCGGCCGGGCGATCCGCCTCGGCGAGGGCGAGCTCAAGGGAGGCGGCACCGACCGCGCGTCGATTCTCGCCGACGCGATGGAGGCGGTGTTCGGGGCGGTCTTCCTGGATGCCGGGTTCGACGCCGCACGCCATGCGATCGAGGCCGCCTACGGCGATATGCTGCGCGACGCCGATCCGTCGCGTCTCGGCAAGGATCCGAAGACGCGCTTGCAGGAGGCGTTGCATCGCAAACGGTTGCCGGAACCCGAATACGTCATCGTCGGCACGACGGGCAAGGCGCATGCGCAGCAGTTCGCCGTCGAATGCCGGATTCCCGATCTGGGCATCGTCGTGGGTGGCGCAGGATCGAGCCGAAAGGCCGCCGAGCAGGATGCCGCCGAGCAGGCGCTGGACGCGCTTCCCGGCCGCCAGCGCAGTGGCTGATCCGGCTCATCGCAGCGGCCACGTCGCGATCGTCGGCCGGCCTTCGGTCGGCAAGTCGACGCTGCTGAACGCGCTGGTCGGCGCGCGCATCAGCATCACGTCGCGCAAGCCGCAGACGACGCGGCATCGCGTCGCCGGCATTCGCACCGACCCGGGCGTGCAGTTCGTGTTCGTCGACACGCCAGGATTCCAGACGCGCCAGCCGTCGAAGCTCAATGCCAGGCTCAATCGCGCCGTGCGCGATGCGCTCGCGGACGTGGACGCGGTCGTGTTCGTCGTCGACGCGGCGTGTGTGACCGAAGCCGACCGCGCGGTGCTCGCGCTGGTTCCTGCGAGCGTTCCTGCGATCGCCGTTCTGAACAAGGTCGACGCGGTGAAGGACAAGCGGTCGCTTCTGCCGCGCATCGCCGAGCTCGCTAACCTGCGCGAGTTTGTCGCCATCGTGCCGGTGTCCGCCGAGAAAGGCACGGACCTCCCGGCGCTCGTGCAGGCGATCGCCGGTCTCCTGCCGGAAGGTCCGGCGCTGTACGACGGCGACGCGCTGACCGATCGCGACGAGCGCTTCCTGGCGGGCGAGTTCCTGCGCGAGAAGATCTTCCGGCTGCTTGGCGACGAAGTGCCATACTCGACGGCCGTCATGATCGACAGCTTCGAACAGGAGGGCGAGCTGCGCCGGATTCGCGCGACAGTGCTGGTCGACAAACCGGGCCAGCGCGCAATCCTCGTCGGCCGCGACGGCGCGCGAATGAAGGAAATCGCGACGAAGGCGCGCGCTGACATGGAAGCGCTGTTCGGCGGCCGGGTATTCCTCGACGTATGGGTGCGCGTGAAGAGCGGGTGGGCGGACAGCGACGCGATGCTGACGCGACTCGGGTATTGATCGCTCGTCGCCCCAATGCGCCAGCTCCGCGACCGCCACGACGACGAGCCGGCGTTCGTCCTCCATGCGTATCCGTACAAGGAGACGAGCGTCATCGTCGAGGCGTTCACCGAGGCGGCGGGACGCGTGCCGATGGTGGCGAAGGGCGCGAGGCGGCCGCGCTCGGAGCTGCGCGGGTTGCTGCAGGCGTTCCAGCCGCTTGCGCTGTCGTGGGCGGGCACGGGCGAGCTCAAGACGCTCGTCAAGGCCGAGTGGCGCGGCGGCCTTCCGCTGCCGACGGGCGCCGCGCTGCTCTGCGGTTTCTATCTGAACGAGCTGCTGTTGAAGCTGCTTCCGCGCGAGGATCCGCATCCGGCCCTTTACGCCGAGTACGCCGCGACGCTGCATGCGCTCACCGGCGACGTGCGCCCTTCCGCGCAGGCGGCGACGCTGCGCGGATTCGAGCTGCGGCTCCTGGCCGAGCTCGGTTACGCGCTGCCGCTTGCGCACGATGTCGACACCGGCGCGCCGATCGCCGCCGCCGAACGCTACCATTACGCATTCGACCGCGGACCGCGCCTCGTCGCGCGCGAGTCCGATGCGCGGGGCCCGGTCGTGCGCGGGGCGACGCTGCTTGCGCTCGCGACCGCGCACTATCCCGACGCGGAGGTCGCAGCGGAGGCGAAGCGGCTGATGCGCAGCGTGCTCGATCACTATCTCGAGGCGCGCGGCATCGAGAGCCGCCGCGTCGTGCAGGACCTGGCGGCGCTCGAAGACGACAAGGAGATGCGATGAAAAAGGGACATCCGACGTGATCGAGCTCGGCGTCAACATCGACCACGTCGCGACGCTGCGCCAGGCGCGGCGGACGTACGAGCCCGATCCGGTCTGGGGCGCCGTCGAGGCGCATCTCGGTGGCGCCGACGGCATCACCGTGCACCTGCGCGAGGATCGGCGGCACATCCAGGACGAGGACGTGCGAAGGCTGCGCGATCTCGTCCATATCAAGCTCAATCTCGAGATGGCGGCGACGCCCGAAATGGTCGACATCGCGTGCCGGCTGCGGCCGGAGATGGCGATGCTCGTGCCGGAAGGCCGCGAGGAGATCACGACCGAAGGCGGGCTCGACGTCGCCGGCCAGGAGACCAAGCTCCGCGCTGCGATCGCGCGCCTGTCGGACGCGGGAATCGTCACGTCGGTTTTCATCGACGCCGAGCTGCCGCAAGTCGAGGCTTCCGCGCGCGTCGGCGCGCGCGTGTGCGAGGTGCACACGGGCCCGTACGCGCTCGCGTTCCACGTGAAGGGACGCGACGCCGAGAGCAGCGCGGTGGTAACCGAGCTCGACCGCATTCACGTCGCCGGCCGTGCGATTCGCGATCTCGGCATGAGGTTCAACGCCGGTCACGCGCTCAACTATTTCAACGTGCAGCCGGTTGCCGCGCTTCCCGGCGTGCGCGAGCTGCACATCGGCCACGCGATCGTCTCGCGCAGCGTGTTCGTCGGGTTGCGCGAGGCCGTGCGCGAAATGAAAGCGCTGATGCGGCAGGCGGCCCGGTCGTCGCCGTGACGGGTTTGCGCGGACCGGTGATGCTCGGCGTCGAGGGCCTGGCCCTCACGGACTGCGATCGCGCACGCCTCGCCGATCCACGCGTCGGTGGCGTCATCCTGTTCGCGCGCAACTTCGAATCGTCGGCGCAATTGCGCGCGCTCACGTCGGAAATCCGCGCGCTGCGGCCGGTGCTCCTCGTCGCGGTCGACCATGAAGGCGGCCGCGTCCAGCGCTTTCGCACCGGCGAGTTCTCCGCGATCCCGCCCATGCGCTCGCTCGGCGAGCGCTTCGAGCTCGAGCCGCCGGCGGCGAGCGACGCCGCGTTCGCGCATGGCGCGACGATCGCCCGCGAGTTGCGCGCGCACGGCGTCGACTTCAGCTTCACGCCGGTGCTCGACCTCGACTATGCGGCGAGCGCGGTGATCGGCGATCGCGCGTTCCATGCCGATCCGATCGTGGTCGCCGATCTCGCGTCCGCGCTCGTGCGTGGCCTCGCATCCGCGGGCTGCGCCGCCGTCGGCAAGCACTTTCCCGGCCACGGCTTCGTCGCCGCGGATTCGCACGTCGACACGCCGGTCGACGCGCGCACGCTCGACGACATCCTGCGCGCCGACGTCGTGCCGTTCGCCGCGCTGATCCAGGAGGGGCTGCCCGCGATCATGCCGGCGCACGTCGTGTATCCGGCCGTCGATGCGCGGCCGGCCGGGTTCTCGCGCATCTGGATCGGCGACATCCTGCGCGGGCGGCTCGGCTTCGACGGATTGATCTTCTCCGACGATCTCGAGATGGCCGGCGCGCATTCGGCCGGCGACGTCGTCGCGCGCGCGGATGCCGCGATCGACGCCGGCTGCGACGTCGTGCTCCTGTGCAACGATTTCGCCGCGATGGACGACCTGCTGGCGCGCTTTGCGCCGCCGCCACAGCCGCATCTGGCGCGCCGGATGGAGCGCATGAAGGGGCGGTAAGTCAGCCGAGCGCGAACAACTCGTGCACGCCGCTTACGCCCTTGAGCGCGTGCGCGCCGACCGATGTCAGCGGGCCGCCATAGAGCGCCGCAAACGCCGACGACACCACGACCGGCACGCCGAGCACCTTCGTCATGCTCTCGATGCGCGAGGCTTCGTTCGCCGCGGAGCCGATGACGGTGAACTGCAGGCGTTCCGGAACGCCGATGTTGCCGTACGTCACGTCGCCCACGTGCAGGCCGATGCCGTAGCGCAGCGTCGGCAGGTCGGGGCGTGCTTCGTTGGCCGCCGCGATGCGCTGGCCCGCGAGGCGCGCGGCGCGCACGGCGTCGCGGCAGGCGCTCGCCGCGGCGTCCGTAGATCGAGCTTCCTGCGCCGGCTCGGAGATCGGAAAGATCGCGAGCACCGCGTCGCCGATGTAGCTCAGTATTTCGCCGTCACTGGCGATGATCGCGCCCGCCATGGCGGTGAAGAACCGGTTCAGGTTCGCGAGATAGCTCGCCTGGTCCATGCTGTCCGCGAGCGCGGTGGAATCGCGCAGGTCGCAGAACCAGATGACGGCGTGGATCAGCCGGCCGTCGCCGTGCTTGATTTCGCCTTGCAACACGCGTTTTCCGGTGTGCCGGCCGAGATAGGTTTCGAGCAGGCCCACGGAAATCCGGCGCTGCGCGTGAACCTCGAACATGCGTGCGAGCGCAGGCAGTACCTCGAAGACGTTCCCGAGCGCCGCCGTCGTGAATCCGCCGGGTGCGAACGACGTCAACGACATGACATTGATCTGGCCGTCGGAAAAGCGGAACGGCATCGCGACGTAATCCGTCGCTCCCTCTGCCTGCAATTCCTGCACGACGGGAAAGTCGGGCTCCGATCGGGCGCCCTCGAGCCGCCTCCGTACGCCGCCGGCGCCGCGGATGATCGGCGCGAACGGGCTGCGCGAGAATTTCGGCTGATGCAGGATGTCGTGCGGCTCGAAAATCGTCTTCACGCGGCGCTCGTCGTCCCGCCAGACGAACACGCTCGCGAAGACCTGCGGGTGCAGCGTCGGAATGATGACGGTCATGCGCGCGACCGGAACACCCTGCGCGCGCAGGCAGGCGCAGAACTCAAGGACGAGCTCGTCCGGCGAGGCAGCCCGCCAGGCATCGCGCAACAGCCAGCTCGCGATCGGGTTCGGATGGGGACTGTCGACGGTCGGCGCCACGTCCGGGGCATCGCCATCGTCGCCGTGGATCGACCGAACCTTGCTCGGGTAGAACGCCACGTAACCCTGTAGCGCGGCAGCGTCGTCGGTCGGCAGCTCGTAGGCCCACGCGGCGTCGGCGATCCGCGCGCTGCTCGCGCCGACCGACCAGTAGCTCGCGTCGCCCTTGAATGGACAGTACGTGCGGTGCGCCGTCCGTTCGAGGTGGCCCGGACGGACGTCGTCCCAGGGAATGTAGAAGGTCGGCGCGTGCCGCGTCTCGTGCAGCACGAGCGCCCGCGTCGTGTCGGCGATCAGCACCTCGTTGAAGATGATCCGCAGCCGCTTCGAATACGGCTCGATCCGGACCTCGTACGGGATCATCGGATCTGCGCCGCCCGGATCTTGCGGGACGCGGCTAGTACGGATGCGGCCAGCGGCCGCCGAGCCTGCGCGTGATTTCCTCGGCGGCGTGCGATACGACGGGCCCGAGCTGCTTGATCCGCGCGTCGGTGAGGCGCGTCGACGGTCCCGCGAGGGAGATCGCGCCGACCGGCTCCGCGTGCTCGTCATAGATCGGCGCCGCTACGCAGCGCGTTCCAGGCAGGTGCTCCTCGTCGTCGAACGAAAAGCCGCGCTGGCGGATGACGCGGATGCTCGCCCACATCGTCTCGGGCGACGTGATCGTGTTTTCGGTGATGCGCGGCAATCCCTTCACCTTGAGCAGCGCGTCGATCTGGTCGTTCGGGAGCGATGCGAAGATCGCCTTGCCGACGCCCGACGCGTGGAGTGGCACGCGGCTGCCGAGCTTGACGATCGTGCGCATCGTCTCCCGGCATTGCACCTGGTCGATGAACACCGCCTCGGTGCCGTCGAGGATCGCGAGGTTCACCGTTTCGCCCGATTGCTCCATCAGCCGGCGCATGTAGCCGTGGCTTTGCGTCGCGAAATCGCGGCTCGCGAGGAAGCTCGAGCCGACGGTGAAGGCCTGCAGGCCCACGTACCAGCGCCCGAGGTCGCCGGCCTGATGAACGTAGCCCGTCTTCTCCAGCGTGGCGAGCAGCCGATGCGTCGTCGACGGCGGCAGCTCGACGCGATGCGCGATGTCGGTAAGGGTGAGTCCGCCCTCGGTCTTCGCGAGGCACTCGAGAATCGACAGGCCGCGCGTCAGGCTTTGCACCTGCGCGGTCTCGGCGCCCGGCCGCGTCGGCGTGCGGCCGCGGCGCGCGGGCGGGGTCAGGCGATGAATGACGGTCACGATGCGCAGGCGGCCGCGGCTGCTAGCCTTTGGCGTAGTGGCTCGGAAAGGTCACGCGAAACGTCGAGCCCTTGCCCTCGCCGGTCTGCAATTCGAGACCGGCGTCGAGCAGCTCGCACAACCGCTTGACGATCGAAAGGCCGATGCCTTCGCCGGCCGGAATCGTCGGCGGGGGAGAGCGCGACACCAGCGTCGGTGCCGGCGCGGGGTCGGCGCCCGGGTCGCCGCGCATCGCGCCGTCGCGCTCGACGTCGTGGCCGTCACGCGTCGCCGCTTCGAGCGCGGCCGCCAGCGGCGCGGCGCCGTTCGCTGCGATCCCCGGGCCGGTGTCCTGAACGCACAGCGTCCAGCGGCGGGGCAGCCCCTCCACCTCTTCCCATGTCACCTTGGCGCCTCCCCGGCGCGTGTAGGTCAGCGCGTTCAGGATCAGGTTTTGCGCGATGCGGCAGACCTTCACCCGATCGCCGTCGACCTGCAGAGCGGGCGGCCCCTCCGATTCGAGGAACAGCCCGCGATGCTCGGCCAGCGGGGCGAAATTCGCGCACAGCTCGGCGAGCGCGGCAGCGGCGTCGAACGGCTGGACGTCGCGCGTCTCGTGTCCCGCGTCGAGCCGGGCCTGCGTCATCAGATCGTTCAGGAGCGCCGTGAGGGAAGCGACGCCGTGCCCGAGCATGCGCAGGGTTTTCTCGTTCGCCCCCTTGATCTGCATGATCGACGTGACGTTTTCGACGATGCTCAGATTGCCGCGCAGATCGTGGGCCGCTTCGCGCCATGCCTCCGCCCGCTGGCGCTCGAGCTCGCCGAGCTGCGCGACCGCGGTCTCGAGCGCTGCGACGCGCGCGGCCGCTTCGGCGCGCTGCAGGCGGGCGTATTGCGAGACGCTCTCGCTCATTCCTGTCACGCAAAACGCGGCCACGCGCCGCCATGCCTCCGACAGCGCGGCCGGCGCGAGCGTCGGCCGGGCATGGGCGAAGAAATCGATCTCGTCGGCGAGGCAGGCATTGAGTATGATCCATTCGCGCATCACCTCGCGGTCGTCGTACCCCTGCTGCCAGCGCTGGAGGCCATGGCCCTCGGCCTTCTCGGTCTCGTCGCGCTTCGCGTCGAGCGCCTGCTGCAGGCGATCCGCTCGCAAGCCGCTCTCCAGCGCGTCGAGCATCGCCGGGATATGGTCGTAGAACTGCACGCGCGACAGCGTGGCGGACGTGGTGACGTCGGGATCGCGCTGCGTCGCGCGGCTCCACGCGGCCAGGACCTCGGCGCGCCGCTCGTGCAGGTGCGATGCGAGGGCTGCCAATTCCATTTCGATGGGCGGGTCGGCCTGCATGGAAGCCTGATCGTACAACGTACGGCGAAGGCGTGCCGGACTCGATCGGAGTGGTCGCAGGTTTGGACGCCGCGCGGCCTTCGCCCCCCGTCAAGGCGCCTTCGACAGATGCACGGTCGCTTCGCAGCAGCGGCCCGCGATGTCGATCGCGAAACGGGCGCCCTCGATCATCGCATCGGAGAGCGGCGTGCCGGCTTCGGGCGACTTCGCGTAGCCGAAGACAACCACGCGTCCCAGCCGTCGACTGTACCCGGCGGACGTCAATTCACCGACGAGGCGCCCGTTCATGACGATCGGCTCGCCGCCCCACGCGAACGCCGCGGGGTCGTCGAGCGTCAACTGAATCAGGCGTTTGGTGACACCGCGCGCGCGCTGCGCAAGAATGGCTTCGCGGCCGATGAAATCGACCGGCTTGCCGAGCGCAACCGCGTAGGACAGCCCGGCCTCGAGGGGTGTCTCGTCCGGCGACAGCTCGGCGCCCCACGCCCGGCGCCCGGCCTCGATGCGCAGTGCGTCGATCGTGTAGTAGCCGGCGTCCCGCAGCCCGAACGCTCGGCCCGCGTCACAGAGCGCGTCGTAGAGCGTCGCGCAGAATTCCGTGGGAACGTATAGCTCGTAACCGGGCCCGCCGACGTAGCTCATCCGCGCCGCGCGCACGCGGGCATAGCCGATGTCGATCAGCCTCGTCGCGGCGAACGGCAGCGCGGTCTTCGAGACGTCATCGCGCGACAGCGTGCGCAGCAGCGGCTCGGCGCGCGGTCCCATCAGCGACAGGACGCACCAGCCGCTCGTCACGTCGACCAGCGCCGCGTGCTCGTTCTCGCCGATGTGGCGCTCGATCCACGCGAAGTCCCGCGTCGCCTGCGCCGATCCCGTGACGATGAAGAATTCGTTTTGCGCCACGCGCGTGATCGTCACGTCGCACTCGAAGCCGCCGCGCTCGTTCAGCATGGCCGTGTGGACGATGCGCCCGGCAGCGACGTCGACGCGGTTCGCGCACAGCCGCTCGAGCACCGTGAGCGCGTCGCGGCCCTTCAGCACGAATTTGGCAAACGACGTCTGGTCGAAGACGACGGCATCTTCGCGGCATGCGCGCTGCTCGTCGAGCACGTAAGGCAGCCAGCCGGGGGAGTCGAACGTGGGCGCCGGCTCGCGGTCGCCGTCGCGCAGGAAGTAGTTGGCGCGCTCCCAATTGAGCTTGGTGCCGAACACCGCGCCCTTCGCCTTCAATCGATCGTAGAGCGGCGAGCGGCGCAGCGGCCGCACGGTGACGAGCTCTTCGCGCGGCCAGCGCATCGCGTAGTGCAGGCCGAGCGTCTCGACGGTGCGATCGGCGAGATGCTGCCGGTTGACGTGAAACGGGGCGAAGCGGCGGATGTCGACGTCCCACACGTCGAACGGCGGCTCGCCCTGTGTCAGCCACTCGGCGATCAGGCGTCCGGCACCGCCGGAATTCGCGATGCCCGCGGAATTGAAGCCCGCACAGACGAAAAAGCCGCGCAGCTCCGGTGCCTCCCCGAGAAGAAAATTGCCGTCGAGCGTGAAGCTCTCGGGACCGTTCAGCAGCATCTTGACCTGCGCCGTCTCGAGGCTCGGCATCCGGTGCAGCGCGCTTTGCATCAGCACCTCGAACTGATCCCAGTCCTCCGGCAACAGCTGGAACTCGAAGCGGTCGGGGATGCGATCGACGTTCCACGGCTTGGCGACCGGCTCGAATCCGCCCATGACGATGCCGCCGACTTCCTCCTTGAAGTAGATGTAACCGTCCGGATCGCGGACCACCGGCATCGCCGGCGTCACGCCCGCGATCGGCTCGGTGACGACGTAGAAGTGCTCGGCCGACTGCAACGGCACGGCAACGCCCGCTGTCTCGCCGAACTCGCGCGCCCATTGCCCGGCACAGTTGACGATGAACTCGCACGTGATCCGGCCAAGCTCGTCGCCTGCCTGCCATTCGACACCGGCGACGCGGCCGTTGTGCGCCTGCACGCCGGTGACCCTCGTGCTCTCGAAGATTTTCGCGCCGCCGCTGCGCGCGCCTTTCGCGAGCGACTGCGTGAGGTCGGTGGGGTTCGCCTTGCCGTCGCCGGGAATCCAGACGCCTCCGGCGAGGTCGTCGGTGCGCAGCAGCGGCAGGCGCGCGGCGACGTCGGCGGGCGCCAGCCACTCGAACTCGATGCCGAAGCTTTGCGCGCGCGCCATCTGGCGCCGCATCAGCTGCATGCGCGCGGGCGTCTTCGCGACGTTCACGCTGCCGCATTCCTTCCAGCCTGTCGCGAGGCCGGTCTCGCGCTCGAGCGCTGCGTAGAGCTCGATGCCGTAACGGCTCATCCGCGTCGCGTTGCGGGTGGCGCGTGTCTGGCCGACGAGTCCCGCGGCGTGCCACGTCGTGCCGCAGGTGAGCCGGCCCTGCTCGAGCAGGACGACGTCGGTGACGCCGAGCTTCGTCAGGTGATAGGCCGTCGATACGCCGGCGATGCCGCCGCCGACGATGACGACGCGGGCGTGGGAGGGAATGGACATGGGATGCCTGATGTCCTCTAGCAAGAGAGTCGCGAACGGTCGCGAACGCCGCTACAGCTTGAGCGCCGCCACGCCCGCGACCACGCTTGCCGCGCCGGCCAGCCGCATCGGCCCGAGCCCTTCCTTGAGCCACACCGCGCCGATCAGCGCCGCGAACAGGACCGACGTCTCGCGCAGCGCCGCCACAGCGGCGACCGGCGCCCGCGTCATCGCGAACAGCACGATGCCGTACGCGGCGAGCGCGCACGCGCCGCCGGCGACGCCCCGGCGCCAGCTCCGAGTCAGATATGTGACGGCGGGGCGGCCGCGGCGCGCGATGATCCACGCAACGAACGGGAGGCCTTCGATGAAGATCAGCCACGACACGTACGACACCGCGTTGCCCGACGCGCGCGCCCCGGTGCCGTCGATCAGCGTGTAAACCGCGATGATGGCGGCGTTGGCGAACGCCCAGCCAGCCGCCGCGGGCGGATGACGCTCGCGGCGCACGAACGCGATGCTGACGATGCCGCCGCAGACAAGCAGGATGCCTGCCGCGACGTGCGCCGTCGGCAGCTCGCGCAGAAACACGATGCCGAGAATGGTGACGATCAGCGGCGCCGTGCCGCGCATCAGCGGATAGGCGAACGACAGATCGCCGGTGCGGTACGCGTGGGCAAGCGTGACGTAATAGCCGAAATGAACGAATGTCGACGCCGCCATGAATTTCCAGGCGGCGACGTTCGGCAGCGGCACGAACGGCAGCACCAGCAGCGCGCACAGCGAGGAGCCGGCGACCACCGACGCCGTGTCGAGCATCGGATCGCCGCCCGGAGCGGCCTTCAGCAGGGCGTTCCACGCTGCGTGCAACATGCCGGCGCCGAGCACTGCGAGCGTGATGCCGAGGGTGAGCTCCTGCCCCGGCATCACGGGCGCGCTTCGGCTTTCAAGCCTCGGCCACTGTGCACCGCCGGAGGGAAATGTCGGTCGGTGTGTCGGCCTCGCCGCGATCGCCCGGCGACGCCCCCTTCGGGCCCTGGCTCGCTGCGCTCGCCCGCCGGGACTGGTGGATCTTCCTGCGCGCTGACGCGCTCCGGTGCTTGTTCGCGCTCGGGACGGCCCGTCGCGCTCACGCGGTCTTGGGCTTGCGCTTCTGCCACGTCGCGCCCTCGACGGCCGCCGCCGCTGCATCCGCCGCAACAGGCTCCGGCGTCTTGAGGCGCGTGTGTGCGAGGACGCCGGCTTCCTCGAGGATCGGATACGCGATCGAGCAGATGTGCGAGTTGATCCGGCGCAGATCGGAGATCAGGTCGAGGTGCAGCGACGACGTCTCGATGCTTTCCACCGTGTTGCCAGCCAGCCGGCCGAGGTGCGAGTTCGCATAAGCGCGCTCGAGATCCCGGAACAGCACTTTTTGCGCGAGAAGCTGCTGCGCATGCTTCAGGTCGCCGTTCAGGAATACGGACAGGCCGAGGCGCAGGTTGGCGATCAGCCGCGCATGAAGGTCGACGATCTCCGCCATGCCCGCCTCGGAGAAGTTGCGGCCCTTGTCGATCTTCTTGTCCTCGACGTCGGTCAGGATGCGCTCGATGATGTCGCCGACCTGCTCCATGTTGATGGCGAACGACACGATGTCGGCCCACCGCCGGCCCTCGCGCTGCTCGAGCGCCTCGCGCGGAATCTGCGTCAGGTACAGCTTCACCGCCGTGTAGAGCTGGTCGACGACATCGTCCATGTTCCGCAATTCCTGCGCGAGCGCGCGGTCGTTGGTCGTCAGCACGGTCAGCATGCCGGAGAGCATCTGCTCGATCACGTCGCCGATGCGCATCGACTCGCGCGCCGCACAGGCGATCGCGAGCCCCGGCGTGTCGAGCGCCGACGGGTCGAGATGGCGCGGCTTGGCCGGATCTTCGGACGCCGCACGCGTGGGCAGCATCCGCTCGGCGATCTTCGCGATCTTCTCGGTCCAGAACACGAGCAGCAGCGCGAGCGCGATGTTGAAGAACAGGTGGAACAGCACGACCTCGCGCGACGGATCGATGCCGAGGCCGGCGATCCAGCTTTCGAGATGACCCACGAGCGGGAACGCGAGCACGCAGCCGATCAGCTTGAAGATGAAGTTGCCGAGCGTCACCCGCCGCGCCTCGGGCGGCGAGCGCAGCGTGGACAGCATGCCGAGCACTCCGCTGCCGAGGTTGGCGCCGAGGACGAGGCCGAGCGCGACCGGCAGCGCGATCACATGCAGGGACGCGAGCGTCGCGACG
>Ga0068856_100000358_pt1 | contig 49942 bp, 21 predicted proteins | sample KBSCornC62_FD_66595 | JGI IMG/M metagenome (GOLD analysis project Ga0068856, IMG submission 66595) | Corn rhizosphere microbial communities from Kellogg Biological Station, Michigan, USA - KBS Corn C6-2 | ecosystem: Host-associated > Plants > Roots > Rhizosphere > Soil ...
CGGTACCGGCGAGCGTGTTGCTGCTCAGGTAGTAGTTGTTGGCGTCGGCGCCGCTCAAGGCGATGTTGTTGACCGTATAAGCGATGTTGTTGCCCGCGTGCGGACTGTTGAATGCGCCATCGCCACCGACGTCGACGGTGTCGCCGGACAGCTCGCCCGAGAGGCCCACCATGAGGCCGGTGATGTTCGTGGTGCCGTCGTACACCTTCGATACGCCATTGGCCTGCGGCGTCAGCGCAATCCGCTCCACCGCTTGGTTGCCGACGTAGGTTGCTGCCAGGAAGTTGTTGCCCACGATGCTCGTGTTCGAGCCGGTCAGCCCGTAGTTCCCCGCGGCCAGGAAGCCCGCGCCGCTTAGCACCGCGCCCGTGGGTGTCACGGTGAACGTGGCACTGCCGCCAACACTGTCGCTGTACGTGAACGTGTTCCCGTTGTGGCCCGTCTGCGTGAGCGTATGGATGACGTTGCCGCTGTCCATGTACTGCGCGCTGGTGATGGCGTAGCCCGGCGTGGTGCCGTAGGCATTGTCCATGTTCTGGATGTGCACCAGCAGCTCTTGCGCAGGCACGATCTGGTAGTTGCCGTTGACGTAGCTGATGTTGTAGTTGCTGGAGGTGTACCCCGAGGCCACCAGCACACCGGTATACGTGCCGGGGGTCTCGTCGACGCCGATGTCCGTGCGCGTGATCGAGAGCGTGCCGCCCAGGTTGCTGGCGTTCTCGCCCCCGACGAAGCCGGTGAAGCTCACGCCGTTGTAGCCGGCCGTGTCGCTCTGCGTGACGATCTTGGCGTCGTTGTTGGCCGTGACAACGAGGCTGGCGGCGCTGATCACCGCGCTGGCCGAGGGTGGCGACGCAACGACGTAGTCACTGGCCAGTCCCGCGACCTCGTTGCCGGTGCCCACGCCGCTGCCGTTGCCGCTGGCCGCGCCGCTGAAGCCGGTCAGGCTGCCCGTGCCGCTGGCCACCACGTTGCGCGTACCGGCGTTCGGGTTGTCGAAGCCCAGGTTGAAGCCGGTAACGCCAGTGGCGGTATCGTTGCCGACGAGGCCGCCGGGCGACAGGCTCACCGTGGAGGTGGTGCTGGTGGTGCCGTCGTAGGTCTTGCCCACGGCATTGATGACCGTGGCCAGTTGCTTGGGCGTGATCGTGCCCCTCGTGCTGGCGTAACTGATCGCATAGTCGCCCAGCAGGCTGCCATGGCTGCCGCTCACGCTTGCTCCACTGCCGTTCACAACCAGCAGCGAGCCATTGGCACCCAGCGCGTGGGCGTTGTTGTACGTCTGGGACAGGCCGGCCAGGCTGTCGCCCGACAGCAGGCCGGTGACGTTGGTCACCGCCGTACTGCTGGCCGTGGTGCCATCGTAGGCCTTGGTGTCCGTCGACGCCGTCACCAACACCGTCTTGGGCGTGATCGTGGCCGCCGCGTTGATGTAGCTGATCGTGTAGTCGCTCAGCAGGCTACTGTGGTTGCCGCTCACGCCCACCCCGCTGCTGTTCACCGTCAGCAGCGAGCCATTGGTGCCCTGCACGTGCGAACTGTTGTACGACTGGAACAGGCCGGTCAGGTTGTCGCCCGCGAGCACGCCCGTGACGTTGGTCACCGCCACGCTGCTCGTCGTGGTGCCGTCATAGACCTTGGTGCCCGTCGACGCCGTCACCGTCACCGCCTTCGGCGTAATGGTGCCGCCGCCGTTGGGATTGCTGATGATCGGGCTCGCCATGGAGACATTCCATGTCTTGCCACTGAAGCTCGCATTCAAGCTCAGCGATCCGGCCTGCACGGTCACGGTGAGGTTGTTGCCCACGTGAGTGCTGTTGAACACCGCGCCGGTGATGTTCAGGCTGCTGGTGTTGATCGCCACCGAGGTGCAACCACCTGCCCCGCCGATGGAGCCCAGCACGCTCGACGAACCGATGTTCAGCACGCTCAAGGCGTTGTTGCTGCCGTCATAAGTCTTGTTGGCCGTAAAGACGCCCGAAAGATTGGGCTGCGTGCGCACATCGAAATTGCGCGTTCCCGCCGTCACGTTGGTGACATTGCCGAGATTCGCGTTGTAGGCCAGGTAATCGATGGGGCCCGTGGCGCCGACCACGGCGGTACTCAACTGCGCAACGTTGTCGTTTCCGGTGTAGGCCGTGAACGTGCCCGCGTTGGGCAGAATGATCTGCGCGCCGTTGGTGGTCAGCACGTCGCCGGCCGTATCGGTGCCGGAAGGAAGCCCGGACACGCCATGCGAACCGGCCACCAGCGTGACGTTGCCGACGCTGGAAAGATTGGCGCTCAAGGTGAGATTGCCGGTGGTGTTCGCGGTGACCGAACCACTGCCCTTCACGCCCGCCAAGGTGATGTTGCCGCTGCCTGCGATATTCGTGAGGCTGGCGGAGATGTTGGCCGCGGCGAAGGTAGTGCCGTTGGCCATCATGACATTGGCTGTTCCACTGCCGACATTCAATGAGCCGCTGATGTTGATCGCGCCGTTGCTGACGGTCGTGGTGCCCGTGTAGTTGCTCGTGCCCGAGAGTGTCAACGTGCCCGGACCCACCTGCGTGAGATTGCCAGGGCCGCTGATGTTGTTCGACAGATTCGGCGAGCCCGTCACGTTGATGACGGCAGTGCTGCCCGCATTGAGCGCCACGCTGCTGTTGGCGCTCACGCTCAGGTTGGCGCCGGTCAAGGTGCTGGTGCTGGTATTGAAGTTCAGGGTGCCGCCGACACCACCCGCGCCGCCAGGAGACCCGTTCGCGCCAGCGCCGCCCGCCAGGCCGGCCGCTCCGCCTGCTCCACCGGCAGCTTGACCGTTACCGCCCGCGCCGCCTCCGCCGTAGCTTGTCCCCGGAGAGCCCGCCACACCGTTGCCATACCCGTGCAGGCCCGAACCACTGCCGCCGCCGCCACCACCGCTTCCCGTTGTCAGAGCGATGTTGCCCGTCGTAACGAGGGATTGGCCGTTGATCGATATATTGCCGCCCGCACCGCCGGCGCCGCCCCCCCCCCCTGACTGGACGCCTTGGTGGTAACCGGTGCCGGCTGCACCGCCGCCGCCACCGCCACCGCCCGCTCCGCCAATGAGGGTGATCCCTGCGTTTCCTGCGGAAAGGCCTGCTCCTATGACCACGGCGCCACCCGCGCCGCCGGCGCCGCCTGCGCCACCCGGGATGGCGTTGCCGCACAGGCCGCATTCACCGCCACCGCCACCACCGCCAGCGCCACCCATTCCGCCCGTAAGTGTGGTGCCTCCGGTGGTGGTGATCCCGCCGTACACCAGCACCGCACCACCGGCTCCGCCGGCTCCGCCTGGCGGGTTTACGGTTTGCATGCTGGGCCGGGTAAACCCGACCCCGCCAGCACCGCCGGTCAACGCGACATTGGCCGCGGTGATCGACGAGCCGGCCGCCACGATGACGGATCCGCCAGCCGTGCCATTCACGCTGGTGCTGGTTCCGTTGGTACCGGCACCGCCGGTCGCCGCCACGTTGCCGCCGAGATTGATCGAACGATCAATCGTGAAGTTGCCGACGACGTTGGCGGTGAAATTGCCTGTGCCGGTGATGCCCGCGGTGTTCGCGACGATCGTGCCGAGATTGAGTGCGGCGTCCGATCGATTGATCAGCAGATTGCTGTTGTCGGTCACCGCGCCGGTACCTAGCGTGCCGCTGGTCCCGTTGTTGCCGACCTGCAGCGTGCCCGCCGTGATGGCCGTCGTACCGGCATAGATGTTGTTGCCGGTCAGGACGGTCGTGCCCGTGCCCGCCTGGGTCAGATTGCCCGTACCGCCGATCACCGCGCTGACCGTGGTGGTGCCGCTGAGGTTGAACACCAGGTTGGCGTTGTCGGTGACGTTGCTTGCCGTACCCAGGCTGCCCGTGGTGCCCCCGTTGCCTATCTGCAAGGTGCCTGCAGTGATCGTGGTATTGCCGCTGTAGCTGTTGTTGGCCCCGAGCACGGTGGTGCCGGTGCCGGCCTGGGTCAGGTTGCCGGTGCCGCTGATCGAACCGGCTACCGTCGTGATGCCGCTGACGTTGAACGTGAGATTGCCGCTGTCGATGACATTGCCGGTGCCCAGGCTGCCCGATGCACCGCCATTGCCGATCTGCAGCGTGCCATAGGTGATGTTGGTGGTGCCGGTGTACGTGTTGTTGGCGGTGAGTATCGTCGTGCTTGGGTCGCACTGCGCGAAGCCGCATTGCACGATCGTCAGGTTGCCGCTGCCGCTGAGCAAGCCGGCTTCCGTCACCGTCAAACCCGGCGCGACGGTGATGGTGGCATTGCCGGTCAATGCGGTCGTGGTGCTGCCCAGGGTGGTGGTGTAGTACGTGGTGGTGGTGCCGTCGTTCAAGCTCCACAGATAACCGCCGCCCAAGGTGATGTTGGTGTTGGTCGAAGTTAGCTCGCCGCCCACCGCGGCGGTGGCGTTGGCGACCACCACGCCGTTGATTTGCAGCGTCGGCGTGCCCGCGTACGAAGTGTTCTGTGTGTTGAAGACCGGGAACGGCGTGAACGATGTGTTGGAATTCGTTTTCGTAACGATCACATCGAACGTATTGCCAGCCAGATTGGTGCCGGCAGGAATATTGAATGTCGCGGCGGTACCGGCAACCTCGTCTGCCAGCGCGGCATAGGTGCCGGTGAAGCCGGCCACGTTGGTCAGGTTCTGCGCGGTGCCCAGATACACGTTTTCCAACGTGCCGCTACCGCTGATGGTATTGGCGATCGTGGTGTTGTCCGACCGGTCGAAGGTCAGGTTGGCGCCGTCAGCCACATTGCCCGTACCCAGACTGCCCGTGGTGCCGCCGTTGCCTACCTGCAAGGTGCCCGTCGTGATGGTGGTCGTGCCGCTGTAAGCGTTGTTGGCCACCAAAACGGTCGTGCCCGTGCCCTTCTGGATCAGGTTGCCGGTACCGACGATCGACGCATTGACCAGGGTCGTGCCGCTGCTATTGAACGACAGGTTGCCGTTGTCGGTGACGGTGGTCGCCGTGCCCAGGCTGCCCGCGACGCCACCGTTGCCTACTTGCAGCGTGCCCGCGCTGATCGTGGTACTGCCGCTGTACGTGTTGTTGGCCGCCAGCACGGTGGTGCCCGTGCCCGCTTGCGTCAGGGTGCCGGTACCGCTGATCGAGCCGTTGACCGTGGTCGTGCCGGTGGTGTTGAAGCTCAGGTTGGCGTTGTCGGTGACGGGCCCCGTACCCAGGCTGCCCGCAGCGCCGCCGTTGCCCACTTGCAACGTGCCGCTACTGATCGTCGTCGTGCCGGTGTAGGTGTTGTTGGCTGCAAGGATCGTCGTGCCCGTGCCCACCTGTGACAGGTTGCCCGTGCCACTGATGACACCAGGCGCCGTGGTGGTGCCGCTGAGATTGAAGACCAGGTTCGCGTTGTCGACCACCGCGCCGGTGCCGAGACTGCCGGTGGTGCCGCCATTGCCCACTTGCAGCGTGCCGCTGCTGATCCGCGTGGTGCCGCTGTAATTGTTGTTGCCGGTAAGCACCATGGTGCCGGGACCGGTCAGGTTCATGCCGCTGTTTGCGGCGCTCGGCGCATTGACCAAGGTTCCGCTGACCAGCAACTGCGTTCCGGACGCGATATTGAAGTTCGTGCCGCCCGACTGATCCAGGGTGACGCCCACTGCCGAGATCGTCGAGTTCGCCGTGACCGTAACGTTCTGAGTGAGATACCAGGCGCCGAAGGTAGCGGCGCTTCCCGTCAACGGCCCTGGGTTTGCGAGCGTTCCCCCATTCAGCGTCAACCGTCCCAGCGTGTCTACCGTGCTGTTGCTGCTGGTGGTCAGTACCGAGCCGCTGTTGAGAATGATCGTGGCGCTCTGCGCAGTACCTTCCAGCCCATTGTTGTTGGCACCGGCAACGAGCGTGCCACCGTTGTTGACGGTGATGGTCGTGCCGTTGCCCAGTGCGCCGTATGCCGTGCTGCCGCCGTCGCCGATCAGCGTGCCGGCGTTGATCGTGACGCTGCCATTGAAGTTGTTGCTGATGGCGGTATTGCCGCCGCCTATATCCACTGCGCCCGTGCCGTTCTGCGTCAGCGTGCCGTTTCCGCTGAGGCATCCCAAAATGCTCGAATTCCCCGAGGAATTGAATACGAGGTTGGCCGTGTCGGTGACGTTGCCCGTACCGAGGCTGCCGGCACTGCCGCCATTGCCTACCTGCAGCGTGCCGGCGCTGATGTTGGTCGTGCCGCTGTAGTTGTTGTTGGCCGCGAGGATGGTGGTACCCGTGCCCACCTGCGACAGGTTGCCCGTACCGCTGATCGCGCCACCGACCGTGGTAGTGGTGCTGAGGTTATAGGTGAGATTGCCGTTGTCGACGATGTTGCCGGTGCCGAGGCTGCCCGTCGTACCGCCGCTGCCGACCTGCACCGTGCCATTGCTGACCGTGGTAATGCCGGTGTACGTGTTGTTGGCGGTGAAGATGACGGTGCTGGCATTGCACTGCGCTACGCCGCACGACTCCTGAATCGTCAGGTTGCCGCTGCCGCTGAGCGCGCCGCTCTGCGTCACCGTCAAACCCGGCGCCACGGTGATGTTCGAATTGCCGCCCAGCACGTAGCTGTTGGCGTCCGTCAGCGTGTTGAAGCCGGTGGTCGTGGTGCCGTCGAACAGGCTCCACAGATAGCCGCCGCCCAGCGTGATATTGGTGTTGTACGAGGTCAGCGTGCCGCCGACGGCCATGGTGGCGTTGCTCACCACCAGGCCGTTGATCTCAAGGATCGGCGTGCCGGTGTAGGTGTTATTGAAGACCTTGTACGGCATGAACGAGCTGTTGGGATTGGTTGCCGTGATGATGGTGTTGAAAGTGTTGGCGGACAGATCCGTCCCATTGGGCAGGCTGAGGCCGGCCACGGCGGCGTTCACCTCGTTCGTGCTCACGGCGTAGGTGCCGGTGAACCCGGTGACGTTGCTCAGGGTCTGCGTCGTTCCCAGATACGCGTTTCCGACCGTGCCGCTGCCGGTAAGCGGGTTGGCGATGGTCGTACTGCGCGACAGGTTGTACATCAGCGTGCCGTTGTCGGCGATGGCGCCCGTACCCAGGCTGCCGGCGCTACCGCCGTTACCCACCTGCAGCGTGCCCGCCGTGAGGGTGGTGGTACCGCTGTAGGTGTTGTTGGCGGCAAGGATGGTGGTGCCGGTCCCTGCCTGCACCAGGTTGCCGGTGCCGGTGATGGTCGCGCTGACCGTCGCGTTGCCGCTGAGGTTGTACGTCAGCGTGCCGTTGTCGGTGACGGTGGCCGCCGTGCCCAGGCTGCCATTGCTGCCGCCATTGCCTATTTGCAACGTGCCCGCCGCGATCGTGGTGTTGCCGCTGTAGCTGTTGTTGCCGGCCAGGACGACGGTGCCGGTGCCTTGCTGGATCAGGCTGCCGACTCCGATGATGGAACCGCTGACCGTGGTCGTGCCACTGGTATTGAAGGCCAGCGTGGAATTGGCATAACCCAGATTCAGATTGGTGGCGCCCAGGCTGCCCGACGCGCCGCCATTGCCGATCTGCAAGGTGGTGTAACCGACATAGGTGTATGCGTTGGTGCTATAGGTGTTGTCACCCGACAGGATTACCGTCGGCGCGGCGCATCCGATGGTGCACAACGGCCCGTTGCCGGGCCATTGGATGGCGATCTGATTGGGGGTGCCGCTCAACACGCCACTTTCGGTGACGGTCAGTCCCGGCGCCACGACAATCCATGAGTTACCGCTCAGCACGAAGTTGCTGCTGCTCGTCAGCGTGGTGAAGTTGGTGGTCGTGGTGCCGTTGAACAGTTGCCACAGATAACCGCCACCCAGCGTGATGTTGGTGCCGGACGAGGTCAGCGTGCCGCCGAGCGCCGCGGTGGCATTGGTCACCGTATTGCCGTCGATCTGCATCGTGGGTGTGCCGATGTAGGCCGTGCTCTGCGGATTGAAGACCGGGAACGGCGTGAACGCCGTGTTTGCGTTCGCGCTGCCGGACAGCACCGCGTTCACCGTGTTCCTGGATATGTTCGAGTTGGTGGGCACGTTGAACGTCGCGGTCGACGCGCTGTTCTCGTCCGCCAGCACCATGTACGTTCCGGTGAAGCCGGTCACGTTCGACAAGGTCTGGACGGTTCCCAGAAACGCGTTCTGCAACTTGCCGGTACCGCTGAGCGCACCGGCTATCGTCGTATTGCCCGACAGGTTGAACGTGAGGTTTGCGTTGTCGGTGATGTTGCCCGCACCCAGGCTGCCCGCCGTGGTCCCGTTGCCGACCTGCAACGTGCCGGCGGTGATGTTGGTGGTACCGCTGTACGTATTGTTGGCAGCCAGGATGGTGGTGCCGGCACCGGCCTGCGTCAGATTGCCGGTACCGGCAATCGTCGCGTTCACTGTCGTCACGGCGTTGAGGTTGAACGTGAGATTGGCGTTGTCGGTGACGGTGGCCGCCGTGCCCAGGCTGCCGGTCGTACCGCCGTTGCCGATCTGCAGCGTGCCTGCGCTGATCGTAGTGCTGCCGGCATAGGTGTTGTTGGCCGTCAGCACGGTGGTGCCCGTGCCCACCTGGCTCAGGTTGCCGCTGCCGCCGATCACCGGCGTGATCATCGTGGTGCCGGTGGTGTTGACGATCAGGTCGCCGCTGTCGGTGACCGCGCCGGAGCCAAGGTTGCCCGTTGTGCTTCCGTTGCCGACTTGCAACGTCGTACCCGCGTTGATCGTGGTGCCGCCGCTGTACGTATTGTTGGCCGTCAGGATGACGGTGCTCGTGCCGGCCTGCGTCAGTCTGCCTCCGCCGGAGATCAGATTGACTACCGTGGTGGGACTGCTGAGGTTGAACACCAGCGCGGCGCTGTCGACCACATTGCCTGCGCCCAGGCTGCCGGCCGTGCCGCCGTTGCCTACCTGCAGCGTGCCGGCACTGATGGTGGTGGTGCCAGCGTAAGTGTTGTTGGCGGCGAGGATGACGGCACCCGCGCCTGCCTTCGTCAGGTTGCCCGTGCCCGCAATCACCGTGTTGAGCGTGGTCGTGCCGCCAAGGTTGAAAGTCAGGTTGGCGTTGTCGGTAATGGTGGCTGCCGTGCCCAGGCTGCCGGTCGTGCCGCCGTTGCCGATCTGCAGCGTGCCCGCGCTGATCGTGGTGCTGCCGCTGTAGGTGTTGTTGCCGGTCAGCACGGTGGTGCCCGTGCCGACCTGGCTCAGGTTGCCGCTGCCGCTGATCACCGGGGTGATCGTCGTCGTGCCAGTGGTGTTGAATATCAGGTTGCCGTTGTCGGCAACCGCGCCCGTGCCCAGGTTGCCCGTCGCACCGCCGTTGCCGATCTGCAACGTCGTGCCTGCATTGATCGTGGTGCCGCCGCTGTACGTGTTGTTGGCCGTCAGGATCAGCGTGCCCGCACCCGTCTGGGTCAGGCTGCCCGTGCCGGTGATCAACGTGCCGATCGTCACGGGCGTGCTGACGTTGAAGACCAATGCCCCGTTGTCGGTCACCGTGCCGGTGCCCAGCTTGCCTGCCGTACCTCCGTTACCTACCTGCAGCGTGCCTGCGCTGATGGTGGTAATGCCGCTGTAGGTGTTGTTGGCCGTCAGGATGGCGGTACCCGTGCCCGCCTGGGTCAGGCTGCCCGTGCCGCTGATCAATCCGCTGACGGTGGTGGTGCCGCTGATGTTGAACGTGAGGTTGGCGCTGTCGGTGACGTTGCCCGTACCCAAGGTGCCGGTAGTGCCGCCATTGCCCACTTGCAGCGTGCCGGCATTGATCGCCGTGAGGCCGCTGTACGTATTGTTGGCCGCGAGTATCGTCGTGCCCGTACCCGCCTGAGTAAGGCCACCGCTTCCCGAGATCACGCCGGCAACGAGCGCGGTGCCCGTCACGTTGAACACCAGGCCGCCCGCGACGTTGTACGAACCGGTCAGCGATGCGTTGCCGGCCTGGAAGATCAGCGTACCGGTGGTGCCGGTGACTGATACGCCGGCCTGATCGGTAATGTTGTTCTTGGCCACCAACTGGATGGACGTCGCGTTCAACTGCGCCGACAGATCCGCCATGCCGATGGTGATGTTGGACGTGACGTCGCTGCTGCACGACACATCTGTCCAGTTCACCGGGAAAGGATTGGAACTGCCGTTGCCAATGACGATGTTGTACGGATCCAGCAGCAGTGTGCCCTGCACGCCATGCGGCGCCGTGGTGGTCACGTTTCCGCGAAAATGCAGACTGCCCTCGCTGGAGGTTTCCGCCCAGCCGCCATTGCCGCCGAGCATGCCGCCGCGGCCCAGGATGGCGCCGGCGAAGTCGGTCTCCTCATCCGACCACAGCACCACCGTGCCACCGTTACCGTTGCCCGTTGCCGAGGCGTCGAGGGTGCTCCCGGCATCCATGTAGGTCATCCGGGCGTGGGCCAGCGAACCTTGGCCGTGCGCATCCCCGCCAATCAGCACCGTCCCACCGCCGGCATTACCGCTCACATTGACCGCACTACCCTGCAAAACGACAGACGGACCGGTGATGGTCACCGTGCCGCCCCGCCCACCGGCATTCGCACCCGTCGCATCGATTGCCGCCTGGCTCAGCGTGACCACGCCGCTGTCGCCCAGCGCCGTATTGCCGCCATCGATCACGACCTTGCCGTTCCGGCTGCCGATCGAACGGGCGTCGATCACCCCGCTCAGGTTCATCACGTTCGACTGCAGCATGTCGATGCCGCGCGCCGTCAACAGCACCTGGCCGCCGTCGGCCTCGATCAGGCCCTGGTTCTGGATCAGCGCCCCGAGCGTGCCCGCACTCACGTTCACCGTGAGCTGACCGGCGTTGTCCAGCGCCAGCGTCACGCTGTTGCCCGATGCCAGCGCCACCGTACCCAATGTCGCGTCGATGCGGCCGCTATTGATCACCTGGGTGCCAGCCAGCACGATGAAGCCGCCATTCACCGCTCTCAGATGGCCCTGGTTGACCACCTGCCCTGGGGCACTTCCCGCGGCGCGGCTGAACGTGTAACTGCCCGCCCCTTGCATGAAGGCCGTGGTGTTGATCGGCAGCGTGCTCGCCAACAGACCACCCACGCTCACCTGCGCGGTCTTGCCGAACAGCACGCCGCTCGGGTTGATCAGGAAGACCTGGCCGTTCGCCTGAAGATTGCCGTAGATCTGCGACGGGTTGTTGCCCAGCACGCTGTTCAACGCGACCGACTGGCTGGACGGCTGCTTGAACACCACCGTATTGCCGGCGCCGATGTTGAAGCTGTCCCAGTTGATCGCCAGCCGCGAACTGTTCTGCTGCACCGTCATCGTGCTGCCGCTGCTGCCGATACGGCCATCGCCACCGACGATGCGGCCGCCTGTAGGCAATGTCTGCGCGTGCAAGGCACCGCCCATCAACATCGCCAGTGCCACACCCAGGGGACGCATGGCCGGCAGGCGACGCGACGACGCACCCGTTGCACCCACGCTCGTGCAGCTGTGTGCGATCTCCGGCGCAGCGACCAGGCACCCAAGGCTCTCGTTGAAAACGTGGCGATACAGTTTGGCGTTCATGGGAGCAGCCCTCGCACGATATGTGTCTATCCGAAACACGGGCGATCAAACGGCCACGATGCCCTCAGGCACGCCGCCGACCGACGCTAGAACGAATCGTTTCCGAAGCGGATGCAGGGAGATCCGGCAGAAGCTCGATTTCGCGCACGGCGGGAGGCTTCCATCAGCCTCCCTTCCAGCCTTTTCGCCGCAAACCGGCGATCCGAAGGCGACGCGCTGAAGATCGTGCTGAAAGCCGTCTCCATTCCCATCCGTTTCCTCCCGTCCCCAACCGGTGCGGCACCCGGCAATGCAGGCGATGCCTAGAAGAAGACCAACGCCTGAAACCACAGCCAACTGCGGTGGTCGCGGGTGGCCGTATCCGGTTCGCCGCCGTCGCGCAGCGCCCACATCAGCTTCAGGTCGTAACGATTCTGGCGCAGCAGATCCGCCCCAAAGCCCGTACTGCCCAGATGGCGTTGCCGAGCTCCCCGATAGCCCGGCCACGGCGAGTGGTTTACCTTCAGCCAGCCGTTATCGCGAAACAGGGAAAGCGTGAGGTTGTCGCCGCCCAACGCCGCCAAGGCGAACGAATCGCGCAGCTCCAACGTCGCAGTCACACCTTCGTCGCCGACGGCTTCACCGACCGGATAGCCGCGCACACCGGCAGGACCGCCCAACGTGAACTTCTCGACGGAATCGAGATTCCGGTTGCTCCACTGCCCCAGCAGGGCGCCATACACGCTCAACCGCTGCGTGTTTTGCGCCAGATAGGCCACGGTCTGATCGCGCGATGCACTGAAATTCAGCTTGGCGAAGTGGCCGGCTGCGTTCGGCGTATCGATCGGACGCGATCCATTGCCGTAGTTGATCCACCCACGCGTGACCGACACGCCGTACTGAGTCAGCCCACCACCCCACAAGGTGTCAATCGCGTCGCCATTCGCGCCGATCACTACGACGTTGTCGTGAGTGTGGAAAAAAGTACTCTCCAGCACGCTGTCGGACATGCGTTTGATGCCGTAGCTGACACGCACCCACACATGCTTGTAGGGCGACAGCAACACCGGATAGGCCGCATAGGCGTTAAATTCGTTGCCGCTACCATAGGCATCGATGGCATTGAACGGTGCGCCAAGCCGATAAAGCAAACCCGTGTAGTTGCCGCCGATGCGCCAACCGTCGTAGCCCACCGGCAGGCTGTAGTCGAACACGGCGTTCGATGCGCCGCGACCGAGCGTGCCGCCCAGGCCCCAGCGGTCCGAAAAGGCCACATCGGCCGTGAGCAGGTCACCGATGCCCAGCGGGTTGTTCACGCGCAGATCGGCGGTTTCGCGGACACGGCCCGTGTATTCGTTGCCGTAATTGTCCACGCCCAGTGCACCGGTGACGCTCGGCCCCGGCACGGCGTCCAGTGTGACGTCGCTGCTGCCCACGACCGAACCCGGCGACAGCGTGCCCGAAGCGCTCGCCACGCCGGGCAGGCTCGATACCAGGCCGATGGCGCGATCAGCCTGCACGCGCGTCAGCGTGGCATCGGAGCAGCCGCCGTGTTGCCCGCACAGGGCTTCGTCCGCATAGCGCTGCAGGCGCGCCGGATCGTAGCCACCCGAGCGCCCTACATGGACCTGGTCGAGCTTGCCTTCCAGCACGTCGATTGTGACCACGCCGTCTTCTACCGTCTGGCGCGGCACATAGGCCACGGCGACAAAGTAGCCGCGCCGGCGGTAGTAGCGCGTGACCGCATCGGCCAGGTCGTTCAGTTGCGCGAGCGTCGCGGCCTTTCCCTGGAGCCGATCGATTTGCGGAATCGCCTGGCGCAGGCTGGCATCATCGATGTGCGTATTGCCCGAGAAACGGATTGCCCTCACCTGCACCGTGGCAGTCGACTCGGCTTGCCGATGGACCTCCGGCAACGATGGTTGTGTGACGCCTTGATTCCGGCCGACTGCCGGCGGCAGTGTCGGTACCGTCTGCTGCAGCAGTTGCCCCGCATTGGGCCGCGTGGTCTGCCCCTGCGCGGACGTCACGGCCAGCATGGCCGCCGACAGCGTGGTCAACGCAAGTGTGATGCCGCGACCACCGACACGCGAGCGTGGCGCACGCACGCCTGGTGCCTGTCGCTTCGTGGCGAAGTCCATACTGATGCCCCTGTCAAAAACGCGAAAAATTTGCCCCCTCACCTGCATCGGCATTTAAAGGACGGAGCAGATGCGGCCATGGGTGGCGCGCAGCTTCGCCAGATCGGCACCTTTGCTGATGTGCAATATGCAGAGCCTGACGGTGAAAAAAACGTGATTCAGGCGTGGATATCTGCATACGCTGCGACACGACCGAGTACGGCGGCGAGCACTTAAAGGACGCTCCAGAATATTCGGGCAAGCGGATCGCAGGGCGGCTCGCCAGATTGGGGGTGCTCGACTGCATCCAGAGAAACTTGCCTGCTGCCCGCGACGATAAAAGGACCGCAGGCCCCGTCCAGAGACCAGGTTCGGTACCTTTGACGAGCTAGCAGGAAACCTCTTGGGTTGACAGTATGCAAAGCCCCGCCCTCCGGAAAACGGGTGGAATCGTCAGGCGCCGTGCGCCAGCCCACTTTCAAGTTCGCAAACGCAAGATTGCCCACGTAAGGAAGCACTGGAAGCCCACAAACCCGAAACCTCCGGTTACAGAGGGATCACAAAACCCTGTAAGCGATAGTCGACGTTCACGACCGCCAACACCATGTCCTTATCCGACACTCGGCGGTTCCAATTCGCCATACGATTTGAGCACCGCTGCCAGCGGCGTTCAGCGAGGTCGCTTCAACAAGCGCTACATCATCGGGAAACCCCAGGGCACGACCTTGACGCCGGAATGGCAATCAATCCATTCGCCGTCGTACGTGATCACACCCTTCGGACCGTCGTGCTCTGCACGCAGCCGCATCTGTCGATCGTGGCCAAATCGCCCGTTGGAAACCCGCCGTCGACGCACGCGTTCTCGCCACGCTTATAGCTGGCGACCATCCAGCAGCCGTACGTGCAACTCCCCAGCAGACGCGCTATCACAGTCGCTCCGATCGGACTCAGCTCAATCATGCCTCGGGCGTGCAGGACTTCCACCCCTGTTTTCTGAACTGGCCAGGCAGGACTGAGGGGCAGGCCGAGCCATCGAGGGCCATGCCCGCATCAGTGGAAAACTGCAAGCCGTAGGACTCAACGCGAGGCGACAGCGCCTGCCATATCACAGTCACGCCGGCCGCCAGCGTGGCGCCTTGGGCCTCGATCAATTCGTACAGCGGCCTTGTCTCCGTATCCACCATCCGACAGATGATGGCTTTGAGCTTAGCGAACGACGGCGATCAAGACCAACCGCAGGCGCTATTTGGTTGCGGTTTCAAACAGTTGTAGCACGCTATGACCCAAATTTATCCGTATCCGGGCACGCCCCCGGCAACAGGAATCGGACGATATCGACAGTATCGGCATGACGACTGGCTATATTGTCGAACCTGCCAGCTCTCCGACGCTCCATGGACAACCGCAAACCGATGCCACCACGATCTGCCGGCCCGCAAGGCACGCGACTGTTTTCCGCCGAAGAACTGCGTTTGCAGGCAAGCGAGGCGACTCCCGTTTCCACCGGGCGCGCCAGTGTCCATGAGCCGGTACTCGAAGGCGTCGGTGGCGAACTCGGCGGCCGGCGCTTTTCGGTGCGCCCCGGCCGCCAGACGATAGGCCGGCGTGGCGACAACAACATCGTGATCGGTGATTCCAGCGTGTCCGCCTCGCATGCCTGGATCATGAACCAGCAAGGCCATTACGTGATCATGAACACGCTGTCCACCAACGGCACGTTCGTGAACGACAAGCGCGTGCACGAAGCGGTACTGCGGCATGGTGATCGCATCCGGCTGGGTCAGGCGGAATTCGTGTTCCTTACCCGGGATCCCGGGGCCTCGCGCCCCCGCTGGCTGTCGTTCGCGCTGATGGGGCTGGTTCTGCTCGCTGCTCTGCTCGCTGCGGTGGCCGCGCTGGCCCGGTGGCTGCTCTGAGGGGTTCGGCGTGACTGTCCTTGCCACCGCGGCCGTGCCGCGGACCATCGGCCGCTACCGCATCGACGGTTTGCTCGGCGAAGGCGCGATGGCGGTGGTGTACGCCGGGTACGATCCCGGCATCCAGCGCCAGGTCGCCATCAAGTGCCTGCATCGCCACGTGGCCGATGATGCCGCCTACCGGCGACGCTTCCTCGCCGAAGCGCGCGCTGCCGGACACCTGATGCACCCGAATATCGTCACGATATTCGATGCCGGCGAAACCGAGGATGGCCGTTCCTACATCGCGATGGAGCGCCTCGACGGCGAGACACTGGCAAGCCGCGTCGCCAGCGAGGGGTTGCCGCCCCTGCCCCTGGTGATCGAACTGGCCAGCCAGATGGCTGCGGCGCTGGACTACGCGCACAGTCAGGGTGTCATCCACCACGACATCAAGCCCGAGAACATCATGCTGGCCGAGGGCTGGCACTACGCCAAGCTCAGCGATTTCGGCATCGCCGGACGGCGCGGCGCGCGCACGGTCAGCGACGCGGTCGGCGGCACGCCGGCGTACATGGCGCTCGAGCGCCTGCGCGGCGAACCGGACGACGCCCGCAGCGACCTGTTCTCGCTGGGCGTGGTGCTGCACTGGCTGATCACGGGCAAGCTGCCATGGCGCGAGACCGCCGACGTGCCGCGCCTGATCCGCGAACGACAGCGCTCGCCGCGTCCGGCGATCGAGCCGCTCGATCCGGCCACGCCATCGATGCTGGTGAGCATCGTGCGCACCCTGCTCGCGCCAACGGCCGACGCGCGCTATCAGAGCGGTGCCGAAGTCGTCGACGACCTGCGCCAGGCACGTCGCGAATACGAGCGCCTGCACGAGAAGCCGATCGCCAATCGCATCATCTCGCTGCGCCTGCGCTGGGCCGCTGCACTGGGCGCCACGTTGTGCCTGGTGCTGCTGGTGGGTCTGGCGGTGATCTACGCCAAGCAGAGCAGCGCAGTGACCGGACTTGCGCTGGACTTCGGCAGTTCGCTGGGCCGTATCGTCGCTGGCGAAGCCTCGGAAAACCTGCTGCTGGGCGACCAGGCTGCCACGCGCGCGCTGGTGCAGGACATCGCGAAAAACCGCCAGATCCGCTATCTCGCCGTCGCCGACCACCTGGGCGAGGTCGTCGCCAGCACGCAGCCCGGTGACGTCGGCCGGCCGCTGGTCATGCCGACCGGGCAGAAGTACCTGCCGCGCGCGGATGGCATCGACAGTTACCGCAGCCAGGTCGCCGGCGGCGACGAGATGCTGCTGTTCGACGTGCCGATCCGCTACCAGGCCAAGCTGGTGGGCGATCTGCGCCTGGGCATCAGCGAAGCGCCGCTGCACACGGCGCAGCGGACGACGCTGGGGGTGATCCTCGCCGTGCTGCTGGTGACACTGGTGGCGGTGGTCGGCGCGGCCTACTGGCTGTTCCGGCGCCCGCTCGTCCTGCTGCAGATGCTGAGCGACGCCCTGCTCCGGGTCGGGCGCGGCGACTTCCACCACCGCATCCGCCTGGTGCGCCGGGACGAACTGGGCCAGTTGTTCGCCGCCTTCAACCTGATGAACAGCGCATTGCAGGCACGCCAGCAAAACGAGGCGGGGCCGTCCACCGCTCCGCGCATTGCCATGGACAACGCATCGCAGCCGACGCGCATCATCCAGCCGCCGGACGCCGGGCAGAACGTGCTCGAGGAGTAGCCTGGACGGCGGAAGCCTCCGGGGCGGAGTGCCGCGCCGGCACCGAACGTTGCGCTTCAGAACTGTTTCAGCCGCTGCTTGATCTCGAGCGCGCGGGCGCGGTAGACCACCGCCGGTTCGTAGGACGGGTCGATCGCCAGCACGTGGTCCCACAGTGCGATCGCGGGATCCAGTTTCTGGTCGCGGTACAGCACGATCGCACGCTGGTGATAGGCGGCCAGCAGTTGCTGGCGCATCGAGGCGGCCGGGGGGCCGCTGGGTTTCAAGCGGGGATCCAGCGACAGCGCTTCGTCCATCTGCACCAGCGCCTGGTCCTTGTGCCCGTGTTCCAGCAGGGACACGCTCTCGCGTTGCAGGCGGCGCGCCCTTGCCGTGGCCGGTTCGCCCGCCGGCCCCTGCCCTGCACCGGCCGCGTCGACCGCGGGTGCGCTCTTCACCGGGCGGGAGGTCGACGCCGCATTGCTCACTGCAGACGAAGCCAGTGGCAGGCGCAGCGTCTGGCCCGTGCGCAGGAGCGAGGGATTGGCCGAGCCGTTGTAGCGCGCCAAGATCAGGAAGCGCTGCGCGTCGCCGAGATGGCGGGCCGCCAGCGTGCTGTAGGAATCGCCCGGACGCACCACATAGCTGCGCGAGCGCGCACCCAGCTCCTGTTCGGGATCAACCGTGAGCTGGTGCAGCATCGATTGTGCCGTGCGGTCGTCGGGATGGACGGCCAGGTATTGCCGCAACGCGCGTTCGCCCTCGTCGTAGCGGCCGCGCTGGAGGTCGCCGCTGATGATCGCGCTGAGCGACTCGGTCGGGATGGCTGTCGCCTCGCGCGTCGTTGTCGACGGCTGGGTGACCGTGACCCTGGGCGAGCCATTCAGGCGGTCCTCGACCCGCCCCTTGAGCGTGTTCACCTGCGCGCAGCCGCTGGCAGCGAGCACGGCCAGCACGGCGGCGAGGCGCAGGGATGGTCCGGCGATGCGCCGGCCTCGATGGAGAGCTCCTGCGATGCTCATGTCTCGCCGTCGCCTTGCGCGGTCCTTGCGCCGGAACCGGGCGTCGTCGCGCCCGCGGGATGCACCATGGACCAGAGCCTTTCGCCGTAGCGCCGTATCCAGCCCTCGCCGGCGATCCGCATCAGGATCAGCGCGGCATTGTCGCCCTGCTCGCCGCCGCGCGCGGTCGCCAGTTGCAGGGCCTCGCGCAATGCGCCGGCCTGGTCGCGACGGCGTGACAACCGGCGCAGTTCGGGCGTGGACAGTTGTTCCCAGACGCCGTCGCTGCACAGCACGAAAGTCTGCCCCACGCGCAGGATCGCGCCACCGTGCTCGACCTCGGGCGGCTGCGGCCCGCCGAGCCCGCGCAGCAACTTGTGCTGGTCGGGATCGCTCGCCAGTTGCTCCGGCGCGATTTCGCCGCGCTGCAGCTTGAGCTGCGCGAGGCTGTGATCCTCGGTGCGGTTGAGGCAGTGCCGTCCCTGGAAACGATAGAGGCGGCTGTCGCCGACATGGGCCCAGTACGCCTGGTTGCCGCGGATCAGCAAGGCGACCACGGTCGAATGCGGTTCCCCGTCCGTCAGCCCCTCGCGCCGCCTGACCAGTTCGGCATGGGCTTCCTGGCACAGCGTTTCAAGGAACAGCGCCCCAGGCAGTTCGCGCCACAAACCCTGCGCCCACAGCTGATGGGCCACGTGGATCACGCCCTCGGCGGCCAACTCGCCGGCGCCATCGCCGCCCATGCCGTCGGCCAGCACCAGCAGATGCACGTCCGTGGCCGGATCGTGCAGGCAGGCCAAGGCATCCTGCTGCGTTTCGCGCCCGCCGCGGGCCCGCCCGGCGGCCACCCGCGGCTGGGAGTGGAAATCGATTGCCTGGTCCATCGCGCCCGCAGCCCCCTGTCGAAACCGATGCCGTCCCCAGCCTCAGCGCCCGAAGTGGATTTCCTCGCCTTCGTGGTCGCGGTCCCAGCCGCGCAGTTCGTCGCGGATGTGGGCGATGCGCTGACGACCGAGCGCGTTGCGTTCCTCGTCCAGCACCTGCCCGTCCAGCAGCTCCGCCATGCGCTGCGCGGTGGGCAGCATGGTGTCCCAGGCGTCGAGCGCGGGCATTGGCGCGGGTAGCGTCATGAAGAAGCTGAGGCCGGGCGTGCGCAGCGTGTCGAGCCGGGACAGGTCGAAGCTGCCGGGCTTGAGCATGTTGGCGACGCTGAAGATCGGGCCGAGCTCGCGCTTGCCGTCGACGAGGCGGTGGTAGATGCCCATGTCGCCGAATTCGAGGCCGGCCTTCTCGGCCGCCACGATCAGGTCGGAGCCGTTGAAGTGGCTGCCTTCGCGCGCCATCACGAACAGGGTGACGATGCGCTCCACCGCGACCTGCGGCGGACGGCGGCCGAGATCGGAACGCGGCGGCATGCGGGATGCCTGCGGTGCGGATGCGGCCGGCGCAGGAGCAGGCGCCGGGCCAGGCACCATCGGAGCGGTCGGCGCCGTCGCCGGCGGGGACGACGACGGCGCGCGCAGCGCATCGACGATCGAGGCGGCCTGCCCCGCCAGCTTGCCGCGCGACTCGGCCGGCTTGCGCTCGCCGGCCAGCGTGGCGCCGAGGCGTTCGAGTTCCTCGCGCAGGCCGACGTCCAGCTCGCCCTGCTGCGGCGGTGGTTCGTCGGCCAGTGCATGGTCGGTGGCGCTGAAGGAAAGGCCGTCCTCGTTGCCCGCTTCGCCCAGCGTGGGTTCGCGGCGTTCGCCGCCGTGCGCGCCCTGACCGGTTGGCGCGCGTCGCCTGCCCTGCTGTTCCTTCTTCGGCTGGCCGAACAGCCAGATCAGGGCGAGCACGACCACGCCGACGACCAGCAGCGGTATGCCGACCGCCGGATTCCAGGCAAGGGCAAGCATGGGTTGCAGCGTCATCTTCGGTTCCTCGTGTAGCTCGAACACCGCTCGCGGTCGGTGTTCGAATTCGCGAACCCCACGGCCGTCCGGGTTCGCTCCTCAATGCATGCCAGCGCGCCGGCAGCGGCGCTCAGGCGGTCCCCGCCAGTTTAGCCGCTTCGGCGAGGTCCACCTGCACCAGGCGCGACACGCCGGGCTCGCGCATGGTTACGCCGCACAGCTGGCTGGCCGCTTCCATGGTGGCCTTGTTGTGGCTGATGAAGATGAACTGCACCCGTTCGCTCATCTCGCGCACCATCGCGGAGAAGCGGCCGACGTTGGCTTCGTCCAGCGGCGCGTCCACCTCGTCGAGCAGGCAGAACGGCGCGGGGTTCAAATTGAAGATCGCGAACACCAGCGCCACCGCGGTGAGCGCCTTCTCGCCGCCGGAGAGCAGCGAGATGTTGGACGGGCGCTTGCCGGGCGGGCGCGCCATGATCGCCACGCCGGTATCGAGCAGATCGTCGCCGGTGAGTTCAAGGTAGGCGTGGCCGCCGCCGAACAGGCGCGGGAACAGCTCCTGCACGCCGGCGTTGACCTTGTCGAAGGTTTCCTTGAAGCGCGCGCGCGTCTCGCGGTCGATCTTCTTGATCGCGCCCTCCAGCGTTTCCATCGCGCTGGTGAGATCGTTGAGCTGGTTGTCGAGATAGGTCTTGCGCTCGCTCTGTTCGGCGTGTTCCTGGATCGCGGCGAGGTTGACCGGCTCCAGCCGCACGATCTTCTGGCCGAGCTCGGCCAGCTGCTGCTTCCATTGCGATGCGTCCACGTCCTCGGCCAGTTCGGCGAGCAGGGTTTCCAGTTCCAGCCCGGAGGCGGCGATCGCCTCGGCCAACTGTTCGGCGCGCAGTTGCAATGCCTGTGCGGCGAGGCGCTTCTCGGACAGGCTTTCGCGTAGCGTGGCCAGGCCCTGCTCGGCGAGATGGCGGCGCTGTTCCAGCTGACGGAAGGCGATGTCGCATTCCTCCAGCGCGCGGCGCGCTTCCACCAGTTGCTTGTCCACCAGCAGGCGCTGGTCGAGGTAGGTCTGCCGTTCGGCTTCGAGTTCCGCGATGGGATCGGAGCCGGCGGCGAGCTGCTCGGCGATCTCGCCGCGGCGCGCCTCGATCTGGCGCAGCTGGTTCTCCATGCGCGCCAGCGACTGTTCCAGCGAGTTCAGCGAGGAGCGCTTGGATTCCAGCGACAGCGCCAGCGCATGTGCCTGGTCGGCCGCCTCGCGCGCGTTCATGCGCGCTTCCTCGCGGGTTTCCAGATGGACGCGACGTTCGTTTTCCAGTTCGCGGCGCTGGTCTTCCAGGTCGCCCATGTGGCCGACCGATTCGTCCAGCCGCGCGCGCGCCTCGCGCGTCTGTGTCTGCAGCTCGTCCAACTGCTCGATCAAGGTAGCCAGCTCGCCGGCCACCTTCTCGCCGCGGGCGCGCGCGGTTTCCAGCTTGCCGCGGTGGCTCTGCAGCTGGCCGGCCAGTTCGGACGCGCGGCGGTGCGCGTTGTACAGCTCGCGCTGGGTGTCGTCGCGGGCGCGCTCGGCCTCGAACTTGCGCGTGCGCAGGTCGTCGAGCTGGGCGGTGCATTCCTCGATGCGCGCTTCCAGTGCGGCGACTTGTTCGGCCAGCGTGCGGATCTCGCGCTCGCGCGCCAGCACGCCGACCTGGTTGCCTTGCGCGCGGCGCACGCGCGCCCAGCCCGGACCCAGCCATTCGCCGCCGCGGGTGATCACCGACTGGTACGGTGCCAGCGCGGACAGGCCGGCGACGCGCTGGTGCGCCTCGTCCAGCGTCCCGGCGACGAGCACGTGGCCAAGTACGGCGATGGCCGCCGCCGGGCCGCGCACGTGCGCGGCCAGCGTGCCGGCGGCGTGGGCGCCGCCCTCGGCGGCGTCGAGCAGCGCGACGTCGGCGTTCTCCAGCGCGCCGAACTCGGCGGCCAGCGCGTGCGCGCCGTCCACCAGCACGCTGTCGATGAAGCCGGCCAGCACGGTTTCCACCGCGGTTTCCCAGCCGGCTTCCACCTGCAGGGCCTCGCCGAGGCGGGGCGACTTGTCTAGGCCCAGGCGGGCGAGCCACTGGCTGGCGGCGTTTTCTTCCTGGCCCAGCGCGGCGTGCTGCAGGGCTTCCAGCGAGGACTGCCGGCCGCGGGCGGTCTGCAGCTGCGAGCGCGCCTCGTTGAGCGCGGACTGCAGCTGGCGTTCCTCGTCCAGCACCTTTTCGTGGCTGGTCTTGTGCTGGTCGAGCAGGCTGCCCAGCGACTCCACCTTCTCGCGTTGGGTGTCGTGCTCCAGATGCATCTGCTCGGCGGCGGCATCCAGCGCGGCGAGGTCGGTGGCCTTCTGCTCGGCTTCCAGCGCCTCGCGGCGCCGGGCGAGGTCGATCGCCTGGCGGTCGAGGTAATTGAGCTTGGTGCGTTCCACCTCGGCGGCGCGGCTGGACTCGCCGGCGGTGCGGGTGTGCGTGTCCCAGCGCTGCTGCCAGTCGGCGAGTTTCGTTTCGGCGCTGCGCTGGGCTTCGGCGGTGTCGTCCTGCATCTGCTGCAGGGCTTCGAGCTTGGGTTCGCCCTCGGCCAGCGCCATGCGCAGCGTTTCCACCTGGCCGCGGTCGCCGGCGATGTGCTCGGCCAGTTCGTTGTGCTCGCGCTCGGCTTCGGCTTGCGCGCGTTGCAGGCGATCCGCGGTTTCCCGGTTGTGGCGCACCTGCTGCTCGACTCGGGCGATCTCGGCGCCGACCTTGTAGACCTCGGCCTGCACCGAGCTCAGGTGCTCGCCGGCGCCGGTGTGGCGCTCGCGCATGGCTTCGATCTGCGCCTCGATCTCGCGCTGGCCGGCCAGCTGCTTCTCGATCTCGATCTCGGCGGCGGACAGCCCGGCCCCTTCGCCATCGTGCTGTCCCTTCAGCGCGCGGTATTCCAGGGCACGCAGCTCGGCTTCCTTGCGGGTCTGCTCTTCCTTGTAGGCCTTCCAGCGCTCGGCGGCGCGGGCCTGGCGGTTCAGGTGTTCGAGCTGCTTGTCCACCTCGTCGCGCACGTCCTTCACGCGGTCGAGGTTCTCGCGGGTGGCCTTGATCCGGCTCTCGGTTTCCTTGCGGCGTTCCTTGTACTTGGAGATGCCGGCGGCTTCCTCCAGGTGCGTGCGCAGCTCCTCGGGATGCGCCTCGATGATCTGCGAGATCATGCCCTGCTCGATGATCGAGTAGCTGCGCGGGCCGAGGCCGGTGCCGAGGAACAGGTCGGTGATGTCGCGGCGACGGCAGCGCGCGCCGTTGAGGAAGTAGAAGGATTGTCCGTCGCGCGTCACCTGGCGCTTCACCGAGATCTCGGCGTACTGGCCGTACTCGCCCTGCACCGTGCCGTCGGCGTTGTCGAAGATCAGCTCCACCGTGGCCTGCCCCACCGGCTTGCGCGAGGTGGAGCCGGAAAAGATCACGTCGGTGAGCGAGTCGCCGCGCAGGCGGCTGGCCGCGCTCTCGCCCATCACCCAGCGGATCGCATCGATGATGTTGGACTTGCCGCAGCCGTTCGGCCCCACCACGCCGGTCATGTTGGCCGGCAAGTGCAAGGTGGTCGGGTCGACGAAGGACTTGAAGCCGGCAAGTTTGATCGTGGTCAGGCGCATGCGGTCATCGCTGGGAAATCGGAGGGCGCCCAAGAGCCTGGGCGACAAGGCACTGTGCCAAACGCGGGACGGTGCCGCAACGCATTTCTGCATGATGTTTCACTGCAGGAATGCATTGCATCATTTTGTTTATGGATATCTTTTTATTTCGCGTCTATCGACAACGCATGGATCCCGCGATTCATCAGGTCGTCCAGCGTGGCATAGATCATCCGATGGCGCCTGATCGGCAACACGCCGGCAAACGCGGGGCTGGCGATGCGCACGTGGTAGTGCCCCTTGCCCTCCCCCGCGTGGCCGGCATGCAAGTGACCCTCGTCCACCACTTCCAGCTCCGTGGGCGAAAACGCGGCCGCAAGGCGCGCGCGGATCTGCTCGACCATCGCCTCGCTCATGGCAGGGTCTTGCGGAACGGCTTGACGCTCACCTCGGCATAGACGCCGGCGGCCACGTAGGGATCGGCGTCGGCCCAACGTTGCGCATGTTCCAGCGTGTGGAACTCGGCGATGATCAGGCTGCCGGTGAAGCCGGCCGGGCCGGGGTTTTCCGACTCGATCGCCGGGAACGGGCCGGCCAGCAGCAGGCGGCCTTCGTCCTGCAGCTTGTTCAGCCGCTCAAGATGCGCGGCGCGCGCGGCAAGGCGCTTGTCCAGCGAACCCGGGTGATCCTGGGCGATGATCGCAAACCACATGGGCAAGGCTCCGTTGCGAGGATAAACGGAGATTTTACCCGACTGCGCCGCAGGCCATGCCGTGCGAGCCTGATCTCGCGCTCCCCCAGGCAAGCAAGGGGGAGCGGGCCGGGGGTCAATCGAAACCCTTCGCCACCTGCACCCACAGGCGGGTCTTGGTGTCGGCGTTGGGCAGCAGGTCCGGCGTGTTGCCGATGGGCCTGCTCACCGTGGCCGCGGCCGTCCAGCCATGTGGTCCGGTCCAGTGCAGGCCGAGTCCGGCACTGCTCAGGCGGCCGCTGTTGACGCTCCGCGTGAACGTGTCCTTGTAGACCGTCAGGCGACCGGTGTCGCCGAACAGCGAGGCCTGCCAGCGTCCCGCCACGCCGGGTACGCTGAAGTCGTGGCGGTACTCCAGCGAGAGCAGGTTGCCCTGCGAGCCGGCCAGCACACCCACGTCGTAGCCGCGCACAGAGTTGGGGCCGCCGAGAAAGAACTGCTCGGAGGTGTCGAGGTTCTTGCTGGCCCATTGCTGGCTGAAACCCGCGTACAACGCGTCGTTGTCGTCCAGCCACTGCAGGCGCGACAGTGAGAAGCTGTACTTGTTGTAGGAGCCCTGCGTGCGCGAGGTGATCCAGTCGATCAGGTTGGCGAGGCCGTTGGTGTAGTCGACGTCGCCGTGCGACATGCCGACGTTGTAGTTGGTGATGCCATGCGCATCGCGTTCGTCGCCGGCCAGCGTGGCCACCCAGACGTTGGCCTGGCGGTCGTTGTCGATCGCGACGAGGCCGATGTCGTCCTTCAGCAGCTTGTGGTCGAACTCGATCTGGCCATACAGGTTGCCCACCGTGTTGCGCACGATGGGCTGGGTCAGGGTGAGGCTGCCCACCAGCGCCGAGCCGTGGGCGTCCAGCGCGGAGAGCTGGTCGCCCAGGTGGTAGTGCAGCGACGAGACGCCACCGCGCAACGTCGTGCCCTGCCCGTTCAGCAGCCAGCGGTAGCCGCCCTGGAAGTAGTTCATGCCGCCGCCCGAGCTGGCTGCGCTGAAGTCGAGAAGGTCGCCCTCGTGCAGCAGGCCATTCACGGCGAAGCTGCCGGTGGCGCGTGCGCGGCCGGTATATTCGTTGCCGTAGTCGTCCATGCCCAGCGTGCCGGTGTAGCGCGGCGCCGAGGTTACGTCCACCACGAGGTCCGATGTGCCCGATTCGTCGCCAGGCCTGATCGCGGAACTTGCCTGTGCGCCGGATATGTCCGAAAGCAGGAGCAGGCTGCGCTCGAGCGTGTAGTTCGACACTGGCTGGCCTGGCTGCAGCGGCGCCAGCGCGGCATCGAGCGGGCCATCCTTCACGGCGCTCCGGTTGTTCAGCACCACCTTGCCGTAGCGCGCTTCGACGACCGCGAGTTTCACCACGCCGCCGGCCATGGTCTGTGCCGGCACGTACACGCGCACCAGCGGATAGCCGGCCCGGAGATAGGCCGTGCTGATGATGTCAGCCAGGTCGCCGAGATCAGCCAGCGTCAGTTCCCGGCCTTCGTAACCGGCGACCAGCGAGCGCAGCCGCGCGTCGGGCAACAAGGTGTTGCCGACGATACGGATGCCCTTGACCATGAAAGCGCGCGTGTCGGCCGCAGGCCGCTTTTCGGAATGCAGCATGCGCAGATCGAGATCGGACGGCGGCACCGTCGCGGGCTGTTGCGGCGCCTGTTGCAACAGCATGCCGCTGTTGGGAATCTGCTGGGGCACGCCGGTGGACGTCGACTGGGCCCGCGCCACGCCGGACAGCGCCAGCGACATCATGGCGGCCAACGTGCCGAGGCGCAGTGCGGGACAAGACTTGGAAGGCATGGATTTCACTTGGGAACGGTTGATGACAAGGAGGTGGATCGGGCGTGGCATGCGATTCGGCTCACTCACGGCAGGGCCATCGTGGGCGCACGCACGCCGCCGTCGATCACCTTCAGCGCCAGGCCCGAGGTGAAGTCGTCGTGCCACATGTTGCGTTCCACCGGGCTGTGCCGGCGCTTCTTGTTGCCGGCGAACGGGCTCACCGTATCCTGCACGGCAACGCCGTAAGGCGTGGCAAGCTCGGTCGGGCCAATCACGTTGCCCAGCAGTGCGAGGGTGCCGTCGTTGATGCCGAACGCGGACGGTCGTGCACCGGTGATGTCGGCCGCGGTGTAAGCCGTGGCGTCCGGGTTGGCAATGCTGTAGTTGCCCGCATCCGTGCCGGTCAGCAGCAAACCCGTCACCGTCACTGTCACGCCGTTGGCGACATTGGGGCTGGCGAAATTGGCGGCGCCGTACCCGAAGCCCACCTTGTCGCCCGGCAGTACGCCATGGCTGCTCAGTGCCACCACGTCGGTCGTGTTGTTGTCGAACATCTTGTTGGTGCCTGTGGCGTTCACCACGATGGCCAGCGGGGTGATGGTGAGCTCGTCGGTGCCGCCCACCAGCGTGTAGTTGCTGGCCAGACCAGCATTGCCACCATCGCCAAGCATCAGCGAACCCAGACCCACGAACGCCTTGTCGGTACCCACGTTCTTGTCGCCCACCAAACCCGTGCCGCTCAGCACCAACGTCTGGCCATTCAGGCCGGCCAGCACGCCGTTGTCGCCGAAGGTGTTGGCGTAGGCATTCGCGGTGGCGTCGTATACGCGGGTACCGTCGAGGCTCAGCACGTAGGGCGTGATGTTGGCCGTGGTGGTCACGGTATTGCTGGCCAGCAGGTAGTTGCCGGCATCCGCGCCGCCGAGGACGATCCCATTCACCGTCACCGTCTTGCCGTTGGCGGCATTGGCGTCGGCAAAGGTGGCGCCGGCGTTGCTGAAGTCCACCATGTCACCCGCCAGCACGCCGCTGCTGCCCAGCGACGTCACCGTGGCGCTGCTGCGGGTGTCGTACACCTTGTTGGCCGCCGTTGCCGTGGCGCTGATGGCGAGAGGAGTGATGGCCAGCGTGTCGGTACCGCCTGCCAGCGTGTAGTTCTGCGCCAGGCCGCCGTTGCCGCCATCGGCCAGCGTGAACGTGCCCAACCCGAACTGCGCACCGGCGTAGGTGTCGACGTTCTTGCTGGCCACCTGGCCCGCGCCGCGCAGCACCACCGTCTGGCCATTGATGCCGGCAAGCACGCCGTTGTTGCCGAACAGGCTGGCGTACGCGTTCGTCGTGGCGTCGTATACGCGAGTGCCATCCAGGTCGAGCACGACCTTGTTGATGAGGCCGGTGACACTGTTGGGCTGCACGATGGTGTAGTTGCCTGCATCCACGCCGCCGATGGTCATGCTGGTGCCGACGCCTTCCGTACCTGCATTGGCCGAGGCATAAGTACCGATGCTGTCGTTGCCCAGCGTCACGTCATCGTTGCCCAACACGCCCTGCAGCCGCGAACCGCTCAGCACTGCGTCGCTGGTCAGGCCGTTGTAGGTCTTGTCCGCCACCGTGGTCCCGGCGACGGTCAGTGTGGCCGGCGTGATCGTCAGCGTGTCGGTACCACCCATCAGCGTGTAATTGCTGGCCAGGCCGCCGTTGCTGCCATCGGCCAGCGCAAGCGTGCCCAGGCCGGCGAACGGCTTGTTGGCGCCCACGTTCTTGTCGCCCACCCGGCCCACGCCGCTCAGCACCACCGTCTCGCTGCCCACCAGACCGCGGATGGTCGTGAGGTCACTGGCGTCCGCGGCGCTTGTGCTGTCGTACACGCGCGTGCCGCCCAGGCTCAACACGGCCTTGTCGATGTCTGCAGTGGTCGTCGCCGTGGTGTTGATCGTGTAGTTGCCCGCGTCCACGCCGCTGGCCGTGATGCCGCTCACCGTCACCGTCTTGCCGGTGCCTGCGTTGGCATCGGAGAAGATGGCCGCCGTGTCGGCAAAGTCCACCGTATCGTTGCCGATGACGCCGCTGCTCGTCAGCGAAGTCGCGGTCGCCGTGGCGTCGCCGTCGTAGGTCTTGTTGGCTGCCGTCGTATCGACCGTGATCGCCTTCGGCGTGATCGTCAGCGTGTCGGTGCCGCCCACCAGCGTGTAGTTCTGCGCCAGGCCGCCGTTGCTGCCATCGGCTAGCGTCAGCGTACCAAGGCCGAAGTCGGCCCCGGTGTAGCTGGCCACGTTCTTGCTCGACACCTTGCCTGCGCCGCTCAGCACCACCGTTTCGCCGTTCACGCCCGTCGTCAGCACGCCGTTGCTGCCGAACAGGCTGGCGTTGGCGCCCTGGGTCGCGTCATAAACGCGCGTGCCGATGAGATTGAGGGTCGCCCTGCCGACGTCGAGCGAGCCATCGACGTAGCTGATGGTGTAGTTGCCGCTGCTCAGGCCGCTTGCCGTGATGCCGTAGCTGCCGGCGTTGACCGCGCCCTGCGACGTGCCGCCGTAGGCAAGGCTGCCACCCAGGACACTGGACGTCTCGCCGTTGACGAACCCGCTGTAGCTCACCCCGTTGCCGCCGGCGTAGGCCAGGCCGTCGTAGGTCTTGCCGGCATCGTTCGCGGTCACCGTCAGTGCCGCCTTGCCGACGTCGAGCGAGCCGTCGACGTAGCTGATGGTGTAGTTGCCGCTGCTCAGGCCGCTTGCCGCGATGCCGTAGCTGCCGGCGTTGACCGCGCCCTGCGACGTGCCGCCGTAGGCAAGGCTGCCACCCAGGACACTGGACGTCTCGCCGTTGACGAAGCCGCTGTAGCTCACCCCGTTGCCGCCGGAGTAGGCCTGGCCGTTGTAGACCTTGCCGGCATCGTTCGCCGTCACCGTCAGCGCCGCCTTGTTGATCAGGCCGGTGACGCTGCCGGGCTGCACGAGGGTGTAGTTGTCCGCATCCGCGCCGCCGATGGTCATGCCGGTGCTGACGGCTTGTGTGCCCGCATTGGCCGAGGCATAGGTGCCGGTGCTGTCGTTGCTCAGCGTCACGTTGTCCGTCACGTGGCTGGCGTCGCTCAGCACGCCCTGCAATTGCGAGCCGCTCAGCGCCGCGTCGTTGGTCAGGCCGTTGTAGGTCTTGTCCGCTACCGTGGTACCGGTGACGTTCAACGTGGCCTTCGCGATCGTCAGCGAGTCGCTGCCGCCCACCAGCGTGTAGTTGCCGGCGTTGCCCGTGTTGTTGCCCAGCGCCAGCGTGCCGAGGTTGAAGCCCTGGCCACTGGTCGGGTTGCCGCCCGCCCCCGTGCCCGTGTACGGCAGACCGCCGTTCACGTTCTTGCTCGACACCACGCCCGAACCCGTCAGACTCAGCACCTCGCTGTTCACGCCGTTGACCGTGCCGTCCTTGTTGCCGAACAGGCCGGCGTCCGCATCGGTGTCCGCGTCGTACACGCGCGTGCCGCTCAGCGCGATGATGTACGGGTTGATGATGAACTGGTTGCCCGTGGCGGCCAGCGTGTAGTTGCCGGCGGCGGTGCCGCCGAGAGTCAGGCCGTCGTTGAAACCGCCGCCGTTGTCGTTGTAGGTGCCGACGTTCGCGCTCGCCACCGTGGAGCCATTGCTCGCCACGGTCAGGTTGCCCAGGTCACCGGCGTACACGTTGCTGGTCGAGACCCCCCAGCAGGTGTTGCCGGCCGCGCAGGCGGCAGGCGTGCCGTTGATCAGGGCGACGCTGCCATTCCCGTTCGCGGCCTGGGTGCCGTCGTACTGGCGCACGCCGGTCAGGGTGATGACGGCCTTGGTGATGTCGTAGGTATCGTTGCCGCCCACCAGGGTGTAGTTGTTGGCGCTGCCGCTGACGGGAACCAGCGCCAGTCCGCCAACGCCGATTTGCGTGGCGCCGGCCGGGCTATTGCCGCTGACGCCGCTTGCAGTGCCACCGTAGTTGCCGGCATTCGCACTGCTCAGCGAACCGGTGCCAGCCAGCGTGAACTTGTCGCTGCCGACACCGCTGAACGTGGCGCTGCCCAGCGTGGCGCTGCCCGTCGTGGCGTCGCGGAGATCGCCCGTGTCGACGCTTTGGGTCCCGTCGTAACTGCGTGTGCCGCTGAAGCTGAGCACGTAGGGCGTGATGGTGATGCCTCCCGCCAGCGTGTAGTTGCCGGCCTTGGCTCCACTGTCGCCCGTCAGCGTGAGGCCGGTGATGCCGCCGCCGCTGGTGACAAACGCCACCTGCGCGGGGTTGCTGCTCGAGCCGGCCACGTTGGCGGAAGACAAGGCGCCCGTGCCGATGCCGGTGAGATCCAGCGTTTCGCCGTTGGCCCCGGTGAGCGTCACGCAGTCGGTGCCGCAATCGGCCACATTGGAGCCGTTGACCTTGGTGACCAGGTCGGCATCGGCGCTGGTGGTGCCGTCGTACACACGCGTACCGCCGAGGGTAAGCACCATCGGCGTGATCTGGAACGTGTTGCCGGTGGAGGCGATCACGTAGTTGGCGTTGCTCAAGGCCACGCCGGAGGCGTTGAACACGCCGTTGCCGGAGCCGTCGCTGTTGTATACGCCAACATCTGCGAACGCCACCGAACCGGTACCACCGCTCACCTTGACCGTGTCGCCGCCCACCACGCCGGAATCCGCATTGCCTGAAACGGCACCGACTGGATTCCAGGTGATGGCGACGCTGCTGCCGACCACCGTGCCCAGACCGTTGTACTGGCGGAAACCGCCGATGGTGACGGGCCGCTGGGTGATGGCGCCAGTCAGGCCCGAGGGTTGCACAAGCTGGTAGTTGCCGGCATCGGCGCCGGCGATGTCCGACGTGTTGATGCTGACGGCCTTGCCCGTGCCGGCGTTCTTGTTGTTGAACGTGCCGGCGATGTTGCCGTTGCCGTCGGTGACCAGGGTGAGCGCGTCGCTGCCGAGCACGTCGCCCTTCACGTTGCCATTCGTCAGCGAGGCGCCGGTTACCGTGGCGGCCGTGGTGCCGTCGTAGACCTTCTGGTTGACCGTCCCGACGTTGATGTTCAGCGGCGCCTTGGTGATGGTGTACGTATCAACGCCTCCCACCAGGGTGTAGTTGCTGGCATTGCCGCTGACCGCCTGCAGGGCCAGCGTACCAAGGGCGAAGCCGGCGCCCGTATAGGTGCCGACGTTCTTGCTCGACGCGGTGCCCCGCCCCGTCACGGTGAACTGATCGCCATTCAGACCGTTCAGCGTTCCGAACACATTGGCGTTGTCGTTGTTGGTGACGTTGCCGGAAAGGCTTGCGTAGATGTTGGCGGCGGCGTCGTACACGCGCGAGGCGCCGAGATTGAGCACCAGCGGCGTGATGACGCCCACGTTGCCGGTCACCGTTGTCGGCAGCGCGTAGTTCGACAGCGACGTGCCGCTGCCAGGCTGCCAGTCGGACGACACCAGGTTGGCGGTGACGTCGACGAAACCGTTGCCACCGCCGATGGGACTGCCGTTGCCGTCCACAGTGGCATCGGCGCCGGCGTAGGACGCCGAGTGCGTCTGGGTGATGGTGGCGCCTTCGCCGGTTACCCAGCCGGAAGTGTGGTAGCCGGCGGACGTGCCGGCGGAGGACTGGTTGTTGCCCGTGGGGATGGTGATGGAGGTTGTACCGTCGTACACCTTCTGGATGGGACCGTCGAGGGAGAGCGTGATCTGCGCCTGCCCGATGTTGGCGCTGAGGCCGCCGGGTTGCACCAGCGCGTAGTTGCCGGCAGCGCCGCCGTTCAGCGTGAAACCGCTGGCGGTCACGACTATCTGGGTGCCGTTGGGCGACAGGAAACTGCCACCGGGGTTGGTGTTGGCATTGGGTGTGGCGAACGTGCCCGTGCCGCTGGACTGATCCAGCGAAACGTTGCCCGAATCCTGCGCCAGCAGGCCCGTGACCGACGAGCCGGTGCCGCTGGCCGAGTTGAACGTGGGCGTGCTGAAGGTGAACGTGGCCGCCGTGGTGCCGTCGTAGGTCTTGTTGTTGGCCGTCATGCCGCTGACCAGCAAGGGCCGCGGGGTGATGTTGGCCACGAGCACGGGTGTCTCGAGGGTGTAGTTGCCCGCCGAGCTGCCACCGAGGCTGAAGATGGTGGTCACTGCCTGGCCGTTGCCCGCGTTCGCGCTCGCGAACGTGCCGCCCGCGGGCGAACCGCTGGCGGTGAAGCTGCCGTTGCTGTTGGCAACAAGAGTGCCGCCCGTGCTGCTGTTGATGCCATCGGCCGTGCTGGCGGTGGAGTTGCCGATGTTCAGCGTGATGGCGCTGGCGTTCTTGTCCACGTCGGCAAGGCCGGCCAGCTGGCCGTTGCCGATATTGATCAAGGCGCCATTGCCACCGTCGTAGATCTTGTCCTGCGCGTAGACTCCGTTGACGTACAGCGGTGCAGGCGTGATCTGGCCGACGTTCTGGTCGATGTCGTAGACCAGCTGGTAGTTGCTCAGCTGCGTGTTGCCGTTGGGAGCGTAGTTGTTCGACGTGAGCGTGCCTTTGACCTCGATGTTGCCGAGCACGTTGCCGTTGATGTCGCGCGACACGTTCGGCGAGCCGTAGGTGAACGACGCCGTGGGGGTGATGGTGGCGCCCTCGCCGTTGACCCAGCCGTTGTCCTGCGCGCCGCTGGTGTTGTTGTCGGCGTAACCGTAGACGGTGAAGTTGCCGTTGCTGAGCGGCAACACGGTGGTGTTGCCGTCGTACTGCTTGGTGACGCCGCTGAGCGTGATGTACAGGGTCTTCTGCTGGATGGTGCCACTGCCGGAGGCCGTGATGGCCCAGTTCGAGTTCGCCAGCGTGTCGCCGGGGACACCGTCGTAGGTGTAGTTGCTGAGGCAGGCCGTGCCGCCACCGCCGCAGGTGAACGAGACATTTCCGCCATTCAACAAGGCGGTCAGCGGCTGCGTGCCCACGCTCTTGGTGGCGAAGGTGCCGGCGATGGGCGCGGTTACCGTGCCACCGTCGCCGTTCAGGAAACCATTGAACACGATGTTGGTTTGGCCAAGCGTGATCGTGGCAAGACCGTCGTAGATCTTGTTGACGCCGTTGATTCCTGCCGTGATCTGGCCAGCTACCCCCTTGGGCGCGATGGTGCCGAAACCGAGCGCCGTGGTCGGCAACTGGTAGTTGTTCAGCGAGCCGGTGGCGTTGGTGCCGCTTGGCGTGAACTGGAAGTTGCCGCCTGTCAACGCCGCAATCACGCCCCACGTGCCGGCATTGCTCTCGGGGTTGGATGTGGAGCCGCTGTAGTAGTTGCCCGTGAAGGGGCCGACCAGGTTGATGGTTTCGCCCGGAATCACGCCGCTCAGCGTGAAGTTGCCGGCGCCCAAGGTAGCCGCGCTGGTCGTGTCGTAGGTCTTGGTAGGGTTGCCATCGACGACTATCGACAACGGTGCCGGGGTGATGTTGCCGGTGCCGGTGACGGTGGTGTTGAAGGTGTAGTTGCCGGCCTTGGCTCCGTTGGCGAAGCTGAGGTCGGACGATTGCAGCGCCGCCGTGACGCCGTAGGTGCCGACATTGGGCGCACCGGTACCGGTGTAGGTCGCAGGCACCTGACTCACCGACACCTGCTCGCCGCCCACCGCGCCGGTGACGGTGAAATCGCCGCCGTTCAACGTGGCGTAGTCGGTTCCGTCGTAGACCTTGTCCGGAGATACGCTCGGGTTGAACGCGATGGTCAGCGTCGCCGGCGTGATGTTGGCGGCAAGCGTCACCGGGGCGCCGGATGTGCCGCCCTGCACGCTGCTGACCACGTAGTTGTTGTTGGCGCTGCCGTCGCTGTTTTCGACGGCGAGGCCGTTGACCCTTACCGCGAGGTTGTTGCCCACGTCCGACTGGCTGAAGTTGCCGACGACGTTGGTCTGGTCGAGCTTGAGGCTGTCGCCGCCCTGCGTGCCAGTGAAGGTGGCGGCGCCGAGGTTCAACTCGCCGGCGGTAGTGGCGGTGCTGCCGTCGTAGGTCTTGTTGCCCACCGTTGCGCCATAGACCTGCAACTGCGCCTTGGCGATGCTGGCGGTGAGGTTGGTGGGCAGGATCAGGTTGTAATCCGCCACCTTGGTGGCGTTGCCGCTCAGCGTGAAGCCGCTGAGCGCGACGGTTTTGCCGCTGCCGGCATTGGCATCGGCGAAGCTGCCGACGCCAATGCTGGTATCGAGCACGACGCTGTCGCCGTTGACGATGCCGTAGATACTGGCGTTGCTGACGTCCAACGGGTCGTTGCTGCTGGCGTTGTAGGTCTTGTTCTGGGCGACCACGCCGCTCAGGTACACCGGCGCCTGCGTGATGGCGCCGGTGCCGGCGGCCGTGAGGCCGGCGAGGTTGTAGTTGGAGAGCTTGGTGCCCGAACCGGCGGCGAAGTTGGTGCTGGTGAAGATGGCGGAAATCTGCACCGGGCCGCCACCGCCGGCGGCGATGGTGCCGCCTTCGGTGTTGACGTCCACGATGGGGGTGATGCTGTTGCCGTTGATGGTGCCGTAGCCCACCTGACTGGGCTGGTTCACCGTGATGGTCTGCCCCGCCACCAGGCCGCTGACCAGGTAGTTCGACGAGTTGAGCGTGGCGGCATTGGTGCCGTCGTACACCTTGGAGAGCGAGTTCGCCCCGGCGTTGACCGAGGGGCCGACGATGCTGATGGTCAGGGTCGCCGGATTGATCGCGCCCGTACCGAGGCTGGCCGTACCGTTCACGGTATAGCCGTACACCGGGACGGCGCCGTTGAGGATGCTGTAGGCGGCACTGGACGTGGGTGCGGTTACCGTGAGGCCGGTGCCCGCATCCGACTGGTTGTAGCCGCCGGTGATGGCGGCAAGCGTGTCGCCGCTGCCGCCACCGCTCAGGGTGTAGTTGAGTTCACTGACGAGGAGGTTGCTGGTGCCGTCGTAGCTCTTGGCGGGGGTGCCGTTGGTGCCCGTATTGAAACCCGCGACGTTGATCGCGGCGGCGGTGCTGTAGAACAGGCCATTGCCGGTGGCGCCGGTGGCCGCTGCCGCGCCCGCTGCGGCGTTGTATTGGATGAAGCCGGGCGTGAGGCCACCCAGCGTATTGGCCGTGGGGCTGACGCTGTAGACCGCCCAATGGCCAGCCAGCGCATTGGCGCCTGCGTTGTTGACGAAGGCATTGCCCGCTTCCAGCGCCGTCTTGCCGCTTGCCCCGGTATTGGTGATGGCGGCGTTGAGGACGACATTGTTGCTCGCGGTCAGCGTGAGCGTGGTGTTGGCGCTCCACGTCACCGCCTGGTTGACGTTGACGTTGCCGGAGGTGCCGCCGCTGCCGTTGCTGCTGCTGAACGAGACATTGCCGCTGGCCAGCTGGCTTTGAAGATTGGCGGCAGTGATGTCGCCGCCACTGGCAGCGATGGTGAAGTCGGTGGGGTCGACCAGCCACGTGCCGCTCTTGCCGTTGGTCGCCCTGGTGGTGATGACGGCGTCGTTGTCGGCAACGTGCGCCTGCGCAGCGGAGGTTTCGATGAAGCCGCCATTTCCTCCATCCGGCGCACTGGCGTCCAGCGTGCCGCCCACGTTCACCGTACCCGCCTCCATGCCGCCCAGCAGGGTGATGGTGCCGTCGTGATCCTGCACGGTTCGTGCCTGCACCGTGCCGGTGTTGTTGACCACGCTGGCGATCAGCGAGTTGCGTGCGCCTGCCGTCATCAGCACATTGCCGCCGTTGGCGACGATCAGCTGGCGGTTCTCGACGAGGCTGCGGACGGTGTTGGCATCCACCACCAGATGCATCAGGCGGTTGTCGGCAAAGCTCAGCGTCATCGCCGTGCCGCCACCCAGCGCCACCGTGCCCAGTTGCGCGCGGATCGTGCCCTGGTTGGAAACCGTATTGCCCAGCAGCGCCACGTAACCGCCCTGTGCGGCAGCGATGTTGCCCTGGTTGACCACGCTGCCGCGGCCATTGCCTGCGAAGCGCACGTTGCCCGTGCCCAGCGTGCTGTCGTCGAGATCCAGCGTCGAGGCGACGATGCCGCCCACGTTCACCTGCGCGTTCTGGCCGAACAGTACGCCGTTGGGATTGATCAGCCACACCTGGCCGTTGGCGTTGAGATGGCCATAGATCTCGCTGGCGGTGTTGCCCAGGACGCGGTTGACCGCGATGGAACTGCTGCCCGGCTGCAGGAAGTCGACCGTCTGATCCGCGCCAACGTCGAAGCTCTGCCAGTTCAGCGACAGCGTCTGGCTGTTCTGCTGGATGGTGGTGACGTTGCCGGACTGGGCGATCTGGCCCGAGCCGCCCACGATCCGACCACCCGTGGGCGTGTTGCCGGCCCAGGCGAGTCCGCTCATGCCCAGCGATACCGACAGCAGGCTGAGCATCAGCGGCACGCGTGCCGCCGAACGGCTGCGGCTCGTGCCGACGCCCTTGCTTTTCGCCAGTTCGGAGGCCGGCACCCAGGCGCGCAGCGTGCGGTTCCAGCAGAGTCGGTAGATGTGGTTCATGTCGAAGACGTCCAGTTCAGAAGTGAAAGGACGGCTCCAAACCCTGCCTACGGGCGCAACGCGTGCGCACGCGAAAGATCGCGATTTCGTTCCATTTGGCGCAACACGCACGCCAAACACCGCCCTGTGCCGCCAGCCTAGCGGCGCCTGTCGGCGCGCACCTTTGCCGCAGGGTACGTAGGCTTTGCTGGAATGCTCATCTGTCTATAATCGTGACGTGCCGCCCGCCTCCCCTGCGTCGGCGCCTTGGCGTCGAGCTTCAGCGCACGAGTCACGGCGGTGCTTACCGGAACTTGACGCAAATCAGGCTGCACCGGCGGGTGCGAGCATCGACAAGGAAACGGCGTGACTGCGAAGCAAGCGTTCGTGCTGGTCATTGACGACCATCCCGAAGACATCCGAAGCACCATCGAGTTGCTGCGCGCCGAAGGGATGCGCGTCAATCTGGCCACCGATGCCCGGCAGGGCTGCCAACGCGCGCAGGCGCTGCGGCCGGACCTCGTCCTGCTGGACGTGCGCATGCCGGGAGCCGATGGTTTTGCCGCCTGCCGCATTTTGAAGGCGGATCCGCAAACGCAGGACATTCCCGTCATCTTCTTCAGTTCGGCGAGCGCCGACGGGGAGCGCCTGGAAGGCCTGCACAACGGTGGTGTCGATTACATCCTCAAGCCCTGCCTGCCGATGGAGGTGCTGGCGCGGGTGCGTATCCACCTGAAGTTGGCTTCTCGCACCGCAGAGGCCGCCGCTCCACGGGAGCCGGACGCCCCGCTGCCGCCGGACGAGGTGACCCTGCGCACGGCCATGCGTTTCATCCAGGCGAACTTGGCGGACTTGCCCGAACTGGGCGAGATAGCAGGCAAGGCCGGCACGCACGGCAAGCGGCTGTCGGCGATTTTCCGCGAGCGGCTGGGCGTGACGGTGTTCCACTGGATCCGCGAGGAACGCCTGCGCCGCGGCCGCGAGTTGCTGGCCAATTCGCACCTGGGCATGCAGGACATCGCCGACCAGGTCGGCTTTCGCAGCGCCTGCAACTTCACGACCGCTTTCCGGGAGCGCGTGGGCATGACGCCCACGGCCTATCGGTCAAGAGTGCAAGCGGGTGAGGGCGGCGCCGGCGATTGAAGCGGCCGTTAACTGCCCGACAGCGTTCCGGCGATCACCCGCAACAACTGCCGCACGCTGGCGGGCTTCAGCAGCGCCGCATCGAAATCCAGTTCGGGCCCGCATCCAGCCGGGCGGCGTGGCGGCGCGGCGGAACAGAGGATGACCGGCAGGTTGGCATGGGTCTTCCGCAGCGCCGCCAGCAGCGCCCAGCCGTCCATGCCGGCCATGTACTGGTCGGTGACGACGATGGCGGGGCATTGTGCCTCCACGATCCGCAAGGCCTCTTCGCCGCTGCCGGCGGGGAAGCTGGCGAAACCGTAGCTGTCGAGCAGGTCGCAGAGCATGTCGCGGTTCTGGGGCTGGTCGTCGACCACCACGACGACCTGGCCGCCGCCATCGAGGCTGGCGTCCATGGGGTCGTCGTCGAGGAGACCGGAACCCACCTCGGACTCGATGGCCATGTCGAAGTCCGTCGCGAAGAAGAACTCGCTGCCGCCGCTTTCCAGCCGACGCGCCTGCAGCCGGGAGCGCATGCGCCCCAGCCAGTGCGCCACGATGGACAGGCCCAGGCCCTTGCCTTCGCGGTTTTCGGCATTGCTGCCGCGGACGAACGGCTTCAGCAGCGATTCGATCTTTTCGGCCCCGATGCCGATGCCGTTGTCGCGGATGGTGAAGCGCAGGCGGATGCGCCCGGCACCGCCCTGCCCTGCGGTGACCTCGAACTCGACCTGGCCCTGGTGCGTGAATTTGGCGGCATTGCCGAGCAGGTTAAGCAGCACCTGCCGCAAGCGGCGGAAATCGGCCTTGACCAGCATCGGCAGGTTGTCGTCGAAGCGGTGGACGAACCGATTCCCACCGCGCTCCGCCATCAGCGTGGCCTGCGAAACGATCTCGGCAAGGAAGGCATGCAGGTAGCCCGGCGCTTCCGCCAGCTCGGCGCTGGCGTGCTCGTCCTGCGCGAATTCCAGCAAGTCGTCGATCAGGCCGATCTGCTGCCAGATGCTTTGCTCGATGATGCGTGGATAATCGCGCTTGGCGTCGCCGGCGCGCCACCGGTTCACGCATTCGATGACGTTGGCCAGCGGCGAGCGCAGATCGTGGCTGATCCTCGCGAGCAGGTCGTTGCGCACGTGCAGCGCCAGCTTGAGCTGCGCGGTGCGTCGATCCACCGTTTGCTCGAGTTGCCGGTTTCTGGCGATCAGGGCGGCGCTGCGCCAACGCCATGCCAACGCCATGCCTGCGCCAATCAGCAGGGGCAGTGCCAGCAACGGTGCCCAAGGCGAACGCCACCATGGTGCGGTCAAGCTGAATGTCCATGTCGCCGTCGCCGACGTGGCCCCATGGTTCACGTCCACCGCTTGCACCTCGAAACGATACGTGCCGGCGGCGGCCAACTGGTAGGCCACGGTACGCTCGCTGGTCTCTCGCCAGCCTTTGTCGATGCCCTCGAGCCGGTAACGATAGCGCACGGGGTCGCCCGTGCTGTTGCCGATCACGGCCAGATGCAAGGTGGCGACCTTGCCATGGCCGAATGGCACCACGGGGTCGGGGAGAAGGTCGCTGCCGTCGTAATCCGCCGCGATCACCCTGGCCTGCCAGGCGGGCGGAACAAGTAGCCGGACGGGATGGAGCAGATGCGACAGGCCGGTCTTCGTGGCGATCCAGACGGAGCCATCGTCGTCTGCATGGAAGGCAAGGTTGCCCGACTCGTCCAGCAGCAACCCGTCCCGGGATGTGAGGCGCGACCAGTGGGTGCCGTCGAAAACACCCACGCCCTCGGCATTGCCGGCCCACAGCCATCCGCGTTTGTCGGTTTCGAGGAAATCCAGCCGCGTGCCCACCCGGATGACATCGTTGGCCGGGTACATGAGCAACTCGTCGGACATGCTTATCTGCGACACCAGCAATTGGGCATCCAGGGTTCCAATCCACAATCTCCCGTCAGGGGTAATGGCAATGCGTTCAGGCGTGACCGGCGCGCTCTGGCGAGTGCCCGCCTTGCCCGCAAGGAACATCAAGACGTGTTCCCACTGCCCGTCGTAGCGGTAAAGGCCTGTATTGCAGGCCGCCCATATGTGACCGGCATTGTCTTCGACGGCGTCGGAGCAACTGGTTCCCAACTGGAACTGGCCGGTGTGCTTCACCACTGCACTGTCCGGATCCAGGGAGTCGACGCCGCCCTGGGTATAGATCCAGAACTCGCCTGTGCGACCAACCAGGACGCCACGGATGTAGTTCCTGAGGACGGCCACCGTGGTCGGGTGGTTGGCCCCTGGCTGCCGCCGCGTGATCCGACCGTCGAAATGAAAATCCCACACGGAGCCATCCCGTGCGATGCGTTCGATGTGCGCCTTGCCAGGCGGCAGCGAAGTCAGGGGCCAGCGCTGATCGCGCTGGTCGCCTACGGTGGACAGCAGGCTGCTGTCGTCCGGGGTCCAGAGCGTGAGCGCGTCGATGCGATGCAGCGCCGCGTACCCGGGGTGGTTCCATCCAGGCCATGAGCTCCAGTTTTCGACGGCATTGCGCGCCGTCCAATGCAGCACGCCCCAGCCGGGATTGCCCAGCCACAGGCTGCCGTCGCTGTCGGCAAGCACGGTCGATACCGGCAGCATGGGCTGAGGCATGATGGCCTGCCGGTTGTTGTAGACCTTCCAGTCGCCGCCTTCGAGGCGCAGTAGGCCGGTCATCGTGCCAACGACGATGTTGCCACGGGCATCCTGCGCCAGCAGCCCGCCGGCTCCGGTGACCCACGTTTGTCCATCGGGCAGGTGTTGCTCGACGAAAGCCGGCGCGCCGGCCGTCCGGTGCAGCAGCGTGCGCTGGCCCTGCACCCACAGGCTGCCATCGCGCGCTGGCAGGATGTCCTGCCATGCCTCCGCGGGCACACCTTCGCGGGTTCCGTAATGGCGGGTCTGCCCTTGCCGGAACCGGCACAGTTCGTCGCCACAACTGAACCAGATGGCATCCCCTTGCACGGCCACGATACCGACCCGGTCCAGCGATGGATCTTGCGCACGCTGCTGCGGCGAGAAGAGCGGCCGCACGGTCCAGTTGTCGCCGGCCTTCCTTGCCACGACCAGCAGGTGGTGCCCGCTGACTGTCAGCAGCTCGCCATTGGCCTGCGCCGTCAGCGTCTGGCCACGGTCGGCAAGCAGCGGCCGCCCTGCGGGTTCTACGGCGGCGAAGCGGCCCTGGTGTCGCACCTGCATACCGGCCTGCGTGGCGACCCAGAGATCGCCGGCGCCGTCCTCGGCCATACCGACGACCCCGGAAGGCTTGAACCCCTGCGTGCTGTCCGTGCGCAGGAAACCCACACCATCGAACGCATACAGGCCTGCGTTCGTGCCGACCCACACCAGCCCATCGCGATCCTGATGAAGGACACGGATGTCTTGTCGATCCAGGCCAACGTCGTGGCCAAGTATGGCGATGGGCAATTCCACGGCCATTGCCATGAACGCCGCCAGCAGGCCACCCAGCAGCACCGCTGCCGATGCGATGGCGCGCCATTGCCCAAACCGCCCGGACAAGGGGAAAAGGCGTCGCATCGCTATAGTCGAACCTGCTCGAAATACACGGCCTACCCCTTCGCGCAACCGGCATGGGGAATCGAGGTTTCTCCCGTTTTCAGGCCTCCAGCCGCATGTACGGGAACAGCAGCCACCACCTTCAACTCGCTAGACGAGAACGCGGCCGCGAGGCGCGCGCGGCAAGGCGCTTGCCCAGCGAACCGGGGTGATCCTGGGCGATGATCGCAAACCACATGGGCAAGGCTCCGTTGCAGGTCGGATCCGCGATTTTACCCGACTGTGCTGCCGCTCATGCGCTCCACCCCCTTGAAGCGGCCGCGGCAATGCCCAGTTTGCGTGGGGTCAACAACGACGCGACGGGGAGAGCGCTACATGTGGACGATGTTCGTGGGCGGCATTGCCGCGCTGCTGAATCAGCTGGCGGCATGGATGGACGGCAGCTACGGCCTCGCGGTGATTGCGCTCGCGCTGGCGGTGCGGCTGGTGATGCTGCCGATGACGCTGCATGCCGCCGAACAGGGCTGGCTGCGCCAGCGCAAGCTGGCGGCGCTGAAACCGCAATTGGAGCGCCTGCGCGAGCACCACGCGAAGGACCCCGCGGTGCATGCCGTCGCCATGCAGTCCCTGTACCGCGAGCACGGCATCGCCAGCGGACTCGGCAGCGGCTTGCTCACCACACTGGTGCAGGCGCCGATGAGCGCGGGCATCTACGCGGCGATCCGCCAGGGCGTGGCCAGCGTGGGTTCCTTCCTGTGGATACCGAAACTGGCGCGGCCCGACCTGTGGCTGGCGCTGCTGGTGGCGGCCGTGAGCATGGCCGCGATGCTGTTCAACCCCATGCTGCCCGAGCAAGTACGCACCCTGCTGCATTGGCTGCCGGTGGCGATCTCGTTCTTCATGGTGTGGCACGTGGCCGCCGGGCTGGGACTGTACTGGCTGGGCTCGGGCAGCGTGACCGTGCTGCAGAACCTGTTGCTGTGGCGGCGCGTCCGTCGCCTGCACGCTTGAAACCGCACAAGGCTCGCGATCGCGGGCCTTGTGTGTCGTCACCGGGCGATCGATGCCGATGCCTGGGCGCTGATGGGCCGTCAGCCAGATGTCGGTCATCGGATGCCAAACGTAGGTGGATGCCGTCACCATTACCTACAGGCCCTTATTCGATCGCGGCACGATGCACAGCGATGGCTTGTTGAAGTCGAATTGAATGTCCGAAGTGGCCAGAATCGGCGCGCCAACGAGGAACGCGGGGGATACGAGGGAGGGGACGACCGGAGTGTCGTCGTATCTCAAAGTCCTCCCGCCCACATCGACCTTGAGGTACCGGGCTTCATTCGATGCTGCGGCCCCTCCAGCTTGCGTATCTCCAGGGGGTTGCAGCTGGCTGCCTGCGACAAGTGGAGGCGCCGCGCCCGTGTCGATCGAAGCTTTGACCGTCTTGCCATCGGCTCGTGCGTCAAAGACCACTTTGCCGTCCTCGTTCCAGGACGAGACGAAACTCAATGCCATCGGCGCGCTGCATTTCCTGGATGCTTCGCCAACCACGATGCCCGACTCCTCGTAAGAGAACCGCTTCAGTCGCGCCAAAAGTGGAAGCCCGAGGACGACTCGGTCCGTTGTGGAGTTGCCCGAAGGGACAACGACGACCAGGACGTTATGCAAGGTCAACGGCCCGAGCGTCAGCTCCTTGGCCAACCCCAACCTTTGATCCATGCCTACAGGGTTCCGGCCGAGTGTCCCCAATGGAGGCAGTCCTTTCACCAGCGTCGTGACACCCAGGGCGTCCGCGTGCAATTGATCCATGACGATCGAATAGCTCAGCCCGGTGTCCGCAACGGCTTCAATGTCCTTTTGATTGATCGATACGGTGACCATGGGAACTGCTCGCAAATTGTCAGCTCGTCGACTCATGCCCTCCGCTGATCCCGTGGAGGTAACATTGGATGCGTTTGTGTAGGGCATGGTCACGCGACCGGGAGCCAGATACTCCTCGATGGGTGGTACCGACTTGGCAAGCTGGACAACATCGGCCCGATCGAATGCGTCGCCAAAGACCGATGGACCGCCGCCTGCCCGCGCCTTCGCTGGGAAACCCGTCTGCTTCGCCCACGCCAACGTCGAAAATACCTGGTGCGTGTCCGCCAGGATCAGCGCGGCGCGGTAAGCAACGGTGTTGCAGAACAGAGCCTGCGACACACGATTACGCTTCATGCTGTCGTCACGACAAGCAAGCGACAGCGTCAAGAGTTTCGAAATGTCGTAGCTCTTTTGGGCTTCGATCATTCCGATCGTGCTGCTGCCTGAATACTGGGGAAGCGAGGTATCCCTGCTACCCGCAGCACCGCTCGCTTGCAAGCGTTGGCCGAGCGCCGGATCTCCACCAGGCGTGCGCGCGTCGACGGACTGAACCGGACACCCAAGAACTGCCAGAGCAACATGCCCCGCCAATGCCAATGAAGCTCTCGAATTCAAAATAGCCTCCCCTCATACCCGTGACTTCGAGTGGCGCCGCCTTCGGATCATCGCGCTGAACCGCTCAGCCATGTGCTGCCTTGGCTATGCAGATTGACGGGGTTGGCGTATCAAACCGGAAGGTCACGGTGTTCCTCTTGAGAACTCCGCCGCCCAGGACAGCATCCTGCGGGCTTTTCCAGGCCGACGGAACGACCGCGCGGTATCGCAAAGCCCAGGAGCCGACCGCGAGATCAACCTGCGTTCCATCGGAGATGGTTTCGCTGAAGCCCGGCCTGACTCCGAAAACAATGGAACTGTCCGAAACAAGGTCCATCATCACAGCTTTGCTGCCGATCTTCGCCGGGAAGTGCATGGCACCGTTGAGGTCAGGCCCGGAGGCAAACGAAAGCGGTGCGCCTGACTTGCAGGTACTATCGCCAGCGCGAGCCAAGGTCATTTTATCGTCGCCCAAAATCACTTCACCGAACCGCCTCAGCATTGGCATGCCTATCACGGTCTCGGGTGGGATGAAATCCGACTGCATGACCACCACCGCCACGTCACGCAGGACGAGTGGGCCGAACTCGACCGATGGCGCGAGGTAGAGATCGATTTTCGAGGTATACGAACGACCATGGTAGGTCGCCGTAGCCGTGCCGATATTTTTCACCAGCAGAGTGAGACCCAAGGATTTTTGATCGCCAGGCGAAGTGGTGATCCAGATGGGCGCAAATGTCACTGCGCTGGTGACGATTGTCGCAGCGACGGTGTGGTCTCCGATCTTTATGGAAGGCCTTGGACCAGAGTCCTCGGGTGGCATGGCGCTGATCTGGGGAAATGGAAGGGTTTCCGTCGCAGCCTTCCAGGAAACGCTTACCTTGGGAGCCTTGCGGAGCGCGCCATCCAGATCCTCCGTATCAAGACCATTGTCGAAGGTATTCACGCCCCCGATGGATTTGGTCAAAGCCGGAAGCAATTGTGTTTTGGCCCGTATCGCCTCCTTCAGATACGTATTGGCGTCACCCAGACTCAATGCGCTTGCACGAGCCAGACGGTTGGCTCGAAGCGCCAACAGCAGATCTCCCGGAGTGCCCCGTTGAAAGCTGTCGTTTTCGTAAGCGATGGCCAGTCGAAGCAGATCGGGCGCATCGTAACGCAGCTGGGCATCATCCAGCGCGCGCGTTTCCGGGCCAGCGTTGAGCTGTGCTTCAGCGCGATGCACGGCATCGACATCCCCTTTTTCCAAAGCCGCAAATAATGGATCGGGAGGCAGTACAGGAAGGCTTGCCAGGACGGTTGTACTGCAGATCGTGAGCGACAACCCCAAAGCTGCAAAAAGTCGATTTTTGTTTCTGTGCATGCTTTCACCCTCCTGCTGCGAAAGTGCGTTGCCGTGCTTGGCTGATTGTGCTCGCCTTCGCGAGAACGCGTAAACGGGCTCGCCGTAAAGCCGCATCCGCCGCGGCATGGTCGGGCGGCGCGATCGCGTACACAGCGAACCTGGGTTGTGACCGCATCCGCTGCCTGCCGCCTGAAACGTGCAAGGCCCGCGATCGCGGGCCTTGTCATGTCACACGTCGATGAAGAGGTTCAGGCCTCGGGCCGCATATACGGAAACAGCAGCACGTCGCGGATCGAGGCGGAGTCGGTGAGCAGCATCACCAGGCGGTCGATTCCGATGCCGAGGCCGCCGGTGGGCGGCAGGCCCACTTCGAGCGCGCGGATGTAGTCGGCGTCGAAGTGCATGGCCTCGTCGTCGCCGGCGTCCTTGGCTTCCACCTGGGCCTTGAAGCGCGCGGCCTGGTCTTCCGGGTCGTTCAGCTCGGAGAAACCGTTCGCGAGCTCCTTGCCGTTGACGAACAGCTCGAAGCGGTCGGTGATGCCCTTGTCGCTGTCGTTCTCGCGCGCCAACGGCGAGACCTCGACCGGATGCTGGGTGATGAAGGTGGGCTGGATCAGGGTGTGCTCCACCGTCTTCTCGAAGATCTCCAGCAGCAGCTTGCCCCAGCCGTAGCCGTCCTTGACGTGGATGCCCAGGCGCTGCGCGTGGGCGGCCATCGCCGCGCGGTTGCGCAGTTCCCCGCGCTTGATTTCTGGGTTGTGCTCGAGCACCGCGTCTTCCATCGTCCAGCGGCGGAAGACCGGGCCGACGTCGATGCTCGCGCCTTCCCAAGTCAATGCGGTGGTGCCGATCACGTGCTGCGCGGTCTCGCGGATCACGGCCTCGGTGAGGTCCATGATCTCGGTGTAGGTGGCGTAGGCCTGGTACAGCTCCAGCATGGTGAACTCGGGATTGTGCCGGGTGGACACGCCCTCGTTGCGGAAGTTGCGGTTGATCTCGTACACACGGTCGAAGCCGCCGACCACGAGGCGCTTGAGGTACAGCTCCGGCGCCACGCGCAGGTAGAGATCCATGTCCAGCGCGTTGTGGTGGGTGATGAAGGGCTTGGCCGTGGCGCCGCCGGGGATCACGTGCATCATCGGCGTCTCCACTTCCATGAAGCGGCGCGGCGCGGCCTCCAGCCACTGGCGCATGAAGCCGATGATGCGCGAGCGCTGCTGGAACGTGCGCCGCGCTTCCTCGGTGACGATCAGGTCGACATAGCGCTGGCGGTAGCGCTGTTCCACGTCGGCCATGCCGTGGTGCTTGTCGGGCAACGGGCGCAGGCTCTTGGTGAGCAGGCGCAGCGCATCCGCCTTCACCGACAGCTCGCCGGTCTTGGTGCGCATAAGCACGCCTTCGGCACCCACGATGTCGCCCATGTCCCAGCCCTTGAACGCCTCGTAGGTCGCCTCGCCCACCGTGCCCTGGTGGATGAACAGCTGAATGCGGCCGCTCATGTCCTGGATCTGCGCGAAGCTGACCTTGCCCTGCACGCGCTTCAGCACGATGCGGCCGGCCACCTTCACGCGGCGCGCCAGCGCCTCGATGGCCTCGGCGGGAAAGGCGTCCCTGTCGGCGTACTCGGCCTGCAGGTCGCCGGTGAAGCTGTCCACCTTGAAGTCGTTGGGAAACGCGATGCCCTGCCCGCGCAGCGCTGTGAGTTTTTCGCGGCGCTCGGCGATCAGCTTGTTCTCGTCGACGACGGGCTGGGTATCGGTGGTTTCGCTCATGGGGCTTCCGGGATGATTGCTGCGTTTACGTTGTTGCCGAGATGCCTTCGCCGCTTGTAGGAGCGCACCCTGTGCGCGATGGCTTTTGCTTCGATCAAGCACCGAGGCAATCGCGCACAGGGTGCGCTCCTACAAAAACGTTGGAGCGATCAGTCGCTTTTACCGAACACTTTCTTGGTCGCGTCCTTGGTGGCGTCCCAGCCTTCCTTCGCGCCGTGGCCGATGGCCTTGCCCGCATCCCTGGCGCCATGACCGACGGCGATGCCGGCCTTCTTCGCACCGTGGCCGATGCCGGTACCGGCCTCCTTGGCGCCGTGGCCGACCTTGGTGGCGACATGCTTGGTGGCATGGCCCACGCCGCGTGCGCCAGTGGCGACGCCGTGGCCCACGTCCTTTGCGCCCTGCTTGATGCTCTGGCCGGCGCTTTCCTGCGCGACCGCGCCGAACGCCGTCAGCGCGGCACAGGCAAACAGGATGCTGCAAATCTTCCTGGCATTCATGCTGGCTACCTCATCGGTGTTGGGAAACGGGAAAGGTCTATACAGGCGGCTTTCCGTATCGGGGCTGAAGCCGCGATACGGGTGCCTCAGGCATCGATGCGCTTGGCGCCCGCGTCCAGGCCGGACTTCAGGCTGGCCTCGATGAACTCGTCGAGGTCGCCGTCCAGCACCTTCTGCGTGTCGGAACGTTCCACGCCGGTGCGCAGATCCTTGATGCGGCTCTGGTCGAGCACGTAGTTGCGGATCTGGCTGCCCCAGCCGATGTCGGACTTGGTCGCTTCCAGCGCGTCCTTCTCGGCGTTGCGCCTCTGGATCTCGATCTCGTACAGCTTCGCCGCCAGCATCTTCATCGCGCGGTCGCGGTTGGCGTGCTGGCTGCGCTCGGTCTGGCAGGCCACCACCACGCCGCTGGGCACATGGGTGATGCGCACCGCCGACTCGGTCTTGTTGACGTGCTGGCCGCCGGCGCCGGACGAGCGGTACACGTCGGTCTTGAGGTCGGCCGGGTTGATCTCGATGTCGATGTCGTCGTCGACTTCCGGCGACACGAACACGCTGGTGAAGCTGGTGTGGCGGCGGTTGTCCGAATCGAACGGGCTCTTGCGCACGAGGCGATGCACGCCGATCTCGGTCTTCAGCCAGCCGTAGGCGTAGTCGCCCTCGACGCGGAACGTGGCGGACTTGATGCCGGCCACTTCGCCGCCGGAGACTTCCAGCAATTCGGTTTTCCAGCCGCGCGATTCGGCCCAGCGCAGGTACATGCGCAGCAGCATCTCGGCCCAGTCCTGGGCCTCGGTGCCGCCGGCGCCGGCCTGGATGTCGACGAAGGCGTTGGTCGCGTCCATCTTGCCGGAGAACATGCGCTGGAACTCCAGCTTGTTCACCTGTGCCTCGAGCTTTGCCAGGTCGTCGACCACCGATTGCGCGGTGTCGTCGTCACTCGCTTCGATCGCCATGTCCAGCAGTTCCCTCGCATCGGCGAGGCCGGCGGAAAGATGGTCGATGCCGCTGACGATGGTGTCGAGCCGGGCGCGCTCGCGGCCCAACTCCTGCGCGTGCGGCGGATTGTCCCAGATCGTGGGGCTTTCCAGCTCGCGGCTTACTTCTTCGAGGCGCTCACGCTTGGTGGCGTAGTCAAAGATACCCCCTAAGCGACTCGACGCGGGCCGTGAGGTCCGCGATCTGCGCAAGGATCGGATTGGTCTCGATCATGGATAGTCGTGTCGTGCGAATGGCTCGCCATGGTAGCAAAATTGCCGCACTGCGACAGACGCCGAGCGGTGGCCGGGCACGCCGCCGGCGCTACCATGAGCGCCCGGAACCGCTGGCCGGAGCGCCGCCATGTCCAACCGCAGCCTGAACCTCGACGACACGCTGTACGAGTACCTGCTCACGCACTCGCTGCGCGAGCATCCGGAGCAGATTGCCCTGCGCGAAGCCACGCGCAGCCACCCTCATGGCGGCATGCAGATCTCGCCGGAGCAGGGCCAGTTCATGGCCTTGCTGGTGAAGCTGCTCGGTGCGCGCCGTACCCTCGAGATCGGCGTGTTCACCGGCTACAGCGCGTTATCGGTGGCGCTCGCCCTGCCCACCGACGGCCGCATCCTCGCCTGCGACATCAGCGAGGAATACACCCGCATCGGCCGGCGGTACTGGGAGCGCGCCGGCGTGGCGCACAAGATCGACCTGAGGCTGGCGCCAGCACTGGAAACGCTCGACGCGGAACTGGCCGCCGGTGCCGCCGGGTGCTACGACTTCGCCTTCATCGACGCCGACAAGACCGGCTATGCCGCCTATGTCGAGCGTTGCCTGCAACTGCTGCGCCAGGGCGGGTTGATCGCGATCGACAACGTGCTGTGGAGCGGCGCGGTAGCGCAGCCGGCGCGGCACGACGATACCCGCGCGCTGCAGGCGCTCAACGAGCGCCTGCACGGCGACGAGCGCATCGACCTGTCCATGTTGCCAATCGGCGACGGCCTCACGCTGGCCCGCAAGCGCTGAATCCTGGCGCCGGTTTCATGCCACCGCCTGCTGGTGCACCCCGCGCACGGCGCGACCAGACGGATCGGCCATCGCCGCGAAAGCCGGATCCCAGGCCAGCGCCGCGGGCGAGGAACAGGCGATGGACTTGCCGCCCGGCACGGTGGCCGCGCAAGCCTCGCCCGGGTAGAACTGCTCGAAGATGCGCCGGTAGAAATACGCCTCCTTGGTGGCCGGCGTGTTGAACGGGAAGCGCGCAGCCGCCGCGGCGAACTCGCGGTCGCTCACCATCTGCTCGGCGTGCGCCTTCAGGCCGTCGATCCAGCCGTAACCCACGCCGTCGCTGAACTGCTCCTTCTGCCGCCACAGGATTTCCTTGGGCAAGGCGCCTTCGAAGGCCGCGCGCAGCACGTGCTTTTCGATTTTCCCGTTGCCGGCCATCTTGTGCGCGGCGTCCATGCCCATCGCCACGTCGATGAATTCGAGATCGAGGAACGGCACGCGCGCCTCCACGCCCCAGGCCATCATCGCCTTGTTCGCGCGCAGGCAGTCGTAGCTGTGCAGCGCGTCGAGCTTGCGCACGGT